>Ga0209542_10000619_pt1 | contig 85335 bp, 76 predicted proteins | sample RifCSPhighO2_01_FD_184028 | JGI IMG/M metagenome (GOLD analysis project Ga0209542, IMG submission 184028) | Soil microbial communities from Rifle, Colorado - Rifle CSP2_plank highO2_0.1 (SPAdes) (version 2) | ecosystem: Environmental > Terrestrial > Deep subsurface > Rock core/Sediment ...
CTTGTTTTTGTAGCATCAATATCAACAACAAAATGCCAAATAAGTTTTTTTAGTTTGAAATCGCCGATTTTACTTGCTCTGACAATCATTACTACTAGTATAGCTTATGCTATTCTAGTCTAGAGCCTATATCATTTTGCTACCTATAGACAAAATTGACCATAGGGCTTTAAGTACAATAGAAAATTTAAATTGTTTTAGGAGGTGATGAGTTAAAATGTTACCTTTGGATGTGATAAAGAAATTCTATCCAAATCTATCCGATGATGAACTAAGAGAGATACAAGAAGTTGTCTATCTATTAAGCTGTGCAATTATGCAGCACTTTTATGGGTCAGAGTGGATGGGAGATTTTGAAGAATCTGATCAAGAGAAGAAATAACAAGCTTGTGGTTAGTTCGAGTCCCGTTAGGGTATTAGGTTATGGAATTAAATTTTGACAAACTTCAGCAGCTTTTTGAAGCTAAAAATTGCCAGTTCGATCAAATTTGTATGGAGCGGGTGAGCGGAATCGAACCGCCGTCTACTCCTTGGAAGGGAGTCATTCTACCATTGAACCACACCCGCAGGCTTTGGCAGGCGGGGAAGAGTGGCGTTGAACCGCTCAACTAATTCCGCACTGAACCATTCACTTTAATTATTTAATTAATTAAAGTGGTACGTGTTTAAAATCTTATTGATAAAGTACGTTACTTAAAGAGTATTATACTAGATTTTATTATTGTAAGATTATCGGGGTTTAATAAATGTATCATACAGTGCTTGGATCGTTCGGTTGACGTCTTTGTCTGAAACACCAATGATGATATTATTGCCGCCTATGTGATATATTTCGCATTTGGTGACAATTTTTTGTGCTTGAAGTGCCATATAAAACTTCGCATGAATGAGCGTGGGATTTTTTTTAATCCCCTCCCCCACCACACACACAAGACCGAGATCATGTTCTGCCGTGACAGATCCATGAGGAAATAGAGTTTGTAATGCCCCGATAATACTGCCTTCTTTTCCATTCAGATATTTTTCATCCACAATCATTGAAAATCCGTCAATGCTGGTTGGTGAATGCTCATAAGAAACACCATATTCTTTAAAAATTCCTAAAATTGCTTCACCTATTCCCGGCCGCGCGTTCAAACCAACTTCTTCTATATGAAACGACGTAAACCCCGCTTTTCCCGCAATACCGAGTATTGGAGGCTGTTTGTTTGTTTCTTGTGTAATCCATGTGCCGGGGTTTTCGGGCTCGAATGTAGAGCGCAGGTTGATGGGAATATGCGCTTCAGCTGCCGGGATAATAGCATCGGAATGGAGCACATTTGCCCCTCTGTAGCCAAGTTCACGCATTTGTTGGTAACTCATACGAGGAATAATCTTTGGATTTTCCACCACTTTTGGGTCGGCAGCGAGAACTCCTGGCACATCGCTCCAGTTTTCGTACACACGACTCTCTGTCCCTTTGGCGATGATTGCGCCTGTGATATCTGACCCGCCGCGGGGGAAAACTTTGACTATGACATAATCAGGATTGGTAATACTCATATCAATACTTCCATAAAAACCAGGAATGACATGATATATTCCTTCCCGTGGTAAAAGCTGGGTTCTAATGAGGTCGTATGTCATCGGAAGGACACATCCAGTATTTTCATCCAATTTGATGAGTGGAGCAGCGTCGTGAAATTCACCATCTATCAACTGGGCAAAAATTTGCGCCATCATCCACTCGCCGCGCGAGACAATCCAATCTTGTCCATTTTCACGTTGTATACCCTCCTCCACTGTATTCAACCATCCCACAACAGGATTATGAAAATGTAGTTCTCTCCCTATTTGTTCAAATCTGTGAGCTACTCGCTCAAATGTTTGGATATGCGATCTACCTTCTTCTTGTGCGGCAGAGACCTCATATAGAAGATCAGTTACTTTTTGGGGATGTTTTTCATCTTTACCCGGAGCTGAGACAACGACAAATTGCCGCTCAGGATTTTTCCTCACGATTTCACCGACTCGTTGTATGCACTCTCCGCTCGCGAGTGAACTTCCGCCGAATTTAGCCGTGATTGAACCTCTTTCTGCATTCATTTCGTTGCATGATACCGCATCTCTTCATAGAATGCAAGATGTCCGCCTTCGTTCAGGTTCGGCTCATGGTTTACATCCATGTAGCCGAAACTTCACTACGGCGGACATAAGGATTTCTAATCCAAAAGTTCCTTTTGGAAAGAAATTCTAATGCAGGGATATCAGGATTCGAACCTGAACCAACCGTTTTGGAGACGGTTATGCTACCATTAACACTATATCCCCTCATTTTTTGTGCCCCTGGACCGACTCGAACGGTCAACCCTCAGCTCCGCAAGCTGATGCTCTATCCAATTGAGCCACAGGGGCTTTGGCTTCGCGCAATCTTTCTCATTATAGCAGAAAAAGGTCGTTTCAGGTATAATAGAGGATATGAAAACACACAACATACTTTCTCTTGCGGAACTGCAAAAAAGGCTCCGCGAGCGAGAACGGGAACTGCGAATACAGTTTGTCTCCCTCACGAAGCGGGAAAAGGACATCCTCGCCAAGACGGTCAAACTCACCGAAGAAGTGGGAGAGCTTGCAAACGATATCCTTTCAGTACTTTCCTTGCAGCGTAAGTCAAAACTTGACCGGTTTGACAAAACAAATCTCTACGAAGAGTTTGCTGATATCATACTCGGCACCATTTCACTCGCAAGCACGCTTCGCGTCAATGTCGAGCGCGCAGTGAAAGACAAACTGCACAAAGTATTACACGTCTACTCGAAAGATAAGTAGCGACTCATGAAAAAATGGCTCGTGTTTCTTTTTGCTGCCGCGTTTTTATTCCGTCTTGTCGGTTTGGATCAATCTTTGTGGCTTGATGAGGCGATATCTGCAAATGTCGCGATGCAAAAAGGCTTTGGTGAGATTATCCGTGATTTCTCTCCAACAGATTTTCATCCTCCTTTATATTACCTTATGCTCAAGGCATGGGTGTCTATTTTTGGTTCATCTGAAATCTCTGTGCGTTTTCCCTCCATCATTTTTTCGCTCCTTGCAGGTTGGATGGTATATCGTATAGGAAAGAAACTGAAAGACACACATTTTGGGCTATGGGCAAGCGCTTTTTTTCTGTTTAATCCGCTCATTGTTTATTATTCGCAAGAAGCCCGCATGTATATGATGGCAACTTTTTTTATCGCGGCGAGCTTTTATTTTCTCCTTTCGCGCAGGTTTTTTTTAAGTGCGGTTTCTGCAGCGGTCGCATTTTTTACCTTTTACGGCGCTCTCTTTTATATAGGGTCGGCCATCGTGTATTTTTTGATAAAAAAACAGTATAAAAAAGTACTTATTTTTCTCTCTATATCTATTATAGGTCTTATTATACTCTCCCCTCTTTTTTACCAACAGTTTATACATGCAAAAATACAACTTGTGGCAGTTTCGAATTGGTCAATGGTATTGGGAAAAATTACCCTTAAAAACCTTCTGCTGATTCCACTTAAATTTTCTATAGGTCGTATCAGTTTTTATCCAAAAACACCCTATTATCTTATAGCTGGCTTGTGGACGCTTATTGTTTTTTACTTTATTCTACAAGGAGGAGTAAAAAATAAAAAAATATTTTTTTTCTTTTTCATGCCAATTTTTTTAGGAGTGGTTTTTTCTTTGTTCACTCCCCTCCTCCAATACTTTCGATTTATCTACGCGATACCGCTGATGAGCCTTTTGTTTGTATATGCGACATATAAATCACCAATGCGGTTTGTTTTGCTTGCTGGTTTTGTTAGTGCGGGAGCAGTATATGTATTTATTTCTGCGTTTCATCGAGAAGATTGGAAGACACTTGCAAAAGACGTCGTTAAATGTAAGAGCGTGTATATGGTTTATGCATCGTCGGACGCGATGAAATATTATTGTAAAAATATACGTATCAAAGATTTGAGCGAACTCATGAATGTTTCGGAAAAAGAAATTATGATACTCCCCTACTCCAGCGATATTTACGGCATTGAGTATCAGCGCGTACTGCTTAACAAGAAGTATGGTATCTTACATAAGAAAACATATAGGAGGTTGGTATTGGAAACATGGCAGCGGAAATAATTTGCTACAATATCCCGATAGGGAAAATAGTTAAAGTAGTTAAAGTAAAGTACTATGGAGCGATTAAAAGGACAACGTGAAGAGGAGTTTTTTCACCGATTGAACGAGCCGTACCGACCGCCAGTAGGAATTAATCCTGTGCCATTTGCAGATATTAAACAATCAGATCTTCTCGTCCAACAAAAAAATGGTGGTGAAGGTGTCGATGGAGCTCTGCTTTTGAAATGTAGCGGGGCGGTTTGGGATGTGTCTGCGGCAATCCATCAACTATCCCCATCAGAACAAAAAAGTCTTTTCACGGTGCATTTGACTAAGGAACAAAAGCAAGCCCACGTGAAGAACTATGTCCAAACCGCACTTGAGACAATAGATCTGCTGACCCAAAAAGTTGGTCGCGTTTCGGTTTCAGCTAGCCCTATGGGGGGATTGGCGCCTTTACATGCTATTATGAAAGCTGCTGTTGACTATCCTCACCTTACGGAGTGGGTCGATTTTGTGCCCTTAACATTGAATAAACCATCAATTTACAGATTAATCAACCAATCTCAAGCTCATGTGCATATCGATGACGGCGCTGAATCAATGACCTCCCAAGCAAGTTTGTTGTATGCTTTGGAATCTCAAGTTGATAACACTTCCTCGTTGATTGAACAGATAAGAATGGTTCGTAATTCTCTCGGGACATGTACGAGTCCTCAACTCCACGATGTGTATCAAGATTTGATTGATCGATTTCAAGATCATCAGGTAGTTATTTTACCCATGTATATGAAAAACCACCTTTTTAAAAAGTTATTGTTCAATGAGGTAAAAAGTCGTCAAAATCTTTGGTCAAATGCACAAAAACACATTTTAGAACAAGAAGCGATCATTCCTATAGGAGAAGACAGCACTACTGTTGGATCAATGATAGATCATGTTCCTTGTCGTGATATGGGGGTTAACTTGAAAAGCATGTACGATGGAGGTATCAATATACCTACCCACATATCAGATGCCCTAAGACGAGGTGGTTTGGGCAATGCCGAATTTCGTCTTTTAGCCAGTGTAGAGCCATTATTGTTCATGAGTCCTCAAGCAAAAACCTTTACTATGCAACGTTTTGTCGATATACTTGGCGAAAGACTGTAATTCTTATGAGAAAAATAATTATTGGTGTGATGGGTCCAGGTGATGACGCTCGAAAAAGTGATATACAAACTGCTTATAAACTAGGGAAGTTGATCGCGCAGAAAGGGTGGGTGGTTTTGAGCGGAGGACGCAATGTAGGAGTAATGGATGGGGTAAGTCGCGGGGCAAAATCAGCAGGCGGCTTGACTATCGGTATCCTGCCGACTCCTGACAGTTCTACTGCTTCGGCGGGTCTTGATATGGTTATTGTTACCGGCATGGGAGATGCGCGAAATAGTATCAATGTTCTTTCCTCGGATGTTGTGGTTGTTTGTGGTATGAATCCGGGGACGGCCTGCGAGGTCGCACTCGCCATCAAAGCTAAAAAACCTCTGATTTTCATCAATGTCAATACAAAAGCACAAACATTTTTCCAGTCACTGACTCGTCAATCTATTTTGATATGTAGTGCTCCTGATGAAGTAATCGCAGCCGCTCAAAAAATAGTAGGGAAACAATTCAAATTGGCCCACAAAAAATCATGAGAAAATATGCGAATAAAGTATTGACAAGAAATGTATGATAGTGTATGATGATTAAACTGTTAAACGTTTTTTCACTATGCACTATGTCAAAAGAAAGATTAACACAAAGATCACCGCTTTCGAATAATAGATGTCCAATTACTCTTGAACACCCCGATTTGTTTGCCAATGGAAATGAAATAAAGAAAACCGATACGAGCTGGATGCGTTTAGGGTTTGAGCATCCAATCCAATTTGAAAGAAATCCGAATCTGGTAAAAACAATGGATTTACTGGCAAAAGAGGTAGTTGTATTTAAAAAATAGCGTGCATTTTTCTGTTCTTGTCTACAGGAAATATGATAATATATAAAGCATGAAATATGTCATGCTCGCAGCGACCATTGTATCATTGTCTCTTGGGCAGATTCTTTTGAAAAAAGGGGTTTCTATTTCTCCTTTGCAGTTCACTGTTCCTTCAATCATAAAAACTATTTTCAATCCGTATGTTTTTTTGGGCTATGTTACTTATTTTATCTCTTCCATCCTCGGTCTTTTTGTCTTGAAAAAATTTCCCCTTTCTGTTGCGTTTCCCTCAATGAGCATGACCTATGTGATTATTCTTATTGTTTCAGTGTTGTTTTTTCAAGAAAAGTTGACAATGTCCAAAATACTGGCGATTGTGGCGATTATCGGAGGTGTGGGGATGCTGCTTCGGGGGTAAAAAAATGTTACAAGTTGACTGTATGATACATATATATGAATGATCCCATGTACGTGTGTACAGGTGGATGCGGAGCGTGTATAGATGAAAAGCGATATGAAGGAGGCTTGAAAGCATGTGGTGCGCAGGGATGTCCGCATAAAGGCCGTCCATTTGAGAAGCGGGCGAAGTGCTCCTCCTGCAGCATCGTTTATAAAGAAGAAGAGCCGCATGCTTGTTAATATGCAGCAGAAAATACGAGTTGGCTGGTTTAGTTTCACCTGTTGTGAAGACTCGACGATCATTTTTACTGAACTTTTAAATACGCACTATACCGAGTGGCTGCCGCGGCTCGAATTTGTCCATGCACGAGTTTTAAAAAAAGGAGATGAGGGAAACATGCGTGAGATGGATATCGCATTTGTGGAGGGTGCGATTTCCTCCGATATTCAAGAGGAAAAACTCAAAAAAATACGCGAAAAGGCAAAAGTGCTCGTGGTAGTGGGAGCATGTGCAGTAGTAGGCGCTCCTTCAAATCAGCGCAATTTTTTTGCGCAAGAAAATATAGCAGAGATTCTTCCCATTTTGCAAAAATTCAAATACAAAGAAAAAATCCTTAAAGTATCTGATGTGGTATCTGTTGATGAAAAAATTCCCGGTTGCCCAATGAATGAAGAAGCATTTTTACAAGTAATGAAAAAATATTTGTATGCACACCATTGATTTTGGGCGCGATTTCAATCTCACCTTGAAAGAAATTTCCAAAATTGAGGGAGCTGCGTCTCTTGATATTGCCGTCCGAAATAATAAAGTGGTAGATCTCAAGTTTGGTATTTCCGAGTGGAAACGGTTTTATACACAGGCTATTCGGGGAAAAAATGCGATGGCTATTCCGCAACTTGTCGCGCGCATCTGTGGTACCTGTTCCAACGCGCATCTTCTGGCAAGTACCAAAGCCATTGAGAATGCTTTTTCTGTTACTGTGACAGCCCAAACCATGCTTTTGAGGAAACTTTTGTACTATGGTCTTATCATTCGCGATCACGGGCTTCATTTGTATGTATTTTCTCTTCCGGATTTGTTTGGAAAAGACTCAATTCTTGATTTTGATGAGCATGATGAGTTGGAGCATGAGCTTCTTCATGATACCTTCGCGGTCAAGGAAGTGGGAAATCAACTCTCTATCGCCGTGGGAGGGCGGTCTGTACATGCCCCCTATCCTACGGTGGGGGGCTTTTTGAAATATCCGTCTCTTGACGATCTCAAAAAAGTACGCGTCAAACTTGAGGAAATACGACCGCGGGTCATCAATCTTATACGGATTTTTGCCTCCGCTCCCTTTTCTTTTTCTTTCTCCCGTTCTCTTATCTATAACGCTCTTCTTTCGTCTGATTTTTCATTTCTTTATGGCAATGTCTATACATCAGATGGAAAAGTATTCACCGAAGAAGAACTGGGAGCTCATTTGAAAGCTGTGATCATTCCCTATTCACAGGCACGAGGATTTACGTTTGATGGAAACTTCATGATGGTGGGAGCTTTATCTCGGCTCAATATGGCCAAAGAACACCTGCATGAGCGGACGAAAAAAGATGGAAGTTTGGGGACGGCTTTTTTTCCATCAAAAAATTTATTTCACAATAATCTCGCCCAAGCGGTTGAAATGTTACATGCGGTGGATAGTGCATGTGATATTATTGACGGTTTGACGCATGTAGAACCTGAACCTATCGCCAGAATCAAGCCTCGCGCGGGAGTCGGAATAGGCGTGATTGAAGCTCCTCGCGGGACGCTCTACTATATGCTTACACTAACAGAAGATGGTACGGTGAAAAAAGGCGAGATCATCGTGCCAACCGGGCAAAATCAGGTGCTTATGGAGCGGGCGATTTTTGAGTATACGCAAAAGAAACTTGATATGGGGGCGCAAAAACAAGAACTTGTTGATCATATCGAAGAACTTATCCGCGCGTTTGACCCCTGTATGTCCTGCGCTGCGCATTTCCTGAAAGTACGGTGGATGAAGGCATAAGAGTTTTAATGAGATATATTGTTTTTTCTTCTATTTTTTCCTCGTTTCCTTTTTCCGGTACTGCGATGATGGTGATTTTTTGGATTTTTTTAAGTTTTTTGAGAAGAAGTAAATGAAACAAAAGATCATAATCATGGGGAGAAATAGGCGTTGATTTCTGTTTTTGAAAGTCGTCGATATCACATATCATCGGTTTAGTAATCCCCTGCACCGTGTCCAAAATAGTGAGATGCGCTTCATTGCGCGGTGGGAAATTTTCCTGCGGATCAACGTGTTTAAAATCGATCTGCGGAAAAGCTCTCTGTGCTGTTGGCAAGATTCGAAGAGCCATAGAGTCTTCCTTAACCAAAGAATTGCCAAAAACGTAGATGTTCATATCTTTTTGTCGGGTTATTGAAAAAATCGATTGCCTTTTGCGTATAATATGCAAGATTTTTGACTTGTTTTTCGGTCAAAATATCACACACATGTTCCCAATGAAAACTCACCCACGACCCATGCAGCAATTTCTTCATATACTGTTTCTTCCCGTACGAAAACTGTATGTTTTTTTGCATGGCAGTTCCGAGCGCAAGTTTATTCTTTTTCATGATAAGAGGTTTTGTCGCCACGATTGCCCAAGAGTCTGCGTTGATTGCAATCACTCTCCCCCACCCGATTTTGCACGCATCCATTGTCTCGATGGTATGGACAGAAGGATTTCTGCCGGTTCGTTTGAAAATGTTCATGACATGAAATGCGTGATGAGGAAGATAATTAAAAAGACGAATTTTGCGCATAAATGCCGCAAAGTTTTTTCGCTCTATTTTTCTCTCAAGCCCCAAGCATTGATCAAAAAAAGAATCATTTTGTTGACGCACAGAACACAGGAGGTTATTACCGATCCAGTAGGCTTCCACGACCTTCCTATCAAAAAAATCAGCTATACTGTTTTCACGCGCAATAAGCCGCAGATATGGATACAGCGTTTCAAACTCCGACAAGATATACGAAACTTCACCATCTGCCTGTTTTTCAACAAGATGATCTATCAGAGAACTACTTTTGGAAGGTCCACAAAACCCAAAGAAATTCGGTGAGGCGGCATATTGCGCGCATAACAAAAGCCCTTTTTTATCCATGTCGTACAGGTTTTTCTGTCTTTGAGTGAAACAATTGCGCCATGGCAAAGGCGAAAATAAGCGCAATACCAATACTCACAAGCAGCATTGAATAGATACTGTTTTTGGCAAAATGGACGCCAGTATAGACACGAATGAGCAGGCTCTGCGCAATGGTCGCAAACGTCAAAATAAGCGTTACGATGCTTGCCGGCGCATATTTAAGCGCCCGGTACCAGAAGAACACATAAAAAAACAAAAGGCTTCCGCCGATGATGAGCGTTGTCAGATGATCAAAATCGAAAAGGAGAGGTGGTGCTTTTTTTCCTCCAACAAAAAAGAATGCAAAAAGTATGATAGATCCAATTCCCATGCGAGCAAGCGCTACCGTGTTTGAAGAAATCTCCCTCAAAACTCGCTTCGCGATGATGTTTTCAATCGCCCAGAGCATAGTTGCGGCGAAAATGATCAGTTCACCTTTATTAAACGAAAGTGAGAAATGTACCGGAAGGATATAGAAACTACCGGCCACAATGAGCAAGTAGCTTACAAAGTACATGAAATTAAATTTCTCACCCAAAAAAACCATTGCAAGAATCGAAACCCAGATGAAGAGCGTTTTGTGGATGAGGTTTGCTGTTGCCACTGGGGTATATTGCAGTCCGGTGAAAAAAAGATAAAACGGTACTCCTCCCCCGATAATGCCCACCAGTATCAAAAGAATAAGCGTTTTCTTTTTCGCTTTTTTCAGTTCATTGACGTTGATTTTTCGTCCCAATAAAAAAAGCAACAGAAAAGCAATGGCGACATAGGTATTTCGTGAGGCGGTGAAAAGGATCGGTGGGACTCTCACAATAGTGAGTTTTGAGTAGAAAAGCGCAATTCCTGAAACAATTGCGGTTAAAAGTGCGAAGCATACTCCTTTCAAAAGTGTTTTGTTCATACTTTTTCGACGATGAGATTTCCAAATACTAATACGCGGTCGTTTTCCTTCAGTGTCATATTTTTTGTGTCAATTCGCGCCCGTATCCCATTATCCAAAATGGCAATGTTTTTTTTAATTTCTTTTATTTTCAATGGTTTAAGATAGCACATAGCGTCATTCTTTACAACAATCAAGGATTTTCCCGATAAACCCACTCATTTTACCCAAGAAATCGGTATTTTTATGTGCGATAGGTGTTTCTTTTTTTTCTCCATCAATATCCTTGAGCTCTTCTTTTTTGATCATCCCGAGGTTCAAACTCCAAAAAAGGTTGTAAAGGTCATATGATTTTTTGAAGAGATCATGTGCTTTTTCCGTCTCTCTTTTTCCTTGCGCTTTCGTTCCCACTTCCATGAGGCGCATGGATGCGGCAAGGAGGTGTTTGCTGATGCACCAGACTTCTCCCTCATATTTTTTGATAAGCATTTTCAGGAGCTGTTTTCGCATGTCGCGTACTTCGCTCAATAGATCAAAATAGTGAGTTTTGCCGGTTTTTCCGCCGGAGAAAAAAAGATGTTCTTCAATCGAGATCAAATTCATGACTGCAATTGAAAGATCCTCATCGGATGATAAATCAAGTTTTTCGTTTTTCTCCAATTTTTTTACAGTGTCCATGAATTTTTTGATCTGTTCATCAGCGTGCATAGTGGAAATTATACAAGAAACTTAAAAATAATCGTTATTGCAATCAATAGTCCCAATGGAATAATTACTTTTTGATAATAAAAAAGCACTTTCCCGTGATTTTTGTACCGAATGAATTTATCAAAAAATACACCGAGGAAAAAAACGAGTATGCCAATTGTGGTACCTAAAAACACCTTGTTAATACCCCATATCATATTACTTTTTCCGCCCGTCTGTTTACTCCATATAAAATATATGATCGTCGTTGCGAAAAAAAAGAGAGACCACAGAATAGGATTTCCCCATAGTTTGTTTTTTATTCGTGTGGCGATCCAAAAGGCAATAGCGGTATTGAGTCCCGAGATCCAAATGGTGGCCAACAAATCATCAACGCCGAGTTTTTTGGCGATCAAAAGTCCGCCGCCCACCGTCACGATACATACAGGACAATTGGCATATGCAGGTTTTACCAAAAACATAGAATAAGAGGAAGTATAGCAAAAAATAATTTTTAATTTAAAATTTTAATTTTTAAACGATATTTTTTTCCTCTTTACTCTGCTTCCCTGGTTTTGCTCAAGAAAACTCACAAAATGTAAAAGCTCGATGATCAAAATCATTTTTTGCACTTTTCTTTTGTGCACAAACAACTCACGTGAAGCCTTTTCTTCGTTTATTTTTTGCATGTAAGGATACGAAAAGGGAACCTCGATGCTTTTGACCAAAATTTTTTTCTGAATAGCCGTGATAATGGGGAAAAATAGGGTTTCTGAATACACCTCAACATCAAATATGGGTATGGAAGAAAAAATTAGCGAGTGTGAGTAGACATATATAGTATAATACAGTCGATATGAATACTGTGCTTTATCTTATTCGCCACGGAGAGGTTGAGTATCAACACGATGAAGAAGGAAGAAAATTAATTTATGGCCCTGATGCGCATTTGAGCGCGGAGGGAAAAGAACAGATGAGAAGTCTAGGTAGACACTTAAGAAGAACAGGAGTCAGACTTGATGTTTTATATACGAGTCCCTATGAGAGAACGAAAGAAAGTGCATCACTGATCGCAGCTGAACTTGCTATTTTTAACATGCCATCGGAGAAAATCTTCATGATGTAGTAGCTCCTGGATGGGCAGGACGCACAATGGAAGAGTTGGAACAAGTTGGCGGCAATATCTACGATGTTCCTTCTTTGACTCCTGATCAAGAGTCATTATGTGGTATGTCAATACGGATTATAACGGCGATAGAAGAAATTCTTGTGAAAGAAAAAGGAAAACATATTGGTATCGTAGGACATGGCGATGCAACGAGAGTTTATATGGATAGGTTACTTCATCCACGACATGAAGTGCCAAGTGTTGCACGAGATAAACATTACCTGAAGAAAGGCGAAGCATGGTGGTTATCGTTTGACTCGAAGTTCATCTTGAAAGAAGGAGCATTAATCGCTCCAGAGAGACAATCATCTTCGAGTGTTGAAAGAAAGATGTATTGACGTATAAAAAGTTTAAAGATTGCATTCTGAAAATGAATGGGTATAATGATGATCGTGTATGAAAGTCATTATTCTCTGCGGCGGGACAGGAACGAGGCTCAAGGAAGAAACTGAATTCAAACCAAAACCAATGGTATATGTGGGAAAACACCCGGTGGTATGGCATATCATGAAAATTTATGCATATCACGGCTACAGTGAGTTCATACTCGCTCTTGGATACAAAGCAGACTATATCAAGGATTATTTTCTTAATCAAAAAGCATTTACTGCTGATTTTATCCTCAATACGCGAAATCACAAAGCAAAATTTTTCCTTGAGGAGAGGAATGATATTGATAGTTTCAAGATTACCTTCGTTGACACGGGCGTTGATACAGAGCCGGGAGAACGTCTTCTGCGATGCAAAAAATATATTCCGGAGAAAGACAAGTATTTTATGGCAACGTACGGAGATGGTGTCACGGACCTTGATATTACTGAATTGGTCAGATTTCACAAAAAACAAAAAACCATCGGTACTATCACCGGTGTTCATCCCAGATCGAAGTTTGGTTTAGTAAGAATCGATGATCGTCATCTCGTAAAAAATTTTGTCGAAAAGCCCGTCCTTCCCGATTGGGTGAATGGTGGATTCATGCTGTTTGACAAGCGCGTATTTGATTATCTTCGCCCCGGGGAGACAGAACATCCTGCGCTGCGGCGCATGGCCAAAGAAAATCAGCTTTCACTGTATCGCCATGAAGGATTTTGGTTTTGCATGGATACGTATAAGGAAGTTGAGGATCTGAATAAGTTGTGGAATTCTGGCGCTCCACCGTGGAGAGTATGGAAATGAGCGGTCGAAATATTCTGGTGACGGGAGGAACGGGATTTGTCGGGTCGCACCTTGTTGAGGCGCTCGTGAAGCAAAATGTTCATGTTGTGACAACGTTTCAAACGCAAAGTCCCCTTTCCTATTTTTTTACTCAAAAGCTTGAAGAAAAAGTTACCATGGTTGATGTTGATGTGTGCAATTTTGAAAAAGTATTTGACATTGTCACAAAGTTTGATATCGAGTATATTTTTCATTTGGCCGCTCAACCATTGGTTGACGTCGCCTACCATAATCCCAAACGAACACTGTACTCCAATATTCTCGGGACCATTAACGTACTGGAGAGTGCTCGGCTCTTCCCGTGCGTGAAGGCAGTTATTGTCGCCTCCTCTGATAAAGCATATGGGAAGCATGGAAAGAAAAAGTATACGGAGCAAGACGCGCTCAAAGGAGACCATCCGTATGAAGTATCAAAGTCCGCGGCTGACTTGATCGTCTACTCTTACTTCAAAACCTATGGCGTTCCTGCCGTTACCACGCGTTTTGGCAATATTTATGGAGAAGGAGATTTGAATTTTTCACGCATTATTCCCGGCATTATGAAAGCGCTGATACGTCAGGAGACGTTGGAAATACGCAGTAATGGGAAATACATACGCGATTATCTCTATGTCAAAGACGTTGTTGCCGGATATATAGCGCTTGCAGAAAATATTGAAAAGGTTAAAGGAGAAGCCTTTAATTTTGGTTCACGCGAAACGTTATCAGTCTTGGAACTTATGAAATTGATAGAGAAAATAGTAAAGAAAAAGCTGAAATATCGTATTTTGAACACGGCAAAAAACGAAATTCCCTATCAATCGCTTGATTGGTCAAAGATAAAAAAAATGGTCGGATGGAAACCTCGTCACGATTTTTTTGATATGATAAATAAAATATATGTGTGGTACTTAAAATCTATACGTGGGTGATATCAAAGGTGTGATTTAAGTGTTTTATAGCGTCTTTTCCTCTCACCGTTTTTTTTGACAGAGGGCGAAATTTTTTCTATAGTTTCTTCAGGTTGGCTTACGTTTATACCCCGTTCATAAATAAAGTTTTTGAGTTGTTTATTATATGCATAAGGACTGTCAATCATATCGATGAAAATCGGTTCATCTTTTTTGCATGGTTTAATTAAAACTTCTCCATCCATGAGCTCCCGGCAGGAAATTTGTCCCTTAAGAAGCGGTATGGCTAAATATACGTCTTTTTCTGACAATACGTGTCCCTCTGGCATGTTTTTTTTTGCATACACGCCTCGTATTAATTCGTCTAAATACTTGATCTCATGTGGAGGAGGAACACGTTTATTGATGGCAGCTCCTCCGCACATTGCTCGTGCTTTGTGATACGCCTTAAACCACGTATCTATCTGATGAGGAAGTGAACAATACGGCGAGACAGGTACGCCGTCCATCTCAATATCGATGTGTCGCTCCCATGTCCGTGCGCCTTTTGCATAAGAGATAAGCATTGATCGATTCCAATCGTGATACTCATGAGAGGAAAAGCCGACGGCATGGTGAGGATACCGGTTTTTGAGAAAATCTATTTGGTTAAGCTCCAGTTCACTGTCTTCCGAAGGATAGAGAGCAACACAATGATTGATGGCAAGGGGAATATTTCTATTGTCAAAAAATTTTACCAGATCATCCATATCTTTGAGAGATGATCCTCCAGTTGAGACGATGACTGGTCTTTTAGTAGTCGCGATTTTTTCAATCAGTACCCAGTCGTTAATATCAGAGCTTGCAATTTTGATCATATCAAGACCGAGATTGACACATAATTCTACTGACCGTTCGTCAAAAGGAGTCGCCATCGGTATACAGCCGCTTTTTTTTATGGCTCTGACCAAAATGGCAAAATCTTCATCAGACATTTTTGTTGCGATTGTTTTTTTGATGTAGCGGACATCACTACGATTGCGATAGTGTTTATGAATGAAATTATCTACGTCTCGAAACTGAAGTTTTATTGCAGCGCGGACATTGTTGAAGCGGACAATCTTGGCAAAATCATTAATAATCTTGAGTCCCCGTTTCAGACTCCCCCAATGATTGTTGGCCAACTCAAGAACAAACAAGTCTTCAAAAATTGTGTTTTGATTCATGGAGATGGTAGGAAGAATCATAGTAAATCTTGCTAAAAAAATCAAGTATAAATATCTATGTATCATTTAGTAAGAAATGGATCGCTTTGTGTACACTGCCTATAGGAGATTCTAATGCTCCTGGTAAAAGAAAAGGAGAAGATGTAGGTTCTGTTTTTTCTCTATAGAAATCTATAGCGTTGGTAAAACTAAAGGGGAAACTCGTCAGAATTTCTTTGTCATTTCCATTGGGCAAATCTCCAAAAACAGCAACTTGACCTAATTTAACAGCAAGCAAATCTATGACTTTTTTTGTCGCAGTTACTTTCCCATCTTCGGGCAATTGTTTGACGATATGAATATCAATATCTCCCCTGATCACCTGAAACTTATTTGGATGCTTTTTGTCTAGAGAATGGGATAGATGAGAAATGAGCTTATTATTTCTCGTTTGATCTTTGATTTGAACGAGTCCAACCTTAGCTTCTTCAGTAAAAACTCCACCATTGTATTTAAAACACTGCTTGAAAATTTGACGGGGTATACGATCATTCCTCAATTGCAAGATGATTGATTGGTATGTTTTTAGTCCCTTTGGAAGAAGCTCTTTTTTTTTAATTTTCAATCCATCAAATACTTCTTCATAAACTTCCAATATCGATTTTACATCTAAGGCGGTAAGACCGTGATTATAGATTTCTTTGAGATGTTTGTTTATTACTTCATAGAGTATTCTTCCATTGCCTGTACCCAAAAAAAATCTGTGTCGCGGTACCTGTTTAGCATTTCGGCCAAAATGAGGTAATAGAATTTTGATAATGGTAGCTCCTCTGGCTGTGATTATGAGGAGAGCATGATGAGTGAGAATTTTTTTAATTAAATCGATGGCTCGGTCGTCATTAAAATCCGTGTAAACTCTACTTCTCAACGTTTCATCATAATCCGTGGCAATGAGCATTAATTTCAATTTTATCTCCTCAAGTTTTTGTTGAGTAAGCTTTTCTTTACGGTTCATATTGATTTTTCTACTTTTATATTATAGTATTTGCATTATTTTCCTCAATCATATTATGAAGAATAAAATTAAAGTTTCCGATTACGTTATTGAATTTATTGAAAGACTTGGCGTGACGGATGTTTTTCTCATATCTGGGGGGGGATGTATACACTTGATTGATTCTATAGGAAAAGCTAAGAGACTGCAATTTGTCTGTAATCATCATGAACAAGCCTGTGCGATAGCTGCGGAAGGTTATGCAAGGACCTCTGGCAAAATCGGAGCCTGTATTGTCACGACAGGGCCGGGCGGCACAAACGCCGTGACCGGAGTTATGGGTGCTTGGCTAGACTCCGTACCGATGTTAATTATTTCAGGACAAATCAGAAGAGAGACCATAGGGGCCGGAAAAAAACTTCGTCAGATGGGAGATCAAGAAATAAATATCATTGATATTATAAAACCCATCACTAAATATGCAGTAATGGTGATGGATCCATACGATATACGCTACCACTTGGAAAAAGCAGTTTACTTGGCAACTACCGGTAGACAAAGTCCAGTTTGGATTGACATCCCGCTTGACATACAAGGTTCATACATTGATGAAAAAAAATTGAGGAAATTTGATCCTTCCGAAATAAAACCACCGTATGAAACAGACAAAGGAAAATTAAAACAACTTGTCTCCCATGTCATTGATAAGCTGAAATCAGCTAAACGACCGGTGGTTTTTGTTGGAAATGGGGTCAGATACGCTGGAGTAGTAAATGAGTTTCTTACATTGATTAAAATCTTAAAGATTCCCGTTCTCACCGGTTTTGCCGGTATGGATATTGTCTCGCCGAAAAATCATTATTCAGCTGGAAAACCAGGGACCATAGGGCAGCGAGCGGCTAATTTTACCCTCCAAAATTCAGACTTATTACTCATCATAGGCTCGAGATTAAATATCAGAATGATAGGTTTCAATTTTTCTTCTTTTGCGAGAGCTGCCTATAAAATCATGGTTGATATTGATAAAGAGGAGATGAATAAAAACACTCTCAAAATAGACCAGAAGATCAATTATGACGCTAAAGATTTTATCATTGAAACGATTAATCAGATAAAGAGAAAATCCACGAATTTTCAAATTGATGGTTGGTTGAAACGAGTTCAGGAATGGAAAAAGAAATATCCAGTTGTTTTACCGGAATACTGGGAGGAAAAAAAATATGTCAACCCATACTGTTTTATCGAAGTATTGTCAAGATACATAAAACCGACAGATTGTTTAGCTCTCGCCAATGCTACCGCTTCAATATGTACGTACCAGGCATTAGATTTTCCGCAAGGAACAAGGATTCTGACGAGTTCTGGTTCGGCGCCGATGGGATATGGATTGCCTGCGGCAATAGGGATGTGTTTTGCTCGTGGTAAAAAGAAAACTATTTGTTTGGAAGGTGATGGGAGTATTCAACTTAACCTACAAGAACTACAGACAGTTGTCCATAATAAACTTCCAATAAAATTATTTATTTATAATAATGCCGGGTATGTATCAATTCGCCTAACTCAAAAGGGTTTATTCGAAGGAAGGTTCGTTGCGACAAGTACTGATAGTGGTGTTTCTTGGCCCAATATAATAAAGATTGCGAAAGCTTATGGTATTGCAACTGAAAGAATTAGCAATCATTCAGAGATGGAACGAAAAATAAAAAAGGTTCTCTCACGTAGAGGTCTAATTTTATGTGAAATTATGGTTTCGCCAGATCAGGGCTTTTGGCCCAAGGCTGCATCTATGAAATTACCAGACGGATCGTTTGTTTCCCGACCGCTTGAAGATATGGCTCCATTTTTGAGTCGAAAAGAATTAGAGGAGAATATGATTATTCCTTTATCAGATGGTGTATGAAAAAAAAGATTTTGCTGACAGGTGGAAGTGGATTTATTGGAAAAAACATCATCGAACAACTTGGGAACAAATACCATATTCTTGCACCGAAACATGCTGAACTTGATTTAGCTGATGACGTTGCTACTCTATCATATTTTAAATTCCACAACACAATCGATCTTGTCATACATGCAGCAGTAGTTGGAGGAAGTAGAACTGAAGAATATGAAAAAGATTCTTTAAAAAATAACTTAAGAATTTTTTTTAACATTATCAAAAACAGGAAACACGTTAAAAAAATAATCTATTTTGGTTCAGGAGCCGAATATGATAAAACGAAGCCGATCAAAAAAGTTAAAGAAAAAGACTTCGATAAAAGAGTCCCTCAAGACGACTACGGTTTTTTTAAATATTTGTGTTCAAAATATATAGAAAATATGGATAATATTGTTTCTTTGCGGATATTTGGAATGTTTGGTAAATACGAGGATTACCATTATCGGTTTATATCAAATGCGATCTGTTTGAATTTACTTGGACAGCCAATAAAGATCAATCAAAACGTTTACTTTGATTATGTATATATCAATGATTTTATAAAAATTATTGAACATTTTATACATCGTGCCATAAAACATAAATTTTATAACATAGGAACAGGCAGAAAAATAAACCTTTTGTCTATCGCTAAAAAAATAAATGATATTGCTACGCATAAAAGTCAAATTATCGTCAAAAACTCTGGGTTAAATAATGAATACACCTGTAACAATATTCAGCTTATGAAAGAGTTAGGACATTTCAGATTCACGCCTTTTGACGTATCGCTTCGCTCACTTTATAATTGGTATAGACGGAATATTTCTGCCATCAAATTAACAAAATGAATACAAACAAATGCCCAATTTGTACAAGTAGCTCCAGCGAGACTTTATTTGTTCAATCATATTCCAAAATTCTACGTAACAAAATTGTTTCTTGTGATAACTGTGGCTTTGTTTTTGTAAGAAACGCAAACCCCCAGTCTTATTACAATCAATACTACAAAGACTTATCCAAATATGAATACACCAGAGATCAAAAATTTCACGATACATCTGTTGAAATAATTGCCAAACATGTACGCTATACAGATAAGATTCTTGACGTGGGTTGTTCTACAGGTCATCTTTTATATCTCTTGAAAAAGAAAGGTTACAAAAATCTTATGGGAGTTGATCCGGCGCCAGAGTGTAGAATAGTTGCTAGGAAACAATATAATGTTATCGTTAAAACAGAGACGATTGACTCGTTTAAATCTAGAGAAAAGTTTGATTTTATTATTCTAGCCACAGTACTTGAACATCTATCAGAGTTGAAAAGATCTATAGAAAAAATAACTACTTTACTTGCTAGAGAAGGAAAATTCTTTATAAGCGTCCCAAACGCAAGCAGATTTTATGAGGAAGTTGAAGAGCCGTTTTATGAATTTTCTCCCGAACATATAAATTTTTTTTCTCCTCGATTTTTAGAGATACTTCTCGTAGACTTTACCTGCATTTATCTTGAGGCTAATCATATAGTTATCTACTCTGTCTGGAAAAAAACGGGCAGCTTGAAAAATTCTGTCAGAAAATACATAAAATTATCAAATCAAAAGCTTAATAAAATTCAGAAAAAAGTTGATAAACTACCGAAGAAAACTATCGTTTGGGGTGCGGGAGCATTGACGAAACGACTTTTGTATACATCAAGTCTTCGAAAAAAAATCTTTATACTTGTTGACAGAAATGCCAAAATAATAGAGAAAAATTTTGAAAATATTAAGGTTATATCTCCAAACGAATTAGTTTCTTATCCCCAACCCATACTTATATCCTCATTCAAATTTAAAGATGAGATTATCAATGAAATAAAATCAAAAAAATTAAAAAATAAAATTATTACTTTTTAGTCGTGGAAAAAAACAATCTAGAAATATTACTTCATAAACCAAGGAATTATTATGCTGATCTTTTGCAAAGTAATTTTGGTTTTTTTCACTTTAAAAAACCAGTGATTTTATTCGGAGCCGCGCAGATGGGCAAGATTTATCTTCATTTATGCAAAAAAAATAAAATAAACGTTTTGGCTTTTGTTGATAACAATCAAGCAAAAAGTGGTAAAAAATTAGATGGCAAAGATATTATTTCCATTTCAGAGTTAATGCGTTTTCCCAAAGATATACAGATTATTATAACCTCAATTTATGATGAGGAAATATTAAATCAATTAAGAAAAATCGGATTTGCACGAATATGGCCACATTCGTTTTTTTGCACTCTGTATCCGAGAAAATTCACTAATCCCTATTGGCAAAACTCACTCGATGATATATTCCGGGATAAAGATAAAATTTTAGCCTGTTTCGACTTGTTTAAAGATAAAATGTCAAGAAAGACTTTTTTGGAATTGATCAAATATAGATTATTTTTAGATAGAAAATGTATAAAAAAAATAAAACAACCGCAAGAAAAGGAATATTTTGATAAGAAGTTGATCAATTTAAATCAAACAGAAATTCTTATTGATGGTGGCGCGTATGACGGTGATACCGTTAAAAAATTTAAGAAAGTAACAAGCGATAATTACGTTGCGATTTATGCTTTTGAACCAGATCGATATCAATTTAAAAAATTAAAACGAAATATAAAGAAATGGAAAGATAAAAGAATTAAGATTTATCCTTATGCGCTGGCGAAAAAAGAAACATACCTTGCGTTTACAAACGATGCTACTTTGGGATCTCGAATTACAACAGAGTCAGTTTCAACAATCAAAGCGATATCTTTGGATAAATTCTTCCGCAAAAAGAGGACAACTCTCATTAAGTTGGATATTGAGGGAGCAGAAGAAGATGTTTTACGGGGAGCAAAAAAAACTATCACGGCACATCTCCCCACATTAGCTATCTGCATTTACCATAAATCAACAGATCTTTGGAGAATCCCACTTCTTATTAAGAAATATGGTCCAAACTATTCTTTTTATCTTCGTCATTATGGACAATTTATATATGATACAGTTTGTTATGCGTTTATATCTTTAAAAAAAGATGTCCACCACTAAAAAATTACTATCTATCACGGTGCCGTGCTTTAATGAAGAAGAAAATGTTGAACCTATGTATCTTGCTCTAAAAATCATTGCCGACAGTAATAAACACTATAACTTCGAGTTTGTTTTTGCTGATAACGGAAGCAGTGATAGAACAAAAGATGTAATAAAAAAGATTATTCATAGAGATAAACGAGTGGCAGGCGTATTTCTTTCGAGAAATTTTGGGCCAGAAGCATCTCTTCAGGCCGGTTTAGATTATTCAACTGGTGAGGCGGTAATAGGGATAGCTGCTGATTTTCAAGAACCCCCGGAACTCATTTCCCAATTTATTGAAAAGTGGGAAAAAGGGAACAATATAGTAGTTGGTCTTCACCCAAAGATCCAAGATAATCTTTTGATGTTCGTGATGAGAAAATTATTTTATGTCGTTTTTAAAAAAATTTCCAATATCAATATCCCGACTAACGCTTCTGGACTATGTCTATTAGATAGAAAGTCTTTAAATGCGCTTAAAGCATTGCCTGAGAAATATCGTTTTTTTAGGGGATTGAGGGCATGGATTGGTTTTAAAACAGATTATATTGTTTACGAGAGACGAGAGAGAGTCAAAGGAGAAAGTTCTTATAGTTTTATTGATTACATTAAACATGCCGAGCGTGGACTTTTTGGATTTTCATATCTAGTTTTGGATACCATGATTTATGGAGGATTTATCCTCGTTTTTCTTTCTTTTGCTTTCTTTCTTATGTATCTTTTCACCGTTTTAGTGATAGGAAATCCAATAAATGCGTCAATTCCCCTAATGTTGGCTATTGTTTTTTTTGGCGGGATTCAGCTTCTGGCTATTAGTGTCATAGGTAAATATATTCAGGTCATTGTTGAGGAGACGAAATCCCGACCTGTGTATATTGTCGATGAAATTATCGGAAAGAGTAAAAAGTAGCAATGAAATAATGTGCTACGCACTTTTTTGTAATATGGTATAGTATTTATTACCTTGTATGAAAGTAGCAGATTATATTCTTGATTATCTTGTTTTGCAAAAAGTAAAGCATGTTTTCTTAATGGTCGGAGGTGCTATTGCATTTGCAGTGGATGCATTTTCAAAAAGACATGATATTGAATATATCTGTGTTGCTCACGAACAGGCAGGAGCAATGATGGCAGAAAGCTATGCTCGTGTTGGTCCAGGACTTGGAGTGGCAATGACAACATCTGGTCCCGGTGCAACAAATTTAATTACCGGCATCTGTTGTGCGTGGTTTGATTCAATTCCAACGCTTTTCATTACCGGACAGGTCAATACATACGAACAAAAAAGTATCTCAAAGGTTCGGCAAGTTGGTTTTCAGGAAACAGAAATTGTTGATATAGTTCGCCCAATTACGAAATTTGCTGTTAAGATTGACCGTGCAGAAGATACTCGTTTTCTACTAGAAAAGGCTGTTTATATTGCAAAAACTGGACGCCCCGGACCGGTTCTCATTGATATCCCCTTGGATCTTCAAAAAACAGAAATAAAAAGTTCAACACTTAAAAAATTTATCCCCCCAAAAGAAAAACAATATAAAGATACTGGATTAATACTTAAAACAAAAATAGAAAAGGTACTAACGCTTATTGCACAATCAAAACGTCCCCTTATCTTAGCCGGTGGTGGAATCAGACTGGCTGGTGCGGTTAACGAAATTCATCAGATGGTGAAGCTGACAGGCATTCCGGTGGTCAATTCATGGAGTGGTTATGATCTTTTTGCTCACAATCATTCTTTGTTTATTGGTACACATGGTGTGTATGGGGAAAGAGGAGCGAATTTTGCGGTGCAGAATTGTGATCTTCTGATTAGTATCGGATCACGACTTGATACACGTCAAACAGGGGGGAAACCAGAGACGTACGCGCGGGCCGCTAAAATAGTTATGATTGATATCGACCAGACCGAGCTTGATAAACGCAGAGGTTTAACTCCTGCAGTATCAATACAAGCGGATGCAAAAGAATTCCTACGAGCATTCATTAAAGAATTTCCTGCGATAAATAAATCACGTACTGTTGAATGGATTAAACACTGTGCAACGTGGAGAGAAAAATATCCAACGGTTCTTCTCCAATATTATGAAGAAAAAAAATATGTAAATCCTTATGTATTTGCTCAAGTTTTATCGAAAGAATTAAAGAATGATGCAATCGTTATTCCCGATACTGGCGCAACTCTAACATGGATTATGCAGGGGTTTGAATTAAAACAGGGACAAAGGCTTTTTTCTGCCTTTGGTAATTCTCCAATGGGATATTCCTTTCCAGCAGCAATTGGTGCATCTTTTGCTCGAGGGAAAAAGGAAATAATTTGTATAAATGGAGATGGGGGTTTTCAAATAAACATCCAAGAGCTTCAAACATTGGTTTACCATAAACTCCCGGTAAAAATTTTTATCCTTAATAATCATGGATATGGCATTATTAAACAGTTCCAGGAAATGTATTTAGATTCAAGATTTGAGGCGACGGGAAAGGGTTACTCTTGTCCTGATTTTATAAAGATTGCTCAAGCATATGGAATAAAATCTGTTTCTATTCGTTCACATACTCATTTGTCAAAAAAAATAAAAGAAGTTCTTTCGCACAGAGGACCGGTGCTTTGTGATGTATACCTTAATGATGACCAAAAAATCATTCCCAAACTTTCATTTGGCAGTCCCATTGAAGATCTTTTCCCACTTTTACCCCGCGATGAATTTCGCAGAAATATGATTATTCCTCCGATCAAAACTAAAAAAGAAGCTTCAATATGAAAATCAAAGTTACTTGTTGAAATCTTTCCTAATACCTGATAATCTGGTTTTTATATTATCTTTTATGAATCGTCTATCTCGTACTGGATGGCTTTTATTATTGTTTCTTCTCTTCTTGCTTATTCTTCTTCCTATTGTTATTATCTCCAATCAACAACAAAAAAGCCTCCTTTCAAAAGCGAAAGAAATAGAACAGGATAAAACATCAAAAGGTTGTGATTCAAAGCTCTCTTATTTTCCTCAAAACAGCGATATCCTTAGAGATAAAAATGCGCTCGAGTTATATCGTAAAATCAAATGTATTACCCAACAGTTGCTAGAGTTGCAAGATGCATATGAAACGTTACAGAACGAAACTGAAATAAAAAATATCCTTATCGACGAGCGCAAAACACTCGTAACTAATAGAAAAAACCTTATGGAAGAGGCAATAAAATCTTACCCTCTTGTTTTTCTAGAAAACGTTTTATCTCTCAACACAATTGCTCGCTTTGGTGAGGAATTTTCCTCCTATTTTGAGTCTCCTATCAGTATTGAACAAGGAGAGCTACAGGTAATGCATATAGATAATTTTGAAAATCCTGCTCAATCGCGATTTGACTATTATATTCAAACAAAGACTGATCTTTCCCTGCGCTATGGTTTTTATCCTGTAGGAGATTTCCCCAATCTTATTTCAGGAAGCATCCTCAAAATAAGAGGGTATAAAATGGGAAACGCTATCAGCGCTCAAATTCCGCCACGCAAATCTGGTGGGGCTCCAGTTAGAGTCCCTTCAGCAAGTGTTACTCCCCGTCAGCAGGGCTTTTTTAAGTTCGATCTGGTACCGCAAACATATGCGCAGGAGAATGCAGAGCAAACCAGTATAGAAATTCTCAAAGAGGCAAGTCCCGACGCAACAGGTCCTCAACGCGTTGCCGTCATCCTTGTGAGGAGCAAAGGCAGTACGTTTATCCCCTATTACTCCAAAGAACAGATTGAAGACATTATTTTCCGAGGAGACGTGTTAAACTTCTTTAAAGAAACCTCGTATGGCAAAATGTGGCTTGATGAAGAAAAGAGTAAGGTGTATGGATGGTATGAGCTGGAGAATTTGAATGTTGATCCATGGGACGATGTTTCTAATACCTCTAGTACAGAATTTATCAAACTCGCTGATTCTGACATTGATTTTTCCCAATTTGATAGAGTGATGGTGGGAGGAGCAGTAGATAATAATACTTCTGGAGGTTGGGCAGATACTGTGGGAAAATTCACCTATTCTACCTCTGATGGTGATATTCTTATATCTCTCGGCGTTTTTGGAATAGGATCAAATATGAGTTTTGTTTTTGCCCATGAATTAGGGCATAATCTGGGTGTCTATCACGCAAACTCCTGGGAGTGTGATCAAGGAGGGTTGCACGGTAATTGCATACATAATGAATACGGTAATACATTTGATGTTATGGGCGCATCGTTTGCCTTACGTCACTTTAATGCTTATTTTAAGGAAGTTTTCCAATGGCTCAACAAGTCGATAATTAACATTTCTTCATCAGGAAGATATACTCTTCAACCTCTTGAAAGTTCAGATGCTGTTGTTGCAAAAATATATCGTCCGGGAATCTCCAATTTCCCGACTTATTACTTAGAGACAAGAGCGTCAATTAGTAATGGGATACACATTAATTGGGTAAATCAAGCTCTTACAACGCGACTCTTAACTCTTGTTCCGATAGATGCAAAAGGAGGAGTACCAGAACCACTTAGACGGGGACAAAGTTTCCAAGATGAAAAAGCAAGTTTGACAATTACTAATATTGATGATAGGACAATTGATGTTGAGTTTAAAGAGCCCATATGTGTAGATGATAATTTTGTTGTTGAGAAGGGCGCTTATATATACGCCTATGTGCCTGGCTTTTACGGACTATATGAAGATATAAGTTGTGATAATGATTTATGTATTTTAAAAAGAACGCACAGAACAAATAATTTAGAGCTTACATTTCCTCTATTCATAAAAAATAATAATCCTTATGCTTGTCCTGTTAGACATATTCGAGTCATGATAGATGATCCATGGAAAAAAGACGTTGAAGATCAGAAATGGGAGGCTGTCGTTGCAGGTGGTGATACGTTTTACACTTCATCCTACTCGCTTATTCCTCCAATGGTTCCTGATGGGATATATACTATCACAGCTCGTATCGAAGACATAGATACTCATCAAATACTTTGGTCAGATAGCCGGAAGTTGTATATAAAAAATGTAAAATCTTTACTAGAAGGGGATGTAAATAATGACGGTGAAGTGGATTTCTCGGATATTACCTATGTGTCTCAAGTGCTAGTAGGGAAAAATGTAGAAAACCTGACTGTAGATATGAATAATAATGGCAAAATTGATATTGGCGACTCGGTCCTTATGTTAAAAGCTGCAGATGTTAATAACAATGGCGAAGTTGATGTTGGCGATTTGGTTCTCATGTTGAAAATGTGGAAGTCAGGAAAATAAAAAAGGATGAATTGATTTTTAAGGATTTATATTCACGGTTTTTTTGACGATAAAGTTTGGTCTTTGTTTCACCTCTTCATAAATGCGCGCGATATATTCGCTTATGATACCGAGAATGAAAAAAAGAACCCCGAATAAAAACAACGTAATTAAAATAATAGTAACAACTCCCGGCGCCACTCGTCCATGGATAAAGAAAAGCAACAAATAAAAAAGACCCAACGCAAAAGAGACAATAGTCAAAACAAGACCAAGATACGAGACTAACCGCAAAGGAAGATAAGAGAATGAGAAAATACCGTTCAAGGCTACATATATGACCGTCTTCAGATCGGCTTTTGATTCGCCTGCAAAGCGCTTTTTTCGGTCAAATGGGATCCCGATGTGACGAAATCCGGTCCACATGATAAGTCCTCGTAAATATTTATTTTGCTCGGGCATATGATTGATAGTCTGATAGACTTTTTTATCAATGAGTCGAAAATCACTCGCGTTTTCGGGAAATTTCGTGGGAGCAAGAAGGTTGATCAGTTTGTAAAAAAATTTCGATGCTACATTGCGCAGGAATTTTCCTTGTCGTTTTTGGACAATGCCGTAGACGATATCATATCCTTTTTCCCATGTGGCAATAAATTCTTTAATCAACGATATTGGTTCCTGAAGATCTGCCATCATGATCACGCATGCATCGCCTGTCGCGTAACTCATGCCGGCAACAATGCCGCCATCGCAGCCGAAATTTCTCGACAGCTGAACGATCTTGAGACGAGTGTCGCGGCGTGCGTATTTGTCTAGCAATTGCAGCGAAAGATCGTGCGATCCATTTTCAACGAGAATAAATTCACATTGATACAGAGGGAGTTTGGCCGCAAACCGCGCCAGTTCTTTTATGAGTTCGGGAATGACTTTTTCCTCATTATAAATGGGAATGACGATTGAGATTTTTTTACCGGGATTATGCATAAAGTGGACTTTAGATTATGTATATTGTACACTATTACTTGTTTTTTACTATGAGGAAACATTTTATTTCAACAGACTCTTCAAAAATCGAGGCTTTGAAAAAAAACGCGCTCACAGTGAGGAGAAACATCATCGAAATGCTTGTTCCCCACGAGTCTCATCACATAGGTTGTTCGCTTTCTATCGTTGATATTTTGGTAGTTTTGTATTTTGACATTCTGGCTATTGATTCTCATCATGCCGATGACAGGAAGCGAGACATTTTTATTCTTTCAAAAGGACATGCCGGTGCAGCCCTTTATGCGACATTAGCTGAAAGGGGCTTTTTTGATAAGAAAATCTTGCAATCATATGATCGAAACGGCGGGATGCTTTCAGAGCATGTGACTACGGTTGTTCCGGGTGTTGAGCTATCGACGGGGTCTCTGGGCCATGGTTTGCCAGTTGGCGTAGGACATGCGATAGCCGCACGCAATGATGGCATAGACCGTATCATATATGTACTTATATCAGACGGCGATTTGAACGAAGGTTCAAACTGGGAAGCTTTTATGTTTGCAGCACATCACTTCTTGTCAAATCTCGTGGTGATTGTTGACTCCAACAAAATGCAGGGGTATGGCGAAGTAAAAGAGGTGATTGATCTTGAGCCCGTAACAAAAAAACTCGCATCTTTTGGCTGGAATACCTATGAAGTAGATGGTCATAATCACGGGGAACTTATTGCTGTATTTGAAAAGGTAAAAAAAAATCCTGTGCAAAAGCCTCACTTTATACTCGCGCATACAATAAAGGGCAAAGGAATACCTTTTTTTGAAGGAAAATTTGAGTCTCATTATAAGTCAATTGATGCGTCAGTCCAAAAAGAAATTTTGCGTACGTTGTAGTAAAAAGAAGCGATATGAGAGGTGCAATAATTGGAAAAATACACGAGTTAATGAAAACTAATGATAAGATATATTTTTTGACGGGGGATTTAGGATATTCTGTGCTCGAGGGGATAGAAAAAGATTTTCCACGGAGGTTTATTAATGTCGGTGTGGCCGAACAAAACATGATGGGAATTGCTGCAGGGCTTGCTATGACAGGGAAAAAGGTGTTTGTCTACTCCATTATTCCTTTTGTCACGATGCGTTGTTTTGAGCAAATACGAGATGACATCTGTTATCACAATCTCAATGTTAAAATTTTGGGAGTTGGAAGCGGTTTATCGTACGGGCTTCTCGGCAGCACTCATTTTGCACTCGAGGATGTGGGTATTATGCGTCTTCTCCCGCGCATGGCGATTGTCGCCCCTGCCGATCCTCTTGAGGGTTCTTTGATGGTTAAGGAAGTTTTGGCCCGTCGCGGGCCAGTATATATGCGCATTGGCAAAAAAGATGAAAAACAGATATTTAAGACCCCCTTCCCTCTTCATATCGGCAAAGGAATAATCTTGCGCAAAGGGCATGATGTAGTGATTTTCTCATCAGGACCGATATTGCATGTTGTTTTGGCTGTTGAGGAAAAATTGCGGCGTTTGGGCGTTTCCTCAACAGTGGTCAATATGCATACGCTCAAACCACTTGATGAAGAATTGGTACGCACTGTAAGTCAAGGAAAAAAAGCAGTGGTAACTGTTGAGGAGCATAGTATAATAGGAGGTCTTGGAGGAGCTGTGTGTGAAACATTGTCGCGAGCAGGTGGCTTTTGCGAAAAAGTTCTCTCGCTCGGTACCAACGATGAATTTATTACGCATATTGGTTCGCAAGACTATTTGAGAGGGAAATTAGGATTGTCAGTTGACGCTATTGTTGATAGAATCGTATCCGCTGTAAAAAAACAACCTCATGGATAAAAAAAAGATATCTGTTATCATACCTTCTTACAATGAGGAAAACAACATCATGCCAATGTACAAAAGGCTTATTGCTGTTTTTCGCAAATCATCCTATGAGTATGAGATAATTTTCGTCAACAACGGTAGTACTGATCGGTCTGATAGTATTTTTGAAAACCTTGCAAAAAAAGATATAAGAGTAAAAGTCATATTTCTCTCAAGAAATTTTTATAAATCCCAAGGAGCGTATACTGCCGGGATTGATTTAGCTTCAGGTCATGCGACTGTTCTCATCGATGGAGATTTGCAGGACCCGCCAGAAAAAATCCCCGACCTCATCAAACAATGGGAAAAAGGATATGATATCGTCTACGGCGTACGTGTGAAAAGAAACGAAAGTTTGGTAAGAAGAATATCTTACAAACTCTTTTATAGGTTATTTAAAAAACTATCTTACGTGAATATCCCGCTTGATGCCGGGGATTTTTCGCTTCTTGATAAAAAAGTAGTTGCAGTTTTTCAGCAACTACAGGAAAGAAATAGATATATACGTGGACTGCGAGCATGGGTAGGTTTTCGCAGTATAGGTGTGCCCTATGAACGGAAAGAGAGATATAGAGGTTTTTCAACAAATTCTTTTCTTGACAATGTAAAATGGGCAATATTCGCTGTTTTCTCTTTTTCGTACATGCCGCTGGAGTTAATTTCTTTACTTGCTATTTTGACTATTACGGTAACCATTATCGCCATTGTTGGTTATACAATTTCATACTTTTTAAATCCCCATGTTCCCAAAGGTTTTCAGACATTGCTACTCACAAGTTTTTTCCTCGGTGCAGTTCAACTCATTTGTTTTACTATTATCGCCCAATATTTAAAAATTATTTTTGAAGAGATCAAGCAACGACCAAAATATATAATAGAGAAAATTCTCAATAAATGAAAAAAGATTTTATCCCAGGTACAACCTACATTCCCGTATCAGGTAAAGTATTTGATCAAGAGGAAATTGATAACGCCATAAAAGTTGCACGTGATGGTTGGTGGACAGAGGGTGAGTTTGGCAAACAATTTGAAAGCGATTTCAAAAAGTTTCTGGGAGTAAAGTATATATCGTTGGTGAACTCCGGTTCATCGGCAAACCTTGTGGCGTTTGCCAGCCTCACCTCCCGGGTTTTTGGAGAAAAAAGACTAAGGAGGGGTGATGAGTATATTACTACAGCGGTTGCTTTTCCCACGACCGTCAATCCCGGTATCTTATATGGGTTGACTCCTGTGTTTGTTGATGCAGAGCTTGAGACACTCAATATAGATGTTTCCAAAATAGAGGCGGCAATCACCAAAAAAACAAAACTCATCATGGTTGCCCATACGCTTGGCAATCCGTACAATTTGGACAAAATTATACAAATCGCAAAAAAATATAACTTGTGGGTTATTGAGGACTGCTGTGACGCACTGGGATCTCGATATGATGGAAAATTAGTTGGTACATTTGGACATATTGCGACTTTTAGTTTTTACCCGGCCCATCAGATCACCATGGGAGAGGGAGGTGCTGTTATTACCAATAATTCCCTTATCCATCGCTCTATTCGTCAGTTTCGCGACTGGGGTCGCGATTGCTGGTGTGACACTGGTCGAGATAACACCTGTGGAAAACGATTTGGTTGGAAGCTGGGAGATCTGCCCCATGGGTATGACCATAAATATACCTATTCACAAATTGGCTACAACCTCAAACTTACTGATTTTCAAGCAGCAATTGGACTGGCGCAACTTAAGAAACTTCCCATCTTCATCCAAAAAAGAAAAGAAAATTACAAAAAACTGTATGTTTTTTTCAAAAAATACGAAAAATTTTTCATACTCATGAAGACATTCCCAAAAGAAGATCCATGTTGGTTTGGGTTTCCAGTAATTGTCCGTCAAGATGCTCCATTTAGCCGCAATGAATTAACAGAGTATTTGGAAAAAAACAAAATTGGGACGCGTAATATTTTCTCTGGCAACCTCCTTAAACACCCTGCATATCAAGATATTACGTACAAAACTGCGGACAAAATAAAAAATGCTGACATTGTAATGAATAACGCATTTTGGCTTGGTGTATTTCCTGGTATTACGGATCAAATGATAAAATACATGCAGAAGATTCTCGAAAAGTTTTTGAAAAAAGCTTAATGCCGTATTCTTGTCATATACCAATAGTGGATTACTTCTTTTATTAGTCTGAATATAGTGGAAAATCTTGATGTGGATACTCCCCCATGGCGAGTATTCCTATAAATAGGAAATTCCTTGACGGGAATAGCGAAACGTTTTATTTTATCAAAAAATTCAACATCGATCATACTATTGGTGAATTGAAGATTAAGTTTTTTATATATGCTTCTTTTGAATATTTTTGGAGTTCCATTAATATCAGATGAAGAAATACCCATAAACAATGTACAAAATCCGTTATAAATAAGAGAGCTGAATCTTCGATACCATACATCTCTTTTTTTTCGCGCAGCATATAAAACAGTGTTTGGATCTTTCAAAAAGAATTTTATGCAGCGGAGCAATTCATCGCTGTGCACACGAGCTGAATTTGCATAGCATAGATACTTTCCTGTTGTCTGTTTCAGACCATGGAGTACCCCGAGTCCATAACCGGACTCCTTTAATTCATATGTCGATACTGAAGCGAGTTTTTTGGCAATCTTTTTGCAAACTTGATAGCTTGTGTCGCGTGATCCGTTTACCATAGCGATGAGTTCAAATGAAATCTTGTGTCTTGTGAGAATACCATGATGTGCACGAATAACCCGTTCAATATGATCAGCTTGATTCATGACAGGGAAGACTATAGAGAAGTCAACTGATTTTTTCATATGTTTTGAGAAGTCCGTCCTTCAATTTGGTTTTTGCCTTCCAACTGAAGACTTTCTCCATTTTTGCAGCACTACCGTACCAATTTTTTACATCCCAGTTCCTTTGTTTCATAGTGTCGAAAATTGGATTTTGATCAATATCAAATATTTTTTTTGAAAGTGTAGCAAGTTCTTTCATAGTGGTCTTTTTTCCTGATGCGATATTAAAGGTATCACCGAAATACGATGGTTTCAGTCGTCGTGCGACTACGATCATTGCTTCCAACACGTCCTCGACGAAAATGAAATCGCGCGATATTTCTGCATCCACAAAATGCGGAAGCTTTTTTTCTTTTGCCTTTTGCAAAAGTACGGGAATGAGTCTGTCAGGTTCTTCCCACGGACCATATACAGAATACAAGCGCAGATGTGCGACTGGAAGTTTTTCAACCCTGCCGTAATACTTGAGAAGGTAATGGGTTGCTGTTTTAGATATAGCGTAATGGCTGTTTGGAATGAGTTCATCTCTCTCATGTGGAGCTGTAGCATTGAGTCCGTACTCGGATTGAGATCCGGCATGGATATATACAGAAAAACCATGATTTTTCAATACCTCAATGAGATAAACAGTTGAAAGAAAATTTGTCTGGTATATCTTTTCAATATCTTTCTGTTTCGGATAAGCGCCGTATGCACCAAGATTGAAAATGGTCTGCGGTTTATGTTTTTTAATAACAGATTGAATAGATTTATTATCCAGCAGATTACATATCACAAAATGTGATCGAGGTATTTTGCATGAATTGATGCGCCAAGATTGTTTTGGATTTCGAGAGAAGCCGATAACATCTGATCTTACCGTGAAAATTGCCTGCAGGAGATTAATTCCGATAAATCCACCTGCTCCAAAAATGCCAATTGGTCCTTTTAGTCGTTTGATACTATCACGACTGTCCATAGAGTTTTTTTATTGTTTTGCTGATGTTTTCTTCATCAAGACCAGTTTCCTTCAGATAAAAATTACGGTCACCGTATTTTTTTGACAGATGGCCGCGTGCGTACAGATGAACAAAATGATCAACGGGGATATTATTCTCGACGAGTAATAGACTTAACTGTTGACCCAATCCCCCATTTTTAACATGTTCTTCAACTACGCAAATTTTTCTTGTTTTACGCAATGATGTAGTTAACTTTTTAGAAAGTGAAAGCGGCAATTCTGATATGATCCATAGATCAATTGCCTGTTGATAGTTTTTCCTTAGTGCATTGTATGCACACATGACTTTATGGGCAATTGATCCCAATACTACCATTGTTATCTTGTTTCCGCTGGCCATGTGTCTGCACGCTGCATAAGGAGGTATAGAATAATTATGATTTTCAGCTTTAGTGAGTCTTAGATAAGCGGGAGAATTGATCCGATGCATTTTTTTAACTACTGTTTCTACGTCGTCAGAGAAGGCAGGAGCATAAACTCTCATATGGGGAATAGTCAGTAAGACGCCGATATCTTCAAGCGCATGATGGGTCGGTCCTGCAATGCCGTAGTCATATCCTCCCCCCAGACCCACGATTTTTACATTTGATAAAACTTCGCAGACATCATTGCGGATTTCTTCCAATACTTTAATAGTGACAAATGGCGCAATGCTGTATATCCATGGTTTAAACCCACTATATGCCAATCCTGAAGCAGCAGTGATCATATTGTGTTCTGCAACCCCGGCATTGATAAATCTTTCTTTAAGGTTGTTGCGTAGCTGCTCAAACGCATTGAACCCTAAATCTCCGGTCAAAAAGACCACGCGTCTATCCTTTTGAGCAATTTTGCCGATAACGTGAGCGTATTTACTTCTCATATGTTTCTTTTTCTACGTTTAACTCATGAAACAATTTGTCGTCGACTGCGACATAGTTAGATTTGACTTTGTCCTCAATTGACAAAATTCCTTTTGCCCTTTTTGTTTTGCATATGATAACGCGAGGCTGCTGTTTTTTCAGCCTCTTGATTTTTTTGAATGTTTGCTTCAAATCTTTCAGACTATGTCCGTTACATTCAAAAACGGAAAAACCAAAAGCGCGCCACTTTTCTTTTGAGGCGGCATCGCCAAGCACTTCTTCAGTTTTTCCAAATGCTTGAATATTATTTTTATCAATAAGTACGATCAGATTATCTAATTTATATCTACTGGCAAAAAGAGAAGCTTCCCAGACGGCACCTTCATTGCATTCGCCATCTGACAAAAGACAATATACGTTTTGTGTTGGAGTATTTTTCTTCAATCTATATCCATATGCGAGTCCCGCTGCAAAAGACAAGCCGTGTCCTAAACTTCCGGTGGGAAGTGGGATGGTCTCTGGGAAAGAAGATGGCGTATGGATACCAAAATAGGTGCCATTCTGCAAATATGTTTCAAGATCTTTATCCGAGATTTTTTTCAAATGTTGTAGAATAACAAATAATGCAAGAGACGCATGTCCTTTTGAGAGAATGAACTTATCGTTTTGACGCATTTCATGCAAAAATGTTTGGATAAGTATATCAATGCAAGAAAGACATGAACCGATATGACAGTGCCTTGAGTTCGCCCTTTTTGCTATGCGTAAAATCTTTTTTCGAAAATCTATTTGATACATACAGAAAAGTGACTATATTATACTAAAAAGACTTATATGATTAGACAAAAATGCGCACTTTGCCAGAAAGATGACTTTCGCATTCTATATAAAGCAAATTTTGATATAAAACAGATAGATGAAAAGATCTTTTCTGCTCGCCGTTTACCCGACCGACTCCATTACCGTATTGTGCAATGCCGAAAATGTCGTGTCGTTTACTCAAATCCAATTTTAGATCATACTATACTAGAAAAATTGTATAAAAAGAGCGTGCTTGATTATGACGAGCATATAGCCAATTTACAAAAAACATATGGTTTTTATTTGCGGAAATTGGAAAAATTTGCCGTCAGAAAAAGCAGAATCCTAGAAATTGGTTGTGGAAACGGATTTTTTCTTGAAGAAGCCCGCGCCCAAGGATATAAGGAAGTATATGGCGTTGAACCAAGCATGCAGGCAGTTTCCAAAGCGTCTTCATATCTTAAAAAGCGCATTAAAATTGATATTTTCCGTCATGGATTGTACGCGCGACAATTCTTTGATGTCATTTGTTGTTTTCAAACACTTGACCATTTGCCTGATCCAAATGCTGTTCTTCGAGAGTGTTTTTTTGTATTAAAAAAGGGAGGTCTTGTTCTTTTTCTAAATCACGATGTTGAGTCATTGAGCGCCCGATTGCTGAAAAATAGAAGCCCAATCATCGATATAGAGCATACGTATTTATTTAGCAAAAAAACTATGAGACAGCTATTTGAAAAACATGGTTTTCAAGTCCTTGCCGTTGAAAATTCTTTTAATTTTCACAATATAAGCTATTGGGTGAGGCTTTTTCCTTTTCCAAACTGGTTGAAACTACGGTTGATTGATATGATCAAAATGTTAAAACTTGATGCCTTTCCACTCAAATTGTACCCCGGTAATCTAGTTCTGTTTGGAAGAAAGTAAGGGTGTTATTGTTATATCTGAAAAAAACGCAGCCAATTCACGAGTGTCGGCACTTCGAGGATTAAAATATGTTGGTTGTTTTGTTTTTGCAAATTTGAAAATGATGATATTAAATCCATCATACAAATATTTACTAATATCAATGGTGTGTGTTTGAGGCTTTTTGTCAAGATTAATTTTCTTTACTTTATTATTATTGATAAAGAGGCTTAAACTTTGTTTTTGAGGATAGGATTGTACGACAAAGCTTAATTTTCTAATGGACTGGGATTTTGCCAAATTTCTTTTATGCAAAAGCACGGTGGCGGTTTTCCCTACTATCCAACGTCCGCGAGCTTCTTTTGGACCCCATCCGGTGGCAAGAAAAAGATCATCAGTGTCTGATCCAAAATCAAATTGAGGGCCGATGTTTTTGCGAGTATTTTGATACCACAGACTATACATGCGGTCGGTTTTTATTTTTTCAAAGCCGAGTTTTTCGACCAATGATAGACTGATATAAGAATATTTTTCATCTTCTTTGATGATTATATATTCAATGCCCAAAAAATCAATTGCTGTTTTCATTTTTGCAATATCAAATTGAGAGGCAATTGCATCAAGATTTTTGACATCACGGTCAATAAGTTGTCCGATTGGCCCAAAGAGTGGGCTTGTTTTGTAATAAGCAAAAATCTGATTATCGATTCTTCCTCCATATACACTGAACGTTGGTTGTTGGTGAAGTAACTGCGCCCAGGTAAGCCATGGTGAGTAGAAGCTGCCGAGATTTTTCAGCCCATCTCGAATATTAAAAGGAATTTCAAGGATCGGTGTTTTGTGATTTTTTGTTTTTAAGTACTGGTAGATCTTGGTGGGGAGTGGAATATGAATAGTTGGGGGTAAGCTGATTGTATAGAATTGGTCAAGAAAAAAAACAGCAATCAGTAGAGCAAATAATATGGTTCTTTTACTTTTATATTTTTTTTCGATTGCATAATCAATAAGATATCCGGTCACGATCGTTGCAAGAAAGACAAACGGTACGATGAATCTTCCGGGCGCACGTGCCATTTGGAATATGGGCAGTTTGGTAATAAAGCTATAAGGAAGCGGAATGTCCACATTTTTACCAAAGATATGGAGTTGCGGCCCCAGTGTAAAAAGTAAAAAAGCTATGCTTACGGTAAAAAAAGGAAACACTTTTTTTCTCACAAAACGGGGAATTTTTTTGAAAAAAATACAGAAAATACTATAAAACATCAAAATGATTATCCCGGGGTAAATAAAATTTTCAAACAAGTTGACTAATTTTGGAAAACTTTCTGCCACCAGAGTAAGAATTGGCTTATATAGCGGGTTAAGACGGCTTGGAACAAAGATACTCGTAAGGTCGGCTGAATGAAAAATAACATCGTATTGACTAATTGGTTTGGTGTATTCAGTTAACTGCCAATATTCATAGGCCTTAAGGATCCATGGAATTGTTAGCACAAAAAAGATTATTCCTGTTATTGACAAATATTTAAAATTCTTACATAGAAGCCTCCATAACGCAGGTAGTCTAAAAAACAGGAAATAACTGGTCATCAAAAAGATCATTACCGCAAGCATCACTGTATAATATAAATTAGTAAAAAAACAAAGAGCAAGCATCGCTCCCAAAAAAATCGCATGTATCATTTTCATGATATGGTTGTTATTTTTTATCATCAAAATGAAGGGGATTAAAGTCATGGGAAAAAGATATAAAGCAGTATAGGTTTGGTGGGCGCCGATTCGAACTCCCATAAAGGGTGTAAAACCGAATATCAATCCGCTCAAAAAGGCCGTTCTCGTACGAATTCCCATTATCTTCGATAACCAATACATACTGATATTGGATAGGAAAACGCTTACGACGACAATAATCGTAAGTGATTGATGAAGGGAAAAAAATGGTCGAAGCATCAGGAAAAAAATACCGTTAATAGGTGCAACGTCATCGAAAGTAATACTCCAGCCAAATGGATATAAGATGTTTGTGGTTGGAGTGAAGGGGTTTTTCCCAGACAAAATATTTTGTCGTACTGTTTCAGCAAAATATTCATAGATGAAAGATTCACCTTGAATTGTCAATGTTTGACTGTTTTCTTGTGTAAAAATCTGCTCCCATAAAACCTGATTGAAAACAATATTTACCATCAGGTAAATAAGACAGATGAAACTAATGTTAAGTGCTTGATTTGGCTGAACGAGTATTCTTTTCTGCATGTGGATTTTATTATATAATACGGTATTTATGGCACGTCGCTTTAGTAATCAAAATGGACGGATGTATTATGCGTCTTTATTTTTTGGTGCGTTAATTGCTCTTTTCATTTTTTTGGGCGTTTATTTTGTTTTGAAGTTAATGGGTCTGGAAAAGAGCATGAATAGCATTGATAAAACAATATTTGTATCATGGCGGCGACAGGGATTTTACCCCAAACAATACTTTAAACTTTTTTATAATTTATCTATCATTTTTATTCCATCAACGACTTTGTTTTTTGCTTTTTTAATTGAAAAAATAGGTAAAAAATCTAAAAAATCACAAACTAAAGGAATACCCACATTGCAGCTTCAGACCGAACAAAAAGAAGCCTCTTTTCTTAAAAAATACTATTTGCTTATATTAGTTGCTATGCTCTCGATTGTGCTTATTAATTTCGGTTATCTTATCGAAACAGGTATTTGGGTGAATTATTACCACCACAATTTCATAATCGCAACGATCAACGATCTTTTCCACGGTAAACACCTTTTAGTTGATACTTTCAATCAATATGGTTTGTTTTACCCACTTTTTTTGTATCTTATATTCAAAGTAGGAATCCCTTTCTCATATATGAATTTTTACTTGTTACTCATGATTGGTACATGGATATATTTTTTCATCCTATTTTTTTTCTTGAAAGAATTAACAAAAAACACCATATACAGTTTGATCGGTTTGTACATTATCATGGGTGTTAATATGTTATTTAACTACTCGGTCTATCCATACTCTGAAAACTATGTATGGCCCGGAGGAATCCCCTTGAGGTTTTTTTTTGATGGATTAGTTTTTCTTCTTATTTTGAGAAATAAATTTTTAACCTCGAAAAAAAGAAATATTTTTATTTTTTTCATTCTTTCTATTGCTTTTTTCTATAATATCGAAACAGGATTGTCTTTGGTCGTTTCCTTTGTTTTCCTTCTGTTTATCTATAGCATTTCTCTTAAAGGAATTTCTTGGATAAAGAGAGGAGTAATTTTTGCACAAAACTTGCTGCAGTTTTTAATTGTTTTTATAGCCATCGGTCTTTTTTTTTCATTATATACAAGAATGGCAAGCGGCAGTTGGCCGAGACTAAGCTTATTTCTTGATTTCGTACGTCTTGCTCAAGCTGGTCTCAACAATGCGCCTACTCCTTTTATTGGGTGGTATTGGTTACATATTATAATTTACTTTATCGCCTTAATTATTATTCTGCATGCAGTTTTCCATTCTCGCAAGAAAATCGATTGGATATGGTATGTCACTGTCGGGTATTCTTTATATGGATTGTTGTTGCTGAACTATTATATGAGTCGAAGTTATAATTCAAATTTGACCGTAGTTAGCATTCCTGCATTAGTACTTGTTATCTTTCTTCTTGCTGTATCGAAAAAAAACCAATGGATAGGGATGAAAATATTTCGATTTGTTGGTATATTATCGATTGTTGTACTTGTTGTTATCAGTACTTTCTATTTATATAAGCGCTTTCAGTATCGTTTGTACGCGCTCAAGGAGGTTATCAGGGCAAAAAAATACTCTGGAAATCGTGGTTTTATAATGGTGAGTTGGAGTGAAACTGAAGGCTATACGGCGAGGGAACTCCTTGTTTCAATTGCTAAGATTAAAGAATTGACCAATAACACAAATAAAATATTTTTACTATCAAGATACGACGTGGTGTTATTGATCATGGCTGAGAAAACTCACTTTATTCCCTATCCAATGCTTGAACAAATCATCTATAAGAATCAATTGACACTAGTAAAAAATAACTTAGTCACAATGAAAGAAAAACCTCAATATCTTTTTATAGATGGAAAAGATTCCTATAAAAACGACGATAAAATACGTTTTACTCCTTTCAGTACTTCTCTTGCGATTTTCGAAACTGTTTCTCCCTACTATAAATTTGTTGAAACAGTAGGAGTTTTAGATATTTATAAGTTGAAAGAGATATAAATCTGTGAAAGTCAAAGAAGCCATTGTTATTATAGGCGCAGGACCTGCGGGATTAAGCTGCGCTTTTGAGTTAACCTGTCATAAGAAGATAAATAGTCCAAACGCCGTTGTGATCCTTGATAAAAATAAAGTGGTGGGCGGATTAGCTCGCACGTATGAATATAAAGGTTATCGTTTTGATGTTGGGCCTCATCGTTTTTACACTAAAAACCAGGAAGTGTTGCATATATGGCGTAAGTTTTTAAAACGCGATTTAATTGAAGTAACGCGGCTGACAAGAATGTTTTACAAGGGTAAACTTTTCTATTATCCCGTACAGTTGAAAGATGTCGTGCTCAAGCTGGGCATATTTGAGAGTTTTTTAACAGCAGTGAGTTTTATCAAAGCAAAATTATTTTTGCGCAGTTTGCGACCAAAAACATTTGAGGATTGGATTAGAAAACATTTTGGTCAAAAATTATATCAGCATTTTTTCAAAACATACACAGAAAAAGTCTGGGGAATTCCCTGCAGTAAAATTGGATCAGAGTGGGCCGCCCAGCGGATTAAAAATTTAAATTTCATTGAGGTGATAAAGACAGCTATTTTTGGTGAAAGAACAAGGAAGTCCAAAAGCCTGATTAATAAATTCTACTACCCTAAAAAGGGTGCGGGGTATTGTTATAAGAAAATGGCTGATTATGTTAATAAACACAATGTGAGAATAAACCTGCAAAGTCAAGTAACAAAAATTACTCATACCCGTTCTCAAATTACCTCTGTTGAGTATAATCAAAAAGGACAAAGACTTGATTTGCCGGTAGATTATTTATTTTCCAGCATGCCTCTTACGCAATTTATTTTGTCTCTTGATCCGGCTCCTGACAAAATCGTGATTGAAGCGGCCAAGAAGTTAAGCTATAGAGATCATATCACTGTTAATCTCATTATCAAAAGGGCGCCTCTCTTTCCCGATCATTGGATATATGTTCATTCTCCTGAAGTTAAAATGGCCAGAATCACCAATTATAATAATTTTTCCAAGGAGATGGTAAAATTATTATAATATTCAGCGATTTCGGTTGAATATTTTGCTTTTCAAGAGGATGATATTTGGCGAATGAATGATCAGGATCTCATAAGCTTTGCTACGGGCGAAATGTTCCATCTTAAGCTTACGGAACCAGAAGATCTGCTTGATGGATTTGTAATTCGTGAGACTGAAGCTTACCCGACTTACTATTTGGGTCATAAACCGTATTTTGATATCCTCAAGAATTACGCCGAACAATTTACCAACCTTCAACTTATAGGTAGAGGTGGCATGTATAGATACAACAATATGGATCATGCTATCTACAGCGGTTTGCTAGCGGCGCGTAATTATCTAGTAGGCTATAGAAAATATCTTGTTTGGAATATCAACGAAGATGCTGAATATCTTGAAGAAGATAAATTCTAATAACCGAAGACGTCAATCTCCTTGATACGCCAGGCGTCAGTTGGTGATTCTTCATTAAGCATTAATTTAATATAGCGAGCTTTTTTCATATAACCAACGATGTACCAACCATTTTCAAAACGAACGTTATAGCTATAATTACGAGCTAATTTATGCCATGCTTTCCTGTCGGGAGAAAGCAAAGTATCAAAATCGGTTGCCGCATCGGGTATTTCGTCAATAAGTTTTAACCGACTGACCATAAAAATTTTTTTCATATCAATCTCAATCACATCTCCTCTCTTACGTGGTCTTTTTGAGGTCCAAAACGTATTGCTGTTATTATCAATTATTTTATTGGCGGATTGGTCGTTGGTTGAAGTTTTAACCATCCAATCAGTTTTTGTTAATTGACGAGGTTCAAGTTTTTGAGCGGCAAAAGGCAGTATGATAAGAAAAATGAAGCTTGCTACATACCACGGTAAAGTTTTACGTTTGATCAAACGCGGAGTTTGGCTTTTGTTCAAGACGGCAAAGACATAAAGAACGCCGATCGGATACCAAGGCTTCAGATAGTGCAGTGAGAGATTTTTTAAAGTATAAGCAGATAGAACATCATAGGGAATATAAACAAGATACCAGATAAGGAAGCTAATCATGATTGTGCCAGTCGATACACGAGTCACATTGAGTAGTAGTAATAGAGCTATAGGAATGGCAACGACCACAGGAGTACTAAAATATTCAATTTGCCGGTGAAAAATGTATGGGTTTAAAAAATAACCGAAGGTTTTTTCTATTAAAACTAAAGGCGCAATATCGGGTTTAAATCGGGTTGTGATGCGTTCTATATAAGGGCCTTGGACATTGCCAGCGACCAGAAGATTAAATAAGGTAAAAATCGCAATAAAACCGAGAAGAATACAAGCGATCAGGCTGAAATCAGTGAGGATATTTTTGACGGTTTTATGTCGACCCTTAAAGATAAAACTAATAAGGAGAGGTAAGCAAAATAAAACGTCGAGAGGTCTGGTCAAGCCGACCAATCCGATTAATGCTGTAGCAATGATCAATTTCTTTAACGTATAACGGTAAAATTGAGTTATGGAAAATAATCCTAAAAATAAAGGCGTGGTCAAAGAAGTTGTCCAAGGAGTTACAAAGTCGTAAACGAAGCGGTTGATGGAAATCAATACGATAATGCCGTATAATCCTTTTTCTTTACTAAAGGATTTGCTTATCACAAAATAAGTTAAAGACAATGTTCCGAGAAAAAGGATGACGTTTACGACAAGAAATGGATCTTGAGGCAAGATTGGCAATAATAACGCACCCAACAAAGGATATAAAATTGGAAACTGAAAGGTGTCGGAATTAATTTTGAAACTGGCAAAAGCTTGGGTTTGCGTATAATATCTCTTTTGATCAGCCCACGTTTGATACCAACCAAGATTTGATTCAGCGCCAGGCCGATAGATATTCGTAGAATATGAGTAAATAAACACCAATAACCCCCACGATAGAAGCACCACTAAAGCAAAGTTTTCTTTAATACTTTTAACCATAAGGATTAGTGAAAAGCGAACTTAACTGTTGCTCTAGCATATTCAAGAGCAACATCTACGGTTGATATTTTGTTGATATGTCCCTCTTTGTACGCAATTGAAAGTTCACTGCAGGCGAGAAGTATACAATCGACAAAACTTCGCTTTTGATGAATGATTTTTTCCAGTTCTTTTTTCGCTTTCTGCGATAAGTTTGAGGTTAGTTTAATTTCTTCAATAAATGCGGTAATGATTTGATTTTCCAGATCAGATAAATAGACAGCCTTTGGAAAGTATTGACTGTATAATCTATTTTTAGTAGTAATATAGCCACCTAAAACAAGAGGCTTTTTGAATTTTTTGACAGAGATTGTTTCTGAAGCGATTTTCAGCATATTAAGCCAGGGTATTTTTATGAAAGGAATAACTTCTTCATAGAAATAGTGAGCGGAATTGCAGGGAACGACGACGAAATCTGCGCCAATTTGAGCAAGTCTATTAATACTTTTAATCATTGCGGGGACCGGACTTTTTTCATGATATAAAACCGCCCTTGTTCGACTAGGTATTTTGACATTATTATCAATTAAAATGTGCAGGTGTTCCCAATCTTTTTTAGCCGGTGTGAGTGTAAGGACTTGCTTGAAAAAATCAGCTGTGGCGAAAGGTCCCATACCACCCAGAATTCCGACAACTTTTTCAGCTTTAGGTTTTTTTGCAGATAAAGGCATAATGATGGGTATCTGGCCACGGATTGAGGTGTTTGGGTAAGACATCTACTACAGTGACTTTCTTAAAGATTTTTTCAAGCATCTGAAGCTCTTTATCAAAGTGTTTGTATTGAGCGTAATAATTACCACCAACAGTTTGAGAATATTTATCCACCACGACGTCTTTTTTTACTCCGCATTGATGTCGCGCAAGCATAATTCCACCCTTATTCAAAAGCGCATGGCATTTTCTATAAATAATTTCCGAATCCTGATAATCGAAAAAAAGCATAATACCAATTAACAAGATGAGGTCGTACTTTTTACGATCCGTGAAAGTAAGAATGTCGCAGGTTACAGTTTCCATTTTTGGAGTTTTTTTACAGCGTTTCAGGAATTGTGGAAATTTATCAACGGCTTTTATATATCTGACTTGATCTACAAATTGATTAGAAATGTAGCAGGTGCCGCAGGCAAGATCTAAGACCTCTGTATCGGGTTTTATTAATTTTTTGATTAAACGAAGATCATACACATGAGTATCGTCATGTTTGAAATGGGTTGCTACTCGGGGATCTTTGATTTTTGTCCTTTCTTTCCAAAAACGATCTATTTTTTTTCTATTCATAGTTTATTATTTAAAGATATTTTTAGCCCACGCTAATGCCTTTTTATAGTCATCAGGAGTATCGATTTCTCGGCAATTGATGTATTTTGCCCGAAAAGGCAAATGATTCTTGATCGCATTATATACATATTTTCCTTGATTAGTGATCTTATTTTTCTTTATTTGAATGAGCCCCGTCCATTCATAGTTACCACTTTTTCTGTTAAAACCGGTGACATAATTTTTTCCTCCCTGTTTTTCTATCGTAGTATAGACTGGTTCATCAGAGTAAGCTTTGATATATCCCATCACTTCCTTTTTTTCCTCAAGAAACACATCAAGGTCATCGGGAGCAACCAAAAGATCGCCATCCAATGACACAATAAATTCTTGCGCAAACGCAACGCCAGAATTCAGGCTCTGTAAAGTGCTGGTGGTCAAATAATTATGGTTGAAAACAAATATAACATCTTTTCTATAAGAAAGAACTACATCCATGAGATCTTTGGCATTAAAACCGACAACGATACGCACGTCGTCAAACTGGCGCAATCTTTCCAGATGGTGAATGATAAGCGGTTTGCCCGCAATTTTGAGCAAAGCTTTTGTATGCCCAAAACCAAGTCTTGAGCCTACTCCCGCGCAGCTTATAACAATTGTTTTAGAAATTGACATAAGGTTTTTTCATCATAAATAGCGTAATCAACCATTTCCAAAAGAGATGGCGCTGGTTTGTGGACGCCGCCGTAAGCGATACTGATAGCAGCATCTTGCATCATCTCAAAATCATTATATCCCTCCCCTATGGCAACGACAGGGTGCTTGATTTTACCATGGATTTCTTTTTTTCTTAAAATTGTACGAATTCCCTTGAGTTTGTCCCCCTCATAATTTGCATGTGAACATATATATGGGATGCCGATTCTCTCAACAAGCGGCTTGATCCAGACATCAAGATTTTGAGTGACAATATAAGATCTATTTTTATAGCTGCGCAGAAAAGTGACGAGTTTGAGATTGAGTGGTATGGTGGATATTATTTGTTGTACTCGAGAAATTGGTATTTTTTTCAACATATCCACGCGCCGAGTAAAACTCTCATCAAAAGGAATTTCTCCATTCATCGTTTTTCTGGTGAGAATAGCCATTTTCCTTCCTATCCCTAAATCTTTGGCGATCACCGGCAAGATTTCAGTTTTGGTGATTGTGCCATCAAGATCAAAAGCAAAATGATAGTTCATATCATATATTATAAAGTGTGCATTATTAATTCGATTGTTTTTTTCATGTTAAACGGCTTTAGCATACATGATTTTTTCAAAATTGGTATATCTGCCAATTTAAAATCGGAGATTTTTTCATAGAACATAATATCTGGCAAAAGTTCTGTAAGATATGTTTTGCTATCTCCGTAATGGGATCCTTCCTCGATGTTGATCGTAGTTTTTCCCATAAGATAACTTTCGGCATTGATAGAAGAGAGACCGTTGGTGATGATGATCTGGTGTTTCATGATAAGTTCAATCGAGTTTGCCTGCGGTGAATATACCACAACCCCTTTGTTTTTGAAATACTGGGTAAATGATTCGCTCTCCATCCAAAACGGGAACTTAATCGAAACCCCTTGATCCAAAACAGGTTGCAGTTTTTTGAATGAGGCTTCTTTTCCCATTTTAAGGTAAAGTACGTAATCTGATAACAGCCAAATAGCGGTCTTTGAGTTATTGAATTGGATTTTCCTCATATGTTCTGAAAGTTTAATCCAGCCCACTTCTTCAGTTCGGCAGTATTCAGCAAAAACTGAATTAAACGATTCAGTTGGCGTCAGAAATAAGTCGAACTGATTGAGATATTCGATTTCTTTATCAATCACCGGTTGCGTTAAATCATGAGGTATATATACAGATTTTATCGGTTTTATGAGTTGTATGATTTCCAACACCCCGTAAAAAATGTTGTTATTTGGATAAAATTCAGTAAAGTTTTTTTTATTCAACAAAAAATGTGCAGATGTTACAAACACAACTTGCTTTCCTCTTAAATTTTGAATCATTTTGGTGGAATCTTTGACAGCAAGAACATCTATTTCAAGACATATGTATTTTCGTTTCTTCATTTCCTTATATAGACCATGAAGCACATACTCCGAACCGAATCCGTAAAACAAGAATATCGTCTGTTTCATGAATGAGGATTGATGACTTGTGAACTCGGTAGTTTATTTGCTACATAGATTTTTGTAGAAATACGATCATCGGGTATGTTTTTTTTTCTCGGTTGCTGATTTTTTTTGACGACACTGAATCCATTTTTATAGCTTACATGAGTAATTTTTTTGTCAAAGTAATTGTCGGCGATATTTTTTCCTTCACTATAGATGCATTCAACGTGAAAAAAACCCGCCAGATGGAGTTGGCTGCGGATATAATTATCATTGAACGAGTTTATTCTCTGATTTGAATCTAAAAAAAACGCCGGGTCTTTACAATCAGAAAAAATAGTACTTATTTTCACGGGAAGCATCACGATGATTGCTTCCTTGACCATTGCTCCCAAGTGAAATAGGTGATATTTGATGAGAAACGAGGCTGTATGTTCATCAAGAATAAATAAAAAATCTACACGAGGAAAAGAAAAAGAAGCAATATGTGTTGGATATATATAGTGTGTTTTTTCACCAAGCCATTCTTGATGGGTTTCTTTTGAAGAAAGAAAAGGAGTCATTTCAATGCGAAGCAACGATTGTATTCCTCGATCTTTGACGTATTTTGAATAGAGGTTTTGGTTTCTGCCGATTAAGCAGACGCTTTTGTTCTGAAATGAAACTGCCTCAAGCGCAGGTAAAAAACGAGCAATAACAATAGGAGATTTTGGCGGCGCATGAAGTATGGAGAATATGTCATATAAAACTTCGGTTGTTTGCTCATTTAGTAAATGGTTATCAGATGTCCATTCATAAACGCCTGATAAAAGCAGGCTCAATACGCTGACTTTTTCTTTGAGAGTGCGTTGATTTTCGCTAAGTTTATCCCCTTGGTTGACGATATGATGCAAAAGTCGCTGATGTTCATTGATATGGAGATCATTAAGCAGACGGTTGATAATGCGTCGATACAGCGGTCGTATATATTTTTTTATGATTTTCTTGAAAAAAGATGGTTCTTTCATGCTCGTGGTTTATAATAATGAGTGTTAATTATATAAGTATTATACCGTACGTATGATAAAAAAATATCGCTTGTTAGCTGTTATTGCATTTTTTCTTACACTGAATGTTATCTTGAATTTTCACCTTCTCAAAGAAGTGGTAAAAGCTGATTCATCAATGATACCTATCAATGATGGCATAGTAACAGAGTTTCTTACAGAGACCGCTTATCAGAAGATGATCAAACTCAAAAATCCTTTTGAGTCAACAGATAAACTTTTTTTTCCTTTTAGTACAGATAGTGTTTTTAACGATACGTCTGCAGTCAACCTTGTTTTTTTAATTTTTTTCCGTCCTTTTCTCTCCATTCATCAAGCAACGGTGCTTATTGTATTCGTAAATATATTTTTAGCTTGTATTTTCATGTTTCTGTTACTCCGCAGGTTTCATATAAGTCAATTGGTAAGCAGTTTGGTCGCGGTGATTTTCGCCTTTAGTCCTTTTGTATCATATCGCATTCAGGGGCATTATACCTATACAACTCACTATTTTTTTCCTCTCATGCTTTTAATTTTTCATACGGCTTTACGTGAAGGAAAAATATCCAAGCAAATTATTTATTCGATCGCAAGTGGCGTTTTCATCGCCCTTTTATTTTTTGCCAATCCCTATTACTTTATTTTTTTTATGTTGAGTATTTTTGTGTATATACTTTATTGTTTGTACTTCAGGTGTTTTCATACAAAATCTCTGCGCAGAATTATTCTTTTTATTTTTCTTGTTTCTTTAGGGTCAATTACTACTTTACTCCCATGGATTGTTGTAGTAAAAAAAGCAGCAAAATATAGCAATTTTATTACTGATACAAGTATATATAGATCAATTATTTTATCTGCTGATGTTTTAAGCTTTATTATTCCGAGCGAATATAATTCTCTCTACGGCGCATTTTTTAAAAAATTGAGTGGAGCAGCAAACCCATTTCTCAAACTTTCACATTTTTTTTTCTATAACTGGGAGCGTTTTGCATATCCGGGAATTATTATAGTGGTATGTTATATTTTAATTCTTATTTTCCGGAAAAGACTTCCAAAAAAAACGAAGATTATGATGGAAGCGCCTTTTTTCATGAGCATCTTTTTTCTCGTTTTGACATTGGGTCCTTTTTTGAAAATTTTTAATAGGTGGTTCATCATGCTCGATGAAGGAATTAAGGTTTATTTTCCTCTTCCTTTTTTGCTTGTCCAGTTTATACCGCTTTTAAAAGTAGTGAGTGTTCCCGCTCGATTCATCACTCCGTTTGTTTTTTTTGCTTCTCTCGTTGTTGCCCCATTTCTTGACTACGTGCTTCAAAAAAATTTCCTTTCAAAAAGGATGTTTTTTTTCATTGTTTTTGCTGTTTTTTTTATTGATCAATTTTATATAATCCCCAATCATCCATCTCATACGTTGCCATTGAAGCTGTATCGGTACATAAAAAATGACAAAAGTGACTCTACCGTTTTGGAGATACCATTTGCAATTCGTGATGGACTCCAATATCGAGGATATGTTCACGCAATCTCTCCGATGATAGGAGTATTATTTCATGGTAAACCGATTATCGGTGGATATGTGTCGAGGGTTCCGTCCTCAATTTTCAATTACTACGATAATCTACCGTTTATCAGTTATGTAGCGGATATTATTGATAAGGGTAATTTTGTGCTCTATAAACAACAACCCCGGGAGCCGAAAGTGAGACCATTTACCAGGTCGATCAAATTGGTAGAAAAGGAAATTAATTTCTTGCGTATTAAATACATCCTTTTAAAGGAAGATGAGAAATATACACCTATTGTCGCAGAACTCTTAAAACGTCTCGATTTCTCATCAAAAATGCAAGACGCAGGATATATTTTATTTGAAAGAACCTTACCATTTTACAATTTTGATTCAGTTACATTCGGCTCTCCAGAGGATTTTCTATATATTGGCGAAAATATAGGACCGCAGGAAAAAGGATTTCGTTGGGCAGAGAGTAGATCCGCTCAAGTTTTTTTCAGTACAAACAATGAGAAAAAAAATACACTGCACCTTGATGCAGCTTCTTTCCACGAGCGACAACAGGTGAAAATATATATTAATCGGAAATATGTGGCATCACAAGAGATCTCAACTAAAAAAGAAAGCTTTACGGTTGACATTTCTGGCAAAGTCAAAAAAGGAGTAAATGAAGTTTTTTTTGAGTTCAGCAAAAGCTTTAGACCTTTTATGGTATCATCTCTCAATACAGATCACAGAAATCTTGCGGTGCAATTCTTTTCCCTAAGTATTAACTAAATATGATAATTATTATGCTTTTAGCTTTAAGGATTATTGCTGTTCTGTTTTTCCTCGGAATAGGCTTTACCTATATTTTTATTCCCAGAAGACTTCAACGATATGCTTTCTGGTTGACTCCGTGGATTGGAACAGTGCTTATGACAGTTTTTGTAGTCATGTTTAATTTGGCAAAAATACCCGTGAATAAAAGCATATATTTTGTTGTTTTTATGGCTTTTGTTTTTCTTTTGACCGCTATGTGGAGAAAGAAATTGAACGTGCATTTTAGCCGAGTTGACATTTTACTCTCTGTTTTAATCATTGCTTCAATGATTTTTAACCTCTATCCTTTGATGAAAAAAGCCGGTTTTCCCACAACTATCTCCAAAAGTAATTTAGACCCTATCACTTACAGTATGGTTGGTGATTTTTTAGTTGATCATACGATCTTTGATGGACAAGACTTTGAGCATTACAAACCATATTTGTGGGCGGTGGGAGATCTATTACATTCCAGTTTTCGCTGGGGTAGTCCGCTCATACTTAGTTTTTTCGCCCAACTGCTTGCTCTTAAATCGTACGAGATTTTTTCGATCATCATTACTGTTTATTTCGTTTTATCAATACCTTTGGTTTATGTTTTGGCGAAGGTTTTGATGCCTGCGCTGAAAATGGGGAGCGCATTATTTTTGACGATTATTTTCTCCTTCAATTCAACACTTCTTTATATGCTTTATAATGCGTTTTTTGCTCAATTTATTTTTATGGGAATTTTTGTGGTTATGGCTATTCTTTTTTGTGACTATATTGATGAGAAGAAAAAGAAAACATCATATAATCGATGGGATTTTTTGATTGCTCTTTGTTTATCATCGCTTACCACTATTTACCCAGAAGGACTTATTTTTGTTTCCGTACCCTTCTTGATTTTTGCCGTTTTGGATTCTATTTTCCGAAAAAGACTCTTTTTTCTTATTGTGGTAGCAAAGATTGGTATACTTGTTTTTCTTATTAATCCCTTGAGTTTTGGAACAGCAACGAGACAAATACGCGCGGTGGGAGCAGCTACAAGTAAAGCAGTTTTTATTGGTTGGGAAAAGATCCCCTATGCGGCGCCTTTGGAGATTCTTGGTTTTTATAATCTCTATTATTCAAGAGATTTATCCGTGATATTTGATATCATTTTAGGTTTGCCAGTTGTGATCGTAATTATTTTAGGGATCAGCCGGAGCAAGGCCAAACTTTTCCTAGTCATGAATATTGTTTTTTTTGTCTTAATATATTTCATATATAGATTGGTTTTTCCCAATTATTATACTTATCATAAAGCAATCACGTACACTGTATTTCTTTACATGGTTTTTTTTGGTTTAGGAGTGAATTTTCTTTTCGGTTTTCTTAAAAGTAAGTTGACAAAAACTATCATTGTAATAGTATTTTTAATCTTTTCGGCCCGATCGGCATACAGAACTATTTATCAGCTCTACTGGCATCCGTATATTGTTGATGCTTCTTTGGTATCTTTGCGTTCTTTGAGCAAAGACAAACAAATGAATAAACCGTTTTTTACGGCTGATGTATATTTGGGCGAATATGACCTTTGGAAAAGGATATGGCGTGAATATCTGTTAATGGATAAGTCCATTGTAACGAGACAAAATTATCAGCACGAAAAAAAGAATCTCCAAGACGTGCGTCTGGTACTGGCGGAAAAAGAGTATTTAGAGAGAGAGGGAAAAAAATTAGTGTATAAACATATCGTGTGGGAAAATAACTATTACCAATTAGGTGAAATTGAACCGGTGAGTATTGCATCTGATCTCTTAAAGTATTGATTGAATATGAAAAATAAGATTTTGGTATTATTCGGTTTTATTCTTGTTAATGTTATTTTCAACTACAATATTTTTTGGCATGAACTTGTCTTTGATCGTTCTTCAATCGGGGCAGTCTGGGGGGAAGTTGAAGTAGTTGAATGGACGACGGAAAAATTTTACCAGACAATTATCGCGGGAGGAAATCCTTTTGGGTTAGTATATGGCATGCTTTATCCTTTCAAACTTCACCTTGGTTTGACCGACTCCGGCAACGGCATTTTTTTTCTCATACTTCGACCGTTTTTATCTACTCATCAATCTATGGCTGTGGTGATTACGTTATCGCAACTGGCTGCCAGTCTAGGCATGTATATGCTATTGAGAAGATTGAAAATTGAGCGGTTGATTTCTTTTGTCATTGGTTTAGCTTTTGGTTATACGACCTTTATTATGCCCCGAGGCGGTCATTTGAACTACTGGTGTTATTTTGTTTTTGCCTGGTTTTATTATTGTGCGATCGTTCTTTTTCAAGCGAAAACAAAAAGGAGTAAAATAATTGCCACATTAGGCGTGGCTTTCTTTTTTGTTTTGACTCTGTGGCTTAATTTTTATTACTTTGTTATTTTATCGACTTCTATAGCAAGCTTTGTCGTTTATTTTCTTGTTTTTAAGCGAAAAATTATCCATAGAATGTGGGTGAGATGTTGGCCATACATTTTTTTAATCTTTTTGTTCATTACATTGTTTCTTATCCCCTGGTTTAAAGCTTTGTATGAGGTAACTTTTTTTGATCAAATTCCTAAAACTGAAGGCTGGGGCGGCGCTATTGAATTTTCGTCAGATCTTTTTGGTTTTTTTATCCCGAGCATATATAACTATGTGATATACAAGTATTTTATTCCAGAGTTAGATTATGTGATTAGTCACTATTTAAAGTTCGCCCGAGGTATATTTGAAAATTTTACCTACCCGGGTTTGATTATCATCATAAGCTACTTTAGTTATTTGTTTATATCCAAAAAAAAATCGTTTCAGGCAGTCCATCAAAAAGTAAAACCCTACTTATTCACGAGTCTCTTTTTTTTAGTGTTGACACTGGGACCGTTTTTGCATGTTTTTGGTCATTGGGGGATTACGGTTGAGGAAGGAATTAGAATTGTCCTGCCTCTCCCCTATATAGTTTTTCATTACGTACCCTTCTTGCAAAATATTAGAGCGCCGGGAAGATTAATTATAGGTTTTATTTTCTTTGCATATATTGTTGTGGCTTATGTGATTGATTATTTCTTAAAGAATAAATCACAAAGATTAAGGAGGATTTGTTTTGTCTTATTACTCATATTATTTTTTATAGATCATCGTTATATCAATCATATATTTCCGCCGCCTAAATTCTACCCCAGGCGACTTTTCCAAGAGATTAAAAATGATCCGGAGAGAATTTCAGTTTTGGAAATACCGTTTGTCGTTCGTGACGGTTTCACCTATTTTGGTGATGGTGATGCGACGGCAATGATCATCGGCGAGGCTATTCACCGAAAAAATGTGCTTGGAGGATATACCGGACGAATTGCTGATTATAAAAAAACCTATTATCGTATCAATCCATTGTTTGGTTTCTTGGGTAGGTTCATTGATCAAACAATAGAGATCAATCCAATTATTGATAAGAACGATTTGGTAAATTGGCAGAATATTAACATTGTTGAGAGTCAAAAGGTTATTGATTTTTTAGATATAAAATACATCATTTTAGATGAAAAGAAACTATACGTATCAACCATGTCAGCAATTTTATCTGATTTGGGTTTTCAAAAGAAGTCAAAGGAACAAACCTTTAGTTTATGGCAGAAAAGTCTGCCCAAAAAAGAATTTCTCACGATTCTAATGGACGGTAAAAACGACGTTACGTTTTTAGGTGCCGGTTGGCATGGGGTAGAAAATAATTCTCGCTGGGCAGATAAAAAAAGCTTTGTGATGTTTAAAATCAATAAAGAAAGAAAATTTAATTTGCATTTTGAGGCTAGTGCTTTTTATCAAAAACAGCCAGTAGCAATTTTTGTCAATAATAAAAAAGTTGCCAGCTTCACTATGGGAAAACATATGAAAGAGTATACAGTGCCAGTTGATACAGAGTGGTCAAAAAACATCAATACTGTTCATTTTATTTTCAAAAAATCTTATCAACCCAAAAATATTATAGCTGGAAATTCCGATGAAAGGAGTATAGCGGCTCAATTCAGGAAAATTTATTTAACAGAAATCAAATAGAAGTATGAAAAATTTCCCTTTACTTCATTTTGAGATACTGATTATTTTATATCTGACTGGTTTTGCTTTTATATCAATTTTTGTTCCCAAAAATCTGAAGAAAATTACTTTATGGTTTGCGCCACTCTATGGTACGATACTCATCGCGCTTTTAGGAACCGCTTCGAGTTTTGGAAGACTTTCAATGAATCAAGGAATTTATCTTATCAATTTTATAGTATTATTTCTTTTTTTATACGCGCTGTTCACGAGAAAATTCGCGTTTATTTTCTCAAAAAACACCCTACTGATTTGGCTTTTCTTGTTTTTTCTTTCCCCCTTTTTCTCCCTTTCTTGGGATAATGCTGACCTATTGACGAATAGCGATTTTCTCATAAAACATATCGTTTTAGATACGTATCCATTCAACCATACCTTTGCTGATAATAATTATCTGGTGGGGATTTCGTCAATGATTGCCTATTTTGCGGTACTTTTGAAACAAGATGTGAGCATTATCGTTCAAATTTTACCAAATGTTTATCTTACTGTTTTTTTTCCTTTGGCTTTTATTTTAATCAAGCATCTCACTATAACGATAAGATTAATTTTACTAGGATTATTTTATTTACTATTAAAGTTTTTTCCACCGACGTTTCCATTCTTTCTCTGCGTGTTAATCTTTTTATCAATGATTATTTTAGTTCGTGAGTATTTTTTAGGCGTTCGTTCGGGCAAAATTGCTGTGCATTTTAATACGTTTGACTTATTGACTGCTTTAACTCTATCTTCTTTGGCGGTGATTTATCCTCCGGGTTTTAAATTAGCGGCAGCAGCATTTCTTTTTTTAACAATAGTCAGCTTGTTTTTGAAAAAAGATCGTTGGTTTATGATTCTTTCAATCATCAAAATTAAGCTGACAGCTGTCCTTATCAATCCTGTCGCGGTCGGATTAGTATTTATATGATCGGTATATTTTTATTTACGATTTTGACTTTGCTGACTGTCTTTTTTTTTGGTTTTGGGTTGACTTTGTTTTTTATCCCCGCAAAACTAAAAGCCTATGCTTTTTGGCTCACACCATGGTTTAGTATCTTTTTTTTAGTCTTTTTTTTAGTCTTAAGCAATCTTTTGGGTTTTTCTGTCAAACAATCGTCTCCTGTGGCGATCGTTGTCATGATTGGTTTTAATATATGGATAGTTTGGAAAACCAAAGAGCGCTTCCGTTTCCACGTAAAAGAAGATGTTATCATTTTTCTTGTTGTTGTCTTAAGCGTTATTTTTAACATAAGTCCGCTGATCAGACGGGAAAAAATCTTGACAACAGTTTCACTTGGCAACAATGACGCGATCGTCTACGTGGTTTCTCCTGATTATTTTCTCGATCATGATATTGTAAGTAATTTTATTGAAAGAAAAGATTCCTTAAAGCCAGGTCTTGAGGCGGTATATGGTCTTAATCAATCCTCCTATCGTTGGGGGCCGCCGATGGTAACTGCCTTTTTCATGAATATTTTTCAGTTGAAGGGTTATCAATATTTTTATCTTTTTCAAACGATTGTTTTTTCCCTAACATTACCCTTAGCTTATATTCTGTTGAAACTGCTTTATAAAGAAACGATACTCGGATTAATTTTACTGTTAGTCATGATGGGTTTTAATGCCAACCTTCTCTATATCATCTATCATGATTTTTTTGGCCAAGTCTTTTTTTGGGCTTTGGCGTTGTTCTTATTTATTTTGTTTTATACCCACTTTTTTTCTTCTGAAGAAAACACTCGCAAACTCACGAAAGATCATTATGTAATCGCTATTATGATTTCCGTGCTTTATTTTTCCTATCATGAAGGCGCAATTTTTGTGATCGGACCTCTTTTAATTCTGCTTTTTTTCAGAATCCTTGGACGTAAAAATAGCAAAGCTTATTGGTCATTATTGATGAAAATCGCTTTAATTGTTTCTTTAACTGTTTCTTTTACTATTGTTAACGGGGTTGTACTTAGTTTTCTTCAAGCGGGCAATACTGGCGGCGTCATCGGTTGGCAACTTTTCCGTCCCCTTATTCCTTATGCAAATCCTTTTGAAATGATGGGATTTTACAGCATTCACTCATTCTCTCCCCTGCCTTTTGCGCTTGCGCTCATTTTGAGCATGGTAGTTGTTTCTATCGTCGGTGTGGGATTTTGGAAGTCAAAAAAGAGACTTATCGGCGCAAGTTATCTTATCCTTTTCTTGGCGTTTTTTATCTGGACAGGACCTCTCGATAAGAATTTCTTCACCTATAATCGTGTCGTAACCTACACCCTACCTTTGTTTCTCATTTTTTTCACCATCGGTTTTGTTCATCTTTTGCGAAAACATAAGTTATTGCGCGTGATAATGCTCATAATTTTAGTGGGGTTGGAACTATATTCGGGAATCAAATTAAACAAGCGCTTCATCAGAGAACATATCGCCATTGATCAATCTCTCATTTCACTGCGTGAGTTAAATGATAATAAAAAAATTCGTGAACCAATCTACACAGAACAAGCATTCACCGGACTCATCAGTCTTTGGCCGCAGATGTGGACAGATTATTTTCTATATCCCAATAAGAGTATTTACTCTCCCTTCAATTTTGACGGAAAAACAAACAAAATAAAAGACAGTAGTCTAGTTTTACTTTCCAAGACAGCTCGTTTTTATCAGCCTCCCAAAATGCTTATAAACAGTATAGTCTGGGAAAATGAATACTATGCATTGGGTCGTCTTTGTCAAAGCGATCGTTGTTTGACTGCCTTCAAGGATGAACTAGCAGGAATCATCATGGGAAAAAATGACTATGAAGATACTTTAGTCACTGACGGATGGCACGCAAGCGAAGGAGATCATCGATGGGCACGTGGTTTGACCGCTCAAGTACGATTGGTATCTCGTAAAAAATACACAAGTTTACTTATAGATACCCATTCGCTTAAAGCACCACAAACGATCTCTGTTTTTTTAGATGGAGAATTTTTAGGTAGCAAGGAAATAACCACAAACTGGCAGAAGTATCGATTTAACTTAAAAAAAATGAGCGATGGCATACATATAATTGATCTTAAATTTTCTCACATATATAAACCATCTGATATAGGCATACATGAAGATGTAAGAGAAATGTCGGCTGATTTTAGAGAAATTAAATTTGATTAAGTAAGGATGTATGATAGAAATTTTTTTTTATACAACTGCTACTATTTTTCTTCTCTTTTTCTTGGGATATGGTTTAACGTGGATCTTAATTCCCAACAAGCTCAAACCATATGTTTTTTGGTTGTCTCCGTGGTTTGCGATAGTTTTTATCATTTTTTCATTGACCCTCGCAGGACTCTCTGGTCTTGCTGTTAAACGTATTTCTCCATTCGTTATTATATTCCTGGTTTTACTGGACTGTTTTGTTTTTTTAAAAAAAAGAAGAAAAATCGTTTCTATTTCAAAAAATGATCTGTTTCTCATAGTAATAATAACAATTAACATTGTTTTTAATCTCTATCCTTTGATAAAAACACAAGGTTTTGCCACAACTATTTCCATGGGTAATAATGATATTCATGCTTATGCGCAATCAGCAGATTATTTGATTAACCACTCAATCGCAGAAAGTCTTCATGGTAAAGTTGACGTTTCCGTCGGTACTTTGCTTCAATTTGGATATCGATGGGGAGGATCGATCATAACTTCATTCTTTTTAAATCTCTTCCAATTGGCAGGATTTCAATACCTCTATATCTTTCAAGTAGTGTTGTTTAGCCTGACTTTACCGCTTGTGTATCTTTTGACAAAGACGTTGTATAAAAATGATGTCAATGGTTTTTCTGCTGCTTTTTTGAGCGTGTTCTTGCTGGGATTCAATGCCAATTTGCTCTATATGTTGTATCATAATTTTTTAGGTCAGATTATTTTTACTGCTTTTGCTATAGTACTCATCATTCTTTTTGCTTCTTATTTTCATTCGGAAGCTGTTTTTGACAAAAGGTTTAACAGATATGATTATAGTATAGGGTTAGCGGCTGTTGTTTTATATTTCTCTTATCATGAAGGTGTTATTTTAATTTTATTGCCTATTGGTGTGTATTGTCTACTTCGTTCCATTTTGGTCAAAAACTATGCTCGTGCCTATTGGTGGGCTATTGCGAAAATTTCAGCATTGGTTTTTATTTCCGCTTCTTATTTAGTTATTCATGCGGCTAATTTCATGCTTTTTTACCGGGTGAATGAATTTACAGAACCCATCGGTTGGCAGCCTTTCCGTCCCCGTCTACCCTATGCTAACCCTTTTGAAATGATGGGATTTTACAGCATTCACTCGTTCCCTCCCCTGCCGCCGGTAGCCGCTTGGATTTTAAGTTTGACCACAATTTTAATTATCATAATTGGATTTTTCAGGTCAAAAAACAAACTTTTTATCGCAGGTTTTGTATCAGTATATATCGTGTTGTTTGTTTCTGTCTTGATTCGCCCGCAATTTTGGCTTTTTAATAGAATTGTTACTTACAGTATTCCATTGTTTTCATTTTTATTTGCTGTGGGAGTGGCGGGTTTTTTTACCAAAAATAATCCGAAAATCAATCTGTCGCTTATTCTCTTTATAGACATGGTAGTCATTCTCGGGTTATTTTCCTCCTCAAAATTAAACGCTCGTTTCATCAAAGATCATTTAGCCGTTGACAAAGGTTTAATTTCTCTCCAGAGCCTGAAAAATCAAGAAATACATGAACCAATCTACACAGAAAGGTTGCTCAATACATCACTGCCATGGTGGAGAGAGCTGTGGGCAGAATATTTTTTATCCCCTCAAAAAGACATAAGAACGACTTTTGATGACAAGTCACGGCCTAAACAAACTGCATTGGAAAATGGTCTGTTTTTACTTTCAAAATCCCCAAGGTATTATATACCCCCTCGTGTACTTTTTAAAGACATTGTATGGCAAAATAACTACTATATCTTAGGCAGACTTTGTATGAGTGATCGTTGTTTATTACAGCGTTTAGAAGATCTGTCGGCGATCTATTTTGGTCAAAGTAACTATGAAGACAGTCTGTTAGTTTCCGGATGGAGTGTAAATGAAGCATTTTCGAGATGGTCAAACGCCAAAGAGGCGGTTTTGCGTTTAGTAATCAAAAACAGTCAGGCTGCACGTCTGAAACTGGAGGTTTTAACCTTAAAACAACCCCAAGAAATGTCAGTCTACCTCAATGACCAATTTGTGGGAAAAGAAAATATATCCACTGTTTGGCAGGATTATTCCTTTGACTTAAGAAAACCACAATCTGGCGTCTATAGGGTAACATTGACGTTTTCTCATCTGTATCAACCCTCTAAATTAGGCATAAGTCAAGATGACCGTACTTTATCAGCAGATTTTAAATCTATTAGAATTGAGTAAAATAAGCTGCTATGTCTAATTTTTTCAAGTCAAAATTTTATCTTTTGATAATAATCTTTTTTTATGTGGGGACAAATTTTTTATTCAATTTTTACGTTTGGCAACAGTTGATATTGAAAGAGTTACCAGATCGAATTGGGATTTTTGGTGAGTGGCCGATTTACGAATACGTAGCGGAGACAATAAGGAAAAATATTCTTTCAGGAAAAAATCCTTTCAGCGATATCACGCAGGTTCTGTATCCTTTTGGGTGGAATTTTGCCCTCGAGGATATGGCACCAATCAACGGTTTTTATTTTCTCTTTACCAGACCTTTTTTTACCGTACATCAGTCTTTTGCATTCATTGTGCTTTTCAGCATCTTTGTTTCAAATATCAGTATGTATATGTTATTGAGGCGTCTTACTGTCAGTAAGCGAACCTCCTTCATAATGAGTCTGGTTTTTGGTTATGCACCATTTATGGTTATCCGTTTTGGTCATCCCACGTATCTTGCTCTCTATCTATTCTCGCTTTTTTTCCTATTTGCCCTTTGTATGAAGGAGACCAAAAATAAAAAAAATAAGGTATTTTGGGCATTTTTGCTTGGAATAATCTGTTGTGTATCGGTGCTTACCAATCTTTATTATACTCTCATGATAGCCTTTTTGTGCTTTTCTTTCTCCATCTTTCTCCTTATTTTTGATAGAGTGAAACTTTTACGCGGGTTACGTCAACTGTTTCCGTGGGTCTTTATCTCACTTGGAACAATAGGATTTCTTTTATTCCCATGGTTTATGAAGGTGCATGAAAGTTTTTTATTTGGCTACCGTGTATATGCGGTGAGTTTCATTGATAGTATAACGTATTCTGCTGATTTGATAAGTATTTTTATGCCAGGAAGTGCAAATCCTATATATGGTGAGTTTTTCCAATTTATAACTTTACATTATATGTCTTTTATGAAGCCAAGTTTTGAAAACTTTATTTATCCGGGTTTTTTGATTTTAGGAACATATTTTTATTTTATTTTTTATAAAAAACAAATTACTCAATCAGTGATAAAAAAAATGTGGCCTTTTTTTGTCATAAGTATTTTTTTTTGGATTCTCGCCTTAGGCCCTTTCCTACACATTTTGGGTAGAAAATTTCCTATTCCTTTACCCTATCTGGTTCTCCATATCACGCCTTATTTCAATATGGCCCGTTCGCCGGGCAGATTTATCGTTCCGTTTATATTTCTTGCAACAATTATCGCCGCTTTCGTCATTGATGATGTTGCAAAAAATAAACTCAAAGTAAAAATAAGCAGGAATTTATTTTTTTTGAACCTGATCCTCATTTTTTTTCTTGATCAATCGTATACGGCTGTTTTACCAATGCCAAATTTTAGAGTTATACCCCCAAAGATATATACATATATACAGTCTCATGGAAAAGGACCACTCCTTGAGGTTCCTTTTTCTGTTCGAGACGGATTGAGATTTCAGGGAGATTATAATTCGATATGGTTGCCTACGGCACAACTCAAGCACGGTCAAAAAATCTTCAGCCTCTATGGCGGCCGTATCAGAGATGATATTTTTGATTATTACAAAAATGATCCTCTTTTTGGATCTATAGATCGGCTTATCAATAAACCAAACATGCAAGAGAAAACAATAACAGAAAAGGCACAAAAAGAGATAACTCGGTCAATTGAATTTTTTGATATTCACTATATTCTGCTTAAGACAGATGAAGTTTACTCAAAAACAGCGTATGCTCTCTTTTCTCATATAGGATTTCAGAAAGTTATGGAAGATCATGGATATCTATTGTTGTACAAAAAAAATGAAGAATATTCTCTCTCACCATCAAAAATAGACTTGGAAAGTAAGCACAGTGATTTATACCTGACAGAAGGATGGACTGCTGCGGAACCTACAGGGAGGTGGGTGGTGGGTAAAAGAGCGCGTATGTTGTTTAAAACTAATAATACGAGCTCTATTAACGTGCAATTTCGGGCATATACGCTCGTTGAAAATCAGAAAATGGAGATATACATCAACAAAAGTAAAACCACGGAAATTCTTTTGCAGAAAGACCCAAAAACCTACTCATTTGTTATCAATACACACATGGTAAAAGGCATCAATCGGCTCGTTTTTAAATTTTCAGACACGATAAAACCAGCTGATGTTTTTCCCAAAAACTTGGATAAGCGAGATCTTTCGGCATTTCTCTATACGGTATCTTTTCAAGATTCCAACTCATTGTGACATAATTGAATGAACTGTCGTGCATACAATTTCCAGCTAAACTGATCAAACCACTGTTTACTGATTTTTTTGGGGTTTTTCAAAATCTGTTTCAAGGTAGATATTTCGTTCCCGAGTACAGCAAACTGATAAGAAGAAGGAAATATTTCCAGCAAGGAAGAGTTTTTGTATAGTAAGGAGAGAGTTCCACAACGGGCTGCCTCAAGCGGTGGTAATCCAAAACCTTCGTACAAACTCAAATATACAAGAACAGATGCACCACTGTAAAAATAGGGAAGATCATCATCCTCAACATATCCAACAAAAATGACTTTTTGGTGGAGTCTTCTTTTTTCTACATATCTGAAAAAAGATTCATTTTTCCATCCGGTTTTACCGATGATTAAAAACACATAATCGGCATAATTTTGATCTCGTATCAATTCTTCATATACCTTTACTGCTCCGAGGAGATTTTTCCTGGGTTCAATCGCTCCGACATAGAGAAGATATTTTTGCGGGTATTGGAGATGATATCTCTCTAAGACTTTTTTGATTTTTTTTTGATTTTCTATTGGCTTAAAACGTCCATCAACGCCTGGATATAAAACATATATTGTATTTGATTTTTCTATAGTCGGGTAATACTTTAACAAATCTTTTTTTGTGTTGCGTGAGTCAACAATGATCGTGTCGTGAGAAGCAATCGTTTTTTCGAGTTTCTTTTCATGTGCCGCGATTATATCCTCTGTATGAAATTGAGGGTATATTTTCCATGTCAGGTCATGAATGGTTGTTATTCCTTTCGTCCCTTCAAGAAGTGGCGGTCGCAAAAAATCAGAAGAATGGAATATATGCACTTTTCCGATAAACCACTCAACCGGAAAAATATGATGGCTATTCCAAAAGTATTTGATTACTCTTGGGGGAAAACGGAAGTCATACACTTTCCCCCCCAATTCTCGAAACTCATCAAGGACTGAAAAGTTTTCGAGACGGCGCAACGAGCTATAAAAGAGACGATATTCATGATTTTTCTCATATATCAGGAGATTTTTCACCAAGTTATAGCTATATGTTGCAACCCCCGATCCCCGATACACAAGCATGGAGATATCAACGCCGATTTTCATAGTTAAAGCCCGTCCAAAAGGCGTAACGCTTTATGCGCGGTTTTTTCCCACGTGAATTTTTTACTTTGCATGATACCTTTTTGCGAGAGTTCTTGTGCTAAACGTGGATGACTGACAAGATGCTTTATTTTATGTTTAATATCAAAAAAATTAGTCGCCTGTACATACAAAGCCGCTTTCCCTCCAACCTCGGGAAGTGAAGAATTATTTGAACATATCACGGGTGTTCCCACAGCCATACTCTCCAAAACAGGTAGTCCAAACCCTTCGTAGAGACTTGGATACACAACTGCGTACGCATTTTTTATGAGTTGAAGAAGATGCGTATCATTTACATAATCAAGTACGACAATCGATTTATTTCTATGTGTGATAAAATTTTCTTTGATAAATGCGACGATACTATTTTTTACTCCTCCCCACCCATCGCCACCTGTCAAAACTAGTCCAAAATCTTGCGGAATCTCTCCTTTTTTTTTCAGATCAGCAAAGGCTTTGGTGAGATATGCTAAATTTTTCCTTGGTTCAAAAGTGCCATAGTAGAGCAAATATTTTTTGTACGTATTCTTCAGTAGAGGAAAAAAACGTTTATTATGATCATTAATAGAATTGATATTGTTCTCAAAATGCGGATCAAGTCCCGGATATCCTACGATTATTTTTTTATTTCTAAAATGGGGCGAGTAACGCAGGAGATCTTTTTTTGTCGAGTTGCTTATGCAGGTAATCCCATCACAAAAACGACGCGCAAAGACGAGTTTTCTTTTATGCAAATCATTTGTTTCTTCTCGGTGAAATTCACTCATGAAAATCGGAGTTAAATCATAGACCGTTGTACAATTTTTAAACCCTGTCATGGGAAAAAAACCAGTTTGCGAGTGAAAAATAATGTTTATTTTATTTTTTTTAAATTCTTTCGTCAGAAATGTAGTATATATATGAAAGCGTTTTCTATTGACGTAATCTATATACAATTTTTTAGCATTGGTCATTGCATCTATTACTTTTGCACATATTTTGAGGAACGCATTGTCAAAAATCCCGTGATCCTCAAGAGTTATAGGATTGATTTTTGGATACTGATCAAGTAATTTGATATGATCTCCGTCAAGGAGCTCCAAAATTTCAGGATTGATCGGCTGTTTCAAAAGATCCATATTGAAGGTAAAAAGAAGGATTTTTGTCTTTTTATTTTCCTCTTTGAGGGTCTTAACCAGAGATCGGATGAGGCCGTAGGTATATCTATACACTCCTGATTTATCCCCAAAGCTTCCGGAGGCAGTGATAAGCGGACTTATTTCAAAGGCGATGTTCATATTTTTTATTCCGATTCAACCGGAATTTATGAAATTGTATCATATACACTTTCACTGTTTTCTTCACAAGCCCTGAAAGATTGCGGATGCGCTCCAGAAGTATAGAGGGAAAATGTTTTATCATCGTTTTTGCATTCCAGTTATTGAAAATTACCAAATACCAGTTTTTTACATCCTGCATTTCTTTGAAATTTCCCATTCTTGATGAAGTGGTCATATGATTATGAATTGCTTCTTCCTCCAAACAAATGCCAAATTTCTCTCCTCTTCTTTTGAGTTTCAGAAAAAGATCAACATCTTCAAGATAAGCGAAAAATCGCTCGTCAAATCCGCCAATTGACGAAAATACTGCTTTTTTTATCAGTAAACATGCAGCAGTGAGGCCGTCAAGCTCGTTTTGGGTAACGTCTTTGATCAGTTCTACTCTGCCAAAGGGTAGTACTTTGTACCCCAGATTTTCTACGTTTCCGTTTGGTTTTTTGAGAACTGGGCTTACCGCGATAAAATTGTTTTTTTCTGCATAGTCAAGCATCCTCTCAAAGAGTCTTTTATCTTGTATTTCTATATCGTCGTTGAGTATCACAATCCACTGGCTGTTGACTCGCTCCACTCCCCTATTAACGGCAAAACCAAAGCCTCGATTGGTAAGTTGTGGTAGATAGATTGCAGAATATTTTTTCGCCATATCTTCTTTTTCTTGTGTTGGCTGATTGTCAACGATAATGCTCGGGATACCCATTGATGAAAGGGTGAGGATAAGTTTTCGCAGTCCAGATATATTCGTATAGGTTGGTATGACTGCAGTTATCTCGCTATTTTTCTTTTTCATATAGTGCGATAGCTTGCTCAACTCTCCCAAAAAATAGTTGTTCACCTTGATGAAGTACTAGTCCTAATCTGCAGTGTCGTTTCGCTTGTTCTATGTTGTGCGTGACCAAGATGATAGTTGATCCCTTTTGCTGAAATTCTTGTATTTTGGAGAAGCATTTTTTTTGAAAATCACTATCGCCAACCGCCAAAATTTCATCCAAAAGGAGAATGTCGGGTATTTTGGCAACTGCCACGGCAAACGCGAGCCTCATATACATTCCAGAGGAGTAAAATTTGATAGGTTGGTCCATAAAATCATGCAGCGCAGAGAATTCAACGATTTTTTTATAGAGAGTATCCATTTCTTTCTTTTTAATTCCCAAGATGGCGCCGTTTAAATACACATTTTCTTTGCCCGTAAGCTCGGGATGAAATCCCGCTCCAAGTTCTATCAGAGGAGCGACTATGCCATTAACAATTAATTCTCCAGCGGTTGGTAGTGTTACTCCGGCAATGAGCTTGAGCAGTGTTGATTTGCCCGAGCCATTTCTACCAATAATTGCGAGAGACTCCCCACGCGTGATACTAAAATGTATACTTTTAAGCGCATTGAGTTTGGTTTTTGTTGCTCTTCTCGTGAAAAAAGCAGGAAGAAACTCTTTAAATGTCTTTTGCTTATTAAGGTTATATTGTTTTGTCACATTGTGACAGATAATAATGGTTTTTGCTGTATTAGACATAATCTGCAAATTGCCCCTCTAATTTTTTAAAAATTACAAAGCCCAACAAAAATACAATAAGCGACGTGATGAGTCCAATGAGAAGACTTTGAAAATTGGGTGGTTTTCCCGCCAAGATAACCTGGCGATACGCATTCACGATAACTGACATGGGATTGAGCGAGAGTGCAAATCTAAATCTATCGGGGATAAGTTCGACAGGGTACATGATCGGAGTCACATACATCCAGAGCAGTAACATAAGCTGCAACAGATATTGTATATCGCGATAGAATAAATTAAAGGCAGCAGATATAAGAGATAATCCCGTCATAAAAAGAAGTTGAACAAAAAAAATCGCCGGCACCCACAAAAACATGAGGGTAACTTTTACTTTGAATATAAAAAGAAAAAAAATAATGATCAGACAGGCAAAAATAAAATCAACAATTTTTGCGAGAATCGCAGAGTATATAAGTATTTCACGGGGAAAATAAATTTTGGTGATCAAGTTACTGTGTGAAATAAGGGCGCCAGTGGAGGTTGAAAGACTTTGAGTGAATAGATTCCACGGCAGAAGTCCTATCGCCAAAAAAATGATAAAAGGGACGCCAAGGGAGGGAATTTTGAGAACTGTCGAAAATACAAAAGTAAGCACAATAAGTTGAGAGAGTGGATTTATGATGACCCATGCGTATCCCAAGACTGACTGTTTGTATCGCTGTGCTATCTCTCGATAGGTGAGATTAAAAAGCAACTCGCGATATTTAAAGAAGAAAAAGAGATTGTTTCTCGATTTTTTCATCATCATATATCGCTTCTATTGTAGCAGATGAGTCTTCGCGTTTCGCAAAAGAAGAATAATGTGGAGAAAAAATAAGGCAGCAGTGAAAAAAACGTTTAACTTCATGATAAAAACGAGGCTGCGGGCAAAAAGAAAAAGAAATAAGATATAAAAAAGAATGCTGATTGGTAAAGCAAGCGAAAACACACTCTTTTTTGCCATAAAGTAACTATTGATAAAGTGCGTGCACGTATAAAAGAACCCAAAAATGCTCGCATATCCCAAAAACGGCGCCACACCCAAAAATCGACTTCCAAAAAGCAGCATAACAATTTGTTTATCAAATAATCGATAGCCCAGAAAGCTCACTATTCCGACCGCTGCCAAAATCACCGTGGAAATGAGGCCAACATTTTTTTGAAAAGGGCTATTTTTTGGTTCGGAAAAATAAATAAAGCTGACAGAAATAAGCGGGGTGCAAATATACCACATGACTTTGGCAGTAAGGGACCAACTACTGTAAATACCTGCCTCATAGGGAGAAAAGAATTTTTTGGCAAATGCGACATCAATATTATTTAAAAAAGTTATAGCGAGTATAGAAGTTGCCGCAAAAATGAATTGTTTATTTTTTACCAGATGAATAAGGCGAGCTTCAAGGGGAGCTATTTCATGTAAGATCCTTTTCTTGAAATTTGTCTGAATTGCCTGGTAGTTGAGCGCCAATGCAGTGATCATGGATATGAAGAGGAATACCATAACAGTTGTAATACTATCTATCCCTGCCATCACCAAAACAGCTCCGAAAAGCTTTATGACAAGGGAGACGATATCTATGGTCGCGAACAGCAAAAAGAGCCGAAGTCCCTGTAGTGAGGAAGCAAAAAAGGAGGAAAAAAAAGATAATATCAGTAAAAAAGGCAGACTATACGCGGTTATATATGAAAGATTAGTAAGAGACGGAAGGAAAAATATGATTGGCAGCAAAAAAATCCATAAAAAATACCAACGTCTTAGTTTTTCCCAAAAAAATTTTTCTAGAGAAAAAACAAAATGATAACGATTTTCTTCAACGCTGCTTATTTTTTGGATGACGAGTTTGGAAATGACGACAAATGGTACAGAGAAAATGGTGAGATAAGAGAAAAGTGCCGCTATCTCGCCAAAACCCGCAGGTCCAAGCGCGCGGGCGACCATCATATTGAATAGGTAATTAAGAAACCCTCCCAAAAAAGTAAAAACCGTCAAAATAAAACTACCCTTCAAAAACTCGTTACCCGAAATAAATGTTGTAATTCCTCGCATAGAGCCTGGAAGTTTTTCATTCGATGATTTCTTCTTCCTCGGATATAATATCTTCTTCTCCTTCACTCGTTGGGGATTGAGAAGTAGTTTGTTCAGTCGTTTCCTTTTCGACAAAAGCAAATGTTTCTGTAATGGTTTTGTAGCCCACCCCTAGGGTTTGATCGTTGTCTGGATTTGTGAGAATGAAACTAAAGAGAATGCCCTGGTCAAAAACGAGCGTGATCGTTTGAGTGGCGGTCGTAAACTGTTCTCCGTTCAAGTCTGCGACCTCTACTTTTTCGATTGCTTCTGGCATGGGAGCAATCTTTTTTGCGGTTATCCACTCTTTCGCAGTTTTGAGTTTACTATCCTCTGCCTTTATGGTAATTTCTCCAGAAGACTCGCCAGATGAGACAGTAATATCAGCATATGTTGCTTCATCTCGTATTTGCTTTTCTTGTATGGTCAAGGATTCTGGATAACTGAAGGTAAAACCCGCCTCATGCGTATATTCTTTAAGCGCGGTTGAAGGCGGTTGTTTCGCTTCCCCTTGTGCAGTCTCATTTTCGCCGACCGGCGAGGCAGTTTCTTCTTTTGTTTGCGGGTTTGAGGAAGATACGAAAAAGTATATAGAGATGCCGGCAAGGATGAAGGCTACAATAATCAATATGATAACAATTTTTTTTCTCATGCTATGCTTCCAAAAAGAACTTGCTTTCTTTCACTTTTTATGATATTTCTATATGTATACATTATCATGAAGAAACTATACATTGCAACTGTTATTTTAGCAGCCATTTTTTTCCTTCTACCGTATGGTGTAGTAGCAAAAACACTACCTCAAGCAAAAGCCGCTGCGTCGGCGAAAAAAACATCAGCAGGTTCTTCATTGGTGGGCGTTACTCCTCGGCTTCGAAAGGATAGAAAAGCCTTGGTGGTCTATTTCAGAAATTTGGGTAAGGTGCGCAGTGTAAGCTATGCGCTGATTTACCAAACCAACGGTAAAGATGAAGGAGCTATGGGCAGCGTTGATCCTGCAGCTGCAAACTCGACTTCCCGGGAACTCCTTTTTGGTACATGTTCGGCAGGGGTTTGTCGATATCATACGGGGATTACCAATATGCGTTTTGAGGTAACGATAGAACTTCTGTCGGGTAAAAAATATCTCCGCCGCTTCAGGATCAAAGTTTAACGCGCAGCTAAAAATTGTTGACCCTTTTCAAACGACTCTGAAAAAAGGGTGATGATAGATTGTTTTTGATCTTCTGATAGAAGAAGAGTTTGTTGATTTAATCTTATAAAAAGCGCTTCAAGCGATTCACGTGTTTGTGTATCTGAACCCATACGAGAGGCTCCCGCAATAAATCGAAGAAGCATGATTTGATATCGTGACTTTATTTCTTTATTTTTTGCCTCTTTGGTTACTAACTCTCTCACGATTTCCATAGTCGTTGCAAACGCGGTTACAATGTCTTCTTTCTTTTGAGGCTCGTCGTGATCATGCGTGATAATACTTGTGCCGTATGTAGAGGCGCAGTAAAATCCAATGCCGTCAATGAAAGATTCTTGAGCAGACAGTTTTATCATCTCCATTGCCAAAGATTGCATACGAGGATCAAATGTTGCAACAAGTTCATCCGTGCATTTCTGTAGAGGCGTATCTTCCCATAATGCGGAAGTAGGATGATCAGATGCCCAGTCAACAAGATGTGCAACCTCATGGGAAGTCACCCAATCGACCATTGCGTATCTGCGCATAATTTCATCAATATCTTCTCCCATTTCAAGTCGCAAATAATCATGTGCAAACTCAAGTTTTTGCCGTATGGTCAGTTTTTGTTCGAGGCCGAGTTTGAGACCCTGACCACGTCCCGCAGTTACCGATACAGACCCGATTGTCGTTCCATCCTCGTCCAACGCTTCCGCATCTACATCGTGGAGATTTAAGCCGGTATGAAGCGCATATAAATTTTTGAGATACTCCATCTTATGCTCAATTTCTCCCAAAAGATACTCTGTTTTAGTTGTTTTTATTTTTTCTGCTCTTTCTTTTTTCTTTTGTCTTTGTTCTTTGCGTATCTCTCTTTGTAACTCTTTTTTTCTTTTCTCTTCTTCTGTTTTTCTTTGTTTTTCTACCTCGTTAAGAACTCTTTGTTGTGCCGCTTGATACGCGTTATTGATAATTGGTTGGATTTCTTGAAGTGTCTGAAAAATTGTTCGTATTGCATGTTCATGTGACGATGTATTTTGTTGGTCAAGTAATCGAACCTGTTGACCGATCGTACTATAGAGAGATTCAAATCGCGTGTTGAAAGATTTTATATCATCGTAACTGCTATTTTCAATATAGGTTGTTTCTCTCTTCAATGCTTCACAAGCAAATGGAAGAGCGTTTATAAGATATGCTTGTTCACTTTCTTGCAAAAGTCTATCTCTATGTTTTTCAAATATTGTTTGTAATTCTTGTTTCATTTCTTCTGGTATCAGGCTATCTGATGAAACTAACAAAGTTATATCTTCATTAACTTGAGCAAAAGAACATAATGAGTCAGTTGGTCCGTAGAGCATCTCGCTGTCTTCGTGTTTCTTCACTGAATCGGAATAAGTCATAGAAGAAAAAGCCAAAGAATACTCTGGGAAACGACTTTCGAACGGCAAGCGAAATGAATAGCCTTTTATTCCGGGAAGTATCTTAATATATACTTGTGCTCGTTCGGATTGTCTGGTGAATTCTCTCTGTTTCTCTTCTTCTTGTTGCGCTAATTCTGCTTGTTTCTGTTTTTCCATTTCTCGTCTTTGACATTCATCTTGATATGTGTGATACGCTTCTTGCAAAATAGGTGATTTGCTGATGCCGTTTAAAGCTTGTCTTTCTACTATATTTGTCGCACTTTTTGGGTCTTTGTTTCTATATTTCTCATAGAGACTAAAGAAATAGCCGAGAAAATCAGGATTTTCCACCGCAAGTTGTTGCAGGATGTGGCGCTGCAAATCTGGCGGGTAGAGAAGTATAAAACCTAATTTTTCAAGTTCGCTATTTTGGTGAGGACTGAAACCGAGCTTATTATTAAACTTATGAACAAAACTCGCTGTTATTTTTTGCAAAATAACTATTGCCTCCTCCGGTTCTTTTTTCAAGCGCGTGATCGCAATTTCGCTCACTGCAATTCGGTCTTCTGTTGTATAGGGTATGCCTTTGGGAGGATGAAACATCGGATCTGATAATTCTTTGAGCGAGAGTTGATCAATGCATTGCTTCGCTGTTTTTCCAAATTGGTTATCGTCTGTTTGATGTGTGAGCAAAAGACGAGTGAAAACGGTTTTGTTGTAGCTTTTTGCTTTTGCCGGTATATCATCTCTGTGTTCAAACTCATACAAGAGAAGCACCTTTAAGAAAACTTCTTTTTCGTGGTCTATTCTCTGTTTATGATTTTCTTGTTTTGAGAGGCCGTGCGCTGCAATTGTCAATGCGTGTAAATATTTGGAAGGATGTTGTCCTAAAAGTCGGGCTTTCACCAACTGCTGCCATTTCGGTTTCCATGGCGAAACGCCCTCTAACTTAAGTGGCGTTTCAGCAAATTCCCTCATGAGTTGTTCTACGTGAGTTTGTTCTTCATGGTTTTGACCGTGGGTTAAACGTTCTGACATATATTAAGTATATCATATTTAAATCCTATAGTCAACAAGATAAATATTTCACTGTAGTGTTCCGTATAATGTAAAGAATGAAAAAAGCTATTGTTTTTGTACTTTTACTTCTTCTTGTATATACGCGTTTCATCGGTCTAGATTGGGGTCTCCCCTACCCCATGCATCCTGATGAGCGCAATATGGCAAATGCAATTCAACAATTAACATGCAGGAACTTGTCAGTTGCCAATTATCAACTATCAATTAAAGATTGCTTTAATCCTCATTTTTTTGCTTATGGACAGTTTCCGTTGTATCTGGGATATGGGTTGATTCAACTATATCATCTCATTGCGGGAAAAACAGGATTTCCGATCAATTTTTTTGAGGCGATCATGAGTTTGAGAATTATTTCTGCGGCAGCTTCAATAATCACAGTATTTGTGCTCATGCACATAATAAAGTCAGTTACCAATAAACAATCATCAATAACCAATAAATTTTCGATTCTTGTTTTTTTATTTTTCATTTTTCAACCCTATTTCATTCAGTTTTCACACTTTGGTACGACAGAATCGCTTCTCATGCTTTTTTACTCACTGATTATCTATCAATCGCTTCAATTAATTGATCAATCCCGATCCAATCGGGATCAATTAAAGTCAAAAACAGTTTTTCTCCTCTCCCTTTTTTCCGGTTTGGTCGTTGCGACTAAAGTTTCTTCACTTCTTTTTGTTTTTGCGCCGTTGGTGAGTATAGGTGTGCATTATACTCAAGCTCGTCAAAGCACATCTTTCCTGCATGGTGTATTGTATGTGACGCGTCAGGTGATTTTCTTTCTGCTTCTTATGGTTCTGTTCTCAATTATTTTTTCTCCCCACAATCTTATTTCTTTCAGGGATTTTGTTGGCAGTATGCAGTATGAGTCTTCGGTAGCAACAGGAAGTCTCAAAGTTTTCTATACACGGCAATTTGAAGGGATAATGCCAGTCTGGTTTCAGGTAACGCGAATTTTCCCCTATGTATTGGGTTGGCCGCAGTATGTAGTGGCCCTATGTGGATTTTTCCTGCTTCCATGGAGAAAAAAAGAAGTCAATTTGCTTCGGTTTGCTTTCCTTATATATTTTATTCCTTCAGCGCTTCTTTACGCGAAATGGACACGATTTATGGCGCCAATATTTCCTATTATGTCGGTATTTTCAATTTTATTTTTACTGCGGATACATACATATATGTATCAATTTTCAATTTTTAAGCACAAATTTTTAAATAATTTAAAATTTTTAATTTTAAATTTTACATTGTGCGTTTTGATTTTTGCCTTTATCGCCCCCGGTATTGCGTATCTTACAATTTATCGCACGCCTGATGTCAGATTTACTGCATCCAAGTGGATATATCAGCATATTCCAGAAAATGCGTATATTCTCTTTGAAACCGCAAACGTCGTGGACATTCCTTTCGCCACAAGCAACCAACAATTAACAACAAACAATTATCAATTGATCGGTTTTAATTTCTATGATCTTGATGAAAATCCTCTTCTTCAAGGACAATTAGACAATCATATAAAGAGAGCAGATTATATTTTTATTCCCTCCAGAAGAATTTTCAAAAATCACCCTGCGGAAAAATATCCTCTGCTTACCAACTATTATAACAACCTTTTTTCAGGTGTTTCTGGATTTCAAAAAGTAGCAGAGTTTACTTCCCATCCTCGCATAGAGCTTTTTGGGAAAACACTTTTGGAATTTCCCGATGAAAGTTCCGAGGAAACCTGGACAGTCTTTGACCACCCGGTAATTAGAATTTATCAGAGAATTTAATACAAAAAATTCAAGATTTCGGTAACAAGTGCAGGTGGGTCAGAGTAACAAGGTGTTGACAAAAGTGATATTTTATTCTACAATTGGTAGTAAATTTTACTAATTCTGGAATAAATATGGAAAAACGAGTGCTTGAAGTGCTTAAAGGTGCGCCCTATTTTACCAAGCAAAACATCGGGCTGGCTTTGCAGAAAGACGGCGAAGACTTGAATTATTGGATCAAAAAACTTCGCGCTCAAAAAATGCTCATAACTCTTAAAAAGGGCATGTATATCTCATCGTACTATCAAGATATGATTTCTCAAAATCCTTCCGATAAAGAACTTTATCTTATGTATTTGGCTAATGTTTTGCGTTCTCCCTCATATGTTTCGCTCGAATTTATTCTCTCGCGATACAATATTATTCCCGAAGCATCCTTTGCAGTAACCTCAATCACCACCAAATCTTCACGCGTATTTTCTTCAGCGTTTTCCTCATTTATCTACCGTAGCATAAAAGAAGAACTTTTTTTTGGATACGAAAATCAGTCGTTTAAGGATAAAACAATAAGAGTTGCTTCAAAAGGCAAAGCGCTTTTTGATTTTTTGTATCTTAAAAACTTTAAGACAACGGGAATTATGAAAAGATATTTATTAGAAGAGGGAAGAATTAATTGGGATATTTTTGAAGAAAAAGACACAATTGATTTTATGCGGGCGGTTGCTAGCGCATCATCAAAAAAAATGCAATTGATAACCGAACAGCTCAAAAAAGAACACCTTCTATGATAACACAGGCGCTTACCAGTATTGTTGAGAAAAATAAAAACACTACCAATAGTTTCTTTATACGTACTTTACTTAAAGAAGCTCTTCAGAATTATATATTGAATTTTATGTATAACGATCAGATCTACAAAAAACTGTTTTTTACCGGAGGTACCTGCCTTCGTAAGATATATGGACTGCCGCGTCTTTCCGAAGATTTAGATTTTGATTTTTTAGGTGAATTGGATATCCAATTATTTGCTCAAAAGACAAAGACGTATTTCGCTGAAAAATTACAGTACTTGGATATTAAAGTAAAAATCAGTGGCAATAACAATACGATTTTTTTTAAATTCCCTATTCTTGAAAAAATAGGGTTGGTAAAAAATGCATCAGACGCATCAATGCTTTTTGTACGATGCGATTTTTCAAAAGAGACTACGGGTATTTTTAAGACGGAGGTAAACTCTATTTCTACCGGTGAGTTTACTTTTTATGCTCTTTCATATAATCTGCCGACGCTTTTTGCCAATAAAATCATCGCTTTTTTGTCTCGCGAATTTTTCAAGGGAAGCGCGCAATCAATCCCTTTTAAGGGACGGGATGTGTTTGATTTAGTTTGGTTTATCGAACAGTCAGCAAAACAAAGTTTTTCACTTCAACCTTACTGGGAGCGCATATTTAAAATGCTTGACCTGCAGACCAAAAACGAGGTAGTGCAGGCGGTAAAAAAGAAAACAGAAATGCTTGATAAAAAGAGTGTTTATACGGACCTCCTGCCGTTTATAGAATCAACTGACGTTGTGCAAAATTTTACAGAGAATTTTGCGGCAATTATCAAAAGCAAGCTGATTAATTTTAAAGATTATCCTGATAGTTAGATTGAAAATATCTTATGCGCAATATCCGCAATTTTGCCATCATTGCTCATGTGGATCATGGGAAGTCTACGCTGGCTGACAGGTTTCTGGAGTTAACCGGCGTTGTTATACAGGGCAAACATAACGAGCAGTATTTGGACAGAAATCCAATTTCTCGGGAGCGCGGTATCACAATCAAACTTGCTCCCGTGAGAATGGAGTATAAGGGATATGTTCTCAATTTGATTGATACGCCGGGACATGTTGACTTTTCCTATGAAGTGGAGCGCACGCTTGCATGCGTGGAAGGAGTCATACTTCTCGTTGACGTGACTCAAGGTATCCAGGCACAGACTATCGCGCATGCGCGCAAAGCTATTGAGCTAAATCTGAAGATCATTCCGGTCATCAACAAAATCGATGTGCTGGGAGCGCATATTGAAGAGATAAAAAAAGAGTTGGCGCAATTTTTGGAAGTTGAGACAGAAACGATTTTTGAAACCTCGGCAAAAACGGGTCACGGAGTAAAAAAACTACTCGAGGCTGTAATTGAAAAAATACCAGCTCCTCATGGGGTGAAAATCCAAGATCAGCAAAAGAAAACCGATCCAGGATTGTCAATACAGGCGTTGATTTTTGATTCTTACTTTGATTCATATCAAGGGGTTATTGCTTTTGTCAGGATATTTGGCGGCGAAGTAACCCCGGGAAAACGCGTGAAATTATACGCAACAAACACGGATTTTGAGATAAAGGAGGTGGGTATTTTCACACCTGACATTTCGCGCTGGGAAAAGTTAGGTCAGGGAGAGATAGGATATATCGTCACCAATCTCAAAGATATTCATTTGGTGCGAGTTGGCGACACGATCACGGAATACAAAAATCCCTCCCCTCCTCTTTCTGGATATCGCAAAGTGAAGCCAATGGTGTACGCTTCAATTTTTCCCACAGATCCAAACGAATATGTGCGATTAAAAGAATCAATGGAGAAACTAGTTTTGAGTGACGCTTCAGTTGATTTTGAGCCTATTTACAGTGCTTCTTTGGGTTCTGGTTTGCGTGCAGGTTTTCTCGGATTGCTGCATGCTGATGTGGTGCGCGAACGGTTGGAGCGTGAATTTCACGTGAGCCTTATCTTGACTCCTCCATCAGTTGAATATAAAGAAAACACAGAGGGCGCAAATAGAGGTCAACACAAAAGCTTTGCAGAGCCGATTGTTGAGGTGACCATCGTTACCCCACAAGAATTTACCGGCCGTGTCATGAGATTTTGTGAGGAGTCGCGAGGAGTTTTTTTGACGATGGACAATAAAATACATACGTATTTGGTTTACCAAATGCCTCTTGCTGAACTTATTACTTATTTTTACGACCGATTAAAAACTATTACATCAGGATATGCATCGATAGATTGGAAATTTGTAGAATATCGGCCGGTTGATGCAGATCTTCTGACTATTCTTCTCAATGGTGATCCCGTCAGTGAATTTTCTGAATTTGTGGTGGCGGAGCGATCTTTCGAGCGTGCACGAGAGTTCACACAAAAGCTTCGTGATCTTATCCCTCGCCAGCAATATGAGGTGAAGATTCAGGCTCAATATAAAGGGAAAATTATCGCTTCCGAACGCATTGCGCCTTTTCGCAAAGATGTGACGGGTAAACTATATGGCGGTGATCGCACACGTAAGGATAAGTTGCTTGAAAAACAAAAAAAAGGTAAAAAAATGCTCAAAAACATCGGCCGAGTCGAAATTCCCAAGGAAGTTTTTTTCAAGTTATTTAAACCTTGATACCTCGATATGAAAAAGACGCTCATGCAAAAAGACCAGTATAAAGTAATGTATGAGGTTGAAGATATATTATGGTGGTACAAGAGCCTGCGAAACGTTATTTTTTCTGCTATTAAACGGCTACCTATTTCTCCTCCCAAAATTCTCGATGTTGGTTGTGGTACGGGGAAAACCATGGAATTTTTGAAAAGCAAGGGATATGCTGTCTCTGGGTTTGATCTTTCGGCAGAGGCGGTTTCCTTCTGTAAAAAGCGCGGCCTTTCAGATGTGACGGTTGATGATGTGCGTACGACTCCTTTTGCTGATGGATTATTTGATATTGTTCTTTTGAGTGATGTTTTGGGCATTTTCCATCATCGCGATAGAGAAAAAACAATTCTTGAGGCGTATCGCGTTTTGAAAAAGGGAGGATATCTGATTGTTCAGGCCTCGGCATTTGAATTTTTACGGTCTTCTCACGATGAAGTAAGTCGTTGGGTAAAGCGTTTTACCAGGCGCGAACTTGAAGAATATTTTCCCAAAAACAAATGGCACAAGATAAAATCATCCTATCGCATTTTCTTTCTTTTTCTGCCGGTTGTTTTCATCAAGCTGATGAGAAAAGTGACGGAAAGAGCTAAAAAAAAGCCCAAAGGTGATCTGACACTGCCTCCTGTTTTGGTTAATGGATTTTTGTACCTTCTGCAATGTCTTGAAGACGCACTTTTTCGATACCTTGATTTTCCTTTTGGCACTTCGTTGTTTCTTGTTGTGAAAAAAAAGTGAGAGAACTAAAACTGCATTTTTTGTGCCTCATATAAGTTATACATGAGATAGGCTATATCAAGGGGTCCTACACCTCCGGGAACGGGTGTATAAAAGCCGGCAATATCTTTGATTTCCTCTTCATTATAGTCTGCTTTCCACATGTCTCCTTCTTTTCGTATCCCTACACTGATAAGGACGACTCCCTGTTTGAGGTTTTCTGCGCGTATGACTTTTTTTCCGACCGCAGAAATGATGATATCGGCTTCTTTGAGGAAAAGTTGGGTATTTGGGGTATTGCTCCTGATATTGATAAAATGGATATGATTGTTGGTAAAGACTTTTGCGATGGGTTTTCCTCCTGTTTCGCCCCTTCCCACAATTACAATTTTTTTTCTCTTGAGAACTCTCTTGAGAGCTGTTCCATCCTTCTTTTCATCATAGAACAAGGAGGCTGCCGTTTCTTTACTGCGCGGGATATACACATATTTGAGTACAGTGAGTACTGCCCGTGCGATAGGAGGAGTGAATGGCGATTTGTCCTTATGTCCTTCGATTTCTTTCTCACGTGGAATATAGTCATATAATGATTCTGTAGCAAGAGAACAGGGAAGTGGTTGTTGGATGATGATTCCTGTTGTCTGATGCTCTGCTGCAGTTTTTCTCAATGTATTTGCGAAGTCTTCAAATTCGGGGCAATACCGAAAATGGGAAAGTTCATATAGTCCGTTGATTCTTTTGACGGTCCTTTTTTTCGCATCGACAAAAGAAAGACTGTTATTGTCGCCTTCGACCAGAAAAACACTCAACGTCGGCTTTTTTTTGTATCGTTTTATTTTTTTCGCGATATCCAAAAGCAAAATATCCGCGATTCTCTTCCCATCTATTTTCATAAAGTTGTTTCAAAACCGATCCTACATAAATGTAGCGGAGCTTACCCGATCAGATTTATTGGAAAATCTCATAAGTATAACTCCTTTTGCTGTACGCGAGAGTGTAGGAATGGTTTTTACGGGGGTTTTCACTACCTGACCTTTGCGTGAAGTAATGATGATGGTTTTTTCCTCATCATCAATGATCTGGGAGAATATGATCTGTCCGGTGCGTTCGTCAATATTGGCGATTTTCACTCCTTTTCCTCCTCTTTTTTGCTGGCGAAAATATTTGATGAATGTTTTTTTGCCGATCCCTTTTTCGGAAATCACGATCAATTTTTTATCTGCTTCTTCTTTATTAAATATGTCCACCGATGTGACAAAATCTCCACCTTCAAGTTCAATCCCCCGCACGCCAATACTGTTTCTGCCGGTTGGGTTGACATTTCCTTCAGGGAAAACGATTGATTTTCCCCTTCGCGTTGCAATAACCACCATTTTTTTACGGTTGGTGATATGTGCCCAGAGCAGTTCGTCATTTTCTACCGTTCCATTAGTCTTATGTGTTTCGAGTTTGATGGCAATAATACCGCTTGAGCGGATGGTAAAAAATTCCGACAGTGGTGTTTTTTTGACTGTCCCGAACTTCGTACACATGAGGGTAAATAATGCATTGCGATCAGCCGTTTGAAATTCTTTGCTATTATAGGTAAGTATAGAGGTCACTTTTTCATCTCCCGATATAGTGATGACGTTGACCAGAGCTTTTCCTTTGGAAGTTCTTGTCCCTGTGGGGATCTCCCACACGCGCGTCTGATACACTTTGCCTTTATTGCTGAAAAAGAGTATAGAGTCATGTGTCATGGCTGATGTAATGTAATAGACGTTGTCCTCTTCTTTGGTTTCAAACCCGGATACTCCTTTTCCTCCCCGTTGTTGCACTTTAAACGTCTCTTTTGGTATCTGTTTCACATACCCTTCTTTGGTCAAAATGACGATAACTTCTTTGTTTTCTATAAGTTCCTCATCTGAAAATTCTCCGGGGCGGTATTTGACGATTTTGGTTTTTCGCTCATCGCCGTATTTTTCTTTCAACTCAAGCAGTTCTTTTTTAATGACTTTTAAAATTTTCAAAACATCAGCAAGAAGTCCTTCAAGATAAGCGATCTTCTCTCTCAAGCTCTTAAGTTCATCCTCTATTTTATTGCGTTCAAGACCGGTCAGACGTTTCAGCTGCATGTCAAGGATTGCTTGTGCTTGAATCTCACTCAACTTAAATTTTTTCACCAGCTGTATTTTTGCCTCCGGTTCATTTTTTGATTTTTTGATAAGATCAATGATTGCATCAATGTGGGAGAGGGCGATCAAAAGCCCCTCCAGGATGTGAGCACGCGCTTTTGCCTCTTTGAGCTCAAATTCTGATCGTTTTGTGACAGTTTCCACCCGATGTTTCACATATTCGCCCAAAATAGTGGGAAGCGAAAGCGTGTGTGGTGTGCCGTCAACGAGCGCCACCATATTGATGGGAAAACTCGTCTGAAGTTCTGTATATTTGAAAAGATTGTTGACGACTTTTTTGTAGGCAGCGTCTCGCTTAAGTTCTATCACGACACGTATTCCCTCACGGTCAGACTCGTCTCGAATATCTGAAATCCCAACGATTTTTTTATCTCGCACCAATGTGGCGATTTTTTCAACGAGATGGGCTTTATTTACCTGATAGGGCAATTCGGTGACGATAATAGCCTCTTTACCTTTGCCGACCGTTTCGCTCTCTATTTTTGCCCGTATCAAAATTTTACCCTTTCCAGTTGCGTATGCTTGTTTGATATCAGAGGCTCCATAGATGATGCCGGCGGTTGGGAAATCAGGGCCTTTGATGTGGACGAGTAGTTCATCAAGTGTGGTGGCAAAGGTCAGTTTTTCTGCGCTAATGGCTGTATAATTTGCCCCTGATGATTTTTTTACTCCTTTTTCTATTTTTGCCGCATCAATCATGAGAGTCAGTCCATCAATGATCTCGGTTATGTTGTGCGGTGGAATTTTGGTTGCCATACCGACTGCAATACCTTCAGCTCCCATGAGAAGAAGATTGGGCAGTTTACCGGGCAGATACTGCGGTTCAGTAAGGCTTCCATCAAAATTATCACTGACCGGAACAGTTTCTTTATCAATATCAAAAAGCATTTCTTCAGCGATTTTCGTAAGTTTGACTTCTGTATATCGCATGGCAGCAGGAGGATCTCCATCAACCGAGCCAAAATTTCCCTGTCCCTTAATGAGGGGATAGCGCATAGAGAAATCCTGCGCCATACGGACAAGCGCCTCATATACTGGAGCATCTCCATGAGGATGATATTTGCCAAGCACCTCTCCGACGACTTTTGCTGATTTTGAAAAGCGCGCTCCCGCAGTGAGTCCGAGCCGATACATAGCATACAAAATTCTCCGATGTACCGGTTTGAGGCCGTCACGCACATCAGGAAGAGCTCGAGACACGATGACAGACATGGCATAGTTGAGATATGCCCGTTTCATTTCCGATGAAATTTCGGTTGACTCAATGACGATATTTTTTTGTTCTTCAGCCATAGGTTTTTCTTACTTAAATCGGATCTATTTCAGCGCTTTTTTTACTGCCGCGTATGCCGCGTCTTTTGCTAAAAATTTGCGTGTTTTTACCCATTTGCCCGGCTCAATTTCCTTATAATGGTCAAAAAAATGCTTTATTTTATTTTTGATTGCCTCTCCTATTTCATCGATATCGGAAACGTAGGCATAAAAAGGATCTACTTTGACCGTAGGGACAGCAAGAATTTTCGTATCAATACCCTCCTCATCTTCCATCTCAAGCATGCCAATGGGGCGGCACGGTATGACTACACCGGGGGCAACTGATTGTGACGAAAGGATCAACACATCAAGCGGATCTCCATCCTCCGCCTGCGTACCAGGGACGAATCCATAATTAAAAGGATACTGCATGGCAGTATATGAAAACCGATCCACGAAAATGATCTCTGATTCTTTATCAAGTTCATACTTGATTGATGAGCCTTGGGGGATTTCTACAAATACGTTAACCTCGTGTGGAGGATTTTTTCCCGCAGTCAGTTTTTTCATACTATTTTATAAATTAAAAAAAAGCCGAGTAATTTCGGCATAATGTATAACCGTTAAATATCAAGATTTGCTGCTCGCGCATGAGTGGTGATGAATTTTTTGCGCGGCGGCACTTCATCCCCCATCAACATTGAAAATGTCGCATCTGCTTCTTCTGCATCCTCGATAGCGACTACTTTCAGCAGTCGTTTTTCCGGTATCATGGTGGTGTCGGCAAGCTGATCAGGATTCATCTCTCCAAGTCCTTTGTATCGTTGGATGATAGGTTGATATTTGTTTTTTTTGAGCTCCCTGTGCATGACTCTCTCTTTTTCTTCATCAGAATACGCATAAAAAAAAGAACGTCCCAGTTGGATTTTATACAGAGGTGGATGTGCGATAAATAGGTGTTTTTTCTCGATAATATCTTTGAGATGACGATAAAAAAATGTGAGAATGAGTGTGCGGATATGTTCTCCATCAACATCAGCATCGGTCATGATGATAATTTTGTGATACCGAAGTCTTTTATAGTCTATACTTTCTCCAATTCCCATGCCAAGGGCAACGACGAGGTCTTTTAACTCCTTAAACGAAAGGACTTTATCAAGATAGCTTCGTTCGGTATTGAGGATTTTGCCACGAAGGGGCAAAATCGCCTGGAAAAGGCGGTTTCGTCCCATCTTGGCTGATCCGCCTGCCGAGTCGCCCTCGACTATAAATAATTCTGATTTTGATGGGTCTTTTTCTTGGCAGTCTGCAAGTTTCCCCGGGAGTGTTGCTCCCTCAAGTGCTCCTTTTCGAAGCACTGCATCTTTGGCAGCTTTTGCAGCCAATCGTGCGCGTTGGGAAATGAGGATTTTTGCAAGGATTTCTTTTGCCACGCGCGGATTTTCTTCAAAAAACATATCAAGCGCTTTGTTTACTTCCTGTTGTACGATAGTTTGTACTTCTGCATTGCCCAATTTTGTTTTTGTCTGGCCTTCAAATTGGAGATTGCTTGAGGGCATTTTGATATAGACAATTGCCGCAAGGCCTTCGCGCACATCCTCGCCGGTGAATGAATCATCGCTCGTTTTGATGTAGCCTTCTTTACGAGCATAATCGTTTATTGCCTTGGTAAGAGCCATTCGAAAACCGGTAAGATGCGCTCCTCCTTCGTGAGTGTTGATGACATTGACGAATGAAAGGACGTTTTCGGCGACTGCATCGTTGTATTGGATCGCAATTTCAATTTCTTTATCTTCTACCTGTCGTTTGATAAAAAGGGGCGCATGTAGTACTTTCTTATGTTTGTTGAGGTCCTTGAGAAGCGATAATATGCCACCGTCGAAATAAAAACCGCAGAGTTCCCCATCGCGTTTATCCTCAAGGGTGAAATAGACATGTGAAATAAGATATGCTCGCTCTTTCAGTTGTTTTTTTACCTGTTTGAATGCGAGTTCGATACCTTCTTTGAAAGTTGTTTTATCGGGGAGAAATGATACGGCAGTGCCGCGCTTAAACGGGTTTGGAATTTTGGCCTCATCAACTTTTTTGACAGCTGTTTTGGGAATGCCGATTGCGTATTCCTGGCGATGCAGTTCTCCTCCCCGTTTCACCTCGACAATGGTGTGGGTTGAAAGCGCATTGACCACAGATGCTCCCACGCCGTGTAGGCCTCCGGATATTTTATAGGTCTTTCCATCGAATTTGCCTCCTGCATGGAGTTTTGTCATGACGATCTCGAGAGCGGATTTTTTGTACTGTGGTATCGCGTCAACCGGAATACCGCGTCCATCATCAACGACAGTAAGGTATCCATTTTTTTCAAGGCGTACGATGATATGATGTGCGTGTCCTCCCAGCGCCTCATCAATTGCATTATCCACAATCTCTGAAAGACAGTGGTACACGCCGGCGAGCGAGGTGGTGCCAATATACATTGCGGGGCGCTTTCTGACGGGCTCAAGTCCTTCAAGGACCGTAATAGATGATGCTCCATAATCTGACTTTGAAGATGTTGTAGGCATAATTATTATTATACCTTATTTTTAGCCTATTATCAACAGTAAGAAGGGATTAAACCTCCATGAGGAGTTCTTTGAGGGATTTGGGTCGGCGTTCTTCTTTTTCTATCTTTTTCGTCTTTTTCGTCTTGACGCGTTCCTTCAATTTTGTTGCTGTTTCTTGTTTTTTCTGAAACTTCCCAACCTGTCCCAATGTATCAATATATCGCTTTTCGCCTGTGTAGAGAGGGTGGCATTTGTAGCACACCTCTACATGGATTTCCTGTTTTGTTGATCCCGTCACAAAGGTGTTCCCACATGAACATACTACTTTTGTGTCAGTGTGAAAAGTGGGGTGGATTGATGGTTTCATGGGTGTAAATTATTATCCGAACATTAATTTACTATGGTAAATACGGCGTTTAAATGGATCAAGCATGAGTCCAAAACTTTCAAGCGTTGTCACGCCCAAAAGTGCGGTGTCGCCTTTGTTCCCCAAGACCACTGGAACAGCCAGTTCTTTATCTTCAAATCTGATGAGGGCGTTTCCTAGTTTTCTTTTGATCAAACGACCATCGGCTAAAGAAAATTCTTGTACGTATATTGGTTTCAGTTCCAATTTTTTTACAATTTCAAGGGGGAGAACGGTGAAATGAGCTCCTGAATCAACTAAAAAATTCTCCTCTGTTTGTTTCATAGTGTCATAAATATTTTTGACAATCAGTTTGATAAATATCACACCCATATACACTCAATTATAGCAGAAATATGCTCATTGTGTTAAACAAAAATTTTCTCCCACCTTCCTTGTCCGATGACATCCTCCAAATTATAAAAGCTTTTATTTATGCGGTGATCAGTGAGGCGGTTTTGGGGGAAATTGTAGGTGCGGATTTTCTCCGCCCGCTCGCCCGTGCCGACGTTTTTTACATATGAAAAAACCAACCCTTTTTTCTTTTCCTCTTCAAGCTGGTACAGTTTTGCGGCTAAAAGATTAAGGGCGATTTGTCGGTTGGCCTGTTGGTATCGTTCTTGTGAGCATGTCACCACGATGCCGCTTGGTTTGTGCGTCAGGCGCACTGCAGTTTCAACTTTGTTGACATTTTGGCCGCCGTGTCCACCGCTTCGGGTGAATTGCCACTCAAGATCGGAGGGGTTTATACGATAGTCTGATTGTACTATCTCGGGAAGCACCACAACGATCGCCGTTGAAGTATGGACCCGTCCGCGGCGTTCAGTTTGGGGGATGCGCTGGACCCGGTGGACGCCCGTTTCTTTTTTAAAGAGATTGAATACATTTTCACCTTTTATCTTCACGACATTTTCGTCAATGAGCGTGGTTTTGAAATTGTTTTTCTGCGCATATTTGATATATGAGCGCAGCAAATCCCGCGCCCAGATTTTCGCTTCTTCTCCTCCGACACCTCCTGAAACCTCGACGATAGCGCTATTTGAGTTGATATTCATCCTCCTATTATAGCAGGCAAATAAGCAACATGTATTTTATGTCGATTTTTTTATTCTCGATCTGTTATAGTCTTTTTTAAGGGTCAAAAAAGCTGTGAAAAAGAAAAAATGGCTGATTATCATCATTGGAGGGTTTTTCGTGCTTGGAGCGTTTTTCCTAAAGGGAGGGAGGAAACAACAGTATGTTTTTTCCTCAAGCACATGTCCACTGCCGCAGGGAGGAGGAAAAATCGTATCCATTCCGGCAAACACGGATTGGGTTTCTGCGATCAGTGGACTGAAACCAGGAGATGTGGCGCAACTTGAGGCAGGAACATATTATCCGACTGGTAAAAAGATTACAGTATCGGGAACAGCAAATGAGCCAATTACCATATGTGGTTCTGGATATTTGGAGACGACGATCAATGGAAATAAAGGATCAGCAGCTCTTCGTATTGACAAGAGTAACTATGTCGTACTGCAAAATGTCCAAGTGACCAACCCTTCCCC
>Ga0209542_10000620_pt1 | contig 85327 bp, 97 predicted proteins | sample RifCSPhighO2_01_FD_184028 | JGI IMG/M metagenome (GOLD analysis project Ga0209542, IMG submission 184028) | Soil microbial communities from Rifle, Colorado - Rifle CSP2_plank highO2_0.1 (SPAdes) (version 2) | ecosystem: Environmental > Terrestrial > Deep subsurface > Rock core/Sediment ...
TACCCTGCCTGATCGCAAACGCTATATTGAGGTGATAACTGCCAGTCTCACGGTTCCGGTTTTGTTAACCGTGATCTATTCCAATATCACGAACATCCGCAGTAACAATAAAACCAATGCACAGGAGCCAAAACAGGAACAGAATGCCCAGGTTTTACCACAAAGCACTGGTTTAACTATTGAAATTAAAGAGCCGCCGACCCAGGCTTTCGTTCCTGCTGCAAAATCAACTGAATCTGCAAGTAACATAATTCCCTCACCTACTCCCGAAGTCAAAGAGTGTACCAAAGAAGTACCACCAGTTACACTCTTAAATCCGGAGGAAAATGAAACAGTCACTACAAATCCTCTGTGCATTGATATCAATATTGAACAGCGCGATTTTTGTTCCGTGGTCTGGTCGTATAAATTAAATAGTAGCAGCTGGTCTGAGTTTACTGATAAAGAAATCTGCTTGTACAACGTGGATAATGGCGCTAAAGCGCTTGAAGTCAATAGCGGGAAGTGATGAAGTGATACTGAAACGTAATTTTAATTACCAGGGAGGTCCACTCAGTTCTCCTGAAGTTGCCCCGTCAGCCTCTGCCTCGGCAAACCTTTCGGGGTAAACTGCGCCTGCATTCCTCTATTGATTTTTGAGCTATGTTTTGTTAGTATACGTTTACTAAACATGAAGCGGATATTTCGTATGTCCGCTTCTTTTTTTGTCTAGAATTTCAGTTCCTTTTTAAGCCGCACAAAATCACGAAAGTCAGACCCGGCAAATTGGCGGATTTCTCTCGCCGTTCGACTACCTCGTGCCAGAATTACTACTTTCTTATTCTTTTCCCTTAGGTATTTCAGTACCGGCAAGAAATCACCATCTCCAGAAAGAACCACAACCTTGTTATATTTTCTAATTTCCTTCATCAAATAAAACGCCATTTCTACATCACAATTAGCCTTCTTTTGAATTGAACCACTAGATTGTTTATATACTTTTACTGGTTTAAGAAAAAGTTCAAATCCAAAGCTTTCTAACTTTTTATAAAAAGAAATTCTACCTAAATATTTTTGCAGCAAGTCTTTTTCTGAACTGGATAAACGCTTATTTCCCGTCAAATATTTTTGAATATAGTTACTGACGTCATCAAGAGGAATGCTGTTATTTTTCAAATAATCATATTTATACCCGTATAAATCAATCCCTCCAAAATAGAAAATTTTTGCAACTTTGTATTTGCGCTTCAAATATTTCGCAAGTTTATGGTAGTCAATACTCCAACCGAGACTTTTCTGACCGCCATAAAACAAATTTGAGGCATCGATGAAAGCGTAAGTTTTCATAAATTTATTTTACAGTACCAGTGTAATCCATTTTCAGTGTTCCGATCCAACCAAAAAGTAACCGATAAATGATAAATGTAAGGTTACCAATTCGTTCCCCTGCAGTATTTTTTTCTACTTTCTCCATCACTGTAAGCGTGTCAATAAGTTTTGGAAGTCGGACCCGGGAAGATGTGAGCAGAATTATTGCTGTTAGAAAATGAACTCCCGGGGCATGCCAACAGTCATGAAAAGCTATTATTCCACCGCTTTTTAGTTTTGGAAACCAGGAATCATAATCTTTCTTCACAAACTCATACTCATGGGCTCCATCAATAAAAACAAAATCCACAAACCATCTAAATTCTTTTGCCGCATCCACAGAAGTTTTTCGTATTGGAACTATATATTTATCAACATCTGCTGTTTTTATATTTTTTATAAACTCATCATAGGTATTTACCTTCCCATACCATCTTCTTTGTTCAGACGAACCCGTATGTGGATCAATAGCGTAGATCTTTGCGCCATTCCCATCTTTTGCTCCCTTACCAAAGCAAATTGTTGAGCGACCCTTCCAGGAACCAATTTCTATTATTAAACTATCTTGAGAAAGTTTCTTTGCGCATCCATAAAGAAATCTTGCTTCCGTTTCAGTCAACCAACCGCCTATTTTTGAGATGTCAGTAGTAAAATTTAACATTATGCTTTATGTATTAAGTTCTTAAATATTTCTTCCGCGTGAGTTATGGAAATCAGATGTCCTTCGTTTGGGTAAACCTTTAATGTACTTCCCTTAATCAATTTCTCAAAATATTTTCCCATTACGAGTGGAACATTCTTATCATCTTCACCATAGAACAACAACACTTTTGCCTTAATCTTTTTCAAATCAAATCCCCAATCTGTCGTATACAAAACCAAATCACGGGCTGGACCTTTTATTCCCTGCCGAAAAGCCTCGCGCGTTATCCCAGTAAATTCTTGCCCTTTCTTTTTTATTATTTTCTGATCAGACTTTGCTCTGAAGCTGATAAAGTAAAAATTGGGAAAAAGTATTATCTGCAAATAATTCAATATCGAGCCGATATAGGCCCCGAATGGCAGCTTGGCATAGCCCAACCAACCCAACTTATAATTTAACGGCATACCTCTCAACAAGTCTGACATGTACATCGGAGCTGCACCTACAACTATTCCCGCTTTGGTAATCCGTTCCGGAATTTTGTACGCACAGACTGCGGTATACGGCCCGCCGCCGGAAACTCCAACTACGGCAAACTTTTTAATTCTTAATGCATCTGCCAACTCAACAATATCATCAGGATAATCCAGTAAAGTCCTGTTTTCCTGATAGTCTGAAAGTCCGTAGCCTGGCCTGTCCGGAGAAATAATACGAATATGCAGTTTTTTAGCTATTGAATCATAAAAGGAAGAACGCAAACGTGATCCCGGCCAACCATGAAAAAAGAAAAGTGGTTTACCTTTTGAATCCCCATGCTCGGCATAGTAAAGCCTTCTTCCATCAGACAAAGTGATAAAATTTGTAGTTTTCACTGTTCACTCATCTTCTGGTCAAAAATGTCTATTGATCTATTCATAAACGCTTTGGTGTCAAAACCTGGTGAGTATTCTGCCAAAATAAACATGCCACGGCTCCATCTCAAATCAAAATTCCCGACAAAAAAGCCTCCACCCGAATCAAACTGCCCACTATACGGGAGAGGAAAAGAGGCACCAGCTATCGACTCTTCTGCTATATACTCTTTCTCGAAATTAACTTCGGTATCTGAAATTGATCCAGTAAAACGGGCAGTACCCAACGTGTCATAAATATGTCCTTGAAAAGCCTGATTTCCTGATCCAGTAAAAACCTCAAAATATCCTTCTTCAGGAGTATATTCGGCATCATATTGAAACACACCAATATGAGACGGTACTACCGCGGGCAGCATCCGGCCGTGTTTAAGTACATTGTATTTGCGCGCCAAAATCCTGCGTTCGATCAGTAAACCTTTCTCTGGTTCACCAAGTTTCCCGATACGCTCATAACGTCCAGAAGGTAGTACCTCAGTTCTAAAATCTCGCGCGACGATACCCGAACGTGATTGCGTCTGCCCGCTCAGTTGCCATATATCTGCATGAGCCTTTCCGAGTATGACAAGATCAGGCTCTGTTTCCTGAATCTTTTTGAAAACCCTATGTTCTCTGATAACCTCATGGACCAACTGACCTTCCAATTGAGCTCTATAGATACGTCTTCTGTAATCCCAAAAATCTCTGGACGCTACCGGGCCTCTATGCAATGCAACGCTCATTTGGTTGTTTAGTTCTCCTGCTCTTGCTAAACACGAGGCCACTCTTTTATAAGATTCGACATCGTCAAGGTAAATGACTTGCAAGGAATTTGGTTGCAACATACAGATTTGTGCCAATTCTATCCAGTATTCCCATGAGTTTCGATCAATAGTAATATTTCTTATCGACAATTGAGGTAAATCAGGGGTAAACTCGATTCCCACTTTGGAGCGTTTAGGCAGCATGTTTATGACTTCTACCAGTTCATGAGAAGGATGCAACGGGCCGGCGTTTTCAGTTCCATGGATAACACCATACATCTCTACTTCAATCATTAACGAAATTATAGTTAATTATTATAAGTTGTCTATAGGCGATATTAAACGTTCTTACCTTGTCAGTAATACTAACAGGGAGTTTTAGTATTGAATCGCAGTTTAGCAATAAAGAAATTGATCAAAAAGTGACAAAATGTATATCTAATAAGAATCCGCTACTATAAGTGAGAAAATACAGTTACCATTTGATGAGCTAACACGCAATTACCAGTTAACGTCTGTCACGTCATTTAGTACAAACAATAATATTGACAATGCTACGTTTAAAACGTATAGTAAACGTACTATGAATGTACCCACTTCCCTTTCAATCTCAGACCTGCGACAGCGGGCAACTGCAATAATTAATACGGTAGTAAAAACGCAGACGCCCACGATTATTTTCCAACGTTCAAAACCCAAGGTAGTATTGGTTGACGTCAACTATTTTCAGGCGCTTGAAGAAGCAGTACTCGATTTGAGCGATGCAAACGAAGCTGAAAAAGCCAAGCAAGAGGAAAAAATCCCATTTACCAATTATCTCAAGAAACGTTGGGGTAAATCTTCTGCATGAAGCTTTTTATCACCAAAAAAGCCCAAAAAGAACTCGATGCCATCCCCGATCCCCTGGCCAAAACTATTGCGAATAATATATTAAGACTAGCTACGACTCCATTTCCCGGAAATAGTAAAAAATTACGCGGACACGAAAATTATCGCCTTCGCATTGGTTCGTTTCGGGTGATTTATAGCGTGGACAAAAAGAAAAAGGAAATTACCATTTTACGGGTCGCCGATCGCAAAACTGTATACCGCGGATTAAATTAGCCCAGTGCAATCCGTCTTCCAGAGCTAAGCTAAATTCCTGATCTAACTTACGGTTTGACTCTCAAGCCTCGTCCAGTATAATAAACTCACCTATGCCAAAAATCATTGAACAAAACCCTAAGATTCTCGGTGGACAACCGGTCATAAAGGGTACGCGCATACCGGTAGCCCGGATTGTGGCGCTTCATATTCAAGGGTATACCATTAAAGACTTTAAGAAAGACTACCCGTACTTAACGCTTGCGAAAAAAGATTTGCGGGAAATATATCGGTTTTACCTGAAACAACTTGCATAAACAAAAACCCCGGGTCAGAAAGAAATTCCGACTACTGCTTGACGCTGCCTTTGCCAGCTCTGTTGCATTCCCCTTACTGAAGAAGAAAGCAAATTTAACTCATGTTGTTCACGACTTTCATCTGTCACCTCAGGCGGAAGATAAGGCAATTTATCAAATGGCAATACGGGAGAACAGATTTGTTCTAACCATAAATTTTAAAGATTTTAGAAAACTGGTTAAACGCGGCAAACCTGGCATAATCGGTATCGAATCACAACTTTCTAACAAAGATATTGACCAAAAAGTTACCAACTTTATTGCAGATAAGAATCCAGAAGATTATGTGGGAAAAGCGGTAAATATTAAGTAGTTAAAGAGTTCAACACCCAATCGCCTGTTTGCATTGCGTTTCGGCTTCGTCAGGTAATGTTTCGCAGGCAGAACATTGAGCGGCCTTGGTTTCCTCGAGGACACTTTCGTCAACTGCACTACCTGAAGGTTGTCCCACACCCTGCAACATTGTACTAAAATCAGTAAATTCAATATTGAGGGGAATCGTCAGCATACCAGGGTCAACGGCCCACGGATCACATTCGTATGCCACCTTACTATTGATATCCACCGTTTTATTAGCGATGCCATATCCCTGTTTACTGAATTTTTCTATATCCGCCAGCGACGCCTTAAAACCTTTTGTTTCGCCATCAAACCACAGATACATGTTAGCTCCGTCTGAAATCATATGCGAGCTGAGGTTGGCTTTGTCTATACCCGCAGAAAAGTCTACGCGTACGCTCTGTGTGCTACCGAAAACTTCGCCCGAACTGCCGGAATCAGGATCTGTAAACGTGCATTTTTGGTTACTGGCATAACTCAACAAATCTTTGAGTGACTGGGTTGAAGTCCTGGAATTTGTCGCGGTTTCACCCATCACATTTTGCTCCGCACCTTGCTGTGTAGTCACTTGTGCACGTGAATCAGACGTTTGTGCTTTTTGATTTAAGAATACATAAGTGCCCGCACCCAGAATTCCCAAGGCGAATATTAACCCCAGAAGTACGAAAATTTTATTCATGAGAATTGATAGTATCCTGAAATAACCAACTTGGCAAGCAGGAAATTTACAACTATGCATATCTCTTCCTGTTTGCAACACACGTATTTTTGGAGTTTAATAAGGTGAGGAGGAAACGTATGAAAAAAATTATCATCCCCGGTTTTGTGATTGCAATTGTCATGCTGATTTTTAGTTTGGGAATGGGTCCAGTCACCAACTTCCTGTTTCCCGGAGTCATGACTGAGTATCAAAATCCGCAATTGTTTCGGGCCTGGACAGATCCGTTAATGTCTTTATATTTTTTGCACCCGTTCCTGGTTGGTTTCATTCTGGCCTGGATCTGGAACAAAACCAAACCGTTATTTAAACATAAAATATGGTGGCAGCGCGGAATTTGTTTTGGCTTAATTTACTGGCTCACGACAATTCCGGGAATGTTTATCTCATATGCGAGCTTTCCGATTTCGCTTGCTATGACCATAAGCTGGAGTCTCAGTCTGTTTGTGCAGGCGATAGCCGCGGGTAAACTGCTGGCTAAAATGAATCCGTAACTGCTATGAAAATAAATGCTGAGTGGCACAAGGCTCACAAAATGCCGAAAAATCCTTCACAGGATGAGCGGATTGCCTGGCATACTGAACACGCAAAACAGTGCCAGTGCTGGCCTATTCCCCCAAAATTGCAGGCTGAGATTGCCAAACGCAATAAATAATTTAGTCCCTATAGGACCGCCATATGGTTACCGGTATCTAGCGGCTTGACAACGTATTAGTTCAGGTGTAAGATTTAGACAATCATCTAAATATCTATGCATACTGACTCGATTTTTAAAGCGCTCTCAGACAAAAACCGCCGGAAAATTCTGGAAATTTTAAAAGAAAAAGACATGACCGTGGGTGAAATCGCCACCCATTTTCAGATCAGCGGTGCGTCACTTTCACATCACTTGGATCAATTGAAACGAGCTCGCCTGGTCGTGTCAGAACGCAAAGGCCAGTTTATTGAATACTCGCTCAACATGTCAGTGTTCGAACAGGTGGTGAAAGTATTACTCAACGTATTTGCCAAACAAAAGGAGGTTGCATGAAACAGTTTACCTTTATTCTACTTATCGTTATGGCGGTTGGAAATTTCCTTCTCTATTCGCAACTGCCCGCCAACTTGCCAACTCACTGGAACCTTCAGGGAGTAGTTGATGGCACCCTACCGAAACAGTTTGCCGTGTGGTTATTTCCCGGCATAACTTTACTCATGTGGCTACTATTTCATTTTTTGCCGCAACTCGACCCGCACAAAAATAAATATAAACTGTTCCGCACTGAATGGGAAATCATTCAGGCAACGCTGATTTCATTTTTTACCTATCTGCATTTTGTAATTTTTTATATCAGTCTCAATCCCGGTGTCGCCTTTTTACCGTTTATGTTTGTGGGTCTCGGCGTGTTATTTATTTTACTCGGCAATTACCTGTCGAAAATCCGCCAGAATTATTTTATCGGTATCCGCGTACCGTGGACGCTTGCGAGTGAAGAAAACTGGAACAAAACCCACCGCTTTGCCAGCTGGTGCTTTGTCGCCACCGGTATCATTATCCTGGTTGAAGCCTTTCTCATCTGGTATGCGCCCGTATTAATTTTTACCAGCATTATGCTTTCGGCGCTGTTACCCATTGTCTACTCGCTTCTCCTATTTAAAAAACAAACACAACGGATGAAATACATCTATATTGGACTCATAGCTATCGCCGTAATTGTCATTGTTACCCGGCTGACAACTCCAGAGGATACGTGGGTTTGTAAAAACGGGGTGTGGGTAAGTCACGGAGCCCCCGCGCTAACTCAACCGAAAAACAATTGTCATTAAAGAAAAATTAAACTCTTTTGGGAAATGGCAACGTAAGTATGGTTTTATTATTTTGAATCGCTTCGTATAGCGTGCTGATAAATGTTAGTGCCTGTCGTTGATAATCTCTTGAGTTAAACGCATTTTCAATTGTATAGTCGTGAATATTTAATGGCTCGGAAGCCGATTTTGTTGCGAACTGAGCAATTTTGCTCGCCACATTCAGATGAATTCCAGTGATATAGTTGCCGAGTGACTGAATGTACTGAGTTGCAATCGCTGCCTCCGGAGGTGAACGATGCGTGATAATAGTCACATCTAGGCTGCCAAACGTTAAATAGGTACGCAATAATCCAAGAATGTCTTTTCCGGCTGTTTCAGCTGGCGTAAGATTGTAAACGCGATTAGGTGTCGGAGCCCACTTTGGGTCCTTAAATCGATCAAGCACGGTATTAACTACATCATCAGGTGGTCCATCAATGTCCATCGCCTGCCGTACCATTTGCACAAATACAGCCCGTCCAGCGTAACGCATCATTCTTCCCATATAAATCCCAACCGGAGCAATATTTTGCGTTTCTGCAGCCCGTTGAAATGGATCATGGGCTAAAGCAGTAATTAATCCATAATGAGCTGGCGCTTGCCGAGCAAGATCTTCTAGTTCATCTTTATAAGGTTCAAACATTTGAGCGACTGCCTGAGCTGCATTTTCATCAATGCTGGTTTGTTCCCAAAGAGACTTTTCAAACCGTCGTTGAACTATTTTTGTCAGTATTCGGAGTTGTGAATCGATGTCATACTTAAAGAATTGGGGCGGCAAGCCTTTTCTATTTATTGGTATATTTAAAACATCTTCTACAAACACACGCATGGATGACTTACGATCATCCTTTCCTTTCTGAGATGATTTTGCATTGTGTACCTCTATGGCTATAAAATCATTGGGAGACATAAGTTTTTTTCCATGCTGACTACGTACACAATCGTCAGGTCCGGAAATAATTCGTGCGAGTTTTTCCGCTTGCCGCGGAGACATCGCTGGATGTGTCGGTGCATTTCGTTGAAGCAAATCGAGAAAAGTTAGATTCATCAGAACATACCGATGTATTGCCAGTTCTAGAACTCCGGTAAATCGCGATTTGGTTTGCGGGTTCACCTGTTCTATTTCACGGGAAAAAGTACTTACTATATCTGCGGGTACGACTGCAGCTTCAGAGCTATACCACCACCCGCCATCACCAAGGTTCTGTTGTACTATACGTTTTGCCGCCAGCTCAACTGCTACTAATAGGCTTTTTGCCTGCGGAGTTTGCGGCAAGTTTAATGGGGACTCTACCGGTACTTCACGGAAATGTCGACTGGCATCACTCCCCTGTGTATTTCTTTCTAGCAATTCTTTAAAAAACATAAAGATTAGAGTACATAAATATAGTTGAGTTGAATAGAATTACAGAAGTAATAAGCCGCAATTGTAACAACAAAGCGTATTTTATGCAAAAAGGCCGGAAATTAGAGTTGGTTGAGGTCGGTTTCGATATCAGTATAGAGGGAACTGTCGTCAGAAACATTTGTGTTTGTTAAATCCTGTTCAATTGCGTCAACACTGTCAGTTGCGGAAACGGGAGGGGCTTCCTCAAGTTCCGCAGACCCGGTTACTTTAGGCATAATCGAATTAAGCGGAACCTGAGTGGTCATCTCATCAACCGGCACCGTCGCCTTTGGCGCATTCCAAATGAGAAAATATGATGCCACAGCGACACCTGCCATTGCAAATAGTACGAGCAGCATAAATAGTAACTTTGAGTTTTTTTTCGGTGGCTGAGGCAGGGGCGTATTTGCATTGACGACAACTGGCGTCTGAGCCTGAAGATTGACTACTTGTGGCGCTGGTTGATTGGCAGGCTGGTCCATAGTTTACGGTGTGGCTCCTTCTCCGGCTTCTGTGCCGATAACAGTGCGCAAAGCTTGAGCCGCTGCATGAACTGCTTCGCGTGCGCTCGTAACAATTTGTCGTACTGCCGCAAGATCTGCTTTTAACTGTTGCATGGCTGTTTGTACTATCTGCTTTGCTGCAGATTCATCGGTAATTGTCACCTCATAGGTTTTGGCTGACTGCGAAGCTACCGCCTCTTTGGCTGAATTAATCGCCTTTGTCGCCGAAGCAGTCGCTTCAGTCACACTTGAAATATCTTTACCGTTTTGTGCTGCCCGGGATGCGCGCGTACTTATTTTTGCCAGAATTGCTTCAAGTCGTGTCAAAACCCGCGCAAAATGAGCGGTGATCCGCGCATTGATATTGGCAAGATGTGTTTCGATCCGCTCAAGGGCTGAGAGTTTGCGCTCATCTTTAATTGCCTGCCAGCGTTCCCTTGCCGCAGTCCGCTTTTCCTCAATATTTTGCTTGACTTCCTCGCGTTTTGCCGAAGCTGAAGCTTTGATTTCTTCCCGTTTGTTGGCTGAACTGGTGCTCGTCAGCGCACGTGTTGGCGCAGTGGAAAAAATAAACAAAAACGCAACAACAGTGAAAAGGACAAATTGCTTGACCATATTCTTATAATGACACATGGAAAAAAATGTGTCAACGATTTAAATGCTGTTTATAAAAATCAGTACTTCGTTGCATCGCAGTCGTAAAACTTGTCCCGGTCAGATTGTGTCCGCCGGAATTGTATTCGTAAAGTGTGTGTAGGATTGCCGTTTGATCAAGAAGTCGCATTAAATTCCGGCTGTAATTTATACTCACAACTGGATCATCAACCGCATGATGGACTGCAATTGCGCCTTTTAAATCTGCCAAATAGTTAGTCCCCACCACCTGTTGCCAGAATGAACTCGTTGGATTAAATACTCCATACATATCAAATAATTCCTGTCGCTTACGCCGGCTCTCAGTCCCCACTTGCGACGGCTGGTAACTGTTGTCACTAATACTATAGTCAGAAAAATCCGAATAGGTATAAACGGCTCCGGCCCAGATGACAATGGCTGGAATCTCCGGCCGGACTGCAAAGGCACGGAAAATAATATTTCCGGCCATGCTGTGTCCCCACAGACCAATTCCTTTTGCATTAATCAAGTTACTTGATTCAAGTGCCGCCCGGGCATTTAAGACATCGATTACGTAATCTGCGCTGTAATAGGTACCGCCGGGTTCGCCTTCAGATTTGCCATGTCCGCGTAAATCTGGTTTAAAAACCACGAGTCCATTTTTAGCCAGATAATCTACATATGAAGCGTAATTCACCTGGGTTTGATAGGAACGCGGCGGAATATAACCATGCACAAAAACGACAGCCGGCCAGCCAGACGGTGGCTTTTCACCTTTTGGAATTGTTAACAGTCCGTAAACCCTCAAACTATCAGAGTCATACTCAGCAATATATGAAGTGTAGGTTTGCGTTTCCGAAACTTTTTGTAAATTTTGCAAGCTGCTCACGTAACTGCGGCTGCGTAAATAGGGAATCGTTAATTCCTGAAACGGGAACGGACTGGGTGAGGAGCCTATAGCAATAGGCACCGGAGTTGAGCGACTGACAAACGGTGTAACTATTTCGTGAGTCGGGGAAAAAATAAGTCCTACCGAGATAACCACGCTCACTAGTACCCCACTTATGAGAAGAAATAACCAAATAGTTTTAGGTTTTAAGTTTGGGAAAAATGAATTCGGCAATATGCCCATTGCATGAGTGTACAAAAATCAGAGTAATTTTTGAAGCATGAAAAAAATTATTCCCGTTCCACTTTGATCGTACACTCGGTGATGAGGGCAGCAATGATTCCACCCAAAACAAAACTCGTTACCAGAAAATATCGTGCTGTCTACTTGAGAAAAATTTCCTGATTAAGTAGAGTAGCTTCTGGAGAGGAAATTAAATTTATGAAAAATCAATCTATTTTAATTGCCGTTGTAGTCATAGTGGCAGTTATGGGTGTTGCCGCTTATTCACTTTCGCAAAAAACCCCTTCGCAACCTGATCTTGTCCAACAAACGACTCCGGAATCAACGATGGATAGTGGTGATTCTCGTTATGTGGAATATTCTTCAACTATTTTAGCACAAACTGCAACTAATAAACGAGTGTTATTCTTTTATGCCAACTGGTGCCCGACCTGCCGGCCCGCAGATGCGAGCTTCCAGCAGAATGAAAGCAAAATTCCGCAGGACGTTACACTGATTCAAGTTAACTATAACGACACTGACACTGACGCGGAAGAAAAAGCGTTGGCACAAAAATATGGCGTTACCTACCAACACACTTTTGTCCAGATTGACGCCCAGGGCAACGAAGTAACCAAATGGAATGGCGGGCAAATTGACCAGTTGTTAACCTCTATAAAATAGTTTTATGATTTTACTCGTCGCATTTGCATTTCTGGCCGGCATTGTCACCATCCTCTCTCCGTGTATTTTGCCAATTCTGCCGATTGTATTATCCTCAACAGTTGATACCACGGGCAAACGCCGACCACTGGGTGTCGTCGTCGGATTTGTCCTCAGTTTCACCTTTTTTACTTTGTTTCTCACCACGCTGGTCCGTCTGATTGGCATTCCCGCGGAATCTTTGCGCTATTTGTCTATCATTATTTTGATAATCTTCGGACTTAGTTTGTTTATTCCACAGATCCAACTGGTAATTGAACAATTATTTAGTAAACTAACCCGGTTTGCACCTCAGAGTCAAACCAGGCATGGATTTTTTGGCGGGCTGATCATCGGTCTTTCACTCGGCTTACTCTGGACTCCCTGTGTCGGGCCAATCCTGGCATCAGTCATCAGTCTTGCCCTTTCGGGAACTGTTACAGCTCAGGCCTTTATAATCACTTTTGCCTACGCCACGGGCACGGCGATCCCGATGTTTCTCATTCTGCAAGCCGGGTCAACGGCCTTGCAGAAAATTCCGTGGTTACTAAAAAATTCGGCGCGGATCCAAAAAGGATTTGGCATAGTCATGATCCTGGTCGCTATTGCTATCTTTTTTAATCTTGATCGCCGGTTTCAAACGTATATTCTTAACACCTTCCCACAATATGGGGTCGGTTTAACGCAACTTGAGGATAACCAGCTGGTTCGGGATACACTTCAGCGGCTTAATCCTGAACCCATGGACGAAACAGTTATCGGCAAACCAATGTCAGACCTGGTACTTCCCAAAGGCCCACCGGCTCCGGAAATTATTCCGGGTGGCGCGTGGTTCAATACCCAACCGTTAACTCTTGCTGCACTCAAAGGCAAGGTGGTGATTATAGATTTTTGGACTTATTCCTGTATCAATTGCCAACGGACTTTTCCGTATTTAAAGAAATGGTGGACCACCTATAAAGATAAAGGCTTGGTCATCATCGGCGTGCATGCGCCGGAATTTGAATTTGAAAAAAGTGAAAAAAATGTGGCTCAAGCCATCAAAGACTTTGAGTTGACCTATCCAATTGTCCAGGATAATAACTTCGCTACGTGGAGAGCATATAATAATAATTACTGGCCGGCTAAATACGTAATAGATAAAGATGGGCTTATTCGTTATACCCATTTTGGCGAAGGAGAATATAACGAAACTGAAAAAGTAATACAGGAATTACTATCAGAAATTGGAGCGCCAGTTTCTGAGAATATTGATAATCCGGAATATAAAATAGAATCACAAACTCCGGAAATATACCTTGGATACTTACGCCTTCGGGATTTAACACCATCGCAAACCCCGAGCACTGTCCAGAAAGATGTTTTCGCAGAATATATTCCAGGAAAAATCCTAAATTCAAACACATTCTCTCTTCGTGGTGAATGGAAAATCACCAAAGAATATGCCGAAACGAAAGCAGGAAATGAGCTTATGCTCAGATATAACGCCAAAAATGTATTTTTAGTAATGCGCTCAGACGACGAAACTCAAGTGGAAATATATCTTGACAATAAATTGTTAAACACAGTATCGGTAAACACCGACAGGCTCTATGATCTGATAAAACTCGAAGTACCTGGTGCGCATGAGTTGAAACTTAAGTTCCTCAACTCAGGCACCCAAATCTACGCGTTTACCTTTGGGTAAATTTGTTATTGTTACTTTATGGAGATTTTATTCTTTCTGGCCGCCTTTGTTGCGGAAATAGTTGGAACTGTGGCCGGATTTGGTTCCTCGACTGTTGCGCTCCCGCTTGCCTTACTGTTCTTTGATTTCCAGACGGCACTGATCCTGGTTGCTTTTCTCCACATCTTTGGCAATGTCGGCCGGATTAGTTTTTTTAAGTCAGGACTCGATAAAAGGCTGCTTTTAATTTTCGGTATTCCAAGCGTGGTATTCACTCTAGCCGGAGCTTTACTGGTCAGCTCCATTTCACAAACCACATTAAAAAGCATCCTCGGAGTATTTTTAGTGGTATATGCAATTATTTTTCTCTGGAAGGAAAAAATAAAACTCCAGCCGTCAGTACTCAACTCGCTGATCGGTGGTTCCCTCTCAGGATTTCTCGCCGGGCTCATTGGGACTGGCGGAGCTTTACGCGGCGCGTTTCTAACCGCGTTTGGGTTACCAAAAGAGAAATATATCGCAACTGCTGCGGCAATTGCCCTCGCCGTTGACGTCACCCGGATTCCGGTCTATTTTGCCGAAGGGTTTTTAAATAATCGTTACTACTGGTATATTCCGTTTCTATTTGTAATTGCGCTTGCAGGTTCGTTTACCGGAAAACAAATAGTCAAACAAGTGCCGCAAAAAACTTTTAGAAAAATAGTCCTGGGAGCAATCTTCATTGTTGGGTGCACATTTATTGCAACTCAAATTTAGGTCTTGACAACATTGTCCACTTTTTTTTATATTCTAATTCCTGTCCCATGAAATATAGAAAACGAAATTTAATTCATAGTTTATAACTCTAAAAGCAGCCAGAACAATCTGACTGCTTTTTTTTGGAAAGGAGGTGAAAAAATGAAAACAAAAACAATAGTTAAAACAGTATTAATGAGCATGCTGCTACTCGTTGCGGCTTTATTTAGTCTGGGTAGTCCCCGGGCAGCAAAAGCCAACCATATCCCCTACGCAGTAGGTGATGTGTTTGCAGGTGTTGGAGGCGGTCAAATCTACCGGTATGATCAAACTGGAGCTTTGATTGAAATCCTCAACACGACAAGCGGCAGCGCTGAACAAACCGGCATGTGTTTCGACGCAACCAACAACTTATTTAGCACCAACTTTACCGCTCAAAATATGACCAAATTCGACAACCAGGGAGGAGTTTTGACTCATCCATGGGCTGGCCCATTTGGCGTAAATCCTGAAAGTTGTGTGGTTGATGGCGCAGGAAACATCTATACCGGTGAGGTTGATGGAGCTGAACTGATCAGGAAATGGGATGCTGTTGGCAACCCGCTTGATACATTTGCTCCGGCAACCGGTCCCAGAGGAGTTGACTGGATCGACCTGGCAGCTGACCAATGTACCATGTTCTACACATCAGAGGGAAATGAAGTGCACAGCTATGACGTGTGTACTGATACACAGCTGGCTGACTTTGCCACTGGACTCGTGGGGCCGTGTTTTGCCTTGCGCATTCGGGCAAATGATGAAGTCATGGTCACCTGTCGAACGAAAACCTACCGGCTTGATTCAACAGGAACGGAGATTCAAAACTATCCGATAGCCGGAGAATCGCTCTTTGCCATGAATCTGGATCCGAATGGCACCCATTTTTGGACTGGTGGTTATACCAGTCGAAATATCTACAAAGTAGATATCGCAACTGGTGTGGGAACTGGAGCGCCGGTGTTTACCGCAGCTGCTGTTGGCCCAAGTCTGGCAGGTCTTGCCATATTTGGCGAACCGACTGTTGCAACACCTGAGATCACCCTTGACCCACCAACTGCGACTAATGACGCAGGTACTGACCACACGGTTACGGCTACCGTAACCCAGGGAAATAACCCCGTCGTTAATGCTTTGGTAGATTTTAAGATTGTATCTGGACCAAATGTGGGCGAAGTCAGTAACCCTGGCGAATGCGCTACTAATCCTAACTGTGCGACTGATCTGAGTGGTCAAACCGCTTGGACGTATACCAGTAATGGATTTGTTGGCACTGATGTCATTGAGGCGTGCTTTACCGATGAGGCTGGTACTGAACACTGCGCTCGCGCAGAAAAAGAGTGGATTGATGCCACTCCGCCAGTGTTAGCCTGTACGGAAACGGTCAATCCTCATGGTCAAAATATTCCAAAAGCTCACAAAACCAATGAAGATGGATTTTATGAACTGGGCGGAACTGATAATGTCGATACTGATGTGGCAATCTACGTCACTGATAGTTTTGGCAGTGGTCCGTTTGGGCCATTTACAACTGGTGATAAGGTAAAAATAACCGAGGCACCGGGAGCAACACCGAGTTCTAAACCAATGGGAAGCACAAATGGACAGGCAGGAGCAATTGTAACGCATATTACCTTACGAGGTGATGCGATTATTACCGCTACTGACGTCAATGGAAACGTAGGTAGTGAAACCTGTTTTGTTCCACCGCCGCCTAAGTAAACGAAAATTCTTAGTGTCTGGCTCTAAAAACCCTGGGCTTAACCCCGGGGTTTTTAGTAGTTGTGCTCACCATCTTTAATAACTTCAAAGAGTTTTTGCTTTGCCGTGTGTCCGGACAGAAGTACAACGTGCGATTTTTTCACTTTGAAATAATTGGCCAGCGATTCAATCGCCGCAGCATTTGCTTTCCCTTCAAGAGGCGGCGCGCTCACATATATGTGCAGTGTACCGAATAGATCTTTTTCTACCCGTTGCTTTCGCGAATTTGGGTGGACAATGACTGCTAGTTTCAAAGTAGCGGTAATTATAAAATATCCGGAAAACTTTTGTGTACTAAATCGAGTCAAATATCCCTAGACGAGTAAATCGTGAGTGTGCTATTCTTAATCTATCCATGGAAAATTCACCGCCACAAAAAGACTGGAAAGCCAAACTAGTTGGTAATAAAAGTGTTGCCGAAAATACCTACGAACTGACTTTTGAAATTGTTGAGCCAGGTTTTTCTTTTACTGCCGGACAATACGTCTGGGTGATCTTGCCAAAATATGATTATGACGATCCAAAAGGCGAACGGCGCGCTTTCTCGATCTGCTCATCTCCCACAAGCGGAAATAAAATTTCTATCGTGTTCCGAAATTCTGACAGCAGCTATAAAAAAACGCTGCTTAAGCTGCCGGTTGGCGAAGAAGTACACATTTCCGGCCCATTCGGGAAGCTGGCCTTACCTGAAATCCAAACGGTGCCCGTAGTTATAATTGCCGGCGGTGTCGGGATTGCACCGTGTTTGAGCTTAATCAGATCTGCGTTTGAAAAAAAAGAAACGCGGAATATTACCCTTTTCTACCTTAACTCGAATGAAAATAAAGTTGCTTACGGAGACGAATTGGCAGAAATTACCCGCAAATACAGCTCGTTTGTGATGCATAAAGTAATTGGTAAACTCAACTGGTCGCACCTGTCTGCCTCAATTTCAAATGTTGCCAGTCCGGTCTGGTACATCATCGGAACTGAAACCATGGTCACTGGAGTCGCCAAGCTTTTGTACGAACACGGCATTGATGAAAAAAACCTCAGGTTTGAACAGTTTTATGCCAGTAAAGATGCCTTCATATTATCAATCAAGAAAATGTGGGGTGCAGTTGAGCTTTTTAAACTGGCAGTTGAGAGCTCCTCTAACCACATAATTTTTACAGACTTGAACGGGACTATATTTTTTGCCAACAAAGGCTCAGAACAGGTCACTGGATTTTCCAACCAGGAAATGATTGGCCAGACTCCCCGGCTCTGGGGTGGACTCATGGACCAGGAATTTTACAAACAACTTTGGCATACCATTAAAGATGAGAAAAAACCATTTGAAGCCGAAATCCAGAACCGCCGGAAAAATGGCGAACGGTACCTGGCCATTGCCCGGATCTCCCCCATTTTAGATTCAGGAAATAATCTCCTTGGCTTCATGGGTACTGAAGAAGATATCAGTCGGAGAGTCAATCTGGAAGCAGATTTAACAAGCAAAGTCGCAGAGTTGGAGCGCATTAATAAGTTTATGGTAGGTCGAGAGCTCAAAATGCGCGACCTTAAAGATCGTGTGGAAACCCTCAAGTCCAAAATCAAAACACAAAGCAACACAGATAACCAAAGTGAAGACAATAACTGAGACGAACTAACCTGCCACAAGCAGAAAGCCGGAGATGAAATGAATACGCAAACAGTTAATGCCGATGAATTATGGGGCGTTGCCTGGACCTATATTAAGACCGTCGTTGATACGCTGAGGGAGCCGTTCCTGATTCTTGATAAAGATCTGCGTGTACTTTCAGCAAATAAAACGTTCTATTCAGTTTTTCAGACTTCCGGTGAAGAAACAGAAGGAAAGCTTGTTTATGAACTGGGAAATGGCCAGTGGAACATACCGCGCTTAAAAGTCCTGCTGGAGGATATTTTACCCAAAAATACCTTTTTTGAAGATTTTCGTGTAGAGCATGAGTTTCCCAATATCGGACGGAAAATAATGATCTTGAATGCCCGTCAGATCCATACAGAAGGAGTAAAAGAAGAGGCAATCATCCTTTTGGCTATGGAAGACATAACGAAGCAGATACAGCTCGAAGACCAATTGCGGGACTATGCCAAACAACTCAACGCGGAAATAGCTAAAAAGACTGCTGAACTTGAAACCCGGGTAAAAGAGCTCGAGCGGATGAATAAGATCATGGTCAACCGGGAAATGAAAATGATTGAGATGAAAGAGGAACTGGCGGAACTTAAAAAATCCGGTTAAACCATGAACATGCGTTGGCCCAAAAGAAACCTATTTAACCAGGTTATAGGGATATCGTCGGTTATGGTGCTAGTCGTTGGCTTACTGATTACCTTTCTTGCCTGGCGGTATACCCGTGACAACATTGCAACGACTACCCAAAATCAGTTTAAGGCTGAGGTAAATGAAATTGAATACGCCCTAACAAGAAGAATCAAAACATATAGCAATATCCTCTATGCCTTACAAGGCTTGTTTGCCGCAAGCGTGTCAGTTGACCGGCAGGAATGGAGTCCATTTGTCAAAACTGCCCGGATCGCGGATTACCCGGATATTTCTTATGTTGGCTATATTGAGGTTGTCAGAAACGATAATAAAGCAGAATTTACTGAGAAGTTTCGAAATGATATCAGTACCTACGCCGGCGGATACCCAAACCTGTTTATCTATCCGGAAGGAGACCGAAACGAGTATGCCGTGGTCAAGTATATTGACCCTGAAAATACTGAGTCAATTAATGTCCTGGGATTTGATGTGTATTCCAGTCCGGAACGGAAAGCAGCCTTTGACTCAGCCCGCGACACCAACCAACCAGTAGCAACCCAACTGATTAGCCTGGCAACTGACAATTCTTCGGGTTTTTTGATTGCCGCTCCAGTTTATGAAAATGGCGCTTCCATAAACACCCCAGAAGAAAGAAACATAGCAATCAGGGGTTTTGTCGTGATTGCCTTTAAAACAACGGATTTATTTGCTGATGCCTTTCCGGCAGGCAGCCATCCGGCTGTTTCGTTTGCACTCTATGATGGCAACCAGGTGCTCTATACCAATGGCGATGAACAGATCAGAAACAGTATCCATGCGCATCCTTATGCAGCGACTAAAACATTGACAATTGGCACGCGGACCTGGGATTTGGAAGTAGTGAGTGAATCTAGATTTGCAAATTCATTTTCCAAAGGAACGTTACCCTTAGTAGTCGGCTTCGGCGGTATCGTCATCAGTGTATTGTTTTTTTCCATCATCTATTCGTTTGGTCAACGCACCAACCAACTCATTCAACTGCAAAGTACTGCGCTAGAGGCTACGGCAAATGGTGTTATGATTACCGACACCAGCGGAATTATTCTGTGGGTAAATGCGGCATTTACCCACCTTACCGGCTACGAAGCCGCTGAAATCATCGGCCGACCAGCGCGAATGCTTAAATCAAGCATGCATGGCCGCGAGTTTTACTTGAAGCTCTGGAATACAATTACCGCTGGCAAAACCTGGACCGGGGAGCTGACCAATAAGCGTAAAGACGGTTCATTGTATCAGGAAGAACAAATGATCACTCCCGTGAAGGACCAGCGCGGAAATATTACCCACTTTGTCGCCATTAAACAGGATGTTTCGCTACGGAAAGAGACACAGGAAAAGATCTTATCCACGAACAAAGAACTTGAAGACTCAAAAAAAGCCATGGCCAACGTGCTCGATGATTTAAATACTGAAAAAGAAAAACTTGAACAGGAATATGTCAAGGATGAAGCTATATTTTCGGCAATTGGTGAGGGGCTCATCGTCACTGACCAGACGGGCAAGATCCTTATGGTTAATCATGCCTTCGAGCGGTTACTCGGCTGGAAAAAATCCGAAGTTATTGGTAAAGACATGGTAGAAATCATCCCTAAATATGATGAAAACGGCACCCTCATCCTGAAAGAAAACCGGTCACTTACCAAAATCCTGGCAGGTTCTGATATAAAAGAAAACACGAGTACACTCGCCGTCACCCATTACTACGTGCGCCATGACGGTACCAGACTTCCGATTATGGGCATAGTGACGCCAATACTATTAAATAATCAGATCGTCGGAGCCGTCCAGGTCTTCCATGATGTTACCAGCGAACTGGAAGTGAACCGGATGAAAGACGAGTTTTTGAATATTGCCGCCCATGATCTGCGAACCCCGTCAGCTGCAGTCCGCGGTTTTATTTCCCGCGTGTTAGATGGCGATGCCGGTGAAATTAGTGGCAAAGCCAAAGATTTGCTGCAAAGCGCCTATGAGGGAAATAAGCGCCTCATCCGCCTGGTTGATGACTTTTTAATGGTATCCAGAATCGAACGCGGAAAAATCATCGTAGAACCAAAACCAGGCAAATTGGAGGCAACAATAGAAAAAGCGGTCAGTGAAATGGCGGGACTGGCCAAAGAAAACGATCTGTATCTGAAATATGATCCAGTTACGCTCCCCAATGTCCTCATCGATGAAGAACGGATTATCGAATTACTCATTAACCTGATTGGAAATGCCATCAAGTTTACGAGTAACGGCGGAATTACAGTTACCCATGAAGTCACTCCTGACACCGTAATTACCCATGTCACCGATACCGGCATTGGAATTTCCGCGACAGCGCAAAAACAGCTGTTCAAAAAATATTTTAAAGTCAGTTCGCAGGAAATTGCCCAGTCCGGATTGGGTTTAGGACTGTATATCAGTAAATTGATTATGGATGGGCATGGAGGTAAAATCTGGGCAAACAGTGAGGAAGGTAAAGGAGCTACTTTCTCTTTTTCTTTATCTGTGACAAAATAATTGATAATAGGTATGGCAAAGATTCTGCTCATTGAAGACGACAAGTTGATTATCAAACTGTATACGGGTAAACTCATCGATGAAGGATTTGAGGTAGTAAGTGCAGAAAATGGACCCGTGGGGCTGCAAATGGCCCGAAAACATAAACCCAACCTCATATTGCTTGATATTTTGATGCCGGGCGGCTTGCATGGCCTTTCGGTTTTGGATATTCTTAAAAAAGACCAGGAACTGCAGTCAATTCCCGTCATTATACTGACGAATCTTGATTCACAAAAAATGATCGCCCTCTTGAAAGGCGCCAGTGAGTATATAATTAAAGCGAATACTGACCCATCAGAAATAATTAGTTTAATTAAAAAACACTTAAAAAGTTAACTAACTTTAGTAGTTACGCAGTTAATCTTAATTTAGATTGTCATTGCGAGCGAAATGAAATTGAGCGAAGCAATCTTCTCAACTTTGAGATTGCTTCGTCCTTACAGTCCTCGCAATGACGAAGTGTGTAACTCCCGTAACCTATGGCCAAAATTTTGTTTATCGAAGATGATGCTCAGCTGGTGAAACTCTATCAGAATGTGCTTGAACAGGAAGGGTTTACGGTCACTGTCGCGGGAACCGGCATGAGCGGATTAAGCCTGGCGTTCAAGGAAAAACCGGATGCAATTATTCTGGATATTATGTTACCGGGTGGGATGAATGGCTTTGACGTCCTCGAGCAGTTGAAACGGGATGATACACTAAAGCAGGTTCCGGTTTTTATGCTCACGAACCTTGACAGTGAGGAAAAAGTGGCGCGTGAGATTGGAGTCACCGATTATATCATCAAGGCGCATGTCGATCCGAAAGAAGTGGTTGCAAAAATAAAAACCAGTTTACATCTGTAAAACTATGGCAAAAATACTCTTGGTCGATGATGACCGCCTGATGGTCAAAATGTATCAGGGCAAGTTTGAGGACGACGGATACGAGGTGGCGGTAGCTACCAATGGCGAACTGGGTATTGATAAAGCGCTTGAATTTAAACCTGATCTCATACTACTTGATATCATGATGCCCAAAGTTAATGGGCTCGAGATGCTCAAACGCCTCAAAGAAAAAGAGACAACTAAAAAAATCCCGGTAATTCTATTGACCAACGTCGGCAGTGAGGAAGATGCCAAACACGGTTTAAGTCTCGGGGCAGTGGCGTATCTGGTAAAAGCCCACTATGACGTCAAGGACATTGTGAAAAAAGTCAAAGAAGTTTTACACGGATATGTCCGCGAGCTGCCCAAAGTCGAAGTCGAAGTAAAGGGAGAAACAGATAAAAACGACGAGAAACGGAAAAAAGCTACCAAAGAACTGGAAGAAGCGGAGAAAAAACTAACTGAAGCCAAGAAACATCTAGCCGATACCTCTTAAACGTTAAGCTTTCGTATTCTCCTTGATATAACGCGCGACAAAATACGCCGGTATTGTTGAGAGGATCATGAGTAACGCGCTACCCAAAAATGTCAGCTGAATCGATCGGTCAGCCGCGGCAAATAACTCGGTCTGCAATTTTCCCACAAACAGCATACCGACCACTTCACCGTCGGCGGTTTTGAGGGGTGAATACGCGGTGTAATAGGGCTGATTTAGAACTTCGGCAGGACCGGTGAACTGTTCCCCCTTTTCAAGCACGGTTGATAAAATATTTTGATCACTTTCTTTAGTACCGATAAACCGGGATTTACCATCGGGCGCTACAAAGGTGGTTGCCGCCCGCGTATCTTTGGCAAATACCGACACGTCAAGCCCAGTGACCTGTTTTACTCCATCAACAAAAGCGCTGTCAATTGCAAATCCAGTGACTAACGCGCCACTGGTCGTTGCGCCATCAGTAATCGGTGTTGCTGCCCGGATCTGGATTTCCGGTGCGATCTGATTTGCTTTTACCGCAACTGTCGCCCGAGGTTTTCCGATAAGAGCGCTTTTAACTACAATGTTTTCGCTCACACTGTCGCCGATTTTTTCTTTATCTTCAGCTCGCATGACTACTTTGCCGCTTGCGGTTGCTATATCGAGAAAACTGGTTTCCTGGGACAGCATAAATTCAAGTGAAGTGTAATACAACTTGTCAGTATCACCCCCGGCAAATGCTTCCTTAAGTACAGAATTCTCACTAATTACTTTCGCATGCGCTAAAGCCTCAGATTGCAGCCGGTCAAGCGCATACCGCAACACTCCGACATCAGTTTTCAGGTGTGAAAGCGCGTCAGTTTCCAGGTTTCGTAACAGCAAAAAGGTAAACGAGAAGGTAGTTATGGTAAAGATAACCAGCGAGGAAGTGATAAAGATGATAAACAGTTGCGCTTGCGCCCGAAACCGGATGTACCCCCAGGTCCAAACTCCCAGGATGATAATACCAATGAATTCAAGCGCATGTGAGGCAATCCAGACTGAACCGAATTTAGCGAGAAGTTTGGACCAGAAAACGACCGGCGAACCCTGGGCAAAAAAGGAAACGGTAATCAGTTCCGAAAGGGCGAGCAGCAAAAAGGCAAAAAACATAGGTCTACTCTGTTTTTCATAGCCTTCAGTTGATTTCCGCAGGTACGTTAACGCGATAATAAAATATAGTACAGCTGAAAGCGGAATCAGTGATTCTGAAATAAGCAGAAGTGAAATTGCCGCAGCTTCTTTTTTCGGCAGTGTCAGCAGCGGTTCTTTGAGAAGACTTGCGAGAATGAACAGTAATCCGACCAGTTTGGTTATCTGGAGTAAAAATGTGATTAACTCAAGATCAATTGAAACCGCCTGTCCAATCGCAACTACGCTCAAGAGAAAAAAACCCAGGCTGCGCACGAGCAGGCTTTTTCCTTCTTTTTCCAGTTGCCATGAGCCAAAATGCAGCCAGCCGGTCGCGAAAAAAGCCAGCGCTACCAGCACCTTGATGGTAAAGTGAAGATTGGTAAAAAATAATTGCGCTAACATATGCTCAATTTATTGTAACTTATTTAACTTGCCAAGTAACTCTTCTTTGGAAAGTACACCGTTGTACACTTCCAGTAATGTTCCTGATGTATCAATAAAAAAATGCTGCGGCAGCGTCGTAATCGCATAGTCATTCGTTGATTCGCCATCTTTATCAGCCAGAGCGGTAAAACTATACCCGCCCCGGCGCATGAACGTTTGCACCGCACCTGCCGATTCCTGCAAAAATATGACGTCGAGCGCTTCTTCCTCGGTAATTTCTTTTTGAACTGCATTGAAAATCGGGATTTGTTCCAGAGACTGGGCTGACCAGGTTGATACAAAAGACAGCACGTGTTTTTTATCGCTGGCAACATCCGTAAGTTTGCCATCTGGATTGGATAATTTTAAGTGTGGGGCCGCTGTACCGGATTTTAATTTTGAAGTGAGTTGCGTAGAAGTTGTTGTTTGTGAAGCAACTGCAATCGTTTCCGGTGGTGCAAATGACGGCAGGCTCAAAACCAGTTCGCCGATAAATGGCAAATGAAATCTGAACATGGGTTTGCTCTGAAGTGGAAAATCAAAGTTTAAAATTGTATTCTCTTTTAGTTCTAGAATCTGACTGCGCGCGGTTTTAAAACCAGTTGCGTTTATTTCCAGATAATATTTGCCGGGTGGGACCAGAAAACTGTAGTTCCCGTTTTCGCTGGTGGTTTGCGGGTTTTTCTGACCGAATGATACCCCATCCCAGAGCACCCAGGTTTGGTTGACGATATTAAAAAAGTACACTCTAATTTGCGCTTCTGGAACCGTTTCGTCGCTCTCATTCCGGTGAATTTTTCCAGAATCTTTGACCAGGATGTAATTAATCTCCCGCTCTGTCCGGTTACCTGCCCCGTCAAGTGAAACAACGGTAAGCAGATGTTCCCCGGATGACTGGTATACGAGCTTGGTTGACCAGAGATTGGTGCCCGCAAGTTTCTCAAGCGGAAATTCTGTTTCTCCCGAGATAATTTTTGCTTCAGTCACTCCGCCTTTCATACTGGTCGTCAACGTGATCTCGGTCCCCGCGACAGTCTTAATTACGCCATTCTCATCCGGAGTCAACAATTGCGGACCGATTGAAATCATGTTGCCGCCAATAATTGGCGGGATCGTGTCAATAATTAAAGTTTGCGTTTTGCTTTCGCCCCGGTTTCCTACCGTGTCAGTGGCCCGGGCTTTGACCTCATAATTACCATCTTCCAGTGTTTCCGTGGTGAGACTGAATTTGTTGCCTGCCAGTTTTGCTGGTAACCAGGTACTACCGCCATCAAGGCTTATTTCAACTTTGGAAATGGAGACAAGTTTGGAACTTGCAGAACCGGAGATTGACGGCGTCTGGTTGTTCGTCTGGCTAACTTTAAAATCATCAAGTGTCACCGTTGGTGGAGTGGTAACCACTGTAACCGTATCCGTTGCGTACGAGCTACTTTGCGTTTCTATATCAACCGCGCTTTTAGCTCTAACTTTGATCGTATGGACGCCTTCAACAAAAGTTGCGGTAAACGAATAGTCTTCAGACGCTTCGTCAAATCCTCCATCAGTTGTTGTTGCATTTAACCAGTTGGTCCCGCCGTCTACACTATATTGAATATTTTTAATCGTCCCCTGCTCCACTTTACTGGTACCGGTGAAAGTAAGTGAGGTGTTCCTGGTCGGATCAGGCGAATAGGCGTTGAGAGTAACTGAAGGATAATATGTGGTGCCGCTGGATGTAGAAGTTATGGATGTTGCAGAACTGGCCGGAGAAGCAGAAGCATTAGGATCAGGAGTTGGGGTGGCAGCTGCCTCAGCAACCGTGATTGCATCAGTCATTGTGTAGGTGTTACTGGCTCCTGTACCACACCCGTTATTTCCGTACGCAATAAAGCTGACGCTGTAGGTTCCGGGCGAACTGGGGGCAGTAATTGAAAAACTTTCGTTATAGGTTCCTACGGAAGTGTGATCGGCATGGTCAACGCAATTTGCTCCGCTGATATCCCAACTAGTTGATTGCCAGTCATTGGCTGTTCCACTCGTGGTGACTGTTACCGAAGCCGTAATTGAAGCAGAAGGAGCTACTGTCACACTACTTGCACCGTTTAAGGTCGCCGAATCAACGTTGCGGGCAGCCTGAACTGGTTGCGGTAAACTAAAACTAATGACGAACAGGACAAACAGCAGTACGATACTGCAAAACTTGGGCAGAAATTTTTGCATATGCATAACTGATGTGTTTTAAACCTCCTGATTATTGTAGTATATTAAGAGAGGAGCTGCCAGATGTCGAAACGCATGTCAACTATTTTTTGGGTCGGCTTTCCCGTTTTCCTGATCACCATAGCTACTGCAGGCGGAATTGCCATCTATCGATACGGAGAGAATGCAAATAATCCGGAAATTGTTGACGTAGCCGCCTCCCCTGTTCCCCCATCTCCGGAACCGACAACAGCTTCCGAGCCTGATCGAGCGGAACTGAAAGTTCAAGTCCTTAATGGCCGCGGCATTCCCGGGGCAGCAAATGAGGCGAAAAAAGTTTTAGAAGACCTTGGCTATAAGGATATCGCGACTGGCAATGCCAGTTCGTATGATTTTAACAATACTGAAGTCGCCACCACAAAAGATAAAGCAGACTATCTGGAGTTGTTGATCAAAGATCTGTCTGATACCTATCAGGCCACCAGTTCAACTCAGCAACTTGAGGATACTAACGACTTTGACGCAGTAGTTATAGTTGGCGAAAGCAGGTGATGTATATGATGGGATATGGAAATTGGGGTGGATCGACAATGATGGCATCCGGCTTTGGCCTGTTTGGGATTGTTGTCTGGCTAGCCATTATAATCGATCTTGTTTTACTCGGTCTCTGGCTTTGGAAACAAATAAATAAAAAATGAAACGGAGGGGTATATGAAAAATAATGCCGGTTCAGGCGCTATTTATGGTTTGGGCATGCTCGGCGCGCTCGTGTATTTCATCCAGCATGCAGCAACGGTCCAGGAAGGAATTGTGGGAATTTTCAAGGCTATCTTCTGGCCGGGCGTCATTCTCTACAAAGTGCTGGAAGTTTTGCAAATGTAAATAAACTTCCAAAACTGCAGAATGAATAGTACAATCAAAAAACTTACGCGCGATGACTGGAAAGTTTATAAGGAACTCCGGTTACAGATGTTGTCTGAAGAACCCCAGGCTTACTCGCAAACCCTTGAGGAATTATCCGAGCGCAGTAACGACGAATGGAAAGAAAAAACCGCTTCAAATGTCATGTCGATTCTCGCTATTTGGATTGATGGTAAACTTGCCGGCATGAATGGCTTGTTTTATGAAAACAAGGAAACGGTGGCGATTTGGGGTATGTTTATTCGAAAGCCACACCGCAGAAAAGGTCTGGGGAAAAAACTTATGGAAGCAATCGAAAAAGAACTTAAAAACGATGCTGCAGTGAAAAAGCTGCGTGTCTACATCACTCCTTCGCAAGTTCCAGCCTGGCAGCTGTATGTAAAACTGGGATTTGCTGAAGTCGTGAAAATACCTGGTAAGACCAGATCTAACGGGGAAAAATACGACGAAATTCTGCTGGAAAAAACACCCTAAGACTCAGTCTCAAGCTTACGAATTTCTTCCCCTAAACACTTTTTTAATTGTTCTCCATTTGCAAACTTATAAAAATTATGATCCAAAGTAAGTTGTATGTCTAGGCCTGTCGCCTGAATTGTATAACCTACCCTTGTTACAATCATATGGGCAATACTCGCATCAGATGGAGTTACCAACGACATACTTCCATGAAATCCGGTGCCGAAATACTGATTGTTATTTTGGATGTACTTTAGTTGCGACAACAATCTGGATCTTTCATATTCCAGAGGATCATAAGAAAATTTACCGTCTCTCTTTGAATATCCAAATGCTAAACCTCGAACTGTTTTCTTAATATCAGCTTCTAAAGAATAAATGGTACCGCTGGTAAAGTAATCAAGTGCAATATCTTGTATAAAGATTTTCGTAGGTTCCCTATCAGGATTATGTCTGTCTGCTATCCAACGCCGTATTTCATCTTCCTGAATATAATAGCCATGTTCACTCTCCGGCATCCATTCCTGCAGGTATGTAGACGAATACGCGTCCATAAACTGTTCGGGAGAAACCGGCAGACTAACGATTAAACCCGGATATACAATTGCTTCCCGTTTACCTTTCTTTACCCGTTCTGTCCATTTAAAAATAGTTCTTCCAAAAATTATTACAGGGATCGGTATTTCATCAATAGTTGGCTTTATCCGATGTGGCGCCCAACTTTCCCAGATACGCTGAAATAATTCCGGAATGACCGGATCATGCATCACTTGCTCCATCTGTTGATACAATGGATTTGCCTCTATGCTCTGAATCAGGCTATCTCTGAAATCGCTAATCTGTTCTGCTTCTTCTTTACGTCTCATTTTTTTCGTATGGGCTTCCTCGTATGCTGCATCAACATACATTTGAGCATTACTTTTTTGCTGGTCTGTTTCTGGACTGGATCCGTTCATAAACCCATAGTATACACCGCGCCGTAAATAACCACCAGCTAGATAAAGACCTTTTTGGCTTTAGAACAAGCTCTTTAACGTGATATAATTCGTCTATGTTTAAAGGTGACCAGGACGATGGATTTGACATGGATGATTTTGAAGAACTGGCTGACTTTTCTACAAGAGTTTCGCTGCATGAAGCCAGACAGATTTTTGACAGATATACGGACACTCATTTTCGAAACTATCTGTTATCCTTTGGGCAAAAAGACAGAGCAAAGCTTCTCCCCTTTAGGACATATTTGGCAGCCAGCTTAACCGGACATAACAGTGACCCGCCCACTATAACTATCGTGACTGGGTTTGACCGGGAGAAGCAGTTCTATTCGCTAGCAGAAATCCCATCTGATGATGCCGACGTACCACCTATTTCTCTTCAAGAAGTTCTTCCTGAAGCTGATCCGCAACTTCCCTTTTCCATAGAGTTTAAGTTAAATGAAGATTATGAGTCGTTTCCGGTTCCACCTGAAAGCATCAATAAACTTGCAGCAAAATATCCAACTGATCTGAATCATGGTTTTTTGGTAGTTGACGGAGGCACAGCTGCAATGCTTGATGCAATTTACCCTGATCCTAACCTACCCCTTAAGGTTTTCTCTTATCCCAATGATTCGAACGCTGATCTTCCCCCGAGATCCGTAGTAAAACTCGCACATTTAAAGTACGAAGATTTACTGGGAAAAACTCAACCGGTCAATGTACCCATTTTTAGAATCAGGCCTGATAAACAACCAAACGGTGATATTGTTCATGAATACTTTAACAAATCAATGAAATTAAGAAACCAAATGACTATTCCACAAGCCGTATTTGTCCATGAAAGCTTAAAAACAATAACAGGAGGTAACTTTTCTTTGACAGGACTATCCAATCAACCTACTTCACTTGATACGTAAAAAATACCCCGATGTATTTCCCAAAGCTAAGCTTCTGTTCAATTTAGCGCTTTCCCAAAGCGTAAATAAACACGCCTCTTCATGGTACAATTAGCTACATGAAAATCTATGCGTTCATTGACAGTCAGAATCTAAACCTGGGGGTCCAATCACAGGGTTGGAAACTTGACTGGAGAAAATTCCGACAGTACTTACGAAATAAATATAAAGTTTCTAAAGCGTACCTGTTTATCGGTCACGTTGCCGGAAACGAATCATTGTATGCCTTTTTGCAGGAATCAGGTTTCATTCTGGTTTTCAAACCTACTCTAGATCATCGTGTTAAAGATAAAGTCATTGTGAAAGGAAATGTAGACGCAGAACTCGTGCTTCATGCGATGATTCAATATAAAAGTTACACTCAGGCAATTATTGTTACCGGTGATGGCGATTTTCATTGTTTAATTGAGTATTTGGAGGAAAAAAAGAAGCTGTTGAAAATACTTGTTCCGACCAATCGTTACTCCAGTTTACTTCGCAGGTTTAACCAAAAGCATTATATAGTCCGGATCGATCTCTTACGAAAATCTTTAGAACAAAAAAAGACTGGCATTCGCGGTCGGTCGAAACCTTAGGCTAGTCCAGTCATCGTGATTGCCCTACTATAACAATTTCTGTTTCAAAAGTCAATAAAAATATGAATCTATCAGTCGGGATCGTCGGTCTACCCAACGCGGGCAAATCAACCCTGTTTAATGCCCTGCTTAAAAAACAGGTGGCATTTGCGGCGAACTATCCGTTTGCCACGATTGAGCCAAATGTCGGGATTGTGCCGGTGCCGGATGCGAGGTTGGAAAAGTTGGCAGAGATTATCGAAAACGAGATTGCTTCGCCCCGCGGAGCGGGACTCGCAATGACAAAAAGCGTCCCCAGGGTTCCCGCTACGGTAAAGTTTGTCGATATTGCCGGGCTCGTGGCCGGTGCTTCCAAAGGCGAGGGTTTGGGTAATAAGTTTCTCGCCCATATCCGCGAAGTAGACTTGATTTGCCAAGTGACCCGCTCGTTTACTGACCCAGAAGTTATTCATGTGGCAGGCGAAGTCGATCCCCAGCGTGATGAAAAAATTATCGAAACTGAACTCATTCTTGCCGACTTGCAAACCCTGGAAAAACAACCAGAGCCCTTCGGCTTCGCTCAAGGTAAACCACAAGGTAAAACAACTCTGGATGATTTCAAACGCTGGGAAGTTATTTTAAAACTAAAACAGGAATTAAATAACGGCAAACCTGCCCGAGAAGTCGTGACTGACCCGCAAGAGATAGAACTAATTCGCGATCTCCATCTGCTTACGCAGAAACCAGTATTGTATGTTGAAAATGTAAGCGAGGAACAACTTTCATCTGTCATCCTGAGCGGGAGCGAAGGATCTAGCGCAAGCGCTTCGCTGGATTCTTCTCCACCAAAGGCGGATCAGAATGACAAAATATATATCTCTGCTAAAATTGAATCCGAGCTTTCGATTTTGTCTGAACCCGAACAAAAAGAATATTTAGAATCGCTTGGCCTTCATGAATCAGGGCTGGAACGTCTGATCAAAAAAGCCTATGAGCAGCTCGGTCTAATGTCCTTCCTCACTGCCGGTGAAAAAGAAGTCCGCGCTTGGACCATCACCCGCGGAACGTATGCGCCGCAAGCTGCCGGCGTCATCCACACTGATTTTGAAAAGGGCTTTATCAAGGCCGAAGTCATTAGTTTCCATGATTTTGTGGCTCTAGGCGGCTGGACCAAAGCCCGTGAACAAGGCAAAGTCAGACTTGAAGGCAAAGAGTATGTGATGCAGGATGGTGATGTGGTTGATTTTAAGGTGAATGCTTGAACCTACGCTCCGTCATCATTCGGATAAAACCATTTTTCAAGTTCGGAAATCCCTATTAACAACTGATCGGTATATCCAGCTCTCAAAGCTCGTAATTGATTGACTACTTTATAAGCTTGTGTAAATTTCAAAGCAACCTCAATATAATTAATTTCATTATTTTTGGAACGTTTATACTTTTCAGAAATTTTTCGTAATTTTTCTAAAGTCTTTTCTCCCCAGGTAATCAATACTTCTACATGTAATGTTCCTGCATCTTCTACGCCAAATTCACGTAAACGTTGTGCATCCTCTGCAGCATGTTCGTAATCTTCACTCATCACCAAATCTTCATAGCGCATCCTTAGCAACTTGACTATCTCTGCTCGCATAATTTCATTTTTTGGCTGGTCAGAAAAAGCAGTAAGTAATTCTTTAAGTCTTTTTTCCGGACTGACCTGAATCTTTGACGCGTTGACTCCTCGAGGTGCTGTATATTCAGGCTGTATTGTTAACACTTCATAGAAATCAAATAATTGCTGAACTGTTTTATTTTGAAGTGTAATAAATCCTTCCGGAAGCTTGTAACCTGGTTCAAAAATAGACCGGTGTTCTCTACCCGCAAGTACTACTATGTTTTTGCCAATTAGTTCACCTTTAAAATCTTGTAATAGTTGCCAACTTAAACTGTTTGCCACTTCATCCATGTCATCCAACGTTTTAGCAGCGTCGCCAACAAATCCTATTAGATTATTATCTCTATATCTTCGTACAGTGGTAAATGCTCCATTCACCTGTGCGGCTGTTACTCCAAATAACTTAATGAGTCGCATTTTTACTACTTCCCGCTCTTTCGAATCTTGTGGCCAATTCAGGGCAACCACTGCTTCCAATGCCTCATATAAATCAATATGCCCAAGTTCTGCAATAATCCAATTGTAATGGGGAACGAGAATTGAAGTAAGTGGTTCAACTTCATTTATTCGCATATCCGATTCATGCAATTTATCAAGTATAACCATGTTGGCTTTCCAGTAACGTATCAGCTTTGTTGTGTATTGTTCGACATTACTTTCATCTTGTCCAAGCGTGATAAATCGATACTCTGTACCATCAGGATGCAGATACTCAGCAACGGGAAAGGCGGTTTCGGACTCCAACGAAGGACTAAGTATTTTATAGAGATGTGCAGCGTGTTCGGAATACTTAATGGAATCTGGAGTTGAATTATTAGTTCGCCGACCTCGTGTATCCGGCGCACTTGAAAATTGAGAAAACTGAATTACTTTCTCCTTTATTACCAGTGAAACCATAGCGGATTATCCCCTCTTGCAGGCGAATCCACTTAAATAGTATAACAGACAAGTGCGAGTCGCACGACAAGGAGGAAATGTATGCCAAAAGCCAGTCAACAACACCCCGAATACCAGTACCTCAACCTGATGCAGGATATTTTGGATAATGGCCGCTGGAAATTCAGCCATTCAACCGGCGTGAAATTGAAAAGCGTGTTCGGCCGGATCTGCCGCTACGATCTTTCACAGGGCTTCCCGATGCTGACGACCAAAAAAGTCTTTACCCGCGGCATTATCCATGAACTCATTTGGTTTCTTTCCGGCGAAAGCAACATCAAATATTTAGTGGAAAACAATGTCCATATCTGGGATGAATGGGCGTATATGAAATATGAATGGGCGCTCAAAGGTAAAAAAGAAAAAAAGTTGAACTATGAAGAATTTGTGGAACGCATTAAAACTGATCCGAAATTTTTGAAAAAATACGGCGATCTCGGACCGGTCTATGGCGTCCAGTGGCGCAAGTGGCCCACCTACGCTGAAGCTACGGCGGGTAAACCCGTCTTGCGCAAAACGACAATTGATCAATTAGGATGGGCTATTGAAAAGATTAAAAAATATCCACTTAAAAAGCACTACATCATCTCTGCCTGGAACGCCGGCTGTATTTATGAAATGTCCGGCAGTCACGCCGCGTCCATGGTGATTGCGCCGTGCCACACCATGTTTCACATTAATATTACCGATGACAAACTGTCATTGCTCCTTTACCAGCGCAGCGCGGATTTGTTTTTAGGCGTACCGTTTAATATCGCCTCATATGCACTTTTAACGTTAATCCTCGCCCAAGTTACGGGATACAAACCCGGCGAGTTTGTGCACGTATTTGGCGACGTCCACATTTACGAAAACCATTTTGACCAGGTGAAGGAGCAGCTGAAACGTACGCCCCGGCCGTTTCCGCAGATGAAACTGAATCCGGCCAAAAAGAAAATCGACGACTTCAGGTTTGAGGACTTTGAAATAGTTGACTATAACCCCTACCCTCCGATTAAGGGTGATATTACAGTGGTGGGAGGATTTTAATGCTTTCCATAATTGCCGTAATTGGGAAGAATCGTGAACTAGGAAAGGACGAGAAGTTGTTGTGGCACATCCCTGGAGATTTACCCCGATTCAAACGCATCACCTGGGGACATCCGGTTATCATGGGTCGGAAAACACACACTGCTTTTCAATATAAAGGCGGACCGCTCCCGGGGAGAACCAACATTGTACTTACTCATAACCAACAATATAAAAAAGAAGGATTTCTCATAGTTCACTCTCTTGAAGAAGCTCTGAAGGTTGCCAATGCTTTACCTGGATCGGAAGAAATATTTGTCATCGGAGGAGGAGCTATATTTGCACAGTTTATTGTCCGGGTTGACAGATTATATTTAACAGTAGTCGACGCTGCAGCTCCAGCAGACACCTACTTTCCTGATTATTCCGAGTTTACCAAAGTCATTTCACAGGAAGAAAAACATTCAGGCACTTATTCGTACACCTTCCTCGACCTTGAACGTGGGAACTAGTGTGGTATACTTTGGGTGAAGAGATAATATGAGTCTACACGAAGCCCAACCAATCCCACCTGAAAGAAAAAGAATACAAGTAGTTACGAGTGCTAGCCAACTTGAAAACCTGTTGGGTGGTCATGTAACGCAGGGCGCTGTGTATGTTAGCGGTGAAAGTCCAATAACTACTCAAGTCCCAAATGCTCCATCCAAGAATATGACTCCGGCAGCCACAGCAGGGCGAAGTTAAAAAGTATCCGTTCTTCTCTTGTCTGTTCTTCTTCAATACGCTGTACAAGCATATATGCATCTCCTGGTTTTTTTAGTTCATGTATCGAATGATTAGTTCGACCTGTCAAATAGATTCCTGCTGAAGTACGCAACTGATTTCGCATGGTTATTCGAGTGTCAACGTAAGTACCCTTTTTGGGAATTGTAATTACCTGACCCTTTTCATGAGAAACAAACAAATATACATCAATGTATGGATCTGTCCCCTTAGTCAAATCATATACTGGAACTGCATAATCACCATTGATAATTAACAACGTGTCGAATCGTACATGGGCAGAATTGGAATACTCAAGATTGACATTGCCGGACTTATCGTAATCTATTGTCAGGATTTCTAATTCTTCACCTCTGGGTAAATTTTCCGGATATTTTTGAATCATGCTCCACTGCCAGTCTTCTTTCACTTGCAGTTGCGAAAATAAGCATTGTGCAAAATCTTCCACTTTCTGGTGTGGATGAGTGGTTATTTCCTTTATCAGCCATGTTCTAAGTCTGTTTGGATCGTCAAAATCCTCTTTGAGTTCACTAAAGTATGTGGGATACTTCGATTCAAATTCGTATATAGGCATAGATTTTACTTAGAATGATAAAGTCCTATAATATCACAAAATAAGATTCCGTTGCCGGATAGGGATTTTTTTGTTACAGTGAAACTATGAATGATACTGACGACCTGAAAAACATGCCGGATGAGTACTGGCAGAATAAACTGACGCCGGAACAATACGAAGTTCTGCGTAAAGCCGCAACCGAGCCGCCGTTTACCGGCAAATATGTCGACAATCATGAAGATGGCATGTACCACTGCGCCGCCTGCGGAGCCGCGCTTTTTTCTTCAAAGACGAAATTTGAATCCGGCAGTGGCTGGCCGAGTTTTTATGCCGCGGTTGATGAAGGGAATATCGAACTCCACGAAGACCACAGCCACGGTGCACAGCGAACCGAAGTCATCTGCACCCAGTGCGGCAGTCACCTGGGACATGTGTTTAACGACGCACCACAGACTCCGACGGGCGAACGTTATTGTATTAATTCCTGCGACCTTAATTTTGAACCGAAAGAATAAACTCGGAAATTATGCGTCAAATCAATAATATTTTGTTTTTGAGTTTCCTCTTCTTTTGCTTGTTTGCATTTCCGGTTTCTGCCGACTGGTCGCAAGATGCCGGAAATGCGCAGCGTACCGGTTATACTGCTGAAGATCCCTTGACGCCCTGGACATTCCGCTGGTCATGGAATGGACCGGATGCCAATGGCGGCACTGGAAATCATCTGTATGATGCGCCAAAAGAAGCACGCACAGTGATGGGCGGCGGCAAATTATATGTGCCTGCCGGCTCTCATGGTTTATATGCATTCAATGCGCAAACCGGAGCTCAAGCCTGGAACATAACAACTACCTCATTTAATGCCGCTCCGGCGTACGATGCCGCTACCCAATCTGTTTTTGCCGGAGGGACTGATGGAAAAATATATAAAATAAATGCAACTACCGGCACGTTTGTCCAGTCCGCACCTCTTGGTAGTCCGGTGAATAAAGCCGTACTTCTCAATGGCTCATACGTATTTGTCGTCACGGATAACGGCCAACTCCACAAATTGTCAACTGCAAACCTGGCAGCTGCCTGGGCTGGTCCCTACGTAAGTAATTCAACTATCGCTACTCCTCCAGCCTATTCGCAAACGAAAAATGTGATAGTTTTTGCAACCGATGATCTATATGTACATGCAGTTAATGATGCTGATGGCACACGCAAATGGCGTGTTAAGCCTTCCCCAAATTCTCCCGGTGGCACGAGCCAGCAAACCGCAGGCGGAGCATTCACCGGTAATCAATTTGATTTGGGCTGGCCGGTGATTGCCGAACAGCACGGGATCGTGTTTGTCCGCATGCAACTTACTCACCAGGCCAACCTTGAAGGACCCAATAATGGAAGATTTGCAAATACAAATGCCGAAAATAGAACCTGGCTTCAGCAAAATCCGCAGTGGAAAAACCTGTTTGCCTTAAACCTCGACGATGGAACCGAAAAATTTATTCCGGTAGTGGGATATGGTTCGACTGAAGACTGGATCGTGAGTCTTAATAGTGCCAGCGGCGTCATGGGTTCACAACCCGCAGTGAAATTGCTGCCCGATGGAAAAGAAGTCGCCTATATTCAATTTCGAAATGGACAAACTACTCCCACCACTGATTTTCGCTGGTCCGGGCATATGGGTGAGATGGTTCTCGACAACACCACGGTTCCAAATCTGGTGGCCGGGGATTTACGTTTTATTTCCATGGCTTCACATCACAAACCAGGCAACAACAGCTTCGTTGATATCATCGATGAGGAAAATCCAATTACTGTGGCGGGCAATTCTCTGTTTCATGCACACTGGGCAGCCAACGAAGGCATTAAAATTCTGGATCGATCAGACACCAGGGGTCTGACTTTTTCCAATCCGATCACAACCTCTCCTTACCAACCGATAATGCGAGCGCTCATGAATTGCAGTAATAAAAACACCACCACACATTTTACAACGTGTACTAACTTAAGTTACGTGACCGACGGCGGGCGTTATTATAATGGACCTGGATTTTGGAGTTATTGGGGTGTACCTGACCCACCCGGCTGGCGGGTTGGCAGCGGCAATACGGCCGGAACTTCATATAGCTCAGGATTTCAAGCGCGGTATACATACGTTTCCAATGGTTTATTGGTCATCCAAGGTAATGGCGGAGATTTGCTCGTGTTTCAGCATAGCGGTACCCCGATTTCTTCTCCCCAACCGTCACCAACGATACAGCCAAGCCCGACACCGCAACCTGAAGATATAAATAATGACGGAACGGTTAATGTCCAGGATCTAAAACTACTCATTAGCCGTTGGCTATTAAACGGACAGGGAGATATTCAGAGTGACGGAAAAATTAACATATTAGATGCCGCCGCCATTATTAAGAAATTGCTGCCGTAATTTTCATTTGGATTTTTTGTAATGAACAAGAAACTAGCCGTTGCGCTCTTATTAATTTTTAGTCTCTGTTCGGCCCTTCTTTTCTTCAGACAAAAGCAACCGACTATGGATTTGCCCACAAGAAGCACGACAGAATCACCCACACCGTTACAATATGCCAGTTTTCTGATTTTCACCAATGGGACGAAGCGGGATTTTTCTGATCCGAAATATCACTTCAAATCTGACGCGGCATTTATTTCCGATAGCAACCCCGCACTCATTCAAGTTGCCAAACCCGGCATCAGTTGGGGCGAATTTTTCAGCACACTACCAGCACCTTTTAAAATTACCGAGGACTGTTTGTTTACCGGAACCGGCCAACAGTTTTGCGCTCAAGGAACTGCAACGCTTAAGTTTTATCGTAACGGGGAAAAAGTCACCAAACTGCTCGGCCAATCAATAATAAACGGCGACCGATTACTTGTTTCTTATGGGAGTGAAACTGAAGATGAAATTGAACAGCAAATGAGTGAAATTCCGTTTCCTACCGAAGATTCTCTCCCCCGAATGTAATAGTTAAAACGGGTAACCTTTCAACCCTTGAGTTCCTTTAAGAACCGCGATTTCACCAGTAATATTGTCGGTATGGCCGACTAAAAACCGGTCGACAATATAGGCTTTGGTGACTTGCCCCATACCTATAGAGGAAACGTCTACCGGTTCCTCAAGACTTTCGTCAGTGAGAGAGGCCAAATATTCATCCGTCATTTTGTAAACTGCCTGGGCATATTCACGCAACTGGGCCAAATTAACCACAAGTGCCTTGGCCCAGGCTTTGTAATTTTTCTCCCACTCTGCATTCATTTCCGGATGCGGTAGACTCAGGCCAGTCTTATTTTTAAAAGCTGTGGCAGCCAAAAGCGCGGTATTTTTAAGCATGCCGTTTACGATTCCGTCTTCGCTGGCAATTACATGTGCATAGGTTGCCGCAATTGAGTGCGCGGTTCCGGCCGGGTCAACATGCGCTACCGGTTCAGTTACATCTGCCATGGTTGCTTCAAGTGTGCCACGGGCATTTTTGAGCGATTCGCGAATATATTTAATCGTCCGGTTTGCCATATATGTTTCTTTTGCGCAGGAGTTAGTTAAAGGGAGTAGTTAACTGAAAATAATTACCATCCGGGTCTGCAAAAGTCGCCACCCAGCTTTTCTCATCTTCCATCGGATGATACGGTTTGACAATTACTTGTGCGCCTAATTTTTGAACCCGTTTAAACTCTCCCTGAACGTCAGTTGTTTCCAGATTAAACATCATCCGTTCCGGAGTTTTATTTTTGCCTTTTACTTTGTCGTGTGGACCAATCGCAATTGAACCACTACCGACCGTAAATCCGATCCAGTCACTCTCTTCCCAGTTTGGTTTCACTTGAAACACTTTCCGGTAAAATTCTCCAAGTTTTTTAGGTTGGTCTGAAAAAAGTAGCAATGAATTTAAATTCAACATACTATTCGACTATCAACTTGCCGACCATGCCGTTTTTCCGGTGCTGGCCGACACTGCAGTAATATTCAAAGGTACCAGTTTTATCTGCGATAAAGTTCACGGTCTCACTTTGCCCGGTTTGCAGGACTTTGGTTTTCGCCGAGAATTCATCCAGATTCCAGTCATGCGTGCCTTCTTTGTTGGTAAACGTGACTTGCACGGTATCGCCTTTTTTCACTTTCATTTCTTTGACTGAAAATGAAAAGTTGGCTCCGTCAACTGCGAAGGTTTTAACTTCACCCTGATTCGCAATTGCTTTCGGAGTAGCAGTTGCTGCTCCGCTGCTTTCTAGTATCACATCTTCCGGAACTTCCGGCGTAGTCTCAGTAGTTTCTTCCATCGCTTCATCAGATGAAACTTTGGGAGCTGGCTGGCTGCTGCTTTGTGACATGAGGAAAAGACCACCACCGCCGACAATCACCAAAATTATTACACCGGCGATAAGAATTTGTTTATTCATAATATCCGTGAGAATACCATATGCATTGACAGTTTGTAAATATAGTATTTTAAGCGGTAACCGATAGGGTTTGAGATTTTTTTCTGAAGAAGAATACCAGATGCGAAAGAATTTGGGCAACCGCATTAATTCCTATTACAACAGTCCAAATACTGATTCGTTGCAACGCCACATGCAGGAAAATCAGGAAAACAACCACATACGTCAGGTTATGGATCCGCTGCCACCATTTACCCAGGCGGCCGTGTAATAAATCGTTTGAGGTAAGAACCATACATGTTAAGAACAGTAGCGCAATAAAACTTACCAGAGTAAATAGTTGCTCCGGCAATACTGCCACACCAAAAAACAAGCTCGCAAATCCGCGCATGAGTAAATAATGGAAAAAAGTAAACGCGTACATCAGAATTCCGAGGTACCTGCGGAAGATCGTTAGAATCTGAATTAAACGGTGCTGAATTCCGAATCTGCGACAGATGCCGGGAATTGTGGTCAAGATGTAAGTCACGAGTGCCAGTTGCCCAAACGTCATTGCCGAATTTAAAAATATACTTGCCTGTGGTTTCTGAAAATAAATGGCATACCCTGCCAGCAGCATGAAACCAAACAGGCTGACATATAACAACTGAAATATAAAAATAATCTGCCGGCGGTTTTTAACTACAAGCGCAAAGAGTTGGTCGAAGATTGTTGGGTTCATGAATATCACCAGTATAACTCAATGACTGCGACTGGTGAAGGTTTACAATCAGTAGTTATGAATAAACTATTTTAACTGTTGCATGTGCTGCTGCAACTAATTGCGCAAGGCGACCCAGATCTTGAAAAGCATTGGTGATTATATCTTCTTCCGCAACTATGATCTCAGCATCCTTGTGATCTGCCAGATATTCCCGATCATTTCCAGCAGTACTCACTTCATGAATTCTCTTGAGTTTCGGAGTCACTTCTAACGTCAGCGATTCCTGTGTCGCGGTTCCAGCATTAAGAAAAACTGAGATGCCTGTTTCATCATTTTCTTGACTTTTATTGGGATTAAAATAAAAAGTAAAGTCAGGAACTTTCCGGGCATCTTGAATTGGGCGTTCTTTTCCCGCTATCGCAGAAACCGGCTTACAGATTGCCTCAACAAGATCAGGAACTGTACGTTCAAGCTCCTGTAAAGTTATTGGTTTTCCAAAAACTATTGACGCGTTTACTGATCTACGTGCTCTTATGTTTGCTTCCACCTGCAAATTGTTAGCACCACTCATAAGTTCCAGTTGCTTTGCGAAACTGATGAATTGACCCTGCAGTACTACTTGAGGATCTGTGGGCGTACCCTCTTCAGCTTTATTCATGCGGTTATTATAACCCTTTAGTGCAACCCGTCAGTCTGTTCCTGCTTAAACCTTGCAATAATTGTCTCAATATCTTCCAGCGAACTTGACTGCATGAGCGCTTCCCGGAGTCTGGCCGCATCAGGAAATCCGGAAACGTAAATCTTAAAAAACCGGCGCAAAACCAGGAAGTTTTTCCGGTCTCCCCAGGTTTGAGTAAACAGGCGCGCGTGCCGCAGCAAAAGTTGCAACATTTCTTCTAGCGACTTAGGTTCCTGAGATTTTTGCGAAAACGCCCACAGATTTTTAAAAATCCCGCGGCCAATCATCACCCCGTCAACTCCATATTCCTTTACTTTCTTAATTCCATCTGCATAATCTTCTACATCGCCGTTACCAATAATCACAGTGTTTGGATTTAATTTATTTCGCAGCTCAACTGCTTTTTTTATTTCTTCCCAGTGGCACGGCACGTCTGACATTTCTTTGGCAGTGCGTCCATGAATTGTCAACGCATCTAAATTGTGTGACAACAGAAACGGAATCCAGTCTTCGGTAATGATTGTGTTTAAGCCAATCCGCGTTTTTACACTCACCGGCAAATCACCTGCTCCGGCTTGTGTGGCTTTAATAATTTCACTTGCAAGTGGCCGGTTATTGATAAGACCCGCACACGCGCCGTGTTTCAATACTACCCGTTCCGGGCAGCCCATATTAATATCTATAGCGGCAAATCCCAGATTAACAATGAGTTTCGCTATTTCAAAATAGTTTTCAGGATGCATGCCCCAGATTTGGGCAATTATCGGCCGTTCACTTTCTGTAAATTGAAAGCGATGAATAATTTTATCCTTACCCCGCGAACATAAACCCTCAACCGAAGTAAACTCAGTAAAAAATACATCAGACCGGGCGCAACTGGCGACTATCTGCCGGAACACGCTGTCAGTCACATCCTCCATTGGGGCGAGCGCGAAAAATGGTTTGGGTAACTCCTTCCAGAATGATTTCATATTTCTAACTTCATCAACCTGTCATGCTGAATTTATTTCAGCGTCTAGCGGCTCTATATGTTTATTAAAACATGAGATACTGAAACAAGTTCAGGATGACAGCGGAATTTTACTTTTCCGAAGGAATCATGATCCAGGAGATGATATAGGGCAAGAGTCCCGGCACGCCACCAGGCAGCAGTAATAATATCCAGACTAAGCGTACGACCGTCACATCAAGATTTAAGTAATTGGCAAATGCCAGGCAGACGCCAGCAATTTTTCGCCCCTTTTTTGGCCGCACCAGACGTTTCATGGAAATAGTATACCATTTTTGCTACAATTCCGAGTCTATATGGCGCCAATAGTGGAAACTGAATATGCAAGGAATCGTAACGTCGAGACAGCTACACGAATACGTGATTATTTATTAGCTTTACCACTCCAAAGTTTACCGGTAAGTAATCCGGAAACTGGGCAAAAAATTATCACAGATAGTGAAGAACTGATCATAATCAAAGATGTAACTTCAAGGAAATTTATTCAGGCACTTCGAGCTGAGATCTTTACATCAGAAAATCATACTGATTATGGCGGGTTAATTTTTGGTTATAGTCCAAACTTTCCGGTTAGTTTAAGCCGCAGGATTAGTACACTGAAAAGCGATGGTGTCATGGTGTGGACATTCGCCGAATCTGCAAATCAGTGGCCACCTGAGGTTGGTTTTTTTCCATTACTGGATCGCAGGCAAGGCGCTTTCGTATTGCGGGAACGGGCATTCACAATTTTATCTCAAAATAGGGACAGGTCTCTCAGCCTGAATGATATTGCCGAACTTTGGAAAGCTAAATACCCTGATTACCATCCAGGCAACCCACATATAAAATCAATTTTGAAACCGTTGGATAGACAAGGTAAAATTCTATCAAATGGAAGATATAGCCGTACAGAAAAAATTGTCTACGCCTATACGGTCAACCCTGATCAACTGGATAAACCCGTCAGATGAATGATTGCTTGAATTACTTCGCATCCTGGGTAAAACGCTCTAGAATCTCGCGGCACCACATCCGGGTCTGCTCGCCTGATATATTATGCTCCCCGGCTTTGGCAACGGTTATGGCAAAATAAAACAGTTCGTTATATGACAGAGTGTAATCGACATTGTGGGTCAGCAGAAAATAGTGAGTAAACAAAACTGCCATCCGCTTGTTGCCGTTGCGAAATGGGTGGCCGCGGATGACCTGGTTAAAATACGCAGCTGCAGCATCGAGTACGGTCGGATTTAAAAATTCGCCGCCATAGGTCTGCCGCACGCTATCGAGAATACTTTCGAGCTTGCCCAGAAACCGGGTTTCAAAATCCGGAATCGGTTCACCCAGGTTTTCGAGCGCCTTTTTGAAGTTTTTGAATGTACGGCCGCAATCGGCCAGGGTCAGCCAGTTTCTTGGGGTCGCGTAAATGTTTTTCATCAAACGTCTCGAGCAGCCGATACGTCTGCCCGTATTTTTTTATACTGTAGCGTACCCGCCGGTCCACCGGCATGGCATTATTTACAAACGTCGAGATCCGATTAAAAACATCGATAAGAGGTTTCATGGTTAGCTTATACTAACATAAGCAGACAAGAGTTTGCAGTTTAAATTAACTTGGTAGGGATTTTGTGTCTATTAAAATGCGCCCCACGTCTCGAAGATGACGTGCAATAAATTTTAGTTCTTCAGGGTCGACTTTTGCATCAGAACCTTGTTTTTTTGCGAGTCTTACTGCCTGCCAGAAAAACGGCCCAATATCTTGTAAATCAGAAAGCGCTATTACTTTATCTTTTATAACTGGCATTCTTATGTTAATGAACTCCAAAAATTTACGCGCTGCAGCGCGTAATACTTTTTCAGGGTCTGTATTTTCCTTAAGATCAGTTTCTGCCTGCTCAAGAGTCACCTCGTCTAAACAAAATAGATTGTTTTTCTGTTTAATGAAAATTTCCTTTATATCTTGAGTAATCATGGGATCACGCAAAATTACTTGATCAACCAAAGCCGCCCTTGTTCCATATACAACTTGATGCAGTGGTAAAACATCGAATTCGTAGTCTGCTGCCATCCTTCTAAAAGCACTCTGCCTTTCTTGCAAATTATTGAAATCAACCATTTTGTTTACGTTGAATAAATTAAATCAATTACTAAAATAGATTTCTTATATCAAAAGCTTCATTTTTTCATTATTGGTTTCAAAGTATCAAAACCATTTCCTTGATGTATTGCAGTGTAGATTTTTATTAGTTCAGGAATATTATTCGCTATTATTCGATAATCCTTAGCGTTCTGACTTACCATGCTTCTTTGAAATATTAAACTTGGGTCTTCCGCAATAATTTTTGCATCAGTTTCCATTCTTGAGGCAGCTAAAGCAAATTCTCCTTTAGACTGTTCAACCTGATCAGGATTTAATTTTCCATCACTTTCCAGGAAATTGCTTAATAAATTATGAGCTGCCTGCGAAAACTGTTGCAAGCTAGTCTGTGGTTGAACTACTGGTTTGACACTTCCAAATAAACTATTAAAAGTATTTTCAACAGCAGCTAGTAAATTTGGCTGAATAGCCATTTGACTTACATCACTAATCAAAATCGTATTAATTGTTTGTTTTGCACGAAAAACTGGATCTGCATCACCTGAACGCGGCGGTCTTCCAAGATTATCCACCATTTTATCAACCATATATATTCTCCTTTTTTAAAACTTACTAATTCCTGTAATAGTATCAAATATGCTTGCTCTAGTAAAATTCAGGCTAGCGCCTGGGCCACTTCTTCAAGGCTGGCAAACACCTTATCAGCCTGGGAGTAGTCGGCATCGGGATAGTTCTGGTTGGGTACACAAATCACCTGCATGCCGGCTGCTTTGGCAGCTAGAACACCGTTGGCGGAATCTTCAAGTACGACACATTCCGCAGGCGCAACACCGAGCTTTTGCGCAGTTTTCGTAAATACTTCCGGATTGGGCTTACCCTGCAACACATCTTCACTGGAGATTACTAGGGTAAAGTAATTTTGGAGTTCGGGAAATTTCTCAAAAATCACCTGTAGATAATCACGGTCGCCGCTCGTTGCTAAGGCGAGCTTGAGTCTTCTCTGTTTTAGATGAACAAGTAATGGCAAAGCTCCTGGAAAGAGTTCTAATTCTTTGCGCGCCATTTCAAAGAAAATCTGCTGGCGTTGGTGATACAAATCCTCAACACTTCCCGGCAAGTCGTAGATATCTTTGTACTCTTCAATAATGTCAATCATCCGCATCCCCTCGCGCCCGGCATGCGAGGTAAAGTGAAGTTTACCAAAAGACTGGAGAAACTGATGCGAAGCCCGGAGTTGCAACGGAGTTGAATCAACCAATAACCCGTCGAGGTCAAATATCACTGCCAGTATCATAGTTTAATTGTATCATGTATAGATTCAGGCGATCAGGTCAACGTCTACTATGCAAAACTCGTCATTCTGGTCACACAGGATCCCTTCGGGATTTGTCCAGAATCCCAACCGGATCCTGGATGCGCTTCGCTTACCAGGATGACTATGTAACTCATATACAAGCTTAATTTGACAATTTAATAAGCTGCAGTACAATTTAACAGAATATGGAAAGTGTATTACTGTTTGTATTATTTGCAATCGTAGGATTCGTAGTTGCTTCCATCAAACAAATCAACCAGTACGAACGGGGTATTAAATTTTTCCTGGGCAAATATGCCGGAATCATGCAGCCGGGATGGAATCTTGTGTTTCCGGTAATTGAAACCTATCAGAAAGTCGATATCCGCACCAAAGCTGTTGATGTCCCGCAGCAGGAAGCAATTACCAAAGACAATGTTTCAACTAAAATTTCAGCAGTTCTCTATTACAAAGTTCAGGATGCGGGTAAAGCCATTCTCGAGGTAGAAAATTATTATATGGCTATTGACCAGCTCGCCCAAACCACCATGCGTAATATTGTCGGTGAAGTCGAACTCAATGAGTTGCTCCTGAACCGCGATAAAATCGCCCAGCGGATCCGTGATATTGTGGAGCAGACAACTACTTCCTGGGGACTGGAAGTTCTGACCGTGGAACTGAAAGATATTGTCTTGCCGGAATCCATGATCCGCACCATGGCCAAACGCGCTGAAGCGGAACGGGAACGGCAGGCAACGATTATAAATTCCGAGGCAGAAGTGGTGGCAGCCAAAAATCTCGCGCAAGCTGCCTCTATGATGAGCACCTCTCCCGGAGCCCTGCATTTACGCACGCTTAATTCCATCAACGATATTTCTTCTGATCAATCAAATACCGTAGTTTTTGCAGTGCCGCTTGAAGTGTTACGCGCAGTTGAAGGGTTATACCAGTTTCTGGATAAGAAAAATAAATCAGGTTAGACTTTTCTTTTAATTGCAGATCCTCCCGGCAAATCCTCAACCACCCAGCCATTATTCTCAATCTCTTTTCTCACTTCATCTGCTTTGGCAAACTGTTTTTGCTGGCGTAAGATTTCCCGTTTCGCAACTAATTCCTGGATTTCCGGTGGCACTGCAACCGCTGCTCCGGTTATCTGCACCAAACCAATTCCAAGTAAACTATCTATAGTCATCAGTAAATCATATTTATCTGGCGCCGGAAGATTACTTTTGACTAGTTCCCAAATAACTGAAACCGCCTGTGGCGTATTTAAGTCACTCTCCAAAGCTAGTGTAAAACGGCTGCGCAAACTATCCAGCTGTTGCAGTTTTTCCGGTGAAAGTGTCACGCGTTCGTTAGTTTCCTTTTGTTGTTTAAGTAGAGCTACCTGCCGGTTTAATTCATTAAGTGCGGTTTGCGCAGCACCTAAAGCTTCCCAGGTAAAATTACTTTCCTGCCGCCAGTGCGTTTGTAAAAATAAATAACGCAAAGCCTGTGGTGAAAAACCTTTGGCCAGAATATCTTCCAGCCGGAAAAAGTTTCCGAGTGATTTACTCATCTTCTGACCATCAACGAGCAAATGGTTGTGGTGCAGCCAATATTTGACAAATGGTTTGCCGGTCGCCGCTTCACTTTGAGCAATTTCATTGGTGTGGTGAACCGGAATATGGTCAATGCCGCCGGTGTGCAGGTCAAAACTTTCACCTAAGTACTTCATGCTCATGGCAGAACATTCAATATGCCAGCCGGGAAAACCGATTGTAGTTCTAAATTCATTTCTCTCATCTTTGGTATATTTACCTTGTTCGACTAACTTATCTAACTCTAACCAATCTTCCCTTTTATATCCTTTACCTGCGAACGGTCCCTTAAACCACCACTCCATATCACGACGATGTTCTACTTCCGGTGAAGCGCTGAATTTCCACAAGGCAAAATCAGTCGGGTGTTTTTTGCCCGGCACCGGTTCTACCCGTGCACCTGCCTGTAAATTTTTGACATCAAGCCGCGCCAGTTTTCCGTAATCGGTAAGTTTCGTCGAATCAAAATACAAGCCATCGGCAATGGTATACGTAAATCCTTTTGCCTCCAACCTGGTAACGAGTTCTATCTGTTCTTTAATATGTTCGGTGGCGCGGCAACTGATGTCAGGACGTTTAATACCGACCGCATCCATGGTTTTGAAAAACTCAGTTTCGTAAAATTTGGCGACTTCCCAGGCAGTTTTATGTTCACGGCGCGCGCCTTTTTCCAGTTTATCCTCACCCGTATCGCTGTCTGAAACCAGGTGCCCGACGTCAGTAATATTCATCACGTGGGTCACCGTAAAACCCAGGTAACGCAGTAAGCGAACCAGCACATCGTCCATCACATACCGGCGAATATGACCAATATGCGGATAATCATAAACTGTTGGACCACAGGCATACATGCCGACTTGTTTATCAATTAACGGAACAAAATCTTCAACCTGACGGGATAATGTGTTGTATAATTTCATAGAGCTGATAGCTTATAGCTTGAAATTAACGAAGCCGTCATCCTGGCTTGACCAGGATCAGACGGCATACTTAGTTGAATATTTATTAATGCAATAAGCCTTCATACAAATCTCTGAACTCTGGATTAAATTTGCGTATCGTCTCTATTTTTTCCTTTCGATTCATATCTTTAATTTGTTTTTCTCTTATAATAGCTTGCTCTATTGTATCAAATACTTCGAAATACACTAATTTATGTAAACTGTACCGTCGTGTAAAACCATCAACAATGTCGTTTTTGTGTTCCCATCCGCGCCTTACTAAATTATTTGTCACACCTGTATACAGGGTTGGCCGCTCATTTGCCATGATATATACCACTGCCTGTTTCATAAAAAAATCGCCTGATTCTGGACAAGCCAGAATGACGATTTTTCTTACTAATAGTTAAAGGCTCTCACCCGCTCCCTACGTTCTTACCCCGTTCGTCGCCAAACCGTTTCTGTTGCTTGATGCGTGTACCAAATAAATTTCCCCGTTTGGCTTTACTCGACATGGGTTGTAATTGTTTCGCCTGTTCCTGCATTTTTTTGATTTCCAGTTTTTGTTTTTCCAAATCCTCCAGTTTCTGCTCCTCAAACGCAGTTTTTGGCTGATCCTCAACACCTACTGGTTTTTTAAACTGGGCTGCCAGTTCCTGCCGAACCCGCTCAAGTTTTTTTGCCTTTTCTATTTGCTCCTGTTGTTCAAGCGCAGCTAATGGGTTGACATTTTCAGTCGGAGTTTTCGGTGGTGCAGTTTGCTGACTACTTTGTTTACTGGCGCCTGCACCCTGGCCTTTAGTTTCCTGGGTTCCGACATCAGTAAAGCCGGTCAGTTGTCCCGGAACTTTGGCAATATCTTTGACAATTTGTTTTCCCAGCTCGCCGAGTTGTTGCCCGACGGCTTTCCCAATTCCATCTGCCATATAGCGATATTATGCCACAGTCATTGCGATCCGCCAACCGGCGGAGAAGCAATCCCCTGATGAATAAGATTGCTGCGTCGTCTCGCCATGGCGGGACTCCTCGCAATGACGTGTTCACTACGCAAACCCAAGCTGGATTTTTGCATCTTCACTCATTTTGTCCGGACTCCACGGCGGTTCAAATGATAAATCAACCACCACATCTTTCACTTTTTCCAACTCTTTAATATTAGATTTAATTGGCTCCGCAATCAAAGAAAACAACGGGCAACCAATTGTCGTTAACGTCATCCGGACGGTCACTACATTATCTTTACTAATGTCCACGCCATAAATAAGCCCCAGATCGACAATCGAAATCCCGAGTTCCGGGTCAAGGATCGGTTTAATTTTTGCCATAATTTGTTCTTTAGTGATCATTTTTCTGTCATCCTGAGAGCTCAATTTTGTCATCCCGAGCGTAGTCGAGGGATCCCATTCACCCTTATTTAATTAAGCTGTAATTCCTCAAACCTAGGATTACTTTTCACAATAAGCGCAACTTTTTTCTTCCTGCCCCAATTTTTTAACTGTTTTTCTCTGGCTATCGCGTATTGTGGATTATTAAATTCTTCATAATAAACTAACAAATCAACATTGTATTTCTTCGTAAAACCAACAACTATTTTATGTTTATGTTCCCATATTCTTTTGACTAAATTACTGGTAATTCCAATATATAAAACTCCTGATTTACTTCGAAGTATATACACAAAATATTGCTTGGACATGAGCTGATGTAAAAGATCCCTCCACTCCCGCCTTGACGGCGAGGCAGGTCGGTCGGGATGACAATCGATCTTAGTACTCTCTTCTTCCCTCCAAAGCCTGACTCAGAGTCATCTCATCCGCATACTCAAGATCAGCGCCCATTGGCAATCCATGCGCTATCCGGGTCACGCGAATTTTATTTACATCTGAAAGCTGATCGCTGATAGCTGATAGCTGTTTCTGAATATACATCGCCGTTGACTCGCCTTCCATCGACAAGTTGGTCGCCAGAATTATTTCCCTAATTCCCGATTCCTGGTTTTTAATTCGCTTTAACAATTGTGCCAGCCGGATTTCATCAGGCCCAATATTTGCAAGTGGATTTAAGGCTCCATGCAATACATGATACACACCGCGGTATTTTCCCGTTCGTTCCAGTGATAAAATATCAATCGGCTGCTCAACCACACAGATAATTCCGGCATCACGTGTCTGATCCTCGCAAATTGAACAAGGATTAGTTTCACTGACATTAAAACAGATCGAGCACTCTACCGTATTTTTTTTAAGATTAGTGAGCGCCTCGGCAAATTTCTCAATTTCCACTTGTGGCACATGCAGTAAATAAAAGGTCAGGCGCTGCGCAGATTTCGGCCCAATTCCCGGCAGTTTTTCAAAAGCTTCAATCAGGCGTACTAAGGGTCTTGCAAGCGTAGACATGTGAGGTATTGTAGCAGAAAAAGGCATTACTGAGGCAGTGGTGGAAGTTGCAAACGATCTTCGATCCGGTCAACTCGCTTTTGTAAATGTAAATGTTCATGATCAAAAAATTTGATAGTCACCGAAAGGTCTTTTTCAATCTTTTTGAGTCGTTTATTAACTGGTTTCAACTCTTTTTTGAGCTCATTACTAATCACTCTCCCCACTTCCTTTGCAACCTCATTTCTGACTTCTGTTTGAACAATCGTTTGAATCGCATTAAGATCATCTTTAGTCAACATACTATTTGAGTATACTTGGATAAAGGATTTTTACAATACCTGTTTTTAGGTTTGCAGGTTTTTTACCAGTAATGAGGCTACCGAAACCACATTTAACTTTGAAAAAAGATTTTGCCGGGGAATGTAAATCGTGTCGGTCACGGTAATTTGGTCAATCGGGCTTTTGCTGAGCTGGTAACTTGCGTCTCCTGCCAAAACCGGATGCGTGGCCAGAAAATGAATACTCAAAGCGCCTTGCGCTTTTAAAAACTGGGCTGATTTAATCGCGGTTGAGCCGGTATTAATAATATCGTCAAAGATTATCACATCAAAATCTTTGACGTCAGCCGAGGTACTCAAAATCTTCACGGCGCCGGTTTGCAGATCCCTGGTTTTTTCAAGGTAGACAACCGGTAACCCGATGGCTTTAGCAAACTGTTCGCTTCGTGATTTACCGCCCTTGTCAGGCGAAACCACAATCATGCGGGCGTGTTTATTTAATTTTTGCGAAAGCAGCTGGCGCGTTGCTAATTCCTTAACCGGAATATGAAAATACGGCGTGACGTTTTCTGAATGCAGCTCAACCGTAATGATCGCATCAAAACCCGCGGCTTCGATAAATTTGGCAACCAGTTGCGCCGACACAGCCTCGCCTTTGCGGAATTCTTTGTCCTGTTTGCTATACCCCATCCAGGGGATGATGGCCGTGACTTTTTTGGCTTTCAGTTGCTTCATCGCCTGGCCAAGCAAACACAGCTCAACTAAATTCTGGTCAGCTATTTGCGACAGCGACTGCAGCACAAAAACTTCCTTGTCAGCAACGTCTTCCTGCACATACACGCGGCATTCATTGTCGATGAATCGGGTAATTTCCACTTTGCCCAAAGGAATCCCGCATTGCACTGCTACTTTTTGCGCCAAAGGTTCATTTGAAGTACCGGAAAAAAGAATCATATAATTTTTTGTCATTCTGAACGAAGTGAAGAATCTAGATGCGAAGCATCGTTATGAAACGCTTCGCTAGGTCCTCCTCCGCCAACTGGCGAATCAGGATGACGTTAAATGTTACGCTCTTGCAACTGAAAATTCCATTTCTACTTTTGGTTTACCGAATTCCTGATATGCAGAACCATACCGCATAAACAGTTCCATAAACGGATCTATCTTACCACCCGATGACCCGGGTGCAAAAGCCAGTTCCCCCTCGCGAACGGAAAAAGTGCCATTGGTAAAATATGCCGTCCGCTTCATGCCATTGAGGACGACAGACAATGCTTGCCCGGAAGAAAATTTAACTGCTGAAAGCCGAACCGTAGTTTTCAAGTTACCGTATCCATCAATTGAGGCAATTCGAAAGTCAGGAACCTCTGGAATAATTATTGGATTTATTGATTCCCCAATGAATTTATTATTGCCCGCTGCGATTCCTGCCACTGCTTCCGGATAAAAATCACGTGATCGAAACTGCGAACCTTTATTAGCCACATTGACTAAATGCATGAGTTTAACCTGCGGCTTCACAAATGAAAAACAATAACCGGCGTTTACCCCAACTAGAGTTACGCCATTTTTGAGTTTGGCATACACCAGTTTCTCGCCTTCATTCTGCTCACGGGAAGTTTTTTTATCTTTGCGCGGCGCGGTATTGGTGTAAATAAGCATCCCGGGTACCGGATTTTCAATCGCAAACTGGAGCGTCCAGAAACCGGTGGCGACTGTACTAAAAGAAGGTACGCTGGTCGTCTGGACTGTAGCTTGAGGAAGCAAATGCTTCAGTTTCTGCGCTACCTCGGAAAATGACGGATCCCCGACCCCATAGTCGGCAATAAGTTGGATAAACATATAGTTTAAATCTCCCTAAAACAGATCTGATTATAACAAAAACTAACCATCTCCGTACGGTTACTTGCAGTTAACGCACCACAGGCACAAGAATAATCGAAGTGGGACGTTCTTTCATCTTTGTCCGGAAGATCCAAAAAAATCCACTCTCCTGTGGCTCACCGGACTCTGAAAGTATAATTACATTCCCTTTATTTCTCGTTGCCAGTACATCCAATTCTAACTTCTCTTCCTGTGTGGGGACATACAGTGTTCCGATGACAACACCTTGAAAGTCAATTTTATTAAGAATAACTGAGAGATCCCGGACCGGCTGGATTCCTTTTCGCAAACAAACAATATAGGAAATACCGTTCTCTGACAAATCGTCACGGAACTGAGGAGTATCAAGGGAAGCTAGCTCAGGATATACCCATATAGACCGTCTCAAAACACCGTCAATTGATCCCTGATCTTCTATTTGAAGCGCAGCTACTACAGGTTCCACTATTTCACCAATCACGAGCACATTGCTATCTTTGAAGCGGGGTCCGCCATCTCGCAAAAACCGTTGCACCAAACCATCTAACTTTTTTACATGCCGCAGGGAAACATTTTCCCGAACTTTCGGAGAAAACTGATAACGAATATATTCAGGTACAGCTGTGCAGGTAGGAAACCATTTCATAAAATCAAATTTTTGCTGTTCCCTCTCCTCAGGATGCTCAAGAATACCGGCAAGAAATCCGATATAAGCTTCTGCTGATTCCGGATCTGCGGAGTGAGGTTTTACGCGAGATAACTGTAAGTACCAAATCATTTCAGCCAGATAGTTTTGCTCGTCTCCGGGAAGTTCGTGAACAATTCCCTCAATTACTGCGTTTTTCTCTGGCTCAGTTCCTTTGTGATATGCACTCCAAATAAACGTCGTGACATCTCGCCATTTATTCAACTGTTCAACGTGATAACGCCAGATATGATCTCTACCATGAATACGAGAAAGCGTACGCAGAATGTCAGATTTCGGTACAAAATCATTCCCGCTAATAAGAGCGCGGAGCCATTCAGGAGTCAAGCTGATCTGCTTTCCAATTCTTTGTCCCAACTCATGCATATCGGCAAGGATTGTAGCAGAATTTTATTTTCACGTCCCTTCCTGCCAGCTGGCAAGATAGTGCTTTTGTTCGGGCGTTAATGTGTCAATTTTTATACCCATTGCCACAAGTTTCAGCCGCGCAATCTCGGCATCCATTTCCGGTGAAATGGTATACACCTGAGTTTTCAGCTTACCTTTGTTTTTGACAAAGAACTCTGCGGCAAGTGCCTGGTTGGCAAAGGACATATCCATGACTTCTGCCGGATGCCCTTCTGCCGCGACTAAATTAATCAACCTTCCTTCTCCCAACACATATAATTTTTTCTTCGATCTTTCCCCTTCCCCCTTCCCGCTTTCCGCTGAAATCGTATATTCGTCAACATATGGTCGGACCGTACGCTTGGATTTGGCTTTTTGCTCCAGTTCAGAAACGGCAATCTCGACATTAAAATGTCCGGAATTGGCAATCAGGGCGCCGTCTTTCATCTTTTGCATATGCTCGAAACTGATGACGGTTTTGTCTCCGGTCACGGTCACGAAAATATCCCCGACTCGGGCAGCATCAGCAATCCGCATGACCGAAAATCCGTCCATCACCGCTTCGAGCGCTTTGATCGGATCAACTTCGGTAATTATAACCTGCGCGCCCATACCGCGGGCTCGGCTCGCGAGACCTCTTCCGCACCAACCATAGCCGCATACTACAAATACTTTTCCAGCGAGTAATACATTGGTTGCCCGTAAAATGCCGTCGATTGTTGATTGTCCCGTACCATACCGGTTGTCAAAAAAATGTTTGGTCGCGCTGTCGTTGACTGCAAACACCGGAATTTTTAAGGCTTTATCCTGCTCCATGGCTTTGAGCCGGATTACTCCAGTGGTAGTTTCTTCTGAAGAACCAATTACTTCTGGTAATTGTTGTGGCCGTTCTTTATGAAGTAGTGAAACCAGATCAGCCCCGTCATCCATGGTAATTTCTGGTTTGGTATCAAGCACCGCGTTTAAATGTTGATAATAGGTTTTCGTATTTTCACCTTTAATTGCATAGGTTGGAATATTGAAATCTCCAACGAGTGATGCCGCCACTTCATCCTGAGTTGAAAGCGGGTTACTCGCGCATAAAGCCAGTTCTGCTCCACCAGCTTTGAGTGTAAGCATAAGGTTTGCAGTTTCGCTTGTTACATGGAGACATGCTCCGAGTTTAATTCCCTTTAACGGTTTTTCTTTCGCAAACCGTTTTTCCAGAAGTTTCAGTACCGGCATGTTTCTGCCCGCCCACTCAATCTTGAGTTTTCCCTGTTTAGCCAAAGTGAGATCTTTAACGTCATGTTTTTTTATCATGCTGCTCCTTATTAAATAGTAAGTTTTATAATGGAAGTCCCGTTTCGTAATTTTCCTCGTACCGTTTTTTAAATTCTTCAACCGTGAACTCATGCGTCTGGGTACCCATTTTTTCAACCGTGTAAACTGCGGCAACCGACCCCATCTGGCCGCATGTTGCAAGATCAAAACCACGCAAGTATCCGGCTAAAAATCCCGCGCGGAAACAGTCTCCGGCTCCGGTCGGGTCAACTACTTTTTTGGGCTGAGCCGGAGGAATTTCAATAGTCTCTTTTTTAGTTTCAATTCGCGCGCCCTTTCCACCCAATGTGGTGATTGTAATTGCGACGCTGTTAACCAGCTCTTGATGTGTCCACTTGGTTTTTTCTTCAATCAAGGCAATTTCATAGTCATTGCCGATGAGAATTTCAGCTCCGCTAATAAACTTTTTTAATTCCGCAGCTGAAAACGAACCGGTCTGAAACGCCGGATCAAACATAAAACGCCAGTTATTTTTTTGGCACTGTACGACATAGTTTTTCATAGCCGCTGGAATAGTAGGGGCAACAATGACAAAGTTTTCATCTCCAACTTTCGGCGGTGGCAATGTCAGTTTATCGGCGCTACTCGAGGCGCCGATTTCAAACGAGCCGATCTGGTTGTTGTCCAAATCATTAATGACGTGGTAATGACCAGTGCGTTTATTTTTGACAATCGTAATCTTTTCCCGGGAAATACCATAGTTCTGTAAGTGTTTTGCATATCGGTCAAAGTCATAGCCGGCAGCTGAGACGATCAGTGGATCAGTGTGTAAAAGTTTCAGTGTGTAAGCAATGTTTCCGGCAGTACCGCCAAAATGGTCGGAAATAGTATCGACGAGAAAACTCAGTGAGATCTGGTGGATTTTATCCGGCATGATCAGGTCAGCGATCCGGCCGTTGTGAACGGTGATCGTGTCATACCCAAGGGTGCCGGTAACTATGATATTCAAGATAATATAATAATTGTAATGATTATAAATCTGTCATTTCAATCCGCAGCGTTCTTTCGTGCGGCCTTCGGCCTAGATCCCTCGACGGAGTTTATCCCGATAAAATCGGGACTCGGGATGACAGCAGACAAAGCTTTACCCTATCCCCAACTGTTTTGACACATCTTGCATTTTGGCTGCTGCGGCTTGCTGTGACTGGCGGATGGCATCGTTGACTGCGGCGGTCAGTTCCGGAACTTCCTGGCCATCGATTTGGATTGAAACAATTTGTTGCGTCCCTGTAATAACTACCGTAATCCGGCCTTGCGACGTGGTGAACTGCAATTTTTCCAGTTCTTTCTGGATTTGCGCGGCCTGACTCCGCATTTTATTGAGATCCCCGAGCATTTTCAATGGATTTTGCATGGTTTGTTTCCCTTCTTAAGGTCTTATATTTATACTTAATATTTAAACCTGATTGGATTTACGAAATACATTTTAATTTGGCCTCTTCTGTCATGCCGAACTCGTTTCGGCATCAATAAATGTTTTGAGATCCTGAAACAAGTTCAGGATGACAGAAAACTACCTAAGTTGTGTGTCCCCTAAATAACACTCAGTTCTGACTAATGACTACCGTTTCTTCAATACTGTCTCAATTTTAACATCCAATCCTACCACTTCCCCGATTACTTTAGCAACTAAATCACGAACTTTGGACTCAGTTATCCGCTCGGCATGAAACTTGTAATTGGCTTCGATTGTTAACATTCCATTTACAAATTTGACTGGCCGGCAGGAACGCAAGACGCCGACTATAGAATGATTAAACGGCTTCAGTTTATCAAGAATTTCTGACCAGTGCGCCAGAATCGATTGCACTGAGGCATCGGCTTCACCGGCCGAAATGGTCGCAATAGCTCCCATTTCCTGTACCGAGGGAACGTGCGGTTTTGCAGAGGGAGCTGACACCAGCACTGCTCCCGACTCACAATATTCAACGACAGCAAGTTCAAACGGCAGTTCTGGAATCGGCGAACTTTTCACCTGCGAAAAAGCGCTAGTAAGAGTATGAATGGCCACAATCAGCTCTGCACGCGACCAGGAGCTTTTCGTCGTATAGCTTTCAACCAACTGAGTTTCCAGTCGTTTCACAATCGTGATCATAAACTGGGTCAGATTTTTGCCGCTACTGACTAACTCGTGAATGCGCTGAAGTAATTCAGACGTCTTTTTTTCCTGCAAAAGCGCAATAAACTTTTCCAATTCCTGGCTGTCAGTTAAACCTAAACTTGACTGTACGGTGCCAACTGTTATTTTATCCGAGCTCACTGCCGCCTGTTCTAATAATTTTGCTCCGTCTCGAAAAGCCCCGTCTGCAGCTTCGGCAATCAGGGTGAGGGCAGCATCATCGATCTGTAATTTTTCGCCCTTAACAATCCGCAGTAATGATTCTTTGAGTTGGGCAACCGTGGCGCGTTCAAACGGAATAAAGACGCAGCGTGAAAAAATGGTTTCCGGGACTTTGTGCGCTTCGGTAGTAGCTAGAATAAATACGGCGTGGGCTGGCGGTTCTTCGATCGTTTTTAAAAGGGCGTTAAAGGCTTCGCTCGTCAGCATGTGCACTTCGTCAATAATGTAGACTTTGAATTTAAGTTGAATCGGGGAAAGCTTTATTGTCTCTCGCAGCTGCCTGATTTCTTCAATGCCGCGATTTGAGGCCGCGTCAATTTCCAACACATCAAGGTTATTGCCCACGGCAATACTTTGACAGGTCTCGCAGACACCGCAGGCTTCCTGATTTTTAGTGTTTGGGCAATTGATCGATTTGGCGAGTATCCGGGCTGAAGACGTTTTACCGGTACCTTTGGGGCCAACAAATAAAAATGCGTGCGGAATTGACTCTTTGTGTAAATACCGGGCCAGTAAGTTGGCCACTTCCCGGTTATCGAGTTCTGCAAGTATTTTTGGCCGGTATTTACGGTAAAAAACCATAATTAATCGTGGTGGATACCCATAAGATGATTCAGTCCATGGGCAATTAAAAATTCCACCTGTTCGTCGACCAGTTTATTTTCCTCAGCCGCTTCCAGTACTGCTTGAGGATACGAAACAATCACATCACCCAAGCGCAACACCTGATCAGGCGCCGATTTATCCGGTGAGAAACCGGATTGCACAGCGCTTTTTGAACTGACTTTGGGGTCATCGAGCGCAAACGACAACACATCGGTTGTGTCGTTGATCTCGCGATAGTGAGAATTTAATTGTTTCATTTTCCGGTCGCCGACAATGCTTACTCCGACTTCGACTTCCCCGGTCAGTTTCTGAGATAAATAGCTTTGGACAAAATCGCGGATTTTGCTGCGATCTGCCGGGAAGCGGGATTCAATGTGGATGAGTACCGTAATCATGTCTTACAACTCCGCCTTAACAATAGTGGCTACCCGATCGCCTGGAGCGCGACCCGCCACTTCCTTCATCGCCATGCCCATCAGCTGCCCGAAATTGGTCATGCCTTTATTTTTCAAAGCCACCACCATAGTTTTTATTTCGGCATCAGTTAATTCTTTTGGTACATACTGCTCGAGGATAGTAAGTTCCTGTTGTTCTTTCGCAACGAGATCCGGCCGGTTTCCTTTTTGAAACGCTTCGATTGACTCCCGATGAGTTTTGACCTGCTTTTGAACAATTTTCACCACATCTGCTTCGGTTAGTGTGCCACCTTTGACTGGCGGGTAGGTGTCAATTTCGTACTTTTTAATTGCGGCAATGAGATATCTGAGCGTATCCACACGCAGCCGCTCGCCTGACTTCATGGCGGTAATGAGATCAGTTTTAAGTTGTTCAAATAACATAGTTACCACTAAAAAATTTCCTTTTGAAAAGGCACACTCTGTGTCTGATAAAAAAACATTACCGGACTTGTTTCCGGCGCTTGAGTTGTAAGCTTTTAGCTTTTTCTTTACGTTTTTCCGAAGGCTTCTGATAAAATTCCCGTTTCTTAAGCTCCTGTAGCAAACCTTCAGAAATAACCTTTTTCAAAAATTTGCGAATAACTGCATCGGATGAATCGCCCGGTTGGGCTTTGACCACTATCATGGTACAAAAAGACACCTCCCCCTGACTGTTTCAGTAACCACAGGCAAATATGCCTCCGGTCGAAACAGTTAAAAGTAAAAATAAACGGTTTATAAATTTTTAAGCCGCGCGGCAACGAGCTTGGCAATTTCTTCCTGGTTTGACGTTTTTTTCCCACCACCCTCGTAAATAGCGGTTGAATTGGCGTAGCGCGGTACAATCCACAAATGCGCATGGGGAATTTCCTGACCAAATGTCCCCCATGACACGTGATTTGCTCCTAATACCGGTATTATACCACGAGTAATCTTGGCTGCGGTAGTGAAAAAACCGCCAATTTCCACCTCAGGTAGATCATAAATCCACCGCGTATGAGTCTTTGGCACGAGCTGCAGATGCCCCCTCGCTTGGGGATATTTGTCAAGAAAGGCAATGGTAAGAGGGTCGTCATAAACAATATTTGCTGGCTCTTTACCAGAAATGATGTTACAAAAAACGCATGGCATAATAGTTATTTGTCATCCTGAACTTGTTTCAGGATCCCAAATGGTTGTTAGATGCCGAAACAAGTTCGGCATGACATAAAACATGAAGGTGTTGAAAGTTTTACATATCTGTTGCACTTCTAATTTTTAACTCTAAAGCTTATATCCGAGTTTCCTGAGTAGCTCCCGCCGTTTGGGTACGTCTTCCGCGGTTTCTACTCCCAACGGCGCCCCACCGTCAACCACGCCCAATACGCCTCTACCTTGTTCAGTTTCGGCAACTATTATTTGTAACGGGTTTGCAGTGGCCACAAAAATGCGGAGCACTTCCGGTACCAGTTTAATCGGGTTGAGAACGTTAATGGGATAGGCATTTTCCAGGAAAATGAAGAAGGTGTGGCCGCAGCCGACATTTTGCGCGTTTAATACCGCTAAATCAATCATCTCTTTACTGTTGCCGCTCGTTCTGATTAACCGCGGACCTGAGGCTTCACAAAAAGCCAGGCCAAATTGAATTCCCGGCACTGCCCCTACCAATGTTTCATGTAGATCCTCAACCGTTTTAATAAAATGCGACTGGCCAAAAATGAGATTCTTCGCATCCGGGTTTTCGATTCTGATAATTTCTGTGTCCATGATTTCTACTCCTTTCCGGCTATTTTTTTAACACTTCAATAATCTCATTCAGACTCAACTTCGTCGGCCGCATGTCCGGATTTTTGGTCGTCCCGTTTAATAAAATTTTTTTACTTGAATGTAAATACCAGGTCGCTTCCGGATCCAGTTTTTGCAACCGTTCATACGCTTCAGTAAAATCAACTGGCGTCTCAGGCATACCTTTGATGCGGATGTATTTTTTATGCGGATCTTTACGCACTACGACCAGATACCCCATTTTCTGGGAAACTTTCAAAACCGAATCATTCAAGGTCTCAAACGCAATTGCTTTACCCCATTTTGACGTAAATGGAATTCCGTCAGCTGCAATAATCTCCTCCGCCCACACCTTCTCCTGCATGACTTTGTAAATTGCGTCCAAAATTGCAAACCCGTAATCGACAATTTGCTGGTCGTTTTCGGGATAGAGAACTTTAAAGCCATCAATGATGGCAACTGCCTGAAATACGTGGAGATCGGCATTCGGATTCGGTAGCGTCACCTCTTTAAAATGATCGAAGAAATTGATTACTTCGACGATGCGCGCCAGCGCCTCATCCTCCCAGGTCTGACCATGGGAAATTTCCGTCTGCAAATATTCGTATACTTTTTTCGCGGCACACGTATCCGCATCACTTTGGTGGTGGTCTAACGTACCAAATCCCGTATCAACGTGCCAGATATGCGGATCTGCATCAACCGGTTCGTTTCGCAAAGTCTTTCCAGCCGGAACAAAGGCCATCTCCGCCTCCTGCCAGTTGGGTAAAAAGCGTTTGATGAGCCATGCCGCACAAATGGCATCCAGATCCGGAGTTTTATGGGTAACGATAGTAAACATTACGCTTTCGAGTATAACGTCCGATATCCGATTTTGCAATTCAGTTTGATCGCAGCAATAAATCTTGAGTTAATACGCCTGGGCGAAGAACCAGCGGTGATGAGCTGCTTTTTTGCAGTAAATACACGTTCCTGTTTCTTCCACTGCGTCTAATGGTAAACAGCGGGTGGTAGCTTTGGTTTCAGCTTTAATTTTTGCCTCGCATTCGGCAGACTCACACCAGAAAGCTTTGATAAATCCGCGTGACGTACTCATGATTTGCTTAAATTCGTCATAGGAATTTGCCTCACGGATATTGCTCTTGAGAAACTCCAGTGCTTTTTGAAACAGTTCCTGTTGAATCGAGTCAAGCAGTTGCATAATTTCCTGGCCCAGCTGTGCTTTGGCAATGGTAAATTTTTCTGCGTCAATCCGCTTGACCAAAGTCACCGTTTTATCCTGCATTTCGCGCTCCCCAATCTCAATCCGGAGCGGCACACCCTTCACTTCCCAAGTGTTAAACTTGCGTCCGGCGCTCTGGTTATCTCCCTTGTCAAATATAACGCGGATTCCTTTTGCTTCCAGGTCTTCGGTTAATAGTTGGCCATAGGTAATAAGCTCGCTTTGCTCCAAACCTTTTTTAAATATCGGAATAATCACGACCTGATATGGCGCCACTTTCGGCGGCAAAATAAGACCGTGATCGTCTCCATGCACAAGAAATAATCCGCCTAACGCACGAGTAGAAAATCCCCATGATGTTTGCCAAACATACTCAATCTTCCCTACACGATTCTGAAATGACACTTCAAACGGCTTTGAAAAATTTTGACCTAAATTATGTGAAGTTGCAGCTTGTAACGCTTTACCATCTGGCATTAAGGCTTCGACACAGTAGGTAGTTTTGGCGCCGGCAAACTTTTCAGCCGTGCTTTTAATCCCGGTTAAAACCGGAATCGCGTAATATTCCTGGTAAATTTCCTGGTACCACTCAAGTGCCTGCACTTGCATTTCAATAGCCCCCGCCTCTGTTTCGTGAGCGGTGTGACCTTCCTGCCACAGGAATTCGGAAGTCCGCAAAAACAGATAGGTCCGCTTTTCCCATCTGACCACATTGTTCCATTGGTTGATAAGCATTGGTAAATCACGCCAACTGTGAATCCATTTGGCATACATGGCATACATGATCGTTTCTGAAGTCGGGCGAACGACCAAAGGATCTTTCAATTTCTCTCCGCCACCAATAGTGACAATTGCCAATTCCGGCGCAAAACCTTTGACATGCTCTTTTTCTTTTTCTAAAAGTGAGTGTGGAATAAACAGGGGAAAATAGGCATTTTGCACTCCGCCTTTTTTCATCATCACATTAAATACTTCCTGCACCAGTTCCCATATCGCGTAGCCGTAGGGACGGATGACCATCGTACCTTTGACCGGCGCGTAGTCTGCAAGTTCTGCTTTAAGAACTACGTCAGTATACCAGTCAGAGATATTTTCGCTTTTCTTTTTTAATTCTTTTTTTTCGTATTGTTGCATGTATGTCATGCTGAATTTTAATACAATCTCCCGCCGATTTCAGCCGTAGCTTTGTCAGGTGTAATTAAAATACATTCGCCATTCTCGTCTGGTACGCCAAGCGTCAACACCTCAGACATAAACGGACCGATTTGCCGCACAGGCAAATTAACCACTGCCAACACCAGTTTACCTAATAACTCATCCCGATTATAGTGGCTGGTGAGTTGGGCGCTCGACTTTTTCATCCCGAGTTCGGCCCCAAAATCGAGCGTCAGCTTAAACGCCGGCTTGGTCCCATCAGGAAATTCATCCACCGCAATAATTTTTCCCACCCGGATATCGACATTCCGGAATTCATCATACGAGATCATGGTTGCTCCTTTGTAAAATTTTATAAAGTAGCTTAAGAAAAACCGCCCTCACATTATTTGGGCGGTTACTTACAATCTCTCATACTACTGGTATTTAATTATATGGGCTACTGGCGGGAAACGCAAACTTGTGTTAACCCCGGCGCAAAATCCGGATGATATCGTTAATGGTTACGAGCGCTATGAGTCCCAGTAAAAACATTAACCCAATCTGGTGCGCTGCGGCTTCAACTTTAGGCTTCACTTTACGGCCCAGGAATTTTTCAAAAACGACAAATAACAGCCGGCCGCCGTCAAGCGCCGGAATTGGTAAGGCATTTAAAATCGCAAGATTTAATGAAAGTAAGCTCGTCAATTGTAAAACTGCAATATATCCATACTTGACTGCCTGGCCGGTAGCCTCAGCAATTCCGATTGGTCCGGCTACGTCAATTTTACTGGTTTGAAACGTTACTAACTTTACGAGCGTTTGTCCCAGGGAAACCAAAGTTAAATAAGAAATATAAAGCGATTCTTTCAGTCCGTAAAATGGAGCTAAATACCAGGGATATTTGCGCAGTTCAATATCTGAAATCGCCACCCCCATGGCGCCTTCTCCTTCGGGCGGATTTTTGCGGGGAGTAACATTGACCGTAATCGGCTCACCCTTGCGAACCACTTTAAGTTCAACTGGTTGTTCCAGATTTTCTTGAGTAATTGCGATAAACTCTTCAGTAGTGGACACCGTCTTTCCGGCCAGACTGATAATTAAATCCTGTTCCTGAAGTCCGGCCAGCGCCGCCGGTGAGTTGGCGGAAACTGTTTCAACATGCACCTGGTCTGTTGGCAAATATACACCATGCGTAAAGATAAATGAGATAATGACGACCGCGAGCGCAAAGTTCATGCTCACGCCAGCCAGAAGTACGACCGCCCGTTCTTTTTTACTACGTGCCCAGAAAAAACGCTTACGTTGTTTCGGGTCAATTTCTTTTTCTTGTCCCGGTTCCAGGTCTTCGCCGGCGAGCTTCACAAATCCACCCACCGGCAACCAGTTGATTGAATAAATCGTTTCGCCCACTTTCTTACCCCACAGCCGCGGCGGCAAACCAAAACCAAATTCCTCAACACCCATGCCTAATCTTTTTGCCGTTATGAAGTGACCAAACTCGTGGACAAAAACGAGGATGGAGAGAATAACGACAAATGTAATAATAGTCAGAATCATCGTGTTTTCTAATTTTGCAATTTATACAGATTATTCTATCGCGAAGAATCAGACGTCATTCTGGCTTGTCCAGAATCTGCGTCTGATTCTGGAGTCTCCGCCAACTGGCGGATCCCCAGAATGACGCAGTGAGCAATTTTAACTCTTTTTATATCTGTAGCAATTCTTTTTCTTTCAATTCGCCTAAACGGTCAACTTCGGTAATCATCTCATCGGTCAGTTCCTGTAAATGTTTCTCTTGGCGCGTCCGATCATCTTCGGTAATTTCTTTTGCCTCAAGCGAGCGCTTCAGCCGCCCCATTTCTTCGTGCCGCACCTGCCGGATCATCACTTTGCCTGCTTCCAGTTTGGCTTTGGCAAGTTTTAAATATTCCTGTCTTCGTTCTTCAGATAACGGTGGAATGCTGATCCGAATCTGCTCGCCATCCACTACCGGATTTAAGCCGGTATTCGCTTCCAAAATTCCTTTGACAATATCGTCTTTGGTGGCCGGATCAAACGGTTGGACAGTAAGCGTCATTGAATCGGAGCTGGAGATAGTCGCCATCTCGCGAATTTTCATCTGCGCGTTGCCGCCGTATGCAGCAATGATGATATTTTCAACCAACGCGGGAGTGGCTCTACCGGTCCGAATGGTCGCCAGATCTGCCCGGGTCACTTCCAGGCTTTTTTGCATTTTTGACAAAACTGATGAAGTGGTTTGATCAGGCATAAGTTTTGATATAATTATAACATGTTAAACAGAAAATCATGGAACGAAAAAAGTGGCTGGTGGTATTTACTGATAATTCCAATAACGCTTCTCGTATTCTTAGCCACTCATTTACTAGTGTACCGCAGTATGCTGAGTCCATATTATCATTACTATTGGAAGTATGGGCAGCAAATCCCTTACCATGCTATATATTTTGGAGAAGTTTTTTTAATTTTAGCGACTATACTTCTATCGATAATTATAACTGGGATTGTAATCTTACTGAAACGGGACAAGACTTTAGGCTGGAAAGCTAAAGTATTTCTCGTTAATCTGTTTATTTGCTTAAGCCCTATTATCTTATTGGTAATCTTTATCTTCATTTACCAATCCTACAGAATTTATTAAGACGCTATTCGCCGAGGGCGATGCGAGAAAATCGTGCCACCTGGATATTTTCGCCGATTTTGGCAATTGTTTGTTTAACCAGATCTCCAACTGACAGTTGCGGATCGCGGATATACTCCTGTTTCAAAAGTTCTTCGACATTTTTGGGATCCATGGCCGATATTTGCATTGCCAGTTCATGTGCCAGCGTTTTAAAATCATCAGTTCGCGCGACAAAATCAGTCTCGCAGTTGAGTTCAACGAGCACTCCAATCTTACCCTGATTATGAATATAGGATTCAATAATGCCCTGTTTAGTTTCGCGGCCTTCTTTTTTGGCGGCTTTTTCAATACCACGCGACTTGAGCCAGCTTTCAGCTTTTGCTAAATCACCATTGCTTTCATCAAGCGCTTTGCAGCATTCGTTCACACCGGCCCCGGTTTTTTCCCGTAAGGATTTGACTTTGGTCACGTCAATCATAATTCTGTCATCCTGAACTGTCCCGAAGTGATCCCCTTGGGATTTCAGGATCTCTTAACTATCAAGTAATTACTTTTTCGCAGGGGGTCCCTCGCTGGGACTTCCAGCTCGGGATCACGCTGCGGCGTCATTTTTTTTCGGTCGAACAGTTTTTTTCTTTGGTTTATCCAAATCTTTTTCAGCTTTCGGCTCAGTCTTCTTCTCAACTGCTGTGGCTTTTACTGCCGGCGTTTTTTGGGATCCTTCGGCGGGAGACGCCTCAGGATGATCCGCCGGCGGCACCTGTAAACTCTTGGCCTCAGCATCCTTTTTCGCAGTCTCGCCTTTGCGGCGGATCTCAACTCCTTCTGCATATCCGTCAGCTAAATATTTAATGAGCAGTTCAAGTGCGCCTACTGCATCGTCGTTTGAAGGAATAAAGTAATCCACTTCGTTCGGATCACTATTCGTATCAACAATACCAATCAGCACTTTACCCATTTTTCTGCCTTCCGCAACTGCCACGTCTTCGCGTCTGATATCCACAACCACTACCGCATCAGGTGCTTGGGTCAAATGGGATACTCCACCATAAAACATATTCAACCGACCCAAATAGCGGCTCAGTTTCACGCGTTCATGCTTTGGGAATTTATTCCAGGCGCCGGTTTCTTGTTCCTCGGTGAGCCGGCGGATTTTTTCCAAATTTTTATGCACTTCCGGCCAGTTGGTGAGAAAGCCACCAATCCAGCGTTTGCAAAAGTAAGGGGCCCCAACCCGTTCAGCTTCGGCTTTTACAATCGGCGCTGCCTGGCGTTTGGTTCCCACAAACAGCGGGATTTGACCTTCCTCGCCCATTTTCTTCAAAATCGCCGCCGCCCGCTCAAGTCCAGCCTTGGTTTTGGCCAGGTCGATGACGTGAATTCCGTCCCGTTCCTGGTAAATAAACTCAGCCGCTTTGGGATGCCAGCGTTCGGCCTTGTGGCCAAAATGGCATCCGGCTTCAAGTAGTTCTTTTAAGGTAATTTCCTGCATAAACAAAGAACAGCACCGATACGCCGGTGCTGAAAAGCGTATCTTCCTTGACCTGCCACCGGTTTGCTCAAAAGAGAGGAAGATATAACCGGTGTGAAAAGTAAAGGAATTATAGCATACCAATGCTCAATCTGACAATAGCAGTTTTACCTATTCCATCGGAAATTGTTTACACAAAGCCATAACTGCTTTCCCGATTTTAACCAGTTTTTGGTTGCGCGCCAGTTCGGCCTTTACTTTAGTCATAAATCGTGCGCGCTCGGCTTTATCTGCAGGTAACCTGTAATGCTGCACTTCCTGAACTACTTCGGCAATCCACATACCCACCTGTTTCATTTCTTTTTCCTTCATACCCCGGGTCGTTAAGATCGGAGTACCGAGTCGCACACCTGACGGAAACATCGGCGGATTAGTGTCATGTGGCACCGTATTGTAATTGGCGACAATATGGGCTACTTCCAAAGCCTCGGCAACCACATTGCCAATCACCTGTTGCGGTCGCAGATCAAGAACTAACAAATGACTGTCAGTTCCACCGGTGGTAATCGTCAATCCTTGCGCTTTCAACATGTCAACTAACACTTGCGCATTTTTTACTATTTGCCGCGCATATTTTTTAAATCCGGCGGTATCGGCTTCTTTCAAACAGACGGCAATTGCCGCAGTCGTATTGTCATGCGGCCCGCCCTGCAGTCCGGGAAAAACGGCGCGGTCAATCTTTTTCCCCATATCCGGATCTTTTTTCAAACCTCTTTCAGTTACGAGAATAATCGCCCCCCGCGGTCCGCGTAAAGTTTTATGTGTCGTTAACATCACTACATCCACATAGGGTACTGGCGACGGATACGCGCCACCGGCAATCAGCCCGGCAATGTGCGATACGTCAGCGAGCACCAGCGCGTCAACTGAATCGGCAATTTTTCGCCACTGTTTCCAATCCAGAATTCTGGGGTACGCGGTAGTTCCCACTACAATCATCTTCGGTTTTTCTAGTACCACCTGCTTCGCCACTTCCTCCATGTCAATCCAACCATCCGGATTTACATCATACTGGACTGAATTATAAAACTTACCGGAAAAGGTGACGTTCGGATGTCCGTGCGTCAAATGCCCGCCTGCGGAAAGTTTCAACCCCATGATTTTATCTCCGGGATTCAGCAGGGCAAAATAAACCGCGGCATTTGCCGGTGAACCTGAATAAGGTTGGACGTTGACATGCGATACGCCAAATAGTTTTTTGGCCCGAGCAATCGCGATCTCCTCCACCTCATCTGCCACTTTGTTTCCCTGATAATACCGTCTCCCTGCGTATCCTTCAGAGTATTTGTTCATAAGGACCGAACCCAAAGCCTCACGCACTGCCAGAGAAGCATAATTTTCCGAAGGAATCATTTCCAAAACTTCCTGCTGCCGCAGTTTTTCCTGCTTAACACAAGCTGCGATAGCTGGATCTACTTGAATTAACTTTTTTTGAATCATAGAATGCTCCTTTTTTTGTCATCCCCTCCGCCAACCGGCGGATCAGGATCTTCAACTTAATTTGTAATAATTGCTGCCGATCCGCTTGCTTGCGGACGGCATGACGAAAGATGTCTTTATGTATAGCACAAAAAAGCCCTCGTCGCAGTCAGTTTTGCGAAAACACAGAAGTTTTATGAAGTTGAATACGTATGTAGAAAAGCAAGTTGAGCTTTTATCATATATGTTTTGTAAGTTTGTTCTTTACTACTTCCCAGACTTTTAAGGCGACGGCTTCAATTGACTGTGTTCCGTCAATAATTACAAACAGGTTAGCATATTTTTTGGCAAGTTGTCGATATCCTTCATGAACGCGCTCGTAAAATTCTTTTTGCTGTAAATCCAGCCGATCTTTTACTTTTATAGCAGTCCGTCGTCGCTTTTGGCCAGTTGCAACCGGAACATCCAGGAAAAACACCAGATCAGGAATTGCCCCGTTAATGGCCAACTCGTTGAGCTCTTGAATTTTTTCTCCGCCTAACTGCCGGCCATAACCCTGGTACGCAATGCTGGAATATACATAGCGATCGCACACGACAATTTTCCCGTTTTCAAGTGATGGAAAAATGATCTGTTCTACGTGTTGGGCCCGGGCTGCGGCCATGAGGTATGCTTCGGCAACCGCAGTCAAATCCACATTTTCCGGATCATGGGTAATTGCTCGGATTTGCTCGCCAATCCGCGTGCCGCCGGGTTCGCGGGTCACCGTCACCCCAAACCCTTGTTCATGCAAGTGACTAGCGAGAATTTCAACCTGAATTGATTTACCCGCGCCTTCCCCACCTTCAAAAGTTATAAATAAGCCTTTTTTCACAAGATTGAGATTAGCAAAAATTGCGTAGGGACACAATAAGCCGCTGTTACTTATGAGAGCAAATCCGATAACTCATACACCTGAGAAATAATCAGATCTACTCCGTCGGTTTCCGGACTTACCTGATTCCAACTTACCCAACACGTTTGCATCCCCAATTTTTTAGCAGGCAGTAAATCTACTTCAACTCGATCCCCGATCATCAGGTGTTGGGCTGCGGGTAATTTGGTAAACTCGAGCACCAGTTCAAACGGTTTTGAGTTTGGTTTGGTGACCTGAGTAGTTTCCGGCGTAATAACAGATTGAAAGGTCGTAATCGGCACGCCGAGGACTTCAAGGGTTTCGGTAATTTTTTCTTTAATGCCATTAGGTACCAGCACGTGCTGATAACGAATCAATTTCTGAAATAAACTAATAAGTAATAAGTCTTTGCCTAAAAATTTCCTGCGGTCAAAATAATTTTCAGTTTCACGCGCCGCTTGTACTACGGGAATTTTGGTTAAATTCGCCGTGATTTGAGTACCACTCGGCGTAACAACCTTGTGCAATTTTTTAAATTCTGCCATTGCTCTCTCCCGTGGCCAGCCGGTGTGATCCCTAATGACTTGATACTCGGCTTCCCGAACTACCGTAAACAATTCCGGATTCGGCCGGTACAAAGTGCTGTCAAAATCCCAAACCAACACTTTTACATCTGCTAACAATTTATTCATATCAACTCTTTATACACCATATCGACAAATGTATGCATATCAGTTTGATTATGTGCAAAATTCAGGCCGTCGGTTTCGATCGTGATCAGGCGCGCGCCATTGCTTTCCCGTTTCAACCAGCGTTCATTGAGCATTTCCAAAAGTTCCAAATATCCTTCGGGCACCTGTTTTTCAAAATCGCGCTGGCGTTTGACAATCCGCGTAGTGACCGTGTTAATGCCGGTTTTTAAATACAAAATCAGATTCGGCTGCGGCAAATGGGGCGCAAACGAGCGATAAATTTTCTGGTACAACCGCCATTCACTATCATCCATATTACCTAAAATATTCTGGGCTTTGGCGTAGGAAAACACATCCTGAAGTAGTGGTGTATCCTGAATAATTCCGCTGAGTTTTCCTTTGGCTGTTTTTTTTGGCAAAGCTGCCAGCAACTCTTTGGTTTTCAACATCTGGGTGATTTTTTCCATCAGAAAAAATGTCTGGGAATGAAAGGCCCAGCGTTTCATGTCATCATAAAACCTGGGAAGAAACGCGTTTTCACCGAAATTTTCTTCAAGTAATGTAAGTCCCAATTCCCGCGCCAGAAGTTTTGCCGCCGTGGATTTGCCACTTCCAATCGTCCCCATCACCGTGATGTAATGCTGCTTCATCCCATCTGTTGTATCACGACGTAATTACAGTTACAAGGATATGGATGGGTAGAACTCATTGAAAACGTATGGGAATCTAATATGCTATACTCCCTGTGAAAGGAGACGAAAAAGCGGCTTGCCCTCCAAAGCTTTAAAGGCGGAGGGAAAAGGAAATACAGCGTGTGGCCCCGTACCAGACGGTACAGGGTAACGAGGAAGGGGGTCGCCGACGAGGCGACAATCGGACTTGACTTTCTAATTGCACGATCAAGGAGTACTTGTCCTGAGCGAGCGTAGCGAGTCGAAGGATCTGCGGAAACCCCTCGGTGTACTTCACATCGATAAAGAAAGATTAAACCTGGTTGGTAACAACCGGCACAAAGTCTTAATCTTACTGAAGTCCGCTTTACCTTCAAAAAAACAACCAAACTCCAGGCACCAAATTTCAAACAACTTCAAAGTTCCAAAAGTAAAATACTTTTTTGGATTTATTAATTTGATTTTGTTTGGTTATTGGGATTTGTGATTTGGGATTTCTCTCTAAAAGGAGTCACTATGTGTGGAATATTCGGCTATGTTGGCAAACAGTCAAATGCAGCCCAAATCGTTTTAGATGGTCTTAAATCTCTGGAATACCGTGGTTACGACTCGTGGGGGGTGGCAACCATATCAGATGCAACAATTCAACAATCCAACAATTTAACAATCACGGTCAAAAAGGCAGTTGGTAAAATTGGTACTGCTCATGTCAATGATTTACCAACATCACATCTCGCCTTCGGCCACACGCGCTGGGCTACGCATGGCGGGGTCACGCAAATAAATGCGCATCCGCACCTCGACTGTTCTCATACAATTGCGGTTGTGCACAATGGCATTATTGAAAATTACCAGGAAATTAAAAATATATTAATTACCCAGGGTCACCGGTTTGTCAGTGAAACCGATTCTGAAGTGGCGGCACATTTGATTGAAGAGTATACAAAAACCAAATCGTTAACCGATGCGGTACGCGCGGCATTTAACCAAATAACCGGATTAAACGCGCTCATTGTTACCAGTTTAAAGGACCAGAAAATTATTGCCGTCAGAAATGGTTCACCGCTGGCTGTTGGTTTTGGGCATGGAGAAAATTTAGTCGCCAGTGATGCTACAGCTCTTCTACCTTTTACTCGAATTGTCCATTTTTTGGAAGATGACGAAATGGCAATTCTCACCAAAACTGTAATTACAATAATTAATGTCAAAACCGGAAACGCAATTCCTGTAAAAAAAGTTCGTCTCAATTGGGAAATTAATGAAACACAGCTCGGAGATTTTCCCCATTTTATGCTCAAGGAAATCTATGAGCAACCGCGCGTTTTGGAAAGTATCGCCAGTCAGTCAGTCGCAACGATTGAGAAAAATGTGGATACCCTAAAAGATGCGGCTAATTCCTATCTGTTGGGTTGTGGCAGCGCTTCGTATGTGGCAATTGCCGGCGCCTACCTGTTTTCAAAAATCGCCGGAAAACATATCAATTGGGCAATTGGCAGCGAGTTTGGCTACCAGTTGGATTTTTTAAATTCCCGAAGTGTAATTATTCCGGTTTCACAATCCGGTGAAACCATGGACATTCTTGAGTCTGTTAAAAAAGCTAAACTCAAACACGCCCGGATTGTGGCGCTCGTCAATGTATTTGGCTCAACTTTGTATCGCGTAGCTGACTATAAAATTTTAATCGCAGCCGGACCGGAAAAGGCGGTTGCCTCAACCAAAGCAGTGACGGCCATGCTCGCCCACCTAACGTTACTCGCCTATGCACTGGCTGGAAAAACTAAAACCGGACAGGATGTCGTGAAACAAGCAATTGCATCAACTCATCAATTACTTAGTGAGAAATGTAGAGTTCAGTTTAAAAAACTGGCCCGCCAACTGAAAACTACCCGCCACTTGTTTGTGATTGGCCGTGGTTTGTCGTATCCTGCCAGTCTCGAAACCGCGCTGAAAATCAAGGAAATTGCCTACATCCACGCCGAGGGTATGGCCGCAGGTGAACTTAAACACGGACCACTTGCACTCGTGGAAACAGGCACACCATGCATTGCCTTTTTACCCAATGATGAAACGTACGGCGCAAACCTGGCCGGAACCATGGAAATGAAAGCCCGCGGCGCCAAAATTCTCGGCATTTCACACACCCAACACGAAATTTTTGACGAGTACATCGAAGTCAAAGACGCACAAGAAGCTACCATAATTCCCAATATCGTGGCTGCGCAACTGCTTGCATACTATCTAACGCTTGAGCGCGATCTCGATCCAGACAAACCGAGGAATCTGGCTAAAAGCGTGACCGTGAAGTAGTAAAGTGGAGTGGTTAAACTATTCGAACTTTCTAACTCTGCCGGTTTTCGCTAATTCAAGTCCGTCAGCTAAACCCATTAAGTAAAAACCAAATTCCCTGCGGCGTGCCTCACCAAATTCAGATTCATCGAGGGAATTAGTAGTTTTACAGAATTCTTGTCCGAGGCCCCGTAAATCTGCTGGTTTACTATCAATAAAGTATTCGGGTCGCATTTCGAATAATGTTAAGACTGCCACATCTCTATTGTCCAGCCATCTAAAAATATCAAGTTTTTGGCTATAGGTATACTCAGGATCACTTATTAATTTTGACCGAACAAAGGAATCTAATTTGGTAAAAGCAGCTTCTGGGTTATATTCTGCCGAATTATGTTCTTTTGGTATTGACATATACTGAGTTGAATTATAGTATAAAGAGGCTCTAAATTCAAATTTAACATAGTCTGATTTTCCACTAATTAGCAGCAATTACAACCGCAGCAGGGCTTTTTGCAGTGTCTGCCGAAGTGAATCCAGGGTCAGGGCAGGATTTTGCGGATTTTTTATTTTAAGCAGTACATCAGTCATTCCCATAGTGAAATTATTGTAACACATGCTTAATTTATGGTCTAAGGAAGACTAGTAATAACAGAGTAAGGAATTGATGCTTCTCCAGCTTTGCCGATAAGCGTGTTGTAGACAATTCCCTTGATTTCTTTCCGAGGAAAATCATAGCCGCCAATATCAGGAGTTTTGAGAACATAAAAACTGATTTTATCAGATGACACCTCTCCGAGAGCTTCTTTTAAAAATCGAGCGATTCGAACTACGTGAGGCGCATGACTAATTATAATGTAGTGACGAAGCGGTGAATTTTGTTCATTTTGCATTTTATTTTTTATATAAACTGCTTGACTATAGGTATTGATTATTTCCCGATCGTGAACTGTAACAACACGCGGATCATCTGGTATTAAACACAAGGGAGACTTAAGCGCTTGTCTGACAGCGTCTGCCTCTGTAGTATTACCTATATACGTAAGTTTGACATCGCTTTCGGTAATAGCTGTTTTAATATCACTCTGCAACTTTAGTTGTGAAGAATTTAAAATAATTAAACTTTCAAGTCCTGAGAAAGGCGTATACAATTGCATGTTGTCAGTTTTTAATGCGGCCAGATATATGGCTAACAATGCACCAGCATCATTTCGTTGACGATCCCAGCCGTTCATATAAAAAGGATCTCGTTTATTTGGTTTAGTGTAAGTAAAGTAAGTTCCAGGGCCACCGAAAACAATAATCTCTATTTCAGGTTGGTTTTTGATGCTGGGTTTTATCGGATCAGTATCAAAGCGTGCAGAGATCTCAATACTGGCCATTTCGCGTGCCGTATCCTCAATAAGCTCATGAACTTTTAGTTTAAACAGGTCCTCATTTTTTCTTTTTAGGTCTGACCATGAATTAAAATAATTCTGTGTAGCGCCATCTACTTCATGGTTAGGGCGAAAAACTTCATCTTCTGCTCGTGAGATGGCCTCTGAGAACCAGTCGTAAATTTTTTTTGGATTCCTGACCTCGCTTTCCCAGAGTTCAGATTGTGTTTGTTTACTGATTCGGGTTGGAGTTATTTTTTGTTGATGTAATTCACGTGTTATCATATATACCTATAATCATCTCAGTATACAGTTTTTTTCCTGTTGTAACAACGTTTTTATCAGAATATCAGAAACAGCTGTCGTGATGAGCATATAGCCTCGCTAAAGGTGTGACGGTGAAGTAAACTGCAGGTTTTATGTATGAATCAGAACAAGCTATCAATCTAGTGCGGAAAGCAATGCTAATGGACGAAAGCCTTGAAACACCAGGTTGTTGTCGTGACGCAGTGAAAAAACTGTATCAACAATTACACGAACATTTTCCTGATCTTTTGAAAAGATATCTTGTGTATCGTGATCCAGAAACTGGCGAATCACTACATTATTCTTTATTAATTACTAACCACGCTGATCAGAATTATATAATCAATCCGGTTCAGGCTGCATTGTTTCCCCAATATCTTGGACCGGAAGAAACTGCGCCATTTACATTTCAAAAAATGAAAACCACCGAAGAAATTACATAGTATTTCTATTAAGGGCTTTACAAAAGGATTTTAATATACTAGACTATCCAATAGTATGGTAGTAAGAGAACAATATAGACACGAACTTTCTGGGGCACCAGTCGAACCTCTCTATCGTATTCCCCATCTAGAGATTAGAGATATCCGCGTGTTTGCGGATAAGACAACCGCTGCCAAAGCTGCAGGAGAACATATTATTGCTCAGGTCTTGCAAAAACCTGATAGTGTCATTACATACGCAACCGGAAACACTATGCTTCCAGTTTATAGACACATCGCTCAACAGGTAGAACAAAGAATGGTTGATTTTTCTCAAACCTCGGCACGTCACTTGGATGAATACGTGGGCATTAGATTTACGCATCCGGAAAGCTTTGCCGGATATATTCTGAATGAGGTAATTCGTCCGTTTCATGTCCCACCCAACCGTTCATTTCTCATAAATGGAAATTCGCTTAATCCAGCCAGCGAAGCAAAATGGTACAATAGCGCAATGAAAAATCCACCAGCAGATCTGGTTATTTTAGGCGTCGGTCCTCATCCCGGAGCGCATATTGCCTTTAATGAAAGTGGAACGAACTTTACAGATGAAACACACATCGCCCTGCTTGACCGTGTAACAATCCAAAGAGATATTGACCGGGGTGGCGAAGGCTTTCCATCTGCATTTACCCAAGGGCCGGCAAACATCTTTGCAGCTAAGGATATTATGTTGGTTGCGTATGGCCAAGATAAAGGACAGGCATTACGTCGCGCACTCACTGAACCTATTTCCGAAGACTGCGTTGCTTCTGGTCTACGATTGCCCGGGGTTGGAAATAAAGTTACCCTTTTTATTGACGAGGCAGCGGCACAGGTAATCACGGCTGCGTAATTTTTCATTAAGTCCACAGACTTATTATTTCCCACTCTGATAATATACGCCCTTCGTGTTCCCGAGTTTTTTAATCAGGCCGCTGTTCTGCAGTTGTTTGAGGTCGTACCGCAACGTGCGCTCATTTACCCGCATAAACCGGCGACGGATCTGGTCAAAGTTAACTAATTGCTGTTCCTTAATGATGTTGAGAATCTCAGCACGGCGCGGTAGTAGGTAGTCCGTCACTTCAGCTTTTTGCTTTTGTAAAACCAGCTCTTTGGCATTTTCTGCGGTTTCGGCAATTGCTTCCAGCATAAAGACCAGATAATCACTGAGTTCTTTTTCCGGTTCCTCAAGCGCGTGATAATAAGCAGACCGGTGGTTATCCAGATATTCTTCAATTGCGAGTAACCCTTTCATCCCATATCCGCCGTGCACTAATATTTTTTGTAACACCAGTCTGCCAACCCGGCCATTGCCGTCGAGAAACGGATGGATTTTTTCAAACATAAAATGCGCCAGCGCCGCTTTCACCGGAATAAACCGTTCTTTGTTGCTTATTGCATATTTCAATAAACGAAGTGTTAAGGGCTTAATCTGTTTTGGTGGTGGTGGCAAATAAATCGCAATGCCGGCGCTGTTAAAAATCGCGCTCACTTCGCTGCGAAATTTTCCTAAATTACCAACATCTGTAAATCCGGTCATTGCTAAAGTATGCAGGGTAAAAATATCGGCAAGGGTTATGTCTTTATGCCGCTCCGCATACATCCAGTTTTGAGCTTTTAAAATATTGTAAACTTCAGCTTTTTTCTGATTTGGAGAACCGGGTAAATCATCCAGGGTCAGTTCGCTGCCTTCAATCCGCGCGGAAAACAAAGCGCTTTTGAGTGTTGATAGCCTACGAATATTAATTTCAACTTCCGGCGGAATCGTAATGGCATCAATAACTGCCCGGCTTGCCTCAATCCGAGTCAGCAGTTCGGAAATTTGATTATTTAACGCATACTTCGGCGGAATTAACATATGGTGTTTTTTGTCATTCTGAACTTGATTCAGGATCTATTTACCTTACCAGATATGTCCTGATATTTCCAGATATTGCCTAATGTTGCAGGAAAAACTGTACAGCATCTCTACATTATTGATCCTTTTTATATTGCCGAATCACGAAGAGTTCGAAAAGGGTGAATAAAGTTTACTCTTCCCCAATCTTACTTGCGAGGGGAGTCTTCTGGCCGATGTATTTGGCAGTTTTTTTCTTCGAATACGGCACATCAACTGCCGAGGATAATTCTTCAAAAGTCAAAGCGCAAATACGCATACCCGGATAAAGAGAAACCGGCATCCGGCCTAAATTCCCAAGTTCCATAACTACTACCCCATCCCATCCCGGTTCAAAAATTGAAGCAGTTGAATGCACGACAATCCCGAGTCGACCTAATGATGATCGGCCCTCAAGTCGGGCTAACAAATCGTCAGGCAAAGTAAATGATTCAATGGTGGTTGCGAGCACAAAGTCTCCCGGCTGTAAAATAAACGGTTGGTTAGCGGGAATCACCACTTCATCCATCATGTCTGAAGCGAGCTTTTTGTCTCGGGGGTCGATGTACGGATACCGGCTGTGTTTAAAGATGCGAAAGGAATTTCCAAGACGTAAATCCACCGAACAGCTGCCCAGTTGTGATTTCAGATCTAAAGCCGGTTTAAACACTACCCGCTTAGCCTTAAGCGCCTGTTTAATATCCCGATCCGAAAGAACCATATAGCGGTCAGTATACGCAACCTGGCTGATTTGTTCAACTCCCCGGGGTAATTTTAGAAAAAGCGGGTAAAATAGGCAAAATCAAAACTGTTGATTTGCGCGTCCGGTAAAAAATCACACAGACCTACCAGACACTGCGTGTTGGTATAAAAAGGCAGAAATAGCTTTATATCGAGCGCGTTGACTGTCCCGTCATAGTTTAAATCCTCCGGGTCTGGCGTCGGACTCGGTGTCGGTGACGGTGAAGGTACAGGAGTAGGAGTGGGACTCGGGGTCGCAACGGGTGTCGACGTCGGACTCGGGGTTACTACTGGTGTTGGCGAAGGCTGGGGAGTTGAAGTATTTGCGGCAATCCCTGCCATAAAGAAATGGTCTAAATCGCCGATCAGATCCCCTGCGGTCGAATCATGACCGGTTTCACTTCCCGCATGGTGGCCAAATAGAGCGCTGGAAGACCCGAGTTTCTGCGCAAAAGTATTCCGGATAGCCGGATAGTAATCCCAGGCTGGATGGCTGATGACCAAAAAAGTCACGTCGGGAACCCTTCCCAATTCAGTCGTCATCGTATCAATCTGGTCACTCAACTCCGCAGTCACATAGCTTTCCGGATTGTCTTCCCAGCGATAGCCGGAAGAGACACCGGTCAGTGCCCACTGGAAATCTCCGGTAATCAATACTCCTCTGAGCGCTGAAGACTGGGCGGTTTTGGTTCCGTCTGACCGGTATACCGGAGACCCCCAATACGATCCGGCCCACCCAATTGCCCTGATATGTGAGGGTAAGGGAGTTCCCCAAACCTGTTTGATGCCCTGTACTACACTGGCGTTTAAGGGCGTGTGCATTGGTCCCATAATTAGCAGTAAATTTTTCTTACCGGCTACCGGCGATAGAGCCTGGGCTAGCCTGGTTCCGGCAAGTTGAGCCTGGGATGCGCTATTGTTTGAGAAATCAGCGGCACCTAGAGCTGTTTGGACGGTAATACCATCTCCACCAAGCGCCATTATTACCACCGAACGAACAGTTTCAAGCGCCGGAAAATCCTCAATTGAGTAAGGAAAATAATCAGGCCAGTCCAGTTCAACTCCGGCAATCGGCACGGAAGAACCAAATTGCTGGTGTATCTCATCGGTAATATAATTATCCGGATCGACCATGTTTTGCGCGATAAGGACAACTTTCGGGGTGATTCCGCCACGCGCTGTAAAGACAGCTTTGGCTTCGGCGACCGCTGTTTGGGCCATCGCAGCTTTATTTATCCCTGATACCTGGCTGGTTACCTGGCCGGTCCCGGCAATTATTCCCGGCTGCGCCTGAGCATAGACCTGAGGAGTCAAAACAACCAAACTAAAGACAGCCGCTAAGAAAACAGGTACAAACCGAAGCATATGTAATTAGAATACCGGTATTTAGATTTAAAAAGCAATAGGACGTTATCCGGGCTCCAGTTCCTCAAGGACAAAAAGACTCAGTTTACGGTATACTAAACGGGTTATGTCCCCGATTTTCAAAATCATCAAATTCACCGGCCACCTGTGGAAGTGGTACCTGTTCATGGGATTTTTTGTTATCACCGTTTCCTTTTTGTCGTTACTCAATCCGCTACTGACCAAACAGATCGTTGACCTCATTGTCAGGCAAATCCAGGGCGAGTCAGTCGAACTTAACGCGTTTTTTCTCCTTTTGGCGCTCATTATGGTTTCTGATATCGCAATCACCGTGATGACGACAATCGGCCAGTGGACCGGAGATAAACTGGCAGTCAGGCTGCAGACGTTTCTTTCCAGTAAATTCTACGAACACCTGTTGAGCCTGGATATCGGCTATTTTGACAATGAAATTACCGGTAAAATCAGCAATAAAATGTACCGCGGCATTACTTCAATCACCGACTTTGTCCAGTCAATGCTCAATAATTTTCTGCCGTTTTTCCTGACTGCGTTCATTACCATTATTTTACTTTCCCGTTATTCCATGGTGATTGCGCTTCTGCTTACCGTCTTATTTCCGATTTATATCCTGATATCCCATAAATCAAGCCAGAACTGGATGAAGTTTGAGGGTGAAAAAAATCAGATAAATGACTTGTCACAGGGCCGGGTGTTTGAAAGTATTTCCGGGATTCGGGTAGTCAAGGCATTTGCCACCCAACTTACTGAACTCAAAAACTTTCTAAGCGCACGGCGCCAAATGGAAAGTTTGACCGTGAAACAGTCCCGGCAGTGGCATCTCTATGACTTTTACCGCCGGTTTAGTCTGAATCTTATCCTGTTTGCCATTTTTGCGTATATCGTCTATTGGACGTATCATGCCCGCTACACAATCGGCGAAATGACGCTGCTTTTGCAACTCGTCAACCAAGCCCGTTTTCCCCTATTTGCCATGTCATTTATTTTAGGCCAGATCCAACAGGCAAGCGCGGGAAGCAAAGACTTTTTCAGTATTTTACATACAGAGTCGAAAATCAAAGACCTACCCGGCGCCCGCAAGTTACAGATAAAAAATGAAAAAGTATCCGCACTTACTTTCAACAATGTTTCGTTTCAGTATGAAAAAGGTAAACCGGTACTCCGTGATATCAGCTTTGAACTGGGTGTCAAACACAAACTGGCGTTGGTCGGTGAAAGCGGCCAGGGTAAATCAACTATGATCAATCTGCTGCTGCGCTATTACGAACCGCAACACGGCAAAATTCTGGTGAGCGGCCAGAATATTCTGGAAGTGACTCAGGAATCTTTGCATCAGAATATCGCCGTGGTGTTTCAGGAAGCGCTCCTGTTTTCCGGTACCATAAGAGAAAATATCCGCTATGGCCGCCCAGGTGCAACTGATAAGGAAATAGTTGAGGTAGCCAGGGCTGCCAACGCCTATGAATTTATCAAAGACCTGCCGAACCAGTTTGAGTCAGTAATTGGTGAACGCGGGGTAAAACTCTCGGGTGGGCAAAAACAAAGAATCGCAATCGCCCGTGCCATGCTCAAAGATGCACCAATTATCATTTTGGATGAAGCAACTTCTTCGCTTGATAGCAAATCAGAACTGCTCGTGCAACAGGGTCTGGACCGGTTACTGGAAAACCGGACGTCAATAATTATCGCCCATAGACTATCAACAATTGCCAATGCCGACCACATTTTAGTTTTGAAAAACGGGACGGTGGCTCAATTTGGCACACCGCGGGAGCTGCGCGCTGACAAAAAGGGTATGTACGCGCAGTTAATTGCTCTGCAACAGGAACTCCTGAAAGCTCCTTCTGAAGAACGGACCAAGCGCCTCGCGAAGTTTGATCTGGTGGGGTAAAGTATATGTTACTATAACATAGTATTGTTATGACGTTACTTGAATATCTAATGCTAGGTGGTATTTTTTACTTCTTTTACCATGAATTTAATAAAAGACTGGAAAAACTTGAATATCAAAAAGGTCCCGGAGAAACGCAACGATTTTCTGTAAGTGTATTTACTGCAATTCTTAATCATAAGCGACTCAGCTCACTAGTAAACTTAAAAAGTTTAAGCGATGGAAAACAATACAATGATTGGACTGAGGAGGAGCAGGATATATGGAAGAAAAACTATTCACAACGAATTTCAGAAAGCACCTACGTAACATTCTATTATATTGCTGAACTAAACGGTTATTTTGTATATACAAAGAGTAGTCAATACTTTATTAGACGTGATAAATCAAAAAATTGCCTTTATTCATCGATTGTGATCGGAGATAAAGATAAACAATATATGAAATTTGATGTTTACGAAAGAGTGTTAAGAGGATCTGATGGAAAATACAAACATGTTATAACACCAGTTATAACCTATCGAAAAGATTGGTTAAAAGGTGAAGAAGAATTTCAGACTTTATTCGATTTTCCGCTATTTAATGATGAACCTAAAGACGAAGACTTAAAACAAATGGGGTTTGAAATTGAAAAAACAGGTGGAGACGACTTTATTAAGGATTCCTTCGGAGAGCTTGAAAAAACAACATTATATATTGATTATAAGAAAAATGGGGCCACATTATCTTTTGTGTATGACTAATTATTTGTTTGGACACCTGGATCCGGCGGGGTAGGTTTAGGTTGAGACCTGTTCTCCCTTAAACCACTGATAGCACACGAGTGAATTATTGATTTTTTCTACGCCGTCGTTCTGCCCACTCTTTATTCACTTCACGGACACGCTTCATACCTTCATCTTCAGGAATTTGTCGTCCAAAATCTGTATAAAGGGATAGAGGCTGAGTTAACCAATGTTTTAGTTTTTCTCTAATCACCAATGGCGTGTCCTTCAGCTGTTCTCTGACAAGTTTCATCTCTTCTGTATCTTCTCCTCGATTCATTACTTTATATGTATAGCCGGTTCTGTGATAATGATTTATTGTTTTTTGCAACTCATCTCGGGTACAAAACCCAGTTATGTAGTCATTGAAACCATACACATCAGTAATTTTTTCGGCAAATCCTCGGGCTTGCTCCCAAGTGATTGCTTTTTCTTCTAATGCCCAATACAGAGAACTGACTACCATCACATAAATTGCGTGTGAACCTAATAACGATTGACTTTGTATAACAGTGGATCTATCAAAATCATCAGGTAGAATGTTTGCAAAACGTTCCTTTCCGGCAATAAACACAAGCGCCATGGTCATCATTTCATCACCCCAAACCCAGTGACTCAAATCCGCAAGTCCGGCCAGATTTTCAGGAATTGGTTCACGTGATAAATTTGGACGCATTCGTGGTTTACTTCTAAAGTCATCAATAGCTCGCTTTGCTCTTTCCTGGGGTGTTAAACGAGCTTCTTCCAGCATCGCTTCATACCAGCTTTTGAAAGCATCTTCTGTTTCCTGCGCTCTTAGTATCCCCGGATCAACACGGCCTAATTCCCGGCTTAAACCGACAATTTGGCCACTAACTGCTGGTGGCAGTTTTTTTATAATTTCAGCCATATTTTTCCCAAAGGACACCCGGGGCGGGTTTAGGTTGACGCCTGTTCTCCCTTAAACCATTGATAATACACGACCGGAATAAAGAGAAGCATAATGGAACTCGCAATTAAAAGTCCGGAAATGATCGCTCCCCCTAAACCCCGCCACAACGGATCGGCCAGAGTTATTGGCAGTAAACCTAATACGGTTGCGAGTTTGGTAAGAATAATTGGTTCCAAACGGCTGGCCCCGGCATCGGCAATGGCGTCAGTAAACGGCATCCCTTGCTTTTGATTTAAATTAATTTTGTCAACGATAAACATGGAGTTGGTCACCACGATTCCAAAAAGTGATAACACGCCGATGAGCGCCGGAAATGACAGCGGCGTGCCGGTCAAACCGAAAATCCAGAACACGCTCGATACTGCGAGCGGAATCACGAGAAGAACAATAAGTGCCTGACGGTAAGATTTAAACTGGATGACCATAGTCACCAGAATCAGTAAGGCAGATACGCCCATGGCCTGGATAATCGACTGGACTGATTTGGCATTTTCCTCGTTCACGCCGCCAGTTTTCCACGAATACCCCGATTGCATATTCAGTTCTTCAGTAAACTTAAGTAGTTGCTGATTTTTATCGGCAACGGAAAATCCAGGCAACACGGCGCCACTGACGGAAATCGTCCGCTTGCCTGCTTCCCGGTTAATAACCGTGGGATTAGCTTTAGTTTGGAAACTGCCGAGACTCGAAATAGGCAGTGGACCGCTGGCAGATGGAATAAATAAGCTTTGGACTGTATGGATGTCCGGCTGTTTGCTACCATAGCGGAAGACGATATCCTGCTCGTCATCACCGTTACCGCCAAATCGGACTGAATCAAGTGTAAAACCACTGGTGTATGTACGCAGTGCCATGCCTACAGTTTGCAGATCAACGCCATTTGCAGCCAGTGTATCAAGAGCCGGCGTGAACACGAGCGCGCTGGTGCCGGGTTTAATGGACTTTTGCACATTAGTCACACCGGGCTCAACTTCGAGTTTTTTAACCAGACTTTCCGCATATTCATCAAGCTTGCCTAAGTCATCCCCCAATAGTTGAATCTGCACGTCTGCTCCGGCTGGCGGACCGCCTGATTGCTCAATGACGGAAAATTTCCCCTGCGCATAATTTTTATACTGGCGACGAACGGTTTCAGCCAGTTTAATCGAATCCTGTTTACGTAACTTTTTTTCAGGCAGGTGAAAGGTAAACAGAATAGTTCCCGAATTTGCAGCCACCCCGCCAAAATCAGAAATGCCTGATCCGACCTGGGCGACCACAAACTCAACTCCATTGGTATTTTGCAGCGCTGCAAGTAATTGTTTTGCCTCTGCTTCAGCAACCGGAAGCGTAGTTCCGGCTGGCAGTTCCACCTGTGCATAAAACGTATCAGCTTCAACTTTGGGGAAAAATTCGTTTTTCACGAGTCCCAACGGCACCAACACAAACCCCAGCACCGCATAAAGCACAATCCCAAACACGACAATTCGGCGCGCCCGGGCTGAAGCCAGAATCCGTAGAATCAGCCGGTGGTATTTTGCACTTAAGATTTCAATATCCAACATGCCATGATTGCTGTAGGTATTTAATTGTGCACCAATGGTTTTGAGCATCCGGTATTTTTTAACCAGAGAATTCGTAACCAGGCTTACGTGTTTACGCACGCGCATAAAAATAATTGTGGTTAGCGTAAATAAAATCAGTACTAACGGCATTAAGGGGTTACCGGTGAGGGCAAAAAACAACGCGAGGGCAACTGCTGCAAAACCAAATAGCCTCACAAAAATGAGTACCCGGCGGGCAACTTGCGGGCGCAAAATGATAATCATAAACGGCAAGGTAATCAGAACCGCAATTGCGGTTGAGGAAATCATGGTAACGGTGACGACAATCGGAATTGGTTTAATAAATTCACCGATAATTCCTGCTGATAAAAGAAGTGGGATGAATGACCAGATGGTCGTTATCGTCGTCGACCAGATGGGAATAATAGTGTCTCGCCACACCAATAATCCGGTTTCAAACGGGGTAAATTTTCCAGTTTTAAAATAGGTCGTCATGGCAGAAACCACCACAATCGTGTCATCAACCAGCAATCCCAGTGCCAAAAGAAATGCAAACAGCGATAAGAAATTGATCGACATCCCCAGAATATTCATAAGCACAAATGCTGACAAAAACGTCAGCGGTACGGTGAAGGACGAGATGATTGCCTGCCTGAGACCCAAAAATATAAACAAACAGCCGAATACCAGAAGAATCGTGGTCTGGAACTCACCGACTAAATCACTAAACTGCCGGGTGATCTCTTCGGCAGAGTTGATCACCGTCACGGCTGCAAACCGACTTCCCGCAGCTTTTATTTTTTCAGTCACTGCTACTTCAACTTCTTTTTGTGTTGCGTCAATTTTAGCTGTCTGAGTTTTGTAAACAGAAAAGGTGATGACCCGCGCGCTATCCGTTTCCTGGTTTGCCAGATAGGAAGGCGCGATATTTGGCTGGCTGCGTTCGGAAACAGTTGCAATATCACCCAAACGGATGACTTGTTGACCCAGGGTCAGGCGAATATTCCGCAAATCGGAAACGTGAGTAACGGTTGGGTCAATCGTCACGGAAAAGGAATTTTCCGCGGTACTCACTAAACCTGCCGGAAATGCCGCGACTGCAGTTTTTACCAACTGTGACAGTTGCAAGGGATTAATGCCGTATTGACTTACTTTTTCCGGCGAAATTTCTACCACCACTTCCTGAGTTTCAAGCCCCGTAATAGTCACCCGGTCAACTTTGGAAATTTCTTCAAGGCTGCTTTCCAGTTCCCGGCCAAACCGCATGAGTGCAGGAATATCGTTGGTCGTGCTTTTGAGGGCAAATACCCAGATTGGCTGGTCTTCAAAATCCAGTGCATTGACGCGCGGCGTCTGGGCATCTTCCGGCAGGGTGTTTATGCTATCAACAATATTTTGCGTATCGCTTTTGGCTTTTTCCTGGGTGACGGTTGAGAAAAATTGCATGGTAATTGCCGATACATTGTCGCGCGAGGAAGAAGTAATCGTGTCAATGCCACTTAAACCTTTGAGTTCATTTTCAAGCGGGATGGTTACCAGCGATTCAATATCTTCAGGCGAGGC
>Ga0209542_10000621_pt1 | contig 85317 bp, 108 predicted proteins | sample RifCSPhighO2_01_FD_184028 | JGI IMG/M metagenome (GOLD analysis project Ga0209542, IMG submission 184028) | Soil microbial communities from Rifle, Colorado - Rifle CSP2_plank highO2_0.1 (SPAdes) (version 2) | ecosystem: Environmental > Terrestrial > Deep subsurface > Rock core/Sediment ...
TTTTTTCCTCCGTATTCATTTAGTTAATCACTCAAGCCACAAAACCTAGATAAATTTAAGAGGTGATAAACCTCACCACAATATTTATATATAAAACACGCGTCTTTTAGCCATGCAAAATATGAAAACGCAGCTACACGAAGTAGGCTTAACGGAAAATGAATCAAAAACATATATTGCTTTGCTGGAATTAGGACCTAGCAATGCAGGAATAATATCTAGAAAAACAGGGTCGCATAGACGAGTAATATATGATACTATTGAAAGGTTGATCAAAAAAGGCCTTGTTGGTTATATTTTAAAAAACAATGTAAAACTCTTCCAGGCGTCAAACCCAGAAAAAATTCTTGATAACATAAAAGAAAAGGAAAATTCAATCCAAGAGATTCTTCCACAAATGCTAGCACTTTACACCCAAACAAAAGAAAAAGAGGAAACTAATTTCTACAAAGGGAAAAATGGGCTCAAAACAGTCTTTGAAGATCAACTTCAAACAGGAAAAGAAATCAAGATTCTCGGAGCTTCCCCCCTTGCTTATGAAATACTTCAGTTCTATTTCAAGTGGTTTGATAAAAAAAGAATCAAGTCTCACATAAAGACTAAAATAATTTTCAATAAAACAAACAAAAAACCTAAAATCCCCTTATCAGAAATTCGCTATTTACCAGAAAAATACTCATCTCCATTAGCAATAAACATTTATGGAGACAAGGTAGCGATTATCTTATGGAGTAAAGAAAATCCTCTAGCAATTGTAATAAAGAACAAAGAGATCTCCCAGGGGTATAACAAGTACTTCGAGTTAATGTGGAAAATAGCAAGGAAATAATGTATATTAAACTATAAAAAAGGATTTAAACCTAAACATTATTTGTAAAATATGTCAGATTCCACAAGTGGTGATTCATCACCCCCTTATTTTGAAATACAAGGTACTAAAGAAACCACCACAATTCTTAGAGTGACTCCAAGAGACAAAAACTGGAGAACATTTCTACATGCTTATAAATTATTTCAAGAACAAGTAGACAGAAGAGACTCGTCGCATTACGACACACGGTCTACAGTAGGAAAAGAGTTTTATAGAACAATAAAAGAATATCTTTCAAGAATAGGTCTGCTAGCAATTGTTTCTGTTGATAGTGCTGTTGCTTTAGATGACAGTGAAATTGTAGTAAGGAATCCTTCTTACACTATAAACGACAAACAGGGTGAAGGGGGTTTAATCTTTAAAAAATTAATATTCTCGGAACCTAAAGAATCAGAAATAAAAGTAATAGGTAGTATAAACAGCTCTCGAAGAAATTCTAATGGCCACACTATTGATATTTTATTAGATCTTCTTGCAGCTCAAGAAATTTCAGATATTCCATTTGATTATGAAGAAAATAATTTGCTTGAAGATAATGAAACAAGAAGATATTTTGAAATTGCTCCTATAGAAAAAATACCTGCAATATGTAAAGCATTCACAGATGTATGTGGAAGGTTAGAAGGAAAAACTTTGACTGACTTAAAATCTTTATATGAAGGAATAAGAAGAACGAATGGGAGAGCAGAAGAAATACTTACAAGAGGGTATCAAGATCTATTGTCAAAAATACCTTTTCATGTAGTTTGAAATCTTCATAAACTATTTAAACCAATTTCTGCTAACTTGTATACAATGTTCGATAAAATAAAGTGTCAGAGGTGTAAGGAAAAAATAAGCGAGAAGTTTGACTTCTGTCCGCATTGTGGCCTGCCGATTAACAGCTCAGAAGAAGATTGGGGTCTTCTTGGAAAGAACGATAAGATGAGCAATGACCCATTCAAAAATACAATGCTTCCAGGATTTAGTGGCACGATGTTGAATAAAATGTTGACTGGAGCTATGAAAATGCTTGAAAAGGAAATGCAAAAAGAAATAAAAAATCCAAATCAAGAAGCTCCAATGAGATCTAACTTTGAATTATACATAAACGGGAAGAGAATTTCTCCTAAAAACGTTAAAATTACAAGAAGGGGTGCAAATGAGAAACCAGTCAAGAGCACCTTCTCAAATCAATTCTCTGCTAACAATATTAAGAAGTTTGCAGACCTCCCTAAACACGAGCCTGCTGCAAACGTTAGAAGATTCTCAAACAAAGTAGTTTATGAACTAGACATTCCCGGAGTTCTTTCTTTAGAAGATATAGCCGTTTCAAAACTAGAAAATAGTATTGAGATTAAAGCGATAAGCAAAGACAAAGCATACAAAAAGCTTATTCCAATTGACTTGCCATTAAGAGCATACAAATTGGACAAAGGCAAACTTGTTCTTGAACTTAGTGACGGTCAAGAAGCGGAATAGTTAGGCAAAAACAGCATGGGCTTGGCCTACTTCTGAAATATGGGAATCGTCATTAATTTTTATTAAGCTCCAACCCTGATGTTGTCCTGAAAAAAAGTATGTAAGCCTAGTAATTGAGCAATTGTTGATACAGATTCTGTAAGTAAGTCTTGGATCGGAGTCTAAAATTTTTCTTAAAAAACATTTCATTGCCATGCCGTGGCCAAAAATGCCTACAGATAAATCAGCTTCTTCAGCAAGTAAATTTCGTTCAATCCAGGAATAGACTCTCTCTTCAACTTCCTTCTGAGACTCACCATTTAAAGGTTTAAAATTCCAGTGCTTATTTTTAATTTCCCCTAGTACTTCAGGAGTGTATACTTCACTTCTAAGTTTCCCTTCCCAATCTCCCTGAGAAAGTTCTAGAAAATCGCTAAAAAATCCCACATCCTTGTAAGAATAATCAAGGTAAGAGCAAACAATCTCTGCAGTTTGAGTTGTTCTTTTTGAAGGGGATGAATATATCTTATCTAAAATTAGCTCCTCTCTTTTCAATCTTTCTCCTAAGACTCTTGCCTGTTCATATCCCCTTGCAGACAATGGAAGATGGCTAGATCTTCCGCCAATAAATTTATTGTGAACATTATAGTCAGTTTCAGCGTGTCTAAATAAATAAAGATCTAGAGTCATTTTTTCAATCCACATCCATAATTATCATTAGCGATGTCAACTATCTTCTCTTCAAGTGCCTGTAAGTCATCATATATTCTCTTTGGACAATCTTCATAATAAACAACAATCCTTCCTATGCCAGTCACTTCTCTTCTTAGACTCACGCTTCCACCATTTTTTAAGAAATATGTTAAGGCGCCATTTTCGCTCTTTGTTTTTTTCTTGTCCACATCATTACTACAACTCAAGTACGAGGCATAATCCAAAGAAAAATCGTAATTAATTCTTGTTTTGCCTATTGTTTCACACAAAGGTGATTTAGTGGTTACAAGTTCTTCAACGTCTAGCATTTTATTTGAAAATTGCATCCTCAAATCTATCGAAATGGGCATTATTTATCATTTTTTCTAGTTGCTTTCTTTTTGTGCCTGTGCAAATAGAAGTATCTCTGCGTTTAATTTTTACTTCTCTTTTTGAAAAATCGACCTCGGCTAAATTGTGAATCCGAAATTCTTCATCATCAGATTTATGTAAAGAAGTGTAAATAAGGGCTAGCTGTTTAGCGGCAGTATCATCCTCAGCTAAAAAAACGTAAGTGGGCAGATAATCATAGTTAGTGTGCCAACCCCCATCATTTCTCCAATATCTAACCAAATAAGTTTTCATTTCCGACACATCTTTACTTCTGGCATTTTTTACTTTTCCATCCACCCACCAAGTATTGCTTATCTCAGCTCTCGCTCTTTCCCTCATTTCTTCTTCAACTTCTTCCATGTTTGGCATTTTATTTGAAAATCTTATCTGTAAATTTTTTAATATCATAGTTTTCAACCATTTCTTCAAATCTTTTAAAGTCATAATTTTCAATCATTTCCTCAAGAGATGTACAATTATGGCGATTCTTAGACTGAGTGGGATGAATATCAATTTCTCTTTTATCAAATTTTATTTCAATCAGATTTTGTATTCCATACTCCTTAGGGCTAAATCCTTTCAAAGTTATGTAGTCTGAAGCAACTTCTCTTGCTTCATCATCACTATTGGCTAAAAAAGAGAACGTTGTAAAACGATCGTAAGAAGAACCCCAATTGCCATCATCACTCCAATATCTCACAACATAACTCTTAGTTCCCATGCTATTCTCTAATCCTCCAACCATCAACCTTCTCCCCATAGTATAATTCCTTCAAGATAATTTCTCCAAGTCTGTTTTGATAAATTCTGACTCCTGGTTTTTTAAGCTTTATCTCGTTATACAATCTAGGAGTTACATAAGCAAGAGTTGGACTTCCAGCAGGTCTTGAATATTCATCTGGAACGCTATCCGGCATGCCATGCCAATATTTTTCTATAAATTGCTTAGCATCATCCTGAGTCATATGAAGACTACATCCATCAGGTCTTGACCCCCAATCTCTTTCACTTTCTTCCCAACTAACGAAAAAGATTTCCTTCAAATGCCTTTTATCTACTTTCTTCTCCAGAGTCTGATTTTTTATCATGCCGCTTTCCTCCTATGACGATTTAGTATTTCATCCAAACCTTCAATCTTATTCTCCTTTCTTCCTAAAAGCGCCCTTGGCATTGAGGCTCCATGGTAATCAGATCCGTAAGTCATGAATAAACCGTGCTTACTTGCATACTCAGCATACGGAATATTTTTATCTCCATAGTTAGGCTGGTATTCTATCCCATCTAAGCCATAGCTGACAAGTTCATCAACTTCCTTCATTTCCTCAACATTTTTGAAAGGGTGTGCCAAGACAGCAATTCCGCCAGCTTCATGAATTTTAGCAATTGCCTCTTGAGGTGAAACTTCATACGCCTTTATGTTTCCCGCAATTCCATCTTTCTTAAGATAAGTACAAAATATTTCATACGGACTTTTATCGTAATGATTCTTAGTCAGATATGCCCTGCACTCAGAGTCCTGAAGCATGGCCATAAAAATGTTGTATTTCCCCAATCTTGATTCGGGAAAGTAACCTTTCAGTTTATCTAAGCTTATAGGAACTCCGTGTCTCTGCAAGACATCAATCCTTCTAACGCAATTATCTTCCTGATAACTTCTTATTTTTGCCAGAAAGTCTTGAAAGCTTGCATCGCTAGGGTTAACATTTAACGCAAGGATATGATAATTCTTAGTTGTGACTTCTGTCCCTGGAATTAGCTCTATGCCCCATTTATCAGCCTCAGGCTTGGCTTCAGAATACCCTAACAGATTGTCGTGGTCTGTGATGGCCATAGTGTCTATTCCCTTGAGTTTCACAGACCTAACTAAACTTTTAGGATCATCAGTTCCGTCTGAGTAGAATGTGTGCATGTGTAAATCGACATATCTCATAATCTATAATAGCCATAGATAGATTTATATATTTCTTATATTATTTATATCAATAATATAATTTTAAAGAAACACAATGAAACGCAAAGTCATAAAACAAGCAAGTCAGGCCTACACAATAACTCTTCCCATATCTTGGGCTAGAGAAAATAATTTAGGCAAAAACTCAGAGGTTGACGTTGAGGTCAGTGGTAGATTTCTGTTGATAAGTTCAGGAAAGCCCATAAAAGGTAGCACAATAAAGATAGATTTGAATGACGTAGATTTCAAACAAATCTATCGCCATATTACTGCAGCCTATGCAAAAGGGGTAGATGAATTAAACATAGTCTCGTCAAAAGATATCTCTTCAACAATTACCAGAGCCCTTAATTCACTCATAGGATATGCTTTAATTTCACATGAAGGAGATATGTATAAGATAAAAGACATCAACCCAGGAAACTACCCAGACCTTGATGAAATTTTCAAGAGAGTATTTCAAATAATCCTTTTGTTTTATGATGCGGCAATAAAAGATATTTTTGGAAAAGAAAACGAAACCCTAGAAAATTTAAGAGCAAGAGACAATGAAGTGAACAAATTTTGCTTCTATCTACAAAGAGCCATAAACAAAATGTCTTATTCAAATCAAGTAAAAGACCGGACAATATTCACCTATTCATTCGAGTTGGAAAAGATAAGCGACGAAATACAAAGACTATGGAGAACAAATATAAATCATAAGATAAAGAAATCGGAAGAGATAAAGAAAATCACCGAGATGTCTAAAGAGAGTATTGAGAAAGCATTTGATTCATACTATCAATTTGATAATGAGGCAATAAGCGAAATATATGACTTAAGAGAGAAGATAAGGAAAAAATCTCTATCTTTTTCAAAGCTTGATTCTAATACAACAAGATTTCTAAGGCATGTTGTAAAGATAGCAGAAGATGCTGCAGACCTAAATCACCTAACTTTGATAAAGAACCTATAAGAAAACCTTTAAATAACGTTTTCTTTTGAAATTGTAATATGAGGCCGTAGCTCAGCCTGGCTAGAGCACTGCTCTGATAGCGCAGGAAATTAAGGTTTCCTACCGCACTACCTTCCTTTAAGAAGATAGACAAACGTCAGTGAGGCAGGGGTCCACGGTTCAAATCCGTGCGGTCTCATATTATTTTCTTTTTCCTAACCCCAACCTTTAAAAACCATTTTTTTCTAAAGTATCTATGGCGAAGGGAATGTATCATTATATAAAACAGGCCTGGAAAAAACCAGATTCCAAAACTCTAAGAGCAAGAATGATTGAATGGAGAGCATCAGAGGCTTTTGTAAGAGTTGACAAACCAATAAGATTAGATCGAGCGAGATCGCTTGGATATAAAGACAAAAAAGGATTTGTCGTGATAAGGGCAAGAGTTCCAAGAGGAGGACATAAAAGGCCTAGACCAAACAAAGGAAGAAGATCAAAAAGGCTTCATACTAGAAAAAACCTAAACATGAACTATAGATGGATTGCAGAGCAAAGAGTTGCAAAGAGATTCATAAACCTTGAAGTCCTGAACTCATACCTAATAGGTAAAGACGGAATTCATTATTTCTATGAAGTAATATGTGTTGATCCAGAAAGACCTGAAATAAAAAACGATCCAATAATGAAGTGGATCGCCAATAAGTCTAACAGCCAAAGAGCCCTAAGAGGACTGACAAGCGCTGCAAAGAAATCGAGGGGACTGAGACACCAAAACCCAACAAAAAGCAACAGGCCAAGCGTAGGGAAATCGGGAAAATAATCGCAATAATTCTTCAATTAGTAAGGTATATAAATTCTAAACGATAGTTAACTTAATGGTATTCCAAATATCACCACTTCCTTATGCATATAATTCTCTAGAACCATTCATTGATGAACAAACAATGAAAATTCATCATGATAAACATCATCAGACATACACAGACAAGCTAAACGACGCATTAAAAGAATATCCTGACTTACAAAATAAAAACGCAGAAGAACTGCTCAAAAACCTTAATTCAGCTCCAGAAAAAATAAGGCAAGCAGTTATTAATCACGGAGGTGGTTTTGTTAATCATAATTTCTTCTGGGAAATTCTTAAAAAAGATGTTAAAATTTCTGGAGAAATTGAAAAAGCAATAACAAAGAAATTTGGAAGCTTCAAAGCATTTAAGGAAGAATTCAATAAAGCTGCCCTAGGATTATTTGGAAGTGGTTGGGCTTGGCTTGTTGTAGACACCAAGGGAAATTTAGAGATTCTCCAAACAAAAAACCAAGATTCTCCATTAAGTCTTGGAAAAACTCCAATTCTTGGAATTGATGTTTGGGAACATAGCTATTATTTACTATATAAAAATAACAGGGCTGAATACGTGAAGAACTTTTTTAATGTGATTAATTGGAATAAGGTTAACGACAACTATAAAAAAGTTGTTAAAAAATAGTTTACACTTTTTCAAAAGCCCATAAAAATTCTTCAGGCTTTACAATTTTTATTCCTTTAAACTCTTTTATTTTAAGCAAATGCTCATCTTGGGTAACTACATAATCAACATTTCCTTCAACAGCACAATTAATAACCATGTTATCATCTAGGTCATCCTTAACAATTTCAAATTTCTGACTCGGCTCTACTATTGTTGAAATAGAGATTATTTTTTCTACACTTCTCCTAACCTTAAGATTTTTGTCTTTAATTTTATCCTTGATTTCATCATAATCTAATACTTCCATAAATTCATTTATTAACTCTCTTGACAGAATAAGCTCAACTTCTTTATTTTCAACTTTTTGCATAATTTTATCAGAGACTCCTTCCCAAAACGTAGAAGAAATAAGAACATTTGTGTCTGTTGTGATCTTCATTTTCCGGCTCTCTTTTGAGCTCTAAATCTATGAATTATGTCTACAACATCAGACTCTTTCAAGCCAGATTTTTTCATGGCTTCCTTCAAAGGCTTAGTGATTTCTGCAAAGGTCTGCATGCTAACTTTCTTCATAACCAAAGAATCTCCAGTCAAGGCAAACAAAACCTTGCTGCCTTCTTTTAAGCCCATCTCTTCCCTTATGTCATTAGGAATGCAAATCTGCCCTCTTGAACTCACAGTTGCCATTTCAATTTTTTCTTCCATTTCTTGTTTTACCTCCAATAAGTTTATTCTTATTTATAAGATATACCTTATTTATATATCTTTCGGTTTTATTATTTCCTAGTCCCACTCCAAACCTTCTCAAAAATAAATCTCATCAGTTTAGCCATTTCTTTATTTTTAATAACAACTCCAACAGGCTCTTCTTCCATGAGAGTTAGCAATGCTATTTTATCCCCATAAACATAAATTTCAGACTTCAAATCTTGAATCCCATCAAGAAATTTAGTTATTCTTTTTTCTTTCTTATCGTTTTTCTTTAACTCTAAGTTTTTCTTTGACTTTTCCTCTATCAGCATGCATATTATTTTATTCTTGACTCGCTGTTTTACAAATAAAGAAGAATAAAAGTCAAAATATTTTTCAAACTCTCCAAAATTACCCATTATTAGAAAATCTTTTTTAATCTTAAGAACATCCTGCAATATTGTTTTAAGCCCTTCTTTCCCATAATAAACATTTACCTCTGGCTTTTCAACTATTTTTTCTTGAATTTCTTTTAATTTTGGAATAACTTCACTTATCTTTGCTTTCTTCTCCTCCAAAATATCAATAAGTTTTTCTGGATTTACAGCTTCAAAATACTTAACACCTGACTTAATAATATAAGTAATAAGTCCTTTTTCATTCAAAGATTTTAAAGTATCATAAACAGTACTCTTAGGCAAGCCAACTTTTTCTGCAATTTTATAAACTGTTGAATTTCCAAGCCTAAGACAAACGATATAAATTTCTGCTTCTGTTTTTCTCAAGCCATATTCAATAAGCATTTTCTTCTCATTTTCCATAGTAAATAAACAATTATCCAATTTAAATATCTTCCTATAATCGGCGGTTTCCGCCAGTCAAAATTAATAAGGCTAAGCACAAATCATAAGAACGTGGTTAAAATTGAAGAAAGAAAAATTAGAAGTTGGAGCGAAATTCCAACTAGAAAAGAAGAACTTGAAAGTATTCTTGGAGATGAACTAGTTGCAAATATAAATAAATCTAAAAGAAAGGCTGAAAGATTAGAAAATCTTGGCACAGTAATAGGTGCTACAACTTTGGGTGTAGGAATCTTTGGCGGACCCCTGGCAGTTGGGGGTCTAGCATTATTAGGGATATATGAGTCACTAGGAGGGAATATTAATTTTTTACCTAAGTTTAGCATAAATCAAATAAGTAACTTTTTGGACTATAGTATTCTCTTCTTTGGAGGAGGAATTACTCTTGGATGTTCACTTAATTGGACTGGAGATGGCTATATAAAAAACCGCATATCGAAATATCCAGAAAAAGAAGAGTTAATTAAAGAATATCTTTCAGAATCTGGATTCAAGCTTATAAAATATAAGTGGGAATAAAAAAGTCAACGAGCTTTTCTTAAAGGCCAAAAAGTAAATATTTAAATACAAAGCTAATTCTAACAATCAGAATGGATCAAAATAATTATGATAAAAAGGGAGAGCAATACACCCTCCCGCCTGTCGAAGGAGTAATACCTCCAAACGACCAAAGATACTTGGAAAGATTAAGAATAGCAAAGAGGCTAAGCAATAGCGAACATCCATTGTCAACAACCAGAGACTCGAAAGTAAGCACCACCCCCCTATCTAGACCGGCACAAGGACTATCTAATAAATACTCATTTAAATCAGTATATAATATGCACGATATAGTTTTGTCGCCTGTTGAAAAGAGCCTTAAAATGTTAGAACAAATCTGTAGTGGTGAGAGAGAATTTTCTATGTAACTGAAAACTTAAATACTTTGTCCCCCATTTTCTTTTATGAGATATTCCGTTTTAGCAGAACTCTATGAAAGGCTTTCTTCAACGTCAAAACGACTTGAAAAAACAGCAATGCTTTCAAATTTCCTTCAGACTCTTTTAGACTCTGACAAAGACATCATTTATCTTCTTGTAGGGAACATTTACCCTAGCCACGATGAAAGAAAAATAGGCATTAGTGATCAGCTAGTCATAAAAGCAATTTCAAAAGCGAGTGGAATTCCATCTGAAAAAATAGTAGACGAGTGGAGAAACATAGGCGATTTGGGAAAAGTTGCGGAGAAGTTCATAAGAGGTAAGAAGCAATCGACTCTCTCATCAAATATCCTCACAACCGAGAAAGTAATAGACAACTTAAGAAAACTCCCACTTTTAGAAGGCCAAGGAACGGTAGACAAAAAAATTGCACTTATAACAGAACTACTAACTTCATCTGAACCTATAGAAGCAAAATACATTGTGAGGACTCTACTAAGTGATTTAAGAGTAGGTATAAAAGAAAGTACAATACGTGACTCTTTAGCAGAGGCATTTTTTAAAGAAGGTAAAGAAGTTGCAGGCAACATTCAAAAAGCCATCGACAAATCTAACGACTTAGGAGAGATATTTATTCTAGCAAAAAAAGGCAAAATAAAAGACCTTGACAGGATAGAGTATGAAGTGGGAAAACCAATTAAGGTTATGCTTGCCCAAAAAGCAAAAACAATTGCAGATGGCTTTGAAGCCGTTGGTAAGCCATGTGCTATAGAATATAAGTATGATGGATTTAGATTGTTAATAAGCAAAAACAAAAAAGTAATAACTCTATACACAAGACGTTTAGAAAATGTTACAAAGCAATTCCCAGAAGTGATAGAGTATGTAAACAAATATGTCAAGGGAGATTCCTTTATTCTTGACTCAGAGGCCGTTGGCTACGACAAGATAACAAAGAAATACATGCCTTTCCAGGCAATAAGCCAAAGAATAAAAAGAAAATATGACATTGAAAAAGTGAGTAGAGAACTTCCCATAGAGATAAATGTATTTGATATATTGCATTTTAATGGTAAGCCTCTCCTCGACCTACCATTCAAAGAGAGAACAAAAATCCTAAAAGGCATAATTGAAAAAACTCCATATAGGATAATTCCTTCAAAACAAATAATAACAGACAGCCTGAAAAAAGCTGAAGAATTCTACAAGCAAGCGTTAAAAGACAATCAAGAGGGAGTTATGATGAAAAATCTTTCCTCACCCTACAATCCAGGGAGCAGAGTTGGCCATATGCTTAAAATAAAGCCAAGCGATAGAGATCTTGATTTAGTAATTGTTGGTGGAGAGTACGGAACCGGAAAAAGAAGTGGGTGGCTTTCTAGCTTTGATCTTGCATGTAGAACGGATGATGGTTTTCTCGAAGTAGGAAAAGTCGCGACGGGCGTTAAAGAAAAGGTAGAGGAAGGAGTTTCATATGACGAACTTACAAAACTCCTAAAACCCTTAATTTTTAGCGAAGATGGAAGAGGAGTAAAAATAAAACCAAAAATTGTTGTTTCAATCACCTATCAAGAACTTCAAAAATCTCCAACATACTCATCTGGATTTGCATTAAGATTTCCAAGATTCACCGCTTTAAGGCCAGATAGGAACACTGAAGATGTTGCAAGCATTGAGGATATAAAAGACGCTTATGAAAAGCAGAATAGAAATTAAGGAAACTCCTTGGCTAACGTTTGTACTCTAATATCTCAGCCCTTCCATACAATTCTTTAATTGTTCTTGCACCTGCCTTTTGCATGGAAGCTCTCAGCCCACTTAAAAAAAACGGAATCCAATCATACACCGATCCTCTATCTTCAACCCAGTCAACAAACCCTTCTGGGAATTTTCTCTTTTGATCTTCAAGATAATACCTGTTTCCCCCTCTAACTTCCATTGCTTCTCTCGATCCCATTCCCCTATATTTTTTAACTTTTTTTCCCTCAGGGGTATATTCAAACTCACCAAACGCTTCTTCTGTTCCAGCAAATAATCTCCCAGACATCACAGCATCTGCACCGCAAGACAAATATTTCAAACAATCTCCAACACTCTTCCCCCCACCATCGCCTAGAACAGGAACATAATAATATTTAGCCCTCAATCTTTCAGCTTCTTCTCTAATAGCCTTAACTGCAGAAAGTGGGCTTCTCCCAACACCGCCATCTGTAGATGTAGTGCATATTGAACCTGGTCCGATTCCAACCTTTATAGCATCGACCTCTCTCTTCAAAAGTTCTTCAACAATTTTAGGATTGGTTGTATTTCCTACAATTACATCTTTATCTGGATAAGTTTTTTTCAAATAGTCAAGCATATCAAAGACATAACTAGTATAAGCATGCGAGGTTTCTATCATAAATCCGTCCACTCCAGCATGAACAAGAACTTCTGCAGCTTCTTTATCTTCATTTCGAGTTCCTATTGCTGCAAAAACTAAGAGACTTCCATTCGTATCTCGAGTAGCATAAGGATACGCTAACCTATGGTCAACATCTTTTCTTGAAACCATTGAAGCAAGATTCCCATCTTCGTTAACAATAGGCATTATGCCTCTATGAGATCTTAATAATTTGTCATAGGCAGTAAACAATTTATTCTTTCCTTCTCCTAGATCAGATAAAGAAATCATCCATCCATTCTCTTTTAGTTTTTGCCAGGGTATCATCTTTTCGCCAACACTAACCCCCTCATCAATAGCTTTCTCTTCATCTGGAAGTTTATGCAAAGAATAGTCATGTCGTGTTAAAATGCCCAAAAACTCTCCATGAGGGTTTCCATCCTTAGTTACAGCAATGCTACCTATCTTATACTCTTTAATAGTCTTATCAGCATCTTCTATACTAGTAGAATAAGATAAAGTAATAGGATTTGTTATAAAACCGCTCCTAGCCCTCTTTATCTTCATTACTTCCGAGGCTTGGTGTTCAAACCATCTTTTATGGGGAGAATCGGAATAGTTATAATGAACAGTAGGAAGTAAACCAAGATCTGAAACAGCAATACAAAGATCCGATCCTGCAACAGTATCCATTGGGGAAGGGATCAAAGGCCCCCCTTTTATTGTTAAATTTCTAGTCACCTTGGCAGAAAGGTCCACATCAGAAACCCCAAAATTAGAATAACCTTCATTAATTATAATGTCCTGAAAACTAAATTCTCTATCGCGGAGTTCATTATTCAAAGACATGAATAATATCATAGAAAGCTCTTTATAAGTGTTATTAAACTAAAATATTTATAAATTCGAATTATCTTCTCAAAGAATGAAAAAGGTGGTTTTATTACTTGGATTTCTGGCAACACTAATAATCTATCTAAATAGCGTTTCTTCTGCAGATTGCACTCCCAACTGGCAGTGTAGTGAATGGTCCAACTGCATAGACAACGCTCAAATAAGAAATTGTTACGACGTTAATCTGTGTGGAAATGCCCAAGACAAACCAATTGAAAGACAGACTTGCGGAACTCCATGCACTCCTAATTGGCAATGTAATGAATGGGATCCTTCAGGTTGTAATGAAACTCAACTTCAAAAAAGAACCTGCATAGATACAAATAACTGCAATATACTTAACGGCAAACCGGAAGAGGCAAAATCATGCGAGTTTGTAACAGATCACTCATGGATTTTTTATTTCATAGTTGCTATAATTATAATTCTCATAATGGGTGCAATATGGCTCTTAATAAAAAAGGCGAGATAGCTAAACTTCTTTATGCCTAAAACAATCAACCACATGATCGTTAACCATTCCTGTTGCCTGCATAAATGCATAGCATATAGTAGATCCAGCAAACTTAAAACCCCTCTTCTTTAAATCCAGACTCATGGCATCGGACTCTTTGGACGATGCCGGAAGCTCCTTTAAATTTTTCCACTTGTTTTTTATTGCCTTGCCACCAGTAAACCGCCATATATATTTGTCAAAACTGCCGAACTCTTTTTTTACTTCCAAGAACTTGCCAGCATTAACCATTGTTCCGCGTATCTTTGCCCTGTTTCTTATAATATTCGCATCATTCCTAAGTCTATCGTAGTTTTTTTCAGTGTATCTGGCAATTTTCACCGGATCAAAATTATGAAATGCCTTCCTAAATCCTTCCCTCTTGTTTAACACTATTGCCCAACTCAATCCTGCCTGAAAAGCATCTAAAACAAAGAATTCGAATAGCTTTCTATCATCATGCAGAACCACTCCCCATTCCTCATCATGATACTTTACCATCAAAGGATTTTTGCCAGGCCATCCGCACCTATTTTCCATTAAAATTAACATGAACCACTCTTTAAAAAGCTTTATAAAGCCTCCTCGCAGTATTTATGTATGACCAAGAGTGAAAGTAACTACAAAATACAGAATATTGTAGCAACAACTTCTCTAGAAAAACCTGTTCCCTTAACAAAATTGGCTAGAACTCAGCCAAACACAGAATACAATCCAGAGACATTTCCAGGCTTAGTTTTAAGAATAAAAGAGCCAAAATCAGCTGTTTTAGTATTTTCATCTGGAAACCTTGTTTGCACAGGAACAAAGTCCATAGCACAAGTTAAGGAAGTTATTCAGGCGGTAATAAAACAATTGAAGAAGATTAATGTTAACGTAACGACAAAGCCAAAAATAACTGTTCAAAACATTGTAGCCTCAGGATCAATTGACTTAAAACTTAATCTTAATTTCCTTGCCTTGGAAATGGAAAACACGGAATACGAGCCAGAGCAATTCCCGGGATTAGTATACAAACTAGTTTCTCCAACAGCAACATTTTTGCTTTTCAGTAATGGAAAACTTGTATGCACTGGGACAAAAAACAAGCAGCAGCTTGAAGATTCAATGGAACAGCTTTTGAGGAATGTCAAAGTCGCATTGAAGAACTACAAACAGTAAACACCACACAAATGTTTTTATACTCTTCTAAAATAAGAAAGTAATGAAAAAGCTAGCTTTCATCACGTTAGCAACAGGACTACTCTTAACTTCGACTAACTCTAGAGCCCTTAATTACTCAGACACCTATTTATTATCTGGACAAAATTACATAACTTCTCTTGAGGGCGTGCATATGAAAGAATACTACCGGGATCAAGGTCTAAATATGTATGTGCACGATTTTGAAATTGCAGTAGAAAAAGGAGATAATCTTTCAAAAATAGCTAAGAAAATTAATGCTTTAAATAGACAATCACTTCACCCATTTGCCAAAATAGTTAAATGGCAGGACATTCACAATCAAAATAAAGGTAAGATAAAAAATCCAGATATAATTACACCAGAACAAAAATTAAGTTACAGTATAGGAGATCCCGGCCAAACAATGAGATTCTCTGACTAGCATTTCACCCCTTTCAAATAACCATCTTTCTATAAAAACTACTGACAAAGAGACATAAATCTATAAAAATGCCCCACTTGTACCAATTTCATGGAAGAGGATAATGTAGAACCACAAAGGCCAAAAAAAGAGGATCTCGTAATAGAGGCTAAAACTTTCTTTGAGGCGTATAAAAAAGAATTAGGAGATTCCTTAAGAAAGGGAAATAACGTTATTTATCTTGACTTCATGAAGCTTACCGAATTCTCAAACAAGCTCTCTGATGAGATAATGTCTAATCCTGAGGAAACCCTGAGATATATTGAGATTGCAATTGAAGAGTTTGGTCTTGTAAGTAATGTTAGGGCTCGTCTCTTCAATCTTTCAAAAAGCCAAGATATAAAAATAAGAGAAATACGATCACGAAACCTAGATGAGATGATAGTTGTAGAAGGAATAATAAGACAGGCAAGTGATGTTCGTCCTCAAGTCGTTAACGCCAAGTTCGAATGCCCTAGCTGTGGAACAATAATATCTGTATTACAAATTGAAAAGAAATTTAGAGAACCTGCTCGATGCTCTTGCGGAAGAAGAGGAGGATTTAGACTAGCAAGCAAGGAAATGGTTGACACCCAAAGAATAGTTATTGAAGAATCTCCCGAGTCCCTAACTGGGGGAGAACAGCCAAAAAGAATGAATGTATTTCTTAAAGAAGACTTAGTCGAGCCTAAAATGGAAGAGAAAACGACTCCAGGCTCAAAAGTCAAAGTTATAGGCGTTCTAAAAGAAGTTCCTGTTCCACTGCAAACTGGAGGGCTATCAACTAGATTTGAGCTTGCCTTAGAAGCCAACAACATAATCCCTCTAGAAGAAACATTTGAAGAACTTGAAATTGGAGATGAAGATGAAAGACAGATTCTTGAACTGGCACAAGATCCCGGAATTTTTGAAAAACTCGCTATGAGCCTTGCTCCGAGCATATGGGGGCATGAAGAAATAAAAAGATCCCTAGTACTTCAATTATTTGGCGGTGTGGAAAAAACCCACAGTGACGGGCAAAAAAGCAGAGGAGATATGCACATTCTTTTAATAGGGGATCCCGGAGTGGCTAAGTCAGTAATTTTAGGATTTATGGCAAAGATCTCTCCAAAAGGAAGATATGTCGTAGGAAAAAGTGCATCTGGAGCGGGATTAACTGCAACAGTAGTAAGAGATGAATATCTTCGTGGCTGGAGTTTAGAAGCAGGAGCTATGGTACTCGCCCATAAAGGTCTTGTCTGCATAGATGAGCTTGAAAAAATGGATCCCAATGACAGAAGCGCGATGCATGAGGCCATGGAACAACAATGTTATCATCATGACACTATAATAACCCTAGCAAACGGTGAAGAGAGAAAAATAGGAGAGTTAGTAGAAGAACTAATGGAAAAAAACAAAGATAAGATTATTTTAGGAAAAAACTGCCTTATGCTAAAGGAGGAAAACTTAGAAGTTTTAACAACTAACTTTACCAACATTTACAATACAAAGGTAGATAGAATAAGCAAGCACAAAGCATTTAACAAATTTGTAAGAATAAAATTCTCTCATGGAAGAGAAATTATAGTCACACCAGAACATCCGGTCTTTGTAGCAGAAAATGGAAAGACAATCACAAAAAGAGCTGATGAGGTTAAAATAGGGGAGAGTGTCCCAATTCCATTATCTTTGCCAATCCAAGGGGAAGAGCAATACTTCAGTGATAAGATAGATCAAAATGAAGATAAGAGAATAAAGCAAAATCCAACTATACCTCAAAAAAATTGTGAAGAATTATTTAAGATTGTAGGATATCTTGTTTCTGAAGGCTCTAAAGAGAAGAATAGAGGAAGATTGATAGGTGTTAACTTCACAAATGCCGATGAAGAAGTCTTGAATGATTTTGAATTATTGATGAGAAAAGTTTTTGGCTTGTCACCTTATAAACAGGCTAAAATTGACGCTAATAGAATAAGGTTTTCATATAGATACATTTCATCTAAGCTAGCAAGATTTTTTGAGACGAACATGCCAGAAATGCTTAAGCTTGCAGGGGAAAAGCAGATTCCCAAATTTGTAATGAGGGGAAAAAAACAATATATAGCAAAAATGCTCTCAACATTATTTGAAGGAGACGGCTACGCTTCAATTAAAAACAGAACCATAAGAATAGGCTACAAGTCAAAAAGTAAAAAACTTGCAGAACAAATACAAGATCTATTGCTTAGATTCAATATAAGGAGCTCAATAACAGAAAATAGGGGTTTTTACAGAGTTGGAATAACAGAATACAGTAACTTGGAGAACTTCCATAGTGAGATAGGGTTTGTTACATCTAGGAAGAACAAAATAGTCGAGCACTATTTAGAAGAAAAAACAATAAGAAGACACGTGAAAAATAGAGTACCCCTAGAATTTAATGAAAGAATAATAGAAATTATAATAAATGAAGGTGTTGAAAAAGTTAGAGAATATAAACAGTACAATTTAATATACGACCACTCTACAAGAAACGACAAATTTGCTTTTTCTACACAATTCCTAAAAGACTTGATTCCCCTATTAAAAAAGGAAGAGAACATCCAATTCATAAAGAGTCTTACAGGAGAGATTGGATGGGAAAAAGTTTCTGGGATAGAAATAATAAACAACGAGAAAGAAAAATGGGTTTATGACATAACAATTGAACCAAACCATTCATTTATTTCACAGGCAACTATTCTTCATAATACTATTACAATTAGCAAAGCAAATGTCCAGGCAAGCCTTAAAGCAGAAACATCAGTCCTTGCAGCAGCTAACCCTAAATTTGGTAGATTCGATCCTTATCAGTCTGTTGCACAACAAATAGATCTCCCTCCAACTTTAATTAACAGGTTTGATGTAATTTTCACTTTAAGAGATATTCCAAACAAAGACAAAGATGAGAAAATTGCAATACACGTTCTTCATGAACACCAAAAAAAAGGTGAGAATATGGCCATTCCTAGAGAGCTATTTAGAAAATATGTTGCCTATGCGAAGCAAAAAATCAAACCATTTTTATCTGACGAAGCCGTCGAAGAAATAAAAAAGTTCTATGTTGAGTTGAGAAATAAGCCCGTTTCCTCAGAAAGCGCAATGAGACCTATCCCCATCTCTGCAAGACAATTGCAAGCATTAGTTAGAATGGCAGAAGCCTCTGCAAAATTAAGATTAAGTGAAAAAGTTCTGATTGAAGACGCAAAAAGAGCAATAGATATTATGAAATACTACCTTATGCAAGTCGGATATGACTATGAATCAAAGACATTTGACATAGATAAGATCTCGACCGGAATAACAACTTCAAAAAGATCGAAAATTCTAGGAGTCTTGCACACAATAACAGAATTAGAAAGCAGACTTGGGCAAATGATTCCGATGGAAGATCTGGAAAAAGAGCTTGATGGGAAACTGAGCACAATTGAAATTGAAGAGGCGATTACAGAACTCAAGAAAAGAGGAGACCTTTATGAGCCAAGGAGAGGCTTCATAAGCAGGACGAAATAGCTCCTTAACAACTTCAACACAAATCTTTAAATATAGTTAATTATAAAGAAAAACATGGGAGCAAGAGAAGGCTATAAAACTGATAATCTAAGAGCATACTCAGTTTTAAGCGTGCATGGACTTGTTGACCCAGGTAAAGTAGTTGGAGTTGGTCACTATCCAGTATTATGGGCCAATAGGGTTAAAGGAGATATAGTCATGTGCTGGAGCAGGCCAGGAGATGTGTTATGTCTAGGGAAAAATTATTTTGATGAAGAACAATTCAAAAAGGTGTCAAGTTTGGCTTCTCAAGGATTACTTAGGAAAATTGATATAGAAAAAATAGGTGAAAGCCAGATTATCAGCAACCCATCAAGTGTCACTTACCTAACTGACGAACAACATGAAGGACTTGTCGAGCTTGGAAGAGAGAATCATATGTTTTACGGTTATACTAACATTGATGGATCTTAAATTAATTATCATCTCATAAATCCTTAAAAACCCATTTCATTTTCATAAATTAATAATAAAAAGGAGAAAACACGTTCGCAACAAGTTGCTCACAAATTTACATTGCTTCGAAATTGGCTTCGCTCAATTTCTCCGCGATAAAAGTGTTAATATATTAACTTCATTATTTAGCGAAAAACATGATGGAACAGGTGTTTTGGCTTTACTAAATTAACATTAATCTCAAAGTCAAGGCACGAGATGTTTTAAGCCATCAATAAGCGAGCGATAGCGAGCGTAATAAGAAAAACAAAAAATGGCAGACGAACAATTCAAGAGAAATATTGCATTCAAAATGAGAATAGGTGATTTGCTTATTGGAAAGCCGGTAATGAACGGAGACCGATTTTCATTTCTGGAGCTTGGAAATAGAAAAATAGTAAGAGTAAATATTATTGGAAATATCGTAGACAAATATGAAAGCTCGGGTGAGTCCAAATACCTTAATCTAACTCTTGATGATGGCTCTGGACAAATGAGACTTAAGAGCTTTGGAGATGATGTAGAAAAATTCAAGAATGTTGTTCAAGGAATGACTGTGTTAATTATTGGAGTTCTAAGATCATGGAATAATGAGACATATCTCTCTCCTGAAATCATAAAGGAACTAGATCCAAAATACCTTCTTGTAAGAAAGTTAGAAACAGAAAAAGAATCCTCGAAAAACCTTCCCGAAATGCCAAAAGAAAAAGTAAATGCGATAAAAGATCAGCTCATAGACATGATAAAAAATGCGGAAGCCGAAGGAGGAATTGAGAAAGACAAGATAATAATGACACTAAGAGACGTTTCTGCAACAATAGTCAATCAAGAAATCCAAAAGCTTCTCGAAGAAGGAATTATATTTGAGCCAAGGCCTGGAAAGGTTAGATATCTGGGTTAGTTTTCAGATGATTCAATAATTAGTACAATTAAAGATTACAAAAAGAAAAACATTCTACTTCCAAATATCTTGGCGTTAGATTTATAAAACAAGAAAGACTGCAACTCATTACAATGTCAAAATCAATAGAAAAGCTATGTAGAAACACAGCTTACTTGCTTAGAGATATGTTTTGGAAACCTAGAGAAATCAGGCAAGACGCAACATTAGATAGGTTAAGAAAATACGGCCTTAGCCCAGTATCCCTTAATGATACGCTGGACCAACTAAACATCCCTCCCTCTGTTGGAAGATTTCCAGAAATACTGTCTGAATACACCGAGATGCCAGACGTCATCTTTTCCTCTATGAGAAAATTTGAAAAGAGCGGGCATAAACAAAACAATCATTCAGAAACACAGGAAGCATTAGTGACCTATCTTTCAGAAGATGTTGCTAAATACCTGTCTACAAGCCCAACAGCATTCAGAAAAATTTTTGATGAAATGACCATTCTAAAAAAGAAACGGAGCATCTACATAATTTAACTTATCAAACTAAATAAGTTTCAACAAGAAACAAGAGAATTCTCAGTTGACCTATCTATCTCTTCTTTCCCTTTTCTTTCTTCTGCACTCTCTTATTCCAGAAATAGGCAAACCATATCAAACACGCCAAGCCTACAAGGGACAATAAAAATCTAACCCAATTCTGTGTGTAAGGCCAATAAGCTCCTGAACCATAAAGAAGAGTTCCAACTCCCCCACCCATCAATCCAGCTCCAACAGCCTCCAATCCAAAGAAGAAAGCTCCAACAGCAACAATAATTATTCCTAAAGGCAATGCAATGAAAAATACTTTCCTAGATCTTTCCCTATCTGCATCATTAAATTCTTGGTTGCATTTCCATGTTAAATCGCAGTATCCATCAAGAGTGTCCTTTACAGGAGCAGTGCCATAATTAGGATTCCATCTTCCATCAGCAGCCTCACACTCCGCAGAATTGTTTACATAAATATTATATCTGTCAGGAGCACAATAAACATTATAGTCTGGCTTAGGGAATAAAGTATTAATTCCGTAATAAGTTACAAAAATTGTAAGTATGATTATTGCAATTCCCAATATCACATCTTTTATCTTCATATAACATATAGAAAAAGATAATTTATAAAGGTTGTTAAGGAGTCAAAATTAATTAATCTTTCAGCTTATAACCCTGACACAAATATTCAAGCCTTCTTCCATCTTTTAACTCAAGAACAATATCCTTAAGTCCATCATTATTAACATCATACTTCCAAGCGACACTAACTTCATCTATATCATCAAACCCAATTTCACTGCAAACGCTTTTAATTTTATTCCTTTTAACATTTCTTTCGCTGTTAACAGTAGCATAAATGGTAGCGACTCCAAGAGTAGCAAGAAATACATAAGGGACTAGTCTCCTTAATTTCATAAAAAAATTAGATAACTTATTTTTATAAACATTTATATACACAAATTCAAGCATATATTTATGACATCATACGAATCCCTCTTAGACGAAGCATATTCAAAAGTGAAGAAAGTAGAAGGATCTAGCGATAGGTTTGAAATTCCAAAAGTTGAGGGTCATTTTGAAGGTAAAAAAACAATCATTACAAATTTTTTACACATAGCTTCATACTTAAGAAGAAATCCAGAACACTTCCAGAAATATCTCCTTAAAGAGTTTGCAGCATCAGGGCAGATTGAGGGGGAACGTTTAGTTGTGAACAATAAAGTTCCAAGCACTAAGATAAATGAAAAAATGTGTGATTACGCAAAAGAATTCGTTATATGTAAAGAGTGTGGAAAGCCAGACACAGAATTGAAAAGAGAAGATAGACTTTCATTCATTAACTGCTTAGCCTGTGGAGCTAAACATCCTGTAAGAAGCAAGATATAAATCAGTTAAAGATAATATTCATTCTATGCTCAATTAAATCAAGATAATAATCAATATCAACCGAATATTTGAGATTAGGATGGATGATTGAAGGAATAAGAATCGAGGTGCTCTTCAGATTATCAGAATCGTATTTTCTGGATTCATAAACTAGTTGAGAATCAGATAAACTAGAAAGATAAAGCAATAAGTCCCCCCGATTAATCTCAGAGAATTGAGGTAGATTAAGAAGAAAGTAATCCTGAAAATCTTTCTTAGCATTCTCGGCGACATTTAACAAACCATTTCTATCGCTTCTTAAAAAATACTGTCCCACAAAACAGATAATGAATTAGCACTTAAAAAGATTATTGTGCTAGAGCAAATCTTTATAAAACAGATTTTACTAATCTTTTGAGAATTAAACTTAGGAAAACAAAAATGACAGAAGGATATTGTGTTAAGTGCAAAAAAAAAGTTGAGATGAAAGACCCAAAAGAGACAAAGACTTCCAGAGGAACACCGATGTTCAAAGGAAAGTGTCCAAATTGTGGGATAACTGTTTGCAGAATAGGAAAGAAATAAGCATAATCATGAATGTAAACATTATAAAAAGTTACAGAGATGTTATAGCAATTTGTGATTCTAACCTGCTTGGAAAGACTTTTGAAGAAGGAAAACTTCAACTAGAGGTTAAGGAAAGTTTTTACAAGGGACGGGAAATCTCTGAATCAGAATTAATTGAAATAATGGAAGAAATGTCTGGAGAAGATGCGACATTCAACATTGTTGGAAAAGAATCGACAAAGGCTGCAATTAAGGCAGGAATTATTGAAGAAGAGAGTGTAAAAACAATTGCAGGGATTCCATTTGCATTAATCTTATCATAAAAGATCTCATATTTCTTTTTAAATAGAAAAATCAAAGTAAGATTATGCGAGTTGAAAAAACAGAAGACTTAAACATAACATTTTATCGCAAAGATGTTGAACAGTTAAAAAACAAGAAAATTTTAGACTCGACTACAAACCAGGGGTTGGGAATAAAGATAAAAGTTGGAAAAACTGAAAGAGACAAGTGGATTGACGTAAGAGAAGTAGCCACAATTCAAGAGATGCTCCCATTCACCGATTACGAAATATTTGAGCATCATCTAAATGCTGAAAAGCTAGTTCATGGTTACAACATAATACTAAGAGAAGACTTATTTTATCAATGGACAAAGGAAGCTGAGGAAAACCCACACGCCGAGATAACAAACCCCTTCTGGGCAAGAGGGCTACAATTCAAAATACAAATCGATAGGATACACATCATGTATCGACCATCAGTTTTATAAACAACCTCTTTTTTTATCAATAATGGCAGAAGCAGAAGAAGAATTTAAGGATATCAATGAAGAGGCGCCAACGGAAAACACTCAATTAGCAACAAGTCCAATAAGAGTAAGACTCCCGAGAGGAGAACAGATGATAGGAGTCATAGAACAGAGACACGGCGGCAATAAGATGATGGTTGCATGTCTAGATGGAAAATCTAGAAACTGTAGAGTTCCTGGAAGATTAAAGAGGGCGTTATGGCTTCGCCCGGGTGATGTGGTCATGATAGAACCCTGGGAATTTGACAAAGAGAAGGGAGACGTAATATTCAAATATACCCTAACACAAATCTCATGGCTGAAAAAGAACGGCTATCTTAAAACCGACAAGATGGAATTCTAAAATGAAGAGAATTTACAAAATTATCTTGGCAATAGTCATAATTCTCTTGTTTATAGGAACTATTTTATTTGTGGCTCTTGGAAACCCATGGGCGAACAATATCTTGCAAAAAACCCCATAGCGACCAAAACTCTTATAAATCTTCAACAGCTGTAATTTGTATGAAAATTAAAATATTACTGGAAGAACAAGAAGAAGGGGGCTATACAGCCTATGTCCCGGCATTGCAAGGTTGCATCTCTCAAGGAGAAACTATTGAAGAAACTCTCAAAAATATAAAAGAAGCTATAGAGTTATACCTAGAATCTGATGACAACGATTTGATTATCAATAGTGATAACGTTAAAACAGAAATAATCACAATATGAAACTACCCCAGATTTCTGGAAAAGAATTAATAAATAAATTAAAAAAATTCGGTTTTGTTATAACAAGACAGAGGGGTTCTCATATAAGACTTGAAAAGAATACAATAGAAAAAACAATAAAGATAACTGTTCCAAATCATCCTTTGTTGAAAAAAGGAACATTAAACAGCATAATAAAATCGACAGGTTTGACCTTAGAAGAAGTTTTTGGTTAAAATGATAAAACTAATTATTGACAAGCTCCCAAGAATAACAAAGAACAGGGAAAAGTTGGAGAAAAGACTAAACGTTAAGATAACCAATAGAGGTAAAGAGGTCTATATAGATGGTGATGCTGAAGATGAATACATAGCCGAAAAAGTCATTAAAGCCTTGGATTTCGGGTTCCCTTTTTCTATAGCATTGTTAATTAAAGACCAAGAATACGAATTTGAGGTTTTAAATATTAAGAACCACACTAGAAAAAAAGATTTTAAGAGAATTAAAGCAAGAATTATCGGAGCTGGTGGAAAAACGATAAAAACGTTATCAGAGCTGACAAAATGTGATTTCGAAATTAAAGATAACTTTGTAGGAATAATAGGTGATGCAGAGTACCTAGAAAACGGACAGCAAGGCATTATCTCTTTGATCCAGGGCTCTAAACAAGGAAATGTTTATTCTTATCTTGAAAAACACCAAATAAAGCCAGTAATAGATCTTGGATTAAAGGAGGTAAAAAATAAAAAATCTTCAGCTAAATCTTAATACATAATCTAATTCTTCTTGCAGTTCTTCAGAATCTAAGATACTCTCAATTATTATTGGTTTTGAAAAATCTCTTATTGATTTGACAATTTCTTCCTGCTTTAATTTAAATAACGGCTCGTGATATCCCCCATAGCCGCTAAGATGAATCTCCACAAGTCTATCCCCAACGCTTTCGTAAAAAGAATTTGCAAGATCCATTGTCCTGTCTAAAGTATAAGCATGATTCACATCTAAGACAAAACCCCACTTGCTATTCAAGGAAAGAACTCTCTCCAAATCTTTAGGGCTCTTACACGATTTTTTTCGACAATCCATATTTTCCATGGCTACATTAAAGGGCAGGTCATGAAATATAGAAAAATCCCTTATCTGATCCGGATGAAAAACAACATGATCAAGCTTCCTTGCTTTATCAATACGAGATATTTCCTTAAAAATTCTTTCTGATTTTTCATCATTGTAATATTCTACAGCAGGGGCATGCAGGCTCACATAGTCAAAGAAATCTAAATCATTAGTAAGTAATTTCGACACTTTTTCGTAAGTCAATTCGTAATCTCTGACAAAATTCAGTTCAACGATACTTGAGATCTCCCTGATCTTTTCCAAAGCTCCACACATATCAAGAGATTTGTGTAATGTCCCTGTAGAAAATCCAATCTTATAACTCATAAAAGCAAAAAACAACTCCCATTAAAAAGATTTGAGTAATAAAACTAAGTATTTGGTATATGTTTTATTGATAAAAGACCATAAAAACCTTTAAAAGCATTCTCGGTTTATGTTTTTCATGCCCGGGTAGCTCAGTCCGGTTAGAGCACATGGCTGTTAGAAATCATAACTTACAGCAACCATGGGGTCGCAGGTTCAAATCCCGCCTCGGGCGCTTTGTATTTCATCACAACTATTTTTATAAACAAGAATTAACTCGAAACCAAATGAAGACTGATTATGAACTAGAAAGGATAGCAGAAGATGTAGGAATAAGCATTTCATTCTCTCTTTCAGGAAAAATTGATAAAAGAAAAAGATATTCCCCTGCATTAATGGAATTAACTAACGAATTATATGAATTTTCACGATCTTGGAGAGAGCCTAAAATAAATGTAATGTTTACAGAATTATTTTGGCCAGAAATGGAAGGTCAAGGATATAAAACAGTAGAAGATGTATCATTACAAACTTGGCTCTTAGCAAAAGAACTTGAAACAATAGCAAATGCAGATAGAAAAAAACAAGAATTGCTAAAAGACGCTTGTTTTGAATTAAGCAGACAATTCTATAGATATTCTCAAGCATTCAGGCATGGCTTAGTTGCTTAACTCTTTCAATAACCTTTTTAAGACTTCTAAAACTGATTAAGCAATGAAAAACAAGTCTAGCAATGAATTCGTAAGAATAAGATACTCAAAAATACATGGAAATGGAGGCTTCGCAAAAAAAGACATTCCAAAAGGAACTAAACTTATAGAGTATATAGGCAGAAAAGTTACAAAAGAAGAAGCCGAAACAATCTCAGATAAAGAAGGAGTTTTTCTATTTGAAGTCAACAAAAAATGGGATATTGACGGCAACGTCCCTGAAAATATTGCAAGATTCATAAATCACTCTTGTGATCCAAACTGCACATTTGATATAAAAAACAACCAAATATGGATAAAAGCGATGAAAGGCATAAAAAAAGGCGAAGAACTCTCTTACAACTACGGATTTGATTTAGAAGGGCATAAAAAATATCCGTGTAGATGTGGGACAAAAAACTGTGTTGGCTTTATTCTTGACAAAGACCATTGGCATAAAATAAAGAAGAAAAAACAGAAAGTTTTAGTTGCAATGTCTGGGGGAGTTGATTCTAGTGTGGCTGCCATAATGATGAAACAGAAAGGTTATGAGGTAATTGGTGCGTTCATGAAGAATTGGTCTGATACAAAAAATGACCTTGGTGAGTGTACCTGGCGTGGTGAAAGAAGAATTGCCCAAAAAATAGCATCAATGCTTAATATTCCTCTAAAAACGTTTGATTTTGAGAAACAATATAGAAAACTTGTCGTTCAAGAGATGTATAAAAAATATAGGCAAGGAATAACCCCTAATCCAGATATTGACTGCAATGAAAAAGTCAAATTCCCATTGCTCATCAAAGCCGCAAAAAAATTCAAATGCGATTTTTTAGTAACAGGACATTATGCAAGAATAAAAAAGGAAAGGTTAGAAAATACTAAGAATAAAGATAAGTCTAATAAAAACCTGAGAGAAAATAGTATATTAACAGTTAATAATAAATATGCGAGCTTCAGCGAGCCTATCTCTAGGAGAGGGGGTGGGGACAAAACAAAACATTCCTATCAGCTCCTCAGAGCAAAAGATGAACTAAAAGACCAGTCTTATTTTCTTTATAGGCTAAAACAACACGAGTTAGCCAAAACTCAATTTCCCATAGGAGAATACACTAAGCAAGAGGTAAGGGAAATAGCTAAAAAAAACAAATTTCCCAACTTCGATAAGAAATCAACAGTTGGCATTTGTTTTATAGGAAAAGTAAATCTTAAAAAATTCCTACAAAAAAAGATAAAACCAAAGCAAGGAAAAATTCTTGATCCAAGAGGAAATGTAATTGGTAATCATGATGGAATATATTATTATACAGTAGGTCAAAGAATAGGCCCTAGGTTTGGAATTGAGATAGAAAAAAAAGATAAAGAAAGCATGAAAAAGTGGTATGTTGCAAGAAAAATCCTAAGCAGCAATACAATTATAGCAGCCCCAGAAGGTCACAAGCTGAACTACAGAAAAGAAATTTATGTTAATGATGTTCACTGGATGTCTGATAATCCATTAAAAAATATAATAATCAATAATAAAATTTCAAAAGATAATGTATTAACAATTAAAAATAAATATGCGAGCAATAGCAAGCCTAATGAGAGGCAGGGTGGTCGGGGTGAAGGTGGCGGGGCTAAGTTCGTCAAAGTTCTCTCAAGAATACGCCAAGTAGGCGAGTTATTACCTTCAAAGCTAACTAAATCCAATAATAAATTCAAAATAACTCTAAACAAGCCAATCACAGGAGTTTCAGAAGGTCAGGCAATAGTCATCTATAATGGCAAAGAATGTTTGGGTGGTGGAGTTATAAGTTTTAGTTAGGTTTATAAATCAAGATAGCTGGATTTTTTTATGGATCTAGAACGAATTTTGACTAAGCCATTTAGAAAATTACAATATGTTGAAAGACAAATTTATGAAAGATTGTACCAAAGATTTTATGACTTATATGAAAAAGATAAAGAAGCCGATGGGGAAATATCTAAAAAGATGGTTAATCTAGGGAGATCTGTAAAATATTTTGCAGGAACACTTGCAGCAGCTACTGGAACTTATTTGTATAAAAGACTAATAGACGGAAACGCTTCTCCAAGCGAACTTATTTTTCTTGGTGGAATTACCTCTGCAGGGATAGGATTAGCTTCCCATTTTTATGCACAAGAAAATATCAGTCAAGCAATCTTAAAAAAGAATACTAAAAGAGATTTAACATCTGAAGAAAAAATAAGAATAAGTAGACTAGGAAAAATAGGCAAAGGTTCTCATTTTATTAGCGCAATAGCACTTGGCGTAAGTTTTGTTGATGTGGCTATACTAAATCCTAAATTTTTAGCAATACTCCCAATCTTACCTTTTTGGTATAGATTCACAATTCATAAAGGATATGGTGCAGTCTATGATTCTGAAGTAGACTATGTTCTTGACGAAAGGAAAAAATTTCCGGAAAAAACAAGTCAGATAAATTAATCCTCTCAAAACCTTTTTATAATCCTATTTCTTTCTTAAAACATGAACTTTGACAAACTCATAAGAACCAGAAGATCAGTAAGAAAATTCAAAAAAGCAGCTCCCGACTGGCGAGATATTATAGAAGCGATAGACGCAGCCAGATTCGCTCCAATAGCAGGAAGCGCATACACCTTAAAGTTTATAGTTGTTGATGAACCAGAAAAAATAAAAAAGATCTCAGAAGCCTGCCAACAAGAATTTGTTAATGAAGTCTCCTACCTTGTTGTTGCATGTTCAAACCCTTCTAGAACAATTAATGCTTACGGGGAAAATGGGGATATCTATGTTAGACAACAAGCAGGAGCGGGTTTGCAAAACTTCTGGCTTAAACTAGTTGAAAAGGGTCTTTCAACATGTTGGGTTGGATATTTTGTTGAAAATATCATAAAAGAAACTTTAAAAATCCCTAAAGAGCTTAATGTCGAAGCAGTCTTCCCAATAGGTTATAGCAATGACAAACCAGATAAAAAGGCAAAGATAAATCTAGACAATATTTTATATTTCAATAAATTCGGCGAAAAGAAGATGAACCCGCCGAAAAAGCTTAGCGCATGAATAATAAAAACAGCAAAGTAATTTAGAATATCAGATTAAATTGCTAGTCTATAAATTTCGCTAGTTATTTATTAATGTTAATATAAAACAAATGAAGTGAGTCAAATTAGGGGGTTAAAAATTAATAAAATAAAAAAATGAAAGAGGAAAACGGCCATAACTTTGAAGAACTTGAAGCTTTTGACATCCATAAATTCTTTATGTCTGAAAACAAAAAAACGAAAGTCGCAGAGATTTCTCTCCCAAGGAAAAAGAATGTTTATCTTATGTTCTTCCTCTCCACCATAACTCTGGGAATATACACAAGTTTCTGGTTCAAAAATAGGTCTAAAGAATTCAACAATCTTGAAACTAAGAAAAAAATGCCAAGGGCGATTCAAACAATTCTTGTCGTAACAAGCATTGTCTCAGTTTTCTCTTTAATCACCTTAATGCTCTCAATCTCGCCTGAAGAGATGGGAATTTTATACCAAAACACAACGACTATGCAATCCACACTAACTATATTATTCCTTGCAGGCACACTATTAACAATAATTTTAGGAATTATCTTATCTTTCTATTCTCGATCCATAATAAACGAGTCTTTAAAATACAATAAAAACCTTGAAGCAAAGCTCTCTGGATTTCTGACTTTCATATTCGGAGCATTTTACATACAATATGAAATAAACAGAATTATTGATGATAAAGAAGAAGCATCAAGAAAAGCCCCGTGGATAGTTCTTGCAATTATAATAGTCTTAGCAAGTCTTTCAATCTCTCTAAGAATGTAATTGACAATTAAGACTTTAATCAGTACGTCTTTCCTTCTAAGTCAAGTTCAAAATCTATTCCTTTAACAATTTTCAAGAAAAGATTTGATAATGGAGTAAATATCAAAGCTATAACGAAGTTTCCAATTCCAAAAATTATGGGAAAGACTATAATGTAAATCCATGAAAAATCTAAAAGTGAATTCGTAGTAGTTAACCCACCATCAGTCGCAGATGCAAAAAGTGCTGATACCATTGAAACAACAACCCATGCAAAAAGAGCTACAATAAACCCGACAAAAACTCCAAAAAGACCAAGAAAAGATGCCATCTTAAGAACATCCACCCTCTTTAGCTTTGCCATTAATTATAAACACTTCGAGAATTTAAAAAGCTAACTAATCGTCTAAGTGCTTGACATCTCGATCACTATTCTCAATGACTTCCTCAACATAACTCCTACCCTTCCCAAGAAGTGTAAAAAACGGCAACCCTTTGGGGCTGTTTCTATCCAGTTCCTCAAGTCTTGATCTTAAGACTGTAAGAGAAGTTAAACTTCCTTCATTCTGTGGGTCGCTTTGCCTCTCCGTGTATGTACCATCCTCATTAAGCTCATACTCAGAAATTAGCCTATCAATATTGTCCAGAACACAATAAGTGGTTATTCTCACAGCCACTCCACCTCGATAATAGATTTCAGGAGTCACATCAAATCTTCCCACTTTCATTATCATAGATTCAAAACATATTCCATGTTTTTAAGAATTATTGTGGTAAAAAGCAATAAGAACTATTTTACTGTCTATTCAAAGAAAATATTACAGTATCTCCTGACTTTCCGTGATTGTATATTGGAGTAACGTTGAAAAAAGAATGTTCTCTATCTTCGTTATGAAACCACCAAACCCTAACACCATTTTTATAAGTATCAGCATAATAAACTTCTTTTTCAGCAGGAAATCTAGCTATCTTCTGATTTATCCCAGTACCATATCTAATCCCTATATCCGTCTCCCCTACCCAATACTGGGCAAAAACAGTATCGGATAACCCATCTCCATCAAAATCAGAGACAGCCACATCTCCCTCAGTTGGTTTTTGGGCTAAGGAACATCCGGAAACTACTAGTGCGCTAATTAAAGAGTAAGCTACCTTTCTTACAACCATCTGTCTAATATAATCGCGCCCCTTTTAAATATTTATATTCAAAACAAGAAATTCTAAAAAACTAAGAAACTAAAAAAAGAAAAAAAAGAAAAAATCCGGAGGAAAACCCTCCGGCTTAAAAATCATTACTTCCAGACATGTATTCCGAGATCAGACATCTCTCTTGATGTTGGGAGAGATCTTTCCTCATAATCTCTTCCAAGTACATAAGGAGATTTAACACCAGTCATGATGGTGATAACTCTGACTCTTCCTGTAAAGTCTTTGCTAATTCTCGCTCCTATGATAACCTGCGCCTCGGGGCTCAAATTGTCTGAAACTGTTCTTCCGATTGTATCAAACTCTTCAAGCTTCAAGTCAGGTCCGCAAGTAACGTGTATCAAAGCCCCAGTAGCACCTTGGTAATCCACATCAAGTAGAGGATGCGTCAGTGCTTGCTTTACAGCTTCGTTTACTCGGTCTTGTGTGTCTGCTTCTCCGATTCCTATAACAGCCACTCCTCCATCTTTCATGATAGCAGAAACGTCTGCATAGTCTAGGTTAATCAAACTAGGCAAGGTAATTGTCTCAACAATACCCTTAACCATAGTGGAAACAAGTTCATTAGCAACAGCGAATGCTTGTTCAATTGGCAATTGTCCTGCAATATCTACAAGTCTGTTGTTGTCTAGAACAATACAAGTGTTAGAAACTTCCCTTAACTCTTGCAATCCAAACTCAGCCTTGTCAATTCTAGCCTTTTCAGACTCGAACGGCATTGTAACAACACCTATTACTATCGCTCCAGCTTCTTTAGCCTGTTGAGCAATGACAGGAGCAGCACCTGTTCCGGTTCCGCCACCCATTCCATTGATAACAAAGACCATATCTGCTTGAGAAACAGCCTTTTTTATATCAACAATAGCTTCTTTAGCAGCCTCTCTACCTCGTGCTGGCATTCCACCGCATCCAAGTCCTCTAGTCAATTCCTTTCCTATAAGAATCTTTTCGTCAGCTTTAGTCACACTAAGGTGTAGAGCGTCTGTGTTTGCTCCGATGATAGTAGCACCACTAATTCCTTTATTGTAAAGCCATGTAACTGCATTGCAGCCCATTCCGCCAACTCCAATAACTTTGATGTTAGCTTTTCCAGCCCTCAATTCATCGAAATTAATGCTGTGTGTGTCTGCCTTAGATATCGCTTCTTTTGCAAAATCCAAAACCATTTTTGTTTATTTTTGTCCTCCTTACAACTCTGTCGTTTTCCTGCAAAACAGGAAACCTTCTCGTTTTTACACGAAAAGTTTATATAGTCGATACGCCACCAACTAGTCAGGTTACAAAGAGGAAGAAAACCTCTGGATGCTTAATAATAATTGACCGCCATCAATTAATATTATAAGAGAGGTACTATCTACTTCTATTTAAACTTTTTTATTCTCAAAAATAGATTATAATTAACTATTTTAGCAAAATTCTTGCTTAGAAACCTTTTCAAAAGGTTTATTTTAGTATATTTTCCTTGAACTTTTTAAGATCTTTCTTGTCAAAAGAGGCGCCAGCAGCATAAATATGCCCCCCGGCAGACGCGTTTTCAAGTCCTTGAATGCCTTTTTTAAGCAAAGCGTCAACATTTCCTTTGCCATCCTGATTTCTTGCGCTAACCTTAACCTTCCCGTTCTCTCTTTCAGAAACAATAACGAATATTTTATCTTTCTGTTCCTGAGAAATTCTTGTAACTACGGCATTTGCTAAATTGTATTTTGGGGAAAAACTTGCAAGATAAATTTTTTTGACTTGAAGATACTCTGCTTCTTTCCGGTATTTCTTAACAGAATCTAAAAATTCTTTATTAACTATTTCATAAATTCTATCTAGCTCTTTAAGCTCTTTCTTGAGAAGCATGTCATAAACAACAAACAAGTTGCCACCATAGTACTTGAGATTAAATTCTATCTTCATGGCCAAGACTCCAGGCTCAGATTCAATTATCTTTTCCTCATCAATGTCAGAATATCTTTCTTTCAAAAAGTGGGCATTATCTCTGTCTAAATAAGAAAACTCTGCAACCATAGTCGCACAAACAAGCCAATCCCATTTTTCAACATCATAATACTTCTTTCCAAAATTATACAAAACCCACGCAGTGCAATCCCTCTGCTGGTTTTTTATTATGTTCTTTTTATCTTTAAGGTTTTTATTTATTATGTGATGATCTATCATCAAAGTGTCGAAACTATCTCTTAATTTCTCAAAACCTTCAAAATCTGAATCATCAGCTGCCACATCAGTAAGAAAAACCTTGGTGATTTTACTTTTCTTAAACCTGTCAAAATAAGAGTCAAACATCCCTTTCTTATAGTCTAGAAAGTCAATAAATGCCAATTTAAGGCCTTTAGATTCAAGAATCTTCTGAAGAAAAATCACAGAAGCCATGCCATCAAGATCGTGATGGCTTAAGACAGCAATTTTATCATCATCCTTTATTTTATTTACAAAATCGTAAAATACCTTTTCATCCCCAATTAAAAATTTCATTTTTTAGTTATCTATCCGGTTAAACATTTTATTGATAGCCTTATCAAAGTTCTCTGAAGAAACTTTTGAGGCTTCAATGATAATTTCTAAATCCCCATCATCAAACAACAATCCAACCGATCCATCATTATTAACATTTAATACTTCTCTATCCCTAACATAATATCTACCACTATTATACTTAAAATCAGAGTGTGTTGGGACTCCTCCTTCAAAAGAATATATTTCTCTAGTTTTTCCTCTATGTAGTAATTTCATTTTTCTTTATTCTTTCTCCAAAATAATAGCATCGATTCCTGCTTCTTTACATCCTTGAACAAAATCTATAGCATCGTCCTCGCTTCCAACAACACTTCCCCAGTGCATAGGAATTGCCAGGCTAGGCTTTATAAGTTTAGCAGCCTCAACAGCCTCATCGGCAGTCATTGTAAATCTGCCACCAACAGGAAGAAGTGCAATAAATTGTTTTCCAGGCTGCTTAAAACCAGTAAGCTTCTGCATTTCAGGAATAAGATCGGTATCTCCAGTGTGATAGATAACAATATCGGCAATCTTAATCACATATCCCACCCATCCTTCATCTTTAGGATGAAAACTTTTGTCAACATTATATGCTGGGACACAAGAAAACTTAAAATCTCCAAGATTAAATTCTTGGCCAACCTCAACAATAACTATATCTACTAAAGTATCAAATCTAGTAACCTTGCTTTGGGAGTCAGCTGTAAGAAATATCTTAGTTCCTTCCTTGACAATCTTCTGCAAATCAGCGTGGCTGCAATGATCATAATGGCTATGAGTAATAAGAATCACATCTGCCTTTTCACTGTCTTCTTTAATGTTATAAGGGTCTATGTAAATTGTCTTGGAATTCTTAATAAGAAAACCGTCATGCCCAAGCCATTTTAACTCTACTTCTCCAAATTTCATTTGTCCACAAACATCTCATTCAACATTCCATTAACATAGTCCATATTTCCATCATCCAAAATAAGAATATCGTAATAGCTTTTATATTTTTCCAAGTTTTCATCAACCTTCTCGTTTAAAAATCCGACTTTTATCAATCCCTCGTAATCGTATCCATTCACCATATCAACATCCTCAAGACTATCTCCAAGCAACAAAACATTCTTTCTGTCTTTTATCGAGTCATAAAAACCAAAATCCTTAACAGAAGTCTCATCCTTGTTCATAACATGTATTATTGGCTTATTTATAGAGAGAGCATTTCCCTTACTGTCCCATTTAAAAGAATTAGAAACTATGTGTGTATTTGAATAAAGTTTACCATGCTTATTTAGGAATATTGAAATTGCTTCCTCTCCTAGCCCAGCAGCAGAGATTATTATCAAAGGTATCTTATGGGAATGCAAGAAATCAAGAAGCTCTTCAACCCCTTCCCTAAATCTAACCTTACCATCATTAATCACATCGGTAATATGTTTTTTATTCAAACCTGATGCAAGAAGTAATTCAAAATGCTTACTCCACCAATCATGCATTGCCTTTTTCCTTTCATGAAGTGGAATTTTAAGATCTAATTCAATTGGGTGATAAAATGAGGCAAGTTCGTTAGCTTTTTTCATATAATCTTCACCGAGATAGTTGCCTCTTCTCAGTTCAGAAATTATTGAAGGAGTCTTTTCGCCATCAACATAAGCCCGAGTCAGTGTTCTGTCAAAATCTGCCACAACATGAAATTTCTTCAATCCTCCTTGAGCAAACAATTTCTTAGCCTTATCAAAACCATCCCTATGAGTAACTATCACTCTTTCCATGAAAGTCAAAAAAGAAGCCTCTTTTTAAGGATTTCTAAGATGGACTAGCCAGTCACACTAAGAGCGTGGATTAGAAAACTCGTATCCACTCATTCTATAAACCACAGAATTAACGTTTGTTCCAGCTCCAACAGAAACGAAACTTACAATGTCATCTTTATCCAGAACATGATTATTAACCTTCTCTTTCACAATCAAATCCAAAAGAGTCGGTACTGTTGCCACCGAACTATTTCCAAGCCATGAAATTATCATGGGCATGACTTGCCTTATATCTTCCCCACTAGGCTTAACACCATAAAGTTTAAACAACCTTTTTATTATTGCTTCATCCATTTTCTCGTTAGCTTGATGTAGCAAAGCTTTTTTTACATCACTCAGAGTTAAACCTGCCTTATCAAGACTTTCTTTTACCACACCTGCAACAGTTTTTAGAGCATATTCATACAAATCATGTCCGCTCATCTTCAAAAACAATTCATCTCCGCAATAGTTAGGATTATAAGATTTTGCCATCCAAAGAAGATAAGCATTTTCTAGTGTATCCGATCTATGGGCATGAGATAATACACCAACCGGCCCCTCACTTTTAATAGATTGAAGGACAGTAGCTCCAGCACCATCTGAATAGATCATGCTATCAATATCATGAGGATCAGAAATTCGTGATAAAGTTTCAGCTCCAATTACAAGAGCTCGAGAGCCATTACCTGCCTTAAAATAGCTATCAACCTGAATAACACCCTCTAACCATCCAGGACACCCAAATGGCAAATCAGAAGCAATCGTATAAGGATTTTTTATACCAAGTTTATTTTTTACTCGTGAAGCAAGAGACGGAACAAAATCAGACCGCCTATTATCAATCTTAACATCTCCAAAATTGTGAGCAACAACAAGATAATCCAGACTCTCTCTATCAACCCCAGAAGAACTTAACGCATCTTCAGCAGCAAGATACGCCAAATCAGAGGCGACTTGGTTGTTTTCAGCGTATCTTCTCTCTTTTATACAAGTTATCTCTCCAAACTTTTTTATTATCTCCTCGTTTGATTTTTCGAGTCTTTTTCCATCAGACCCATAAAATTCTCTATTCAGAAAATCACTATTTGGAATAACCTTTGTGGGAATATAACTTCCAGTTCCTGCAATAACTGTGCACCGATGTTCATCCATTCAAAATCCAGAAAAAACACGATTATAAATATTATTGTGATTAATTTTTAACATTGATTTTAAATAAAAGATCACCTTCATTAACCTCATATTCATTAATAACATGCGTGCTTATTAGTTTCCCAGTATAGGGTGATTTAATCTCCCAGAAGTTGTCATAAACATCGTATATAACTCCCAAAGCCTGGCCTTCTTTAACTCTCCCACTTTTCAAAGGCCTATTTATTTTAGACATATGCCAAAAAAAAGTGCCTATAAGCGGAGATCTTATTTCATACAAGGTTTTTTTCTTTGAGATTGGAATAGGTTTAATTACTGCAGTTGTGTCTGGAGTAACTTTATACGCACTCGAACCAGCTTCCAGACTTTCAATGGTTCTTAAAATAGGCGGAGTAACAGTTCTTTCAACCCTTACGCTATAAAACAGATTTCCCTCAGTCAAGACCTCAAGGTTATGTCTTTCTGCCTTGTCTATTACTTCCCTAACTCTAAAATAAACCATTAAAAATCAAAAGAAATTCCCTTTTTAAGAATGATTGTGATGAGTTATTTTATGAATTTGAAATTCATTCTCTCATTATCTTGAATGTCCACTATCGCATATTTCCCTAAACCGGCATCACCTGGATTTACAACAGGAACCCCATATAGCCCCTTCATTCCTTGATATTCGTGCATGTGTCCGCAAAAAACAATCTTAGGTTTATATTTTTTTATACCCTCTCTAAAGAATTTAACACCGGCACTGTAACCATCCATGGGATTGTTTTTATCTCTTATCTTATCAAATACACCATATGGAGGATAATGTAAAACAAAAGCTAAAGGCTTCTTTTGTTTGTTAGCTTTTTTAAGCAGTTTAAAAAACTTCTTCTTCACAGCCTTATGCCTCTTTATTTTTATAGGAACATATTCTTTTTCTGACTTAAAAGTATTTTTCCTAAAATAGGCTTCAATGTCCATATACCCCCCATGTCCAACAAAATTAAATCCATTAAAAACTTTATTTGAATAAGTTATGTCCTTAATATTTCTCAATTTTTTCATAAAAACTTTTGCGGACCTTGTTGGATTAATAAGTTTATGAACAGGATGATCATACCACCCATCATCAGAGTTACCAAATATCAACATTACTGGTTTACCTAAACTATTTAAATTATGCAAAACCATTTTGCCTGATTCAAAATCCCTTTTCTCAAGATCTTTAAACTTCTTTTTTCCAAAAAACTCTTCAGGAGAAATTCTATTATTTCCTCTTTTTATTCTTTTAAAAAGGTCAATCGTATAAGGCTTCCAGTCATCTAATCCAGTAATATCACCAACAACAACGATTAAATCAAAATCTTCCTTAACCAATCTCCGTTTAAGCTTTGTAGGATACTTTCCCTGAAAATCCCCAATTGCAAGTATTTTCATCTTATTTTATAGGCAACTAACCCAGGATAAAAACCTTGTTGCTTGTTTATTTCAAAGGCTCTTTTGAGCTCATTCTTAGTTAAAATAGTTTTCCCATTAGATTTAGCAGAATCGTAAAAGTAATATCTAACACCGATTCGTTTAACTGCAACAATGGCATGTGGAGCGGGATCTCTAGGTCTTTTGAGATAATAATCTGAAACAGTTATGGCAACACGATGGCGATCATCTAAGAGCTCATTTAATTTATCCAAAGGATTTTTGATAATTGTAAACCGATCATTGTATTTTTTCTTCAATCCATTGTATCTCTTTACAGCCAGTGTCTTGAGTTTTTTCATTTCATCATCACCTATTTTTTCATAGCACTGAATTAATTTGAACATTTTTTGATCAAGATCTACTTTCGTGACAAAAACTTTAACTTCTTTATGATATTTATCTGCCCATATTAAATAAGAAGTCCAATCAGATATTTTGAATGGTTTTAACTTACCAATTTTCGCCAAATCTTCCTCTATTTTCTTAGAACCTTTAATTTCCGTCAAATTAATAAAGCTGCACGGACCACAATTCACGTTTAAACTTGTAATGTAAGGTTTCATTTTCTCTCCTCCAGAGATTTCAGAGACAATATCAAACATCCAATTTGCAGCTGAACAAGAGTTTTAATTGGAAAGAGGTTGTAGTTAGAATTTTTATCGATATACTCAATCAACAAATTTATTTTTCTTTCAACTTTTCCTATAGCATCCTCAATCCCCTTGGTTTTCCTAGAATCAAGAAGTAATCTCCTACACTCTCCCAATATAAGGGCAGCATAAAATTTAGATATAACTTCAGAGCTAAACTTCTCAGAGTTTGTAGCTTTTCTTTTGTAAGATTTATCTTTAAGATCTTCAATTGCAGCCCGAACAAGGCTCCTTTCTAGTTTGATAACTTCGTTTAATAATTCGTAAAAAATGCTTCTTTTATTTATATCCGGCAAATTTAACACCTCATCAACTGAAGACATTATATCACTATACTCGTTATATTGAATCCTCAAGATGTCTTCCCTAGATTCTTTCGATAAATTGTTATCTTCTATTTTAGAATCATAAATGTAAGATACTTCTCCAATAAGTCCAAACACATTTTTATTATATGTTTTAGCATAGTCTATCCCATTAGTCCCGTGATCCAATTCTTTTAGTGGGTCCTGGCCGTTTTTCTTAAAATGGTCATAAATCTCCCTAAGCCCGTAATGCGTGTACACGGGTTTTTTGACAGTTTTCATGAACGGAGATTCAGGTTCCCCTAAATCCAAAGGGATTTTCAAATCTTTACAAAGTTTAATCGTTTTATCATAGTAACCCTTGCCCAAATCTTTTGTTACATAAAAATAGGCCCCACTGAATCCAGCATTATGTAATGGATAAACTAAACTAGGCTTCAATTCTCTTATTAACTTCGCCAGCACCTCTGTGTTTTTTGGAGGTTTGTCAAAAGAATAAGCTTTATACTTTATAGGAAACGACCAATCAGTTTGTTTTTTAGGTTGAGTTCTATAGAAATTATAAACGTATTTCTTAACCGTGAAATCTCCTTTAAACCATCCTTCATTTAGTTTAGCCCCATCAGGGTCAGCACATGAAATGATGTGCCACGTAAACGACTGCGCAAATTCTTTATGTTTCTTTATAAGTTTAATCAAAGTGAGACAAGTCAAAGAACCAATAGGCTCGTTTGGATGTGGAAATCCATAGATGAGAGCGTTTTCTTTTCCATTACCCAATTTTACACAGAGTATATCCGCCCCACCATCACTCTTTCCAAGAATCGTAACTTCTTTTTTGTCACAAATTTTAAAGATTTCCTTGTTCAACTCATCAACAGTTAGAAATTCTTTGTAGTCTTCAACCTCTTTGAGGAAATCCATTCAATAGATAGAAAAAAGAAGTTTAAAAGAATAACTAAAATCTATTCAAAGTCATCGTCATCAAAGTCGTGACTATCTTCACCCGCACTTTCTAATTCAAAGTCATCGTTTTCGAAATCTTCTGTTGACATGTTAATCTCCGTATTTAATTTTTGGAAACCTTTTCCTAAAAGGTTTATTCTCCAGTTTAGTAGAAAAACTTCTCATCTTCACAGTTTTTAAACCTTTTTGTTGTAAAAAAGAGTAGTTTCGCATAACAAAGTTTATAAACACGGACCAAGTCGTCAAAATATGAGCGAAATAAGCACATCTAATTATATTAACGCCCTTAAGACAGGGAAAATAAAAGAAGTAACAATGAAGGTTTCTGGAAACAGGCAGGCCGTAATTGATCAAGAGAATAAATGTATAAAGTGCAAAAAAGCCCTGAAGCCATACTTATACAAATTCGTAACAAACCCTGCAACAAGAAAGCCAGAAGCCATATGTGCTGACTGTTCTATAGAGATAAAGCACAGGTAATTTTATTTATAACAAAAACAATATAAAAAGCTCTTTCTTAATTTACCTATGAAAGAGAGTGAGATTAACAAAGCAGAGCTAAAAAATCTTATTGATAATCAGTATTCGTTAAAAGTTAACAAAATAACTCATATTCCTAAAGGACAATCCGGAGCAATTAATTATTCAGTTGATTCTAATAAAGGTAAATTCTTTGCTAAAGTTCTAGATTCTAAGAACAAGAAAATAAAAAAGAGACAAAAATCAATCATAAATTTTTTGTATAAAGCCAATAAAGATTACAATTTAGATAATATCTCCACCCCCATAATAAACAAAAATGGGAAGAAGATGTCTAGTCTAAAAAATCAATATCTAATCTTGTTTAAATTCATCTCGGGAAACCCTAAACATGTCGGGCTTTCAAGACAAGAACTCGAAAAACTAGGAGAAACAATCGGAAAAGTTCACAAAATAAACCCAAAGAAATTTAATAACATAAGAAAAGAAGATTTTAGCAACTACTACAATGAAGATATTTTTAATAAGATAAGAGAGGTCAGGAAATCAAGCTTTGATGAATTAAAAAAGGTTTTATTAAATTACGAAAAAATAATAGAAAGAGGGGTAAAAAGAAGAAATGAGTTAGTAAAATATGTAAAAAGTAAAAAACAAAGAGTGATAGCGCATTCAGATCTTCACACAGACAATTTCCTCATAAACGAAAAAGGAATATACATCCTTGATTGGGGAAGCTTAACTATTTCACAACCAGAAAAAGACCTCCACTGGTTCTACGATGGAGGTGAATTAAACAAAGATTTTCTTAATGGATATAAAAAGATAAGAAAAGGATTCGTATTAGATGAAAGATTGCTAAAATATCACGCAATCCAGAGGTCAATATACACTATATGGGTCTTCACCAAATTAATATTAGAAAATAATAGTCCTAGTTCATATGAAGCATACCTTAACATTGCAAAATACTATCTTGAGAAAGTAAAAAGAATTGTAAACAGCATAAAGCGAGAATGAACTTCAACTCTTCCAACTTTCGCCATCATCTTCTTCATCAAAATTATTATCATCACTTACATCTTCTCTATATTCATCTTGAGAATGTGTTTTACTTTTTTCAATAGCTTCCCAGTCTGTCATCACATCTCTTAGATCAACTCTTCTTCTACCGAAACTAAATCCTAAATGCCTTTGCATTGACAATTTTCTCTCTTCACTTTTAGTCCTTGGCCTAAACTTAGCTACTCTACTTCCATCTAAATGTAGAATAGGGTATTTATCTGCTATCTGTAATGCAACGTTTGGCATCTGCTTAAAAATAGTTTTTGATAATTCTCTATGCTGTCTACGGTCAACAAAGGAAAGTAATCCTGCAAGTCCAAAACCAAAGATACTTTTTCCAGTCCAGTAATAAGCGGCAAGAGATTCTGGATTTTCTGAATTAGCATACCAAGCAAGAGCTCCAGTAGTTAACCCAATACCTGCAGAGATATATTTCATTATCCTAGTAGAGTTTATATTTTGGGCTGCTAAGTGGGCAGGCTGATCTATTAACTCCCAGTTATCCATGGGAAAGATTGAATAATAAACTCTGTCCTTCATATATCTAAGCTTATCACCAAGGCTTCTATGGGTCATCCCAGCTCTTCGTGCCGCTTTTGCAATAATCGGTTCTTCATGATCCAATAATGCCTCCTTAAATTCATCATACTGACGAAACAGCTCATAAGAGGGCATTGGTTTAGATAAATCTATTTTAATTTCCTTTCTCTTTGGTGTGTAGTCTTGATCCATTTTTACCTTAAATATTATAACTAAAAAGTAGTATCAATATTTATAAATTTTTGGGTTTCAGGAATCAGGGCTTCATCCTTGTCATTGTCCTTGGAAATCCAATAGTATCCTTCACGCTATCAAGCCCGCAAATCCACTTAATTAGCCTCTCAGGACCTAATCCAAAACCAGCATGAGGCACAGCACCATAAGAATGAATATCAAAATAATAACTATAATCTTCTAGCTTCTCCCCTTTAGCCTTCAATGCATTCTTAAGTTCCTCAAGATTTGTATCTCTTTCACTTCCTCCAATTAATTCTCCATTTCCTTCAGGCCCAAGCATATCAAAACACCTAGCAACTTTTGAATTCTTAGGATCTTTAGGCTTGTAAAAAGCCATAGCTTCTTTTGGATAATGAGTTACAAAAACAGGCGTATCATAAAGTTCCATTATCTTTTCTTCTTCAATAGTTCTCAAATCTTTACCCCATTCAACTTTCATCTTCTTCTTTTCCTTTAATAATTTTAATGCTTCACTATAAGTAATTCGAGGAAATTTCTTTTTCAAACTAGGCTCTAATTTTTTAACATCTCTCTCAAGAATCTCTAATTCTTTTTTATTTTTTTCTAAAACTTTTCTTATAATATACTTAGTCATTTCCTCAGCATAATCTAAAATTTCATCAAGATCTGCCCAGGCAACTTCCATCTCTGCCATCCAAAACTCTGTTAGATGTCTAGAAGTTTTAGATTTCTCTGCTCTAAAAGTAGGCCCTATACCATAAATCTTTCCTAAACCATACATTGCAGCTTCAGCATATAGCTGCCAGGTCTGCGCTAAATACATTTTCTTCCCGAAATAATCTAATTCAAACATAGTTGGCCCTTCCTCAGCTCCTCCAGGAATAATTATAGGAGATTGAAACTCGTAAAATCCTTGTTCTCTAAAATAATCTCTAAAAGACTGCATAACAGTACTTCTAATTTTCAAAATTGCGGTCATCTTTCTACTTCTAAGCCATAAATGTCTTCGGTCACCAAGCAACTCTTCATTCAAATCTTTATTTATAGGAAAACTATCACTTAAACCAACAATGTTTATCCGAGTCACTTGTATTTCATAGCCTGTTGGAGCTCTTTTGTCCTCTTTTATTTCTCCTTCTAACTCAACACTCGCCTCAACTTGCAATTTATCAATATCACCCCATTGCTTTTCAAACTTATCCCTACTCAAAACGCATTGAATAATATCACTTGAATCTCGAATAACTAAGAATTTCATCTTATTCGATCCTCTTTCCCTATAAACCCATCCTCTTACAGCTACATGCCCCTTACCCTTATGCATGGCTTCTGATATTGAGATGAAATTTGTGATCATATTTTTATCAAGTAACAACATTTTTTAAAGGTATTTACTTAAAATATTTATGTCTTTTTACATAATAATTCGCGGACCTTTGGGTTGTGGAAAATCAACAATCTCTGAAAGAATTTCCAAAATTCTAAAAGCAAAGTATTTTGCTGTAGATATGGTTCTTGACAAACACCATCTAACAGGAGATAAAGAAGAAGGCTACATTTCTCAAAGAAGTTTCTTTAAAGTTAATGAAATAATTGCAAGAGAGGCAAAAGTATTATTAAAAAAAGGAAAATCAATAGTATTTGATGGAAATTTTTATTGGAGATCTGTTATTGATGATCTAATTTTAAAATTAAATTATTCCCATTATGTTTTTACATTAAAAGCACCATTAAGAGTATGTATAGAGAGAGACTCTAAAAGAAACAAAACCCATGGCAAAGATGCAGCCAGAGCTGTTTACAAAAAATCAACTTCATTTACACATGGAATAGTTATAGATACAGAAGGCAAAACACCAGAGCAAACAGTAAAAGAAATTTTAAGATATATTAATCCTAAGGCGTCAACCGTCTCCTATCCCTTGGAAATAATGTAGCTTCTCTTATATTATCCAATCCAAGAAGAGTTTGAGTCATTCTTTCTAAACCAATACTCCAGCCAGCATGCATTGGTGCCCCGTATCTAAATGCATCAATATACCACTTAAAGTTCTCTGGCTTAAGTCCTTTTATTTTAAGTTGTTTAATCAAAATATCTGGAACATGAACTCTCTGCCCGCCTGAACTTATCTCTATTCCTCCGAACAAAGCATCAAATCCGCCGCTAATTCCTTTTTTCTCATCCTTAGGCCATATGTAAAACGGCTTTATTGAAGAAGGCCATTCATATGTGAATACAATGCAATTAGGAAATAGCTCACAAAGCTTTCTTTCAGCTTCAGGTTCAAAATCATCTCCATCTTTCATTTTTATTCCATGTTTATTCATTAACTCAATTGCTTCTTTATACTTCAAATATTTGGATTCAGGGACTTTCAATTTAACTTTTAAGATTTCTAACTCATGCTTATTATTCTCAAGAACTTTCCGAGTAATGTACCTAACAACTTCCTCAAGATATTTCATCACTTCAAGATCATTTGCAAAGGCAACCTCAATATCCATCTGCCTTATTTCGTTTATGTGTTTAGTAGTGTCGTGTTTTTCAGCTCTCCATACAGCACTTGTAGAAAAAACTTTTTCAAGACTTATTGCCATAAGTTGTTTGTACAATTGAGGACTTTGTGCGAGATAAGCCTTGTTTTCAAAATACTTAACCTCAAACATATCGGTTCCGCCTTCAGTAGATGTTGCAATTATTGCAGGAGGCTGTATCTCAATAAATCCTTTGTCATAAAAAAAGTCTCTAAAAGCATTTGCTATAGTTGATTGAATTTTAAATATTGCCTTAACTCTTTCTTTCCTAACATCCAAACTCCGATTATCTAGCCTAGCACTTATCTCAGTACTCACAGCTTTTTCATTAACCTGGATAGGAAGTTTCTCAGCCTTAGCTAGTACAATTAATTTTTCAACTTCAACTTCAACATCTTTCCTAGAAATATCGGCCTTTACATCTGCCTTCTTTACCTTCCCATGAATCTCAACAACACTCTCCAAAGTTAAGCCTGCAACTTCTTTTACAATTTTCTCATCCTTAGCAATACACTGAACTATCCCACTAGAGTCTCTCAAAAGGATAAAAGCCATCTTAGCCATGCTTCTAACTTCATAAGCCCATCCTTTAAGTATAACACTCTCTCCGACCTCCAAATCAGACACATAATTACGCTCCATAATATCCCCAATAAATTTCAATATTTAAATCTTCGTTCATAAGTTTTGTGATCCATCCACTCAAGAATTATTGAGATAACCTCTACACCTTCTTTACCTATTGCATAAAGAAGTCGCCAACCTTGAGGTAAATCATATTTCCAAAGGTTAGATATTTCATATTTAGATATATAAATGGGAGGAATCAATCTCTTTGGAATCTGTATTCCAGAAAAAGCATTGCCTTTTAGATTGTCTAAAGCTTGTTTTATATGCTTATGTAAATCTTTTTCGGCTAAATTACCAACTCCAAGGCCTTCAAAACTTTCTTTTATTTTTTCTTCAGCAAAAAATATTCTAGATTTTATTTCCATTCTAAATCATTTCTTTTAAGATATTTTTTAACAAGCTTTGGATCCCATATCCAAGCAATCTTGCCTTCACTATCTGCAGCTATCTTCCCTGAATAAAGCAAATAATCAATAATTACTGAGAAGGTTTGATACATCATCTTTTTTGGAAGCCTATCCCAAAGTTGCTTCTTTTTATAAGTCCCACTAGTATCATAAATTAGTTTTTCAACCATTAAAACGCTATCAAGTCTAGGGTAATGCAGTATTTTTTTAACGTCCATTTTAGGTATATAAGTTTATATATTATACAAAATTATATAGTTTATAAATTCGTCTAAAACAGTATTTATTAAATTATTCATTTAGCTTTCTTCCAAACTTCATTAAAATAACTTTTAAAATTATCTGCTATTTCTTTTGAATGAATTAAAATCCCAACTGGGCTCGGAGTCCATGAAACAATGAAGACCTTGTCTTTCACTATATCAATATTGCCGGGAATTGGGAAATCAACAAATTTAACCTTCCAGAATTTAATCTTCTTGGCAAACCAAGAGTTCTTCCATTCTTTATTTGCTATTCCCCTAATCTTAAACTGTTTAACAGAATCAACAATGCTATTGTAGAAATAATTTGATTCCTCGGCATATTTCTCTTCATAAATATAGAAGAATAAGTATTCCTCATTTTTCAGTTCATTTTTAAATAATTTTTCATAAGCTGCTTTTAAACCATTCTTCCCTATAAACACCTCTGCTTCTTGAGTTTCTTTAAGTTCATGCAAACTCTCCAGATCTTTCAAAACATGTTTAAGATTTTCTCTTTGAGAAATTATCTCTTTTTCTTTTTTATCTAAATAATCTACCAAATTTACAGGAGGAGCGGCCTGAAAGTGTTTAGTTTTGCTTTTAATAACAAAACTAACAAGTCCTTTCTTAATCAGCCTATCCAAAACATCATAAATATTAGAGTAAGCGATCCCCGATTTTTTAACAATGGGTCCAACAGTACACGATCCAAGCTCACTCAAAGCTAAATAGGCTTTAGCCTCCCCCTCAGTTAAACCAACTTTCAATAATTCATAATATTCTTTATTGGGCATAAGCAAAGCAACAAACTCCAACTTAAATACCTTACTATTATTCACCCTGTACAGGGGAGATAATGATTATATACTAAATATTTTTCGGGTTTTTATGAGATGACAAAAATCTCAGCAATTAAATATAAGGAAACAAAAAATGGAAACAAAATACAAAGAAAGCTTGATAAGAACACTAGGCTTCGCTTTTGTAGTTGGAACGCTTGTTATGCCGATGTTAAAACAGCCTGAAGCGAAAACGAGTTGGAATGTATCAACCATTCAAAACCAAACGATTGCAGAAAGAAGATATATTGGACTAACAAGGCTAATTGACACTAATTCAGACGGAGTCCTTGATAATATTGAATACTTTGGAAGAGTAAGTGGAAACAGAAATCCTTCAGAAACTGACCAAAGGATTTACAAAAGTCTAATCAATCAACAGGAAGAAAAATGAACCTCATTAAGAAACTAATGCTCACTGGAACAGCATTGTTAGCTTTAGCTGGATGCGAAGCAATACCTCAAACAAGTACAGAATATTCCAGAACATATTTTCCAGAAGAAGGAATTGTCACTAAAAAAGAAGCCCTCAGGGGACGTGCAGGAATTCAAAGATATCTTATAACTCTCAAAATTGGCGATTCAGAAGTTAAATGGAGAGATGCTTCAAAAGATATTTATAACACAGTTAGCGAAGGAGACAGCGTATCAATTACTTTCGAAAAGAGCACAAGCACTGACTACCATCACTACAATAGTGGATATGTAAAAAAGGGCTATTCAAGCACTAATTGTGAAGTTAAAAGTATAAGAAAGAAATAAATTCATTTCATCAATCTCTTAATTATATCCATTGCCTGGCTTCCTGTGATTTTTCCTTTAAACTCTTTCATCACAAGCCCCATATAGGCATTCTCGTTCAAACCAGGTTTTTCCTTTATAATTTTCATGATTCTTTCCTCTACTTCATTAGAGTCAACTTCCTCAAACTTAATGGATTCTTGTAAGCTCACTCCAAAAACAATCTTTTCAAAAATATCTCTAATATGATCCTCTTTTACCTTTCCTTTAATTAACAAATTTAAGACATCAATATAATTCTCTTCTAACAAACTTTCAACATCTTCTAAAGTCTTATTACTCTTTGAGGCAATCTCTTTTGGATAAAGAAGAATCATCTTGGCAATAAAATTAGGCTTAGGCAATAAATAATATAACTCTCTATAAAGATTAACTTTATCCTGCTTAAACAAAATTTTAATATACTCTTCGGCAAGTCCGTCCTTTTTAAGTGATTCTTCAATCACTCCCTTAAGTTTAGGCAATGTTTTCTTAGCCTCGTCGATAAATTCTCTTGAGATTTTTAAAAGGGGCAAGTCTGTTTCGGGGTACATTCTATCGCTTCCAGGCATAGGCCTTAAAAATTCCGAACTCCCATCATCCGCAACATTTCTAACTCCAGACTCGACTTTCTTTCCTTCTTTAATTAAAATTTGCTGTCTTTCAATTTCTTTATTCATTGCGTGAACAATTATGTCGGGATCCTGAACACCCTTAAGCTCTGTTCTTGCCCCATTTTGTATAGACATGTTAACATCTTGTCTTATAGTTCCAATGCCCCTCTTAACCTTGCACGATCTCAACACATCTCCAATAAACAAAGCAACTTCCTTAGCTTGTTCAGGAGATTTAATATCGGGATAAGTAGAAATCTCAACTAAAGGAATTCCCAATCGATCAAGCCTATAATAAACTTTATCTTTTTCGTTTTTTATAAGCCTTGCAGAATCTTCTTCTAAAAATATTCCATCAATTCTAACTTTCCCATAATGAGTGTCAACATATCCATCCCGTGCAATCATACAAGTTCTCTGAAAACCAGAAGTATTTGAACCATTTATAACTGTCTTTCTCATTATTTGTGAAATAGGCAGTATAGTTGCATTAAGAAGAAGTGCAATATGGAGTACAATCATCAAAGCCTCTTTATTAATTTCTCTTGGAGGCTCTTCATCCATCTCAACTAAACACGTGGTATCATAAGCCTGATAAACAAATTCCTTCTTCAATGAACTTTGTATATTGATTTCAATAATCCTACCCCCTACTACCTTTTGATCTATTCCAATTATAGCTCCACTAGCATAACCTGCGGCAACATCTACTTCTCCACTCTCGCCTGCAACAGCATGCAATCTCCTTGTAAATTCATAATGTGGTTCATCCTGCCTAAGGATGCTTGGGCATTTGCAGAATAGTTTATGACTGTCTAACTGTTGATGTATTTCCAAACCAGACTTAAAACCCATCTCTTCATAGTTATATTCTGACATGAGTGTAGTAAAATAAAAGTATTTATTAAGGTTATTATAGGCATTTCCATCAACTTTTCATCAAATTTTGTATAAAAAATATTTCTCATGGAAAAACCCTCAAAAATGGCTAAAAACGCCCAAAAAAACGTCCTCATCCAAAAAAAAAAAAAAAAAAAAAAAAAAAAAAAAGAATCTCAAAAAAGGATATACCAGAAATTCTACATAAAAGAATAAAAGAAGAGGAGGATGGGAGCTAGTGCAAAAAACACACAAGCCCCCATCCCAAAGGAAGAGAATTCGAAGGGAAAATTCAGAGGATTCTTACGCGGATAATGCGAGGATTTACTCAGGTAGGCCTCTTCTTTTTGTTACAGGTACACTTCAGTTCCTCAGGAAATAACTCAGTCCCACGAACCCGACGGGACCAGAACTATTTGCATAGCCCATTCTCTGTTCGGCGTAAGTGGCTCCAACCCCAAAGTCAAGAAGTACCTTCTGAGAAAAAGAGTTACTCAGCCTTACATAGAGTTTTGCGAGCCCTGTAAATTGTGACAGTGAAACATGCTCGCCTTCGTAAAGACTCGCCCTCGCTGCAAAAGAAGCTGTGACTCGCCCCTCATATTCTGGAGAACAGAGAAATCTCTCGACACGAACTCCAACGCCTCCGACATTTAAGTCAATACCGACATTTCCCTCAAATGCAAAGACGAATCCGTGTGTGTGTCTGGCCACTCCCAAGAACATCATGCCTGCAGGAAACTCAACAATCGCACCCCTGTCTGGAGAATTCCCGGCATAGAATGTGATAGAATATCCTGGGGAATGCCATGTGTCTGCTCCAGTCCAACTGTCTGCTTTCACACCGCAATAAAAAACAGCGATGAAAAAGACAGCAAGGAGAATTGTGAACAGTTTATGTCTCATTATGGTCCTCTCTCATTGAAAGACACAATTCTGATTAAGAAAGAGGAGCCGGGAATAGAACCTGACTCCCCTCCACGCTAACAGTCAACTGACTGTCAGTCAACATCAGCGCTTCTTTGCAGTCTTCTTCGAAGTCTTCTTCGTCGTCCTGCTCGAAGTTGCCGGTTTCGGCGTAGCAGAAGAGCCTTTAATCTCTTCCTTCGCGGCCTTAAACGCTGCACTAACAACGTTCACACCCTTCTTTATTGCCTCCTCCGTGTTATTAGCAACCTCACGAAGGATTTGTGCCGCGTCACTCTCGTTAAGAGCACCACGCTCCTGAAGCTTATTTACGAGCTTCGGACCATTCCTACCAACAAGAGCCACAGCACCGATGAGAACGTTCATAACGTCCACCGATTTTCCCATGTTATCACCTCCTCCTGGGCGTTAATTGTGAACTTATGTTGAAGAAACATTTTCGTGAGTGAGTCTGATCGTGATAAACAACGCTCCAATGCTCATAACCATCCACAATCCTGCCCATAACCACGCGGGTAGAAAAGTCAACGAAGCCATAGTAGCAGCGTCGGAATGTTCGCCAGCGCCAAGAAGGAAAAGCACTCGTATGTCAAAGAGTGCGTTCAAGCCAACTTGAACGGCAAGCAAACTTAGGAAAAACCTCGACGCTCCTCCCTTAAATCTCTTCGCAATGTAGATGAAACCCGCAGCCATTGCAACTACAGCAAAGACTCCGAAGAGATTTCTTATCCAAAAGATGAGACTCGCAATCATAAGCAAGCCAATCAGTCCGAGAAGAAAATTCTCTAAACGCCTGAGTCTTGTGGCCACAAGAAGCAAGCAACCAAAGCTGGCCGCGCCCATGTATCCTGCAGATGCGACCAAAGCTCTCGCAAAGGCTGATGATGGGATGAGTGATTGAGTAAGTCCTGCAGTTGAAGGATCAATCACGATACTCTTGACTTCACCTCCAATTAAAACGGCCATCAAGCCGTGTCCGCATTCATGTGCCCATGTTGTGAAAAGCTTGAATGGATAAAGAAGAATATACCCGAACGGCATCATGGAAAGAACGAGTGACACCACCAAGATAATAAATAAGATAGACCACCTCGGAAAATCCGGTGAACGGATTGATGGGTTCATGAGCCTCCTTTGAAAAAAAGCTTTGGTTTGAAAAATCACTAACTTCTCGGTTTTTCACGCCCGAAGTAATCGAGTGAAACGACAACAAAGTATATCACTCCAAGAACGATCAACACAGGAGTGAGCCAGGCCGCAAGAGAAAGGATCGGCGGAGCAATATACTTCCAGATAAGAAAACCGCCAACAATCCAGAAGAGAACACCCAAGATGTCGAACTTGAGCTTCATCCATCGGTTCAAGAAGAATAGAGGCACGACGACGATTGCCACCTTCGCAAAGAAAGCGATGATGTTAAAAACGTTGCTGATAACAAACAGCGCAATTACAACGATGGCTGTCCAAATCAGCACATTCTTGATGTTAAAGTTAAACATAGGCACATCCCTTCCGCTACCAATGTAGCTTCTGTTTGAGAAGAAAAATCCTTGCTTCAAGATCTTCAGGGCTGAGATTGAACTTGAGGGGGACAAGATCAGGATAGCTGCAATTCTGGGCTGCAATCAGAGATTGCACTTCTCTCTGTAAGATGATGGAAGTTCCTGCACGCCACTTTGCAAGCACCTCAAGAAGAGTAATGTTGGCTTTCTTCTTTCTCTTTGATCTGAATCTGTTTCTCAGATCCCTATAGTCACGAGCAGAAAAATGAGAAGTAGCCTTCATCACTTCCTTCAGGATTTCTCCATCCAAATTCACTCCCTCTCGAGCAAAGACAGAAGACACATACTGTTCTCTCTCTTCGCCTTCAAGGTCAAACATCGGAATTTGAATAGGAGCCCTGCTCTTTATGTCGGGATCAAGCTCATCCGGACGAGAAGACATCAACACCCATAGAACCTTCCCGAGATAAGACTCATCACCCATCATCTTGAGGATATTGCCACCGAGACGTCTCTCTGTCTCATGAGTGTCTTTTTGATGCACACTCGGCATTGCTGTGTGAGCTTCATCAACTTCAATGAGAACCTTTCCGAGTGTGAAAAGGCGCCATCTCAGAAGCTCGAAGAATTTGTCTGTGTCTCCGAAAAGCGAGCCTCGAATACCAGACAGTTCAATCACAACTCTGCCAGCATCGTGAGCAAAGGCCTCGACTTGATAGGTTTTGCCCACACCGTTAGGTCCAGATACCAAGATTGCAGAAACAGCTGTCTCTGGAGAATCACAATCGGTGAAAACCTCTTTCAAAATCTCTCCCACAGCCCCATAGCCAATAAGGTCTTTGGAAGAATGAGAAGGATACTTCACCGTAACAATGTCCCCAAGCTGGGCTTTGACGATGGCATTTACTTCCTCAACAACCTGCTTCTTTGTGATTTGAACGCGCTTCCTGTGAGCAACCTCAAGAAGATCACGGAGGTTGGGAAAAGTCATGCCTGCCGTATTCTGGCAGAAGCTTTCAATTTCCCCCTCAAAAGTAATCTCATGATCTTTGAGATAAACCTCAACAAACTGCTTGCGTTCAACAAGATCAGGAAGTTGGATTTCTATATGTGCTGCGCTTGGAATCACAGAAATCTTGGAATTGACCTCTGTCTTTGTATCGCTGACTAAGATCACAAGGTTCTTGCTCTCGACAAAGCGTGGATCATGCATCCAGCTGAGGAAGTATACAAGCCGCTGTCGGTCAAGCTCTGAAAGCGAGCTAAAATCCCCCTTTGGAAAGATTGAGCCAGAAAAACGAACAATGATGCATAGTGGCTTAGTCTTTTCCTCTTTTGATGACCCCTTCTCATCTTCAGCCAACATAGCTGCTCCGAACTCGCGATCTATGTTTTTGAGAAGAACAAGTTGGGCAAGAGGATCATGTCTGCATTCAGATGCAAGTCTCTTAAGCTCATCATCAGCATTCCTGACGCTTGAAGACATAACACGTGCAACTTCTTTGCGCATATCATCGTGCAGGAAATCGATGCCAGTGGCTGCATCAGTCCTAACAAGATTAAATGTCGGACTTAGACGCTGGTACAAGGACTGCTCAAGAGTTATGAATCTCTCGAGCTTACCATTCCAAAAAAGCCCGTAGACATCTCCAGTCAAAAGGACGAGTCTCTTGCCGCGAAAATTATACGCATCTTTGAGCAACGTCTCAAAAGGCAGTTCTTTAAGAGATTGAGGCGTTTCTTCAGCTTGGGCCATTTGTCTCTCCTTTCTTCCACTCGCCCTTGTCGACTGTTCTGTAAGAATCTCTATGTTGCAGATCAAAGTCCTTCATGTGTTGTAGATACTGTGGATCCAACACATCACGCCGAATAGACTTCAGCAACTCCGCAAAACGTGGAGTGTACTTGAAATCTTGAGGCTTGGGATGTACTTCGCTGACCTCGACATCAAAGGTAATCTTAGAGCCAACCCCAGGACCTTCATCTGTAGAATAAAACTGAGTAAGCCCAAGGACACGCCTTCCAACAAACAAGGCCTCCTCGAGATCATGAGTGACGAAGAAGACTGTCATCTTCTCTTTTTCCCACAGCTCAAGTATGAGGTTTTGCATTGCAGGTCTTGTAGAATCGTCAAGCGCTCCGAACGGCTCATCCATCAAAAGAACTTGATGCTTCATTGCAAGCGACTGTGCGATTGCAACTCTCTGCTGCATTCCTCCTGAAAGTTGGTTTGGATACTTGAGAGCGTCAGAATCTTGGAGTCTGACTTTTCTCATGTACTCCATAGCAAGATCTTCCATATCTCTCAGCGACTTAGGCGCAAAAAGCATAGGAAGCCTATAAGACTGTTTAAACTCCTCACATTCAGAAGAAATCCAATTCGGAAAGAGAGCTTGAGATATTTCCATTAGAAACTTAGAGCGAAGAATCTTTTTCATGCCCCTCTTCATATCAACATACGCTCTCTTCATTGCAACGTATGCAATTGCCGGAGGGCAGAGAAGATACTTTTGCATCCAGTGGAAAAACAGATTGTAGCGCTCAAGCTCTAATCCAAACATGATGTTTTGCAAAACCGTAAGGTGTGGAAATAGTCCATACTTCTGAAAAACAATTCCACGATCCCTTCCTGGTGAAGTAATTGGAAGTGAGTTCATCATCACGCTCCCTGATACCGGCTCTTCTGATCCGAGTATCAAACGAAGAAGCGTTGATTTTCCACATCCGCTTGGTCCAACGACAGCGATGAACTCGTGTTCAGAAACACGAAGATCAATGTCATTGAGCACGCGGTTAACCGACCCTGATTTTGATGGGTAAGCCTGACGAACATCAGTGAGTTCAATGAGATATTTATTTGCACTCATCTGAGCCCCCTAAGTGGTTGCCTGCCATGTATACTTCTTGTTTATGAGCCATGATGTCACAAAGTAAAGAAGAAATACCAACAAGCTCATCCAAATCACATACGGAATGATCTTGTACATGGCAGTATACCTCATCAACACAAATGTTCTGTATCCTAAGCCAACCTGCCCACCAGTACTCTCTGCCGCAAGTAGACAAAAGAGAATGGCTTTATAGTTTAGCTTAAGAGTGTTACAGAGATTCGGCCATATCTGGGGCAGGACAATTCTGTGAACTATCTCAAAATCAGTAGCAGCGAGAGTCATGCCCTTAACTATTTGCTCCTTATGGATCTCCTTTGTCCTTATGAATGCATCTAAGGCAAGAGTAGGAGCAACACCCAGAATTATAAGGCCAAGCTTGAGAGGCTCGCCGACATTGAGCAAGACAAACAATACCGGAAGCACTCCCATTGGGGGTATCTTATCGAGGAAAGCGAAAAACCTGTAAAAGATCGCCTCGATTTTTGGAAATAACCCCATGTAAGCACCAAGGTAAAAGGCAGGAAGCAAAAGAAGAATGCTTATGGCAAATCTCCTTCCGCTTGCAAATGTATCCTCCCAAAGCAAATACTCTCCTCTTCTGTCAGGATGAAATGCCACTTCTTTAAATCCTTCGAGAAGACTTGATGGAAGAGGAATTATCTTATCTTCCGGATTCTCAGCATGTCGTACGTGTGAAGAAACAAAATACACAGACATGAAAAAAACAAACGGAAGCAAGCTCAAGATAAATTTCTTCCTACCACTTACCCTGGATCTAATAGAAATAATACTCATGAAGCCTCCAGAGTTGAGGGGTGCCAAAGTCTCTCAACATTGGCACCCGTGAAAAGCGAATTTCGTTAGCGCTTCAGCAACCCGTCAGCAGCCATCTGCATGAAGCTAGTGTCAAAGCGCATCTTAATGTTCTTCGGATTTCCCTGGACAGTTCCGTCAGGATAGAGAATTCCAAGGGCATCAACAGTCTTAGCCTGTTGAATAAGACCGCGATCAAAACACACCTGGCGAACCTTGTCCATCTTTTCTTTTATTTCTGCTCCTCGCGCATACTCAACAGCCGACTTAGGTGTCGAGAAAAGGAAAGTGGTTGAGAGTTGAGCTTCGAATTCAGGTACTGAACAGGGCGAGTGCTCAGCCATAAATTCTTTCGCCTTCTTAGCCTCAGGAGACTGTCGACGAGACATAATCTGCATCATTTCATACCACGCTCCAACAACAGCCTTTGCAAAGTTCTCCCCGCCTGGCTTTTTCAGAGACGCAGTGTTGATGATGAGATTATCAAGAATCTCGCCTGGAATCTGACTTGAATTGTAAATCTCATCCAAGTCGGGATTTTGTTTGAGATTCATGAGGATCGGGTTCCATGTAACAGCCACTGATTCAGCCTCGGCTGTCGGAAACGAGCTCTCTATGAACTTGTCGCTTCTGTTCTCGACACGAAGGCGTTTAATATTTCCGCCGTTCTCTTGAACATAGCGGCAAGCAAGATACTCGCTCACAGATCCTTCCACCATTGTCATATCATAGTTCATCAGATTGCTCGCGTTGATGATAGAAGAATCCTTGACAAGAATTCCGTCATTGCCATTGCTGTAATCTCCAATGATGACAACAGTAGCATCGAGTCCGGCCGCGGCGGGTCCAATCAGTTGATCCATGTTCGTAACTGTCAACGCATCGCCTTCTCCTGAAGCAAAAGCGCCGATAGATTCACCGTAGCCCATTTCAACAACCTCAATCTCAACACCATAGGCATCCGCCCATTTGTCAAGAATGCCAGACACATCCATGTAGTAGTAAGGCATCCAACCGACATAGATGCTCCACAAAAGTTTGAACTTGGGCTTTCCGGCATCAGCGTGATTTGGCATTGCAATCGTGAAAATCAAAGCGCACGCGACAACAACAAAAATCACGTGGAAGAGATTTGAGTTACGAAACGTGTTCATGAATTCCTCCTGCAACTTTCGTTGCAATTGTTGTGTAGAACGTTAACGAGACAAAAACAGTTAGTTGCCTTGCTTGTGAATTGTCTTTCGTTAAACAACATCTACTTCTACTTTCTACTGAATCTCAGGGCGATCGGTCTTGTTGACAACAGGAGGTTTCTCTCCAGTCTTTCCAGCACGTTCAGAAGCACGAGCAGCGAGCATCTGATCCATCCGCTCCTTCGAAGTGGCCTGGCGACCAGCCGCTTCGTACTCCTGATCAGCGAGTCGCGAATCTGTTCCAGCCATCCTCTCGCTTATGCGAGCCTTGGCCGTGAGCTCACGGTTTGCCTTGCGAACAGCATCAAGCGGACCACGCTCAAAACTCGTCTGCAAACTCATGAGACGATCGTTAAGAGCGAGAATTGCATTCGAAGAGACGAACTCAGCGATGGCATCAGCCTTCTCACGAGGCAGCTTCTCGATCTCGGCATGCATCTCACGAAGACGAAGCATGTATTTCTTCATCGCTTCCTCTTGCTGAGCAACTGCCTTTTCGAGATCGCCCTGCTTCACTTCGATGTCTTGAATCTCACCATCGTAGCGATCAAAGGCCACCTGATGCGCTTCCATATTTGTCGTATCGTTTGCTTTCTTGGCCGCCTCGAACGAAGCAAGAGCGCCTTCACGACGATCCAAAAGACCCTTCTCACGGTTATTGAGATCCACGAGACGACCGCGTTGCTGTTCAAGAACGTTCTCAACCTGCGCAACAGCATCCCGCATGCTCTTGAACTCAGTCACCGTCTTGTCATGGTGGATATCAAAGGCAGCAGAAATACCCTCTGTGCTTCCGGTAAACAGCTTGTCTGCCGCATCTGAAATGCCGCGCGCCTTACGCCAATTCCACATAAAGATCCATCGGAAGATGGCATGAAAAATACCAATTGGTTTTTGCGAGTCCATTGTATTTCCCTTCTGTTTGAGCTTCAGTGGCTGTGTGAACTTCATCAACTGCATTAACTGTCTTTTCGCGCTTCCTTTGCTGCCTGCTCATAAAGCTTGTCCTGCTCTCGCGTATCTTCACCTCTCAACTTTCTCTCGACAGCCATTGCCGCGTCAACAGCACTTTGGAGTGCATTAGAGGCTGCATGGTTCTCTGGAAGAATGGAATCCCCAACAAGAGAATCCCTATTGAAGTAAGTGACTTCCAACGCTCCCTCAAGACATTCACCCTGTGCAAGCAGCTGTTCTTTCTCCTCAACCTTGGAGGTATAGATGGACAGCCGTCTCTTATGCCCCTCAATATAAGTATTCAGGGCGCGAACTCGCGACTGTTCTTCATCAAGCAACGCCACCTTCTTTCCCTCCAGCTTAGCGAGCTCTTTCTGAAAAGCGATTAACTCACTCCTGAGTTTTTCAGAATCAATCTGCTCAAGAGTAGTAAAGTCATCGAGAGCTCTTCGCAAAATTCCAATGCCTTCATTGTACGTTTGATCGGTGAGAGCAATGTATCGTGCAACGCTTTGATCATCGGGATTTTGCATGAGTTTCTGGCCCAAAAACTCTCTGAGCCGTCTATACTCCTGATCTAATTCAAAAGCTGCGCTTTCGCCTGCGTCAAAACCAGCTTGTCTGCAATCGTCTGTTACAGACTTTAGACGATATTGCATACCCGCTCTTCGCTGAGACAACAGCTTTTGAACATGTTCTCTCGCAAACTCCTTTCCCCGAACACCGAAGTTGTAAATCCAAGTGGAAAAGCTAACAAAGCCACTCAAGATTCCAGCACCAAGTACCCACGGGCTGTCAAACATTCCCCAGGCAGCAAAGCCGGAAAGAAAAAATACAAGCGGAAAGAGGAAGAGTGAATTATTTGATACTCTCTTCATCACTGCAGCCCTAATCGCTCCGGCAGTAAAATCCTTTGCTGTTGGAATATAAGAACCAGGAGGAGTTGCAGAGAGATCTTTTCTGATCACATGTCACCTCCCTTGCAAGTTTGCCTTTGTTCATTATAGAGTATTCTCATCGAGGAGAACAAACTCGACCCGAGACATACGATACCTGTACTCTCGAGCGTTTTCTCCAGGGCGTTTCGTCGGCGGGCGTGATGATCCAGCGCCCTTTGGATGAATCCGGTCAGGATCAATGCCAAGCACAATCATGTACTGAGCAACAACATCTGCCCGGCGTTTCGATAGAGCAACATTCGCACTCTCATCACCGCCAATAGTATTTCCTATAACAAGGAGGCGTTGAGAGGGGAAGCTCTTCTTGAAAAGCTCTACAACATTACTAACAGCACTCTTTCCAGCGTCCGTAAGAAGGTCGCTTGCAGGATCAAAGTAAATGGGATCGGCACGCATCATCCCAAATTCCTTCAAGCCTGCCCAGCCTACATCATCAAGTGGCTTAAAATCAGCAACCTGATTCAGGGCTTTCGAGGGGTTGACACTTTTCTTTTTAGCCAGCTCCTCAAGAAAAGAACTGTTAATAATAGAATACGGATCTCCCAACTTAAGGGGATCAGAAGAAAAAACGCCAGATTCGACGAGCACCTTTGAGCATTGAATGATGGTATAAACAAGATCGTCATCCTTCCCATCAAGGCCAAACTGTGAATAACAGTTTTCCTCGAGGTTATACCAATCAATCTCTTGCAAAAGAGTGTCGACCTGATCCTTACGCATCTTCTCAGACTTGCTTATCTCCTCGATAAGCTTATCTTTGTTCAGGGAATAACTATCAAGCACCCTGAAATAGATGTCTAAGAAATCAAGTACAGCCTGTCTGTTCTTCTCCTTGGAAAGGAAATCCCGACTGAAGACAAACACATCTTTGATGTACTCCCTTGTTCTATCGCTCCCTGAAATCTTCACAATCCCGGGTTTCTCGAGTGCCCTTAACACCCAAGGCTCCCAAAGGACAGCAACGTCCACTTGATGGCTCAAGAGAGAATCGTAAGCTGCCTCGGAAGACTCAGTTTCGTGTCTCCAGGAATTTGAGGATTTAAGGTTGTACAGGTCAAAACGGTCGATGTGGATGTCCAAAAGGAAAGAGCTTGGAGAAGCAGAAGTGTACGCGATTCTCAAATCAGAATCGTTGAGATCGTTTACAGTTCCTGTCGGAAGAACATCTGACCATCCAACAATTGCATCAGCACCCTTTGATTCGGAGATGGCCACGACTATTACGCCAGGATAATCATATTCCTTACCATGGCGCAAATAATCTGCCACAGGCAAAACAATGCAATCAAGTTGGCCTTTGGCAAACTTCTCAAGGCGATCAGCATAAGCTCCACCATCGTCCTTAAAATCCAAGCCTATTCCTCTCCTGGCAAGCTGCTTCTTCATTTCAGCACAGGTAAGAAAATAGTATCCAGTATACCCGTCACCGCCAGCACGGACAATCACGCGAATAGGCACGGCATCAGATGTCTGGGCAACTCTCCTTGGCGAGAAGTAGTACTTGTCTGCAAGCCAGTAAACTCCCAAACCAACGATAGCGATAGCGAGGAGAAAGATTGCGCCGCGAATCTTATTCAATGAGATCACCCCTTCTATTCGAGCAGCAAATCGCTCTACTGTGTGTAGGTTGTGGTGTCATAGCCCTCATCACTTTCAGAGAGAGTCGACTTCAACCCCTCAAGAAGCTCTTGGCGTGAGTGAGCAGAGGTGTGCCAAAGACTCCAAAAATAAAGATCGTGCTCATTACGCATCTTGAACCCGATAGTGTAAATGGGCACGTACCTCTGAAGTGCGTACGTTCCTGCTGCCATTATGCCGACTCTTCCATTGTCTTCTCCATCGGTAAAGACAATCAGCTTTAGAGGCGCATAACCCATGCTCAACCTTGCCTGTTCAACAAGAACATCAACGCCCATCTTGATTCCCTCACCAAGAGGAGTTCCACGATCGCACCTCATGGCTTCGATCGTCCTGATTATTTCATCTTGGTTATTCAGGCCAGGAGGCACCTTGAGATTTACCTCATGGTCAGACCTCCGACTCGCATCAAAAGTAATGAGAGACATAATGGCATCTCCCTGAATTCCAGACAAGAACTCCTTGAAAGCAGCTTTCATGTCATCGACTTTTCGATCTTCATTCATAGATCCGCTGCCATCGACAAGAAGTACATAACGTGGAATCGTGCTAACCTTCGCACCATCAGGAAGGCTGTCAAGCCGCCAAGCAACCTCGAGAAGAGGAACTCCCACACCTCGAGTAGGATCTGTGCGAGCAGAAGAAACGCGCACATTGCTCGGAGCCTTTTGAGTCTGTTCGCATCCCGGGAAAAGGAATGCTAAGCCTAAACCCGTAAAAACAAACAGACTAAAAATTGATTTGTATTTCATGTCACTTCCTCCGTATTCAGGGTTAGTTATTGCCAATCAGACTCGCTGACAACAGGGATCAAACGCACAACCACTCGCCGATTGTCGCGAGACTGAAGAGCATTAGCCGGCTTCGGAAACAAAGCGTTCTTATTTCCGTGGCCAAGAGGAACGACAAGAGAGAAATCAAGAGAAAGCTTACGATCCTTGGCTCTCTGCTTGATGCCTCCGAGACCATTGTCCGCTCTCTCCTGTGAATTCTTTCGGGCCAGCGATTCAATAGCATTGAGTGCAGCCTGGGGATCGCCAGCTTCTTTCCTCACATGCCAGTGATGAGGATCATTGTATCCTTCAATGGTGACGATGGCACCAGAGTAAGTATCCATGAGATCGATGAGTGTATCAAACTTCGGCGCATAGGTACTCATGGGAAATTCTGCCTGATTGACATTGAAGTTAATCACAATCTCAAAAAGCGATCCAGAAGAACTCCAATCAGACTCGGCAGCAACCTTCTGTTCAACATATTGCTGAACCTTCTCCTGCGTCTTCGCCTGCTGCGCCTCAGTCTTCTTCGGGGCAGGAGCGCTCACGTTGACGTTAGTGAAGTTCAGACTCGCTGCGAGAGAAGCATAATCCCATCCAGCAGAAGTCAAGGCAACCTTGCTTCGCATGAATCCAAGAGAAATCAGTACAGGCTGAATTTCAGCGTTGAGGTTGTCAAAGTTTCTGGTTGTGCCTTTGCCAGTGAAGAAAGCGATGTTGTCATTGAAGTTAGCAAGCTCACAATCAGCAATCATTCCTTCGATATCACCGGTTGCAAGAGAGCTCCCCATGAGCAACTCAGCCGACTTAGACAGAAGTGCGTTGTACTTCATGCCTTTTGTTGATAGCAGGCGAGTGTAAGAGTCCTGCCCCTTGCGCAAGGCACGTTCAAAGCTCTCAACATCATCACGATGCGAATCATTGTAATCACTGCGGACAGCATACACATCTGTGATGATGCGGTTTGCCGTCTTTGTGCTCACAAGAATAGTTGCTCCCTTAACACTTCCAGCGCTGCCATCACCAGCATTACCACCTGAAGTCAAGATCATGGCATCAGGCGAGATGCACATCACAGCATCGATAGATTGATCTTTTTGGAAGGCAGACACCGGATCAATAATAGAGCCAGTTTCTTCCTTTGGAAATGTCAGTTCATCAAAGTACACGAATGTGACATTCTTCAAAGAAACCTTCGCAGAAGTGAAGAGATTGCCAACGTAATCCATGTGAGGACCGAACCGTTGTAACGCAACCTTCTTTATGTCACTCAACTTCTTGATGTGCGGACGGACAACCATGCAGTCTCCGCCATCAGACCAAGATAGCTGATCAAGAGTAACAAGGTTAATTCCACTCTGCTTGAAAAATTCTGACGCAGAGTTTATCATTGCCAAAGTTCCTCGCAGGTAAGGAGTCTTTCCCGAAGCACACATCTCTACCTGTTTTGGAAAATTGTCACCCGAAAAGAAGTTGACAGTAAGCCCTTGATCACGGAAAATGCCTTCCATGTCAGTATGGATTGTTGCAACGTCCGCGCCCCACGCAATCAACGGGATGGGAATCACGCCAGAGATGGAAACAGGCCGGACACTCACGTTGAGAACATCTTCAAGAGGAACAGCCGGAACACTCTTGAGATTTTGCGCCACCACACTCGACGAAAACAAGATCGAGAGGCACAACACAATAATGCTGATTTTCGACTTCATGGTCTTTTCTCCTTTGGCCTCAGGCCACTGGTTTTCTTGCATTGCTTGCTAGTAAAGCTTCTTCTTGTGAGGTAAGTCTCATCGGCTCACACTGTAGATGCTCTTTTCCATACAAGGCTGCCGCGTAGGACCGCCAACCTTTTGTTTTTGTCGAACACCTCCAGAGGACAACAATCATGCCACCCTCGGGATCAGGAGAGTCTGGAAGAAAATCACGACTGAATGTCAGCTTAGTATCTCTATTAAGCCAACTGTCTCGCGACTTGAAACACCTTGCTTCGACAAAAAAGCCATGGCTTCCTTTAATAGGTCCACTGTTAACTATGGCGATTACCCAATCGTCAGGTTCGGTGAAATTTGCCACATCTATTCTCACCCCTCCCTAAATTAAAGGTTTCATTTCAACCACTCGCTTCGACTGTTTGTAAATTCAACGATCTTCAGCCCGAGTGAAGTAAGCAACACTCTCACTTCTTCTGGCTTTGATTCAACTCTCTCGCATTGGTCTAAGAGAAGTTCAAGAGCGTTGTCTGCAAGAAGACCCTGAGCCAACAAAGCATTCCGATAAGGTGTTCTATCAAAATTACTTCCGCTAGACTGGATCTCGAAAAAAGCCTTTCTTGCAAGATACTCTGCCTCGAGATTACGCTTTGTCGTGTAAAAAAGCAGATGTGCCGTAGACCAATTCGCCGACTCTTTCGGTAACTCCCACACGCTATAGCGTTTTGGAAAATCTCCGAAAGAAACCAAATTCTCTTCAACGGCGGTCTTGAAATCCCCGACAGTCAAACTTTCAAGCTGTCCAACAAGCGGGATTAAATCAAGGTAGTCTTCAGGATCAAATCCCTTGTCCTTGAGCGAGTTCTCGCAGCCAACAGTAATAAGGACAAGAAGCAATGCGATGAAGAACTTGTTTAGAAGTTTCGTACTCCTACCGACCAGACTCTGTCCTAGTGCGACAATGGCTCCAACTGCGATGCTAATAATGATGAACGATCCGGGTATTGGTGCAACTAGGAAGTTGAACGCTCCACTAGCCCAATATCTCGTTCGGCTAACGTAAGCATAGCAAGCTATCATCTCTTGTTTTTCGGGGTTGTCACAATCAGCCGAAGTTATGTGCCCTAGGCGATCATGATAACGACCCTCTATGCCAAGATATTCTCGCATGTCCAAGAGGCGATATCTCCGTGATCTTTCCCAACTCCATGGACAATACACTCCAAAATAATCATGAAGTAGGAGATGAAACCCTTCGCGGAAGAAGCTCAGGTGAAACTTCCAAAATCCATTTCTGAAACCAGTGGATTTGAGCCTGAAGTTCAAATCCGCGCCGTTGCAATATGCAGCGAAAAAACAAGGAATCGTGATGATGAGCCACCAAAATAAGTATTTCATTCTCCCCTCCTTGAAAAGTTAACTACATGTATTGTGAAACTTCACTCCTCGGGAATCACCACATCCATTTCAATGACTTCTGATGAAGAAGATAAAGAAAGTTGATGTGGAGTTACGAGAACCAGGCCTTTCTCTCCTGGAAAAACAGAGAAGAGCTCGCCGTACTGATTCTTCCATGTTTCTACCACGCGTGACGATGATAAATAATTCAGGTCAATGCAGTCGTAATAGGCAGCACCGTGATAGGACACATGAGCTGTTCCGTGAAAAACGCGCCCCTCATGAAAAAGATACAGGTGATAAATCTTCTGCACTTCTTCCTTAGCAGGAGATCCAACACTCTCATCAGTCTTGGCAGAATTTCCGCACCCAGTGAGAATGACTGCCAAAATGCCAACGAGAACGACGCTCGTTATTCTGTTCATGTTCACTTCCTCCAAATTGTCCTCGAGAAAATTCGTTTCGTGTGAATCACCTCGCTGTGAAAAGGAATCAGGAGTAGAACCTGACTCCTCGCAGACTCTTGTGATTTTATTTCACTGATTGAAAACTACTTGCCCTGCTGCAAACGAGCACGACGCGCCTTGAGACGTTCAGCAGCTTGGGCAGCCACAACTCCAGCATCGGTGCTATCGGAGAGCGAGCCCATTGCCTGGTTGAACTTGGAGTCGGCAATAGCTGCATCCTTCTGAATGCGAGCAGTCACGCTGTCAACAGACGCGGCAGAATTGCCAAGATCGGCGGCACTAGTCAAAGCATCGGCTGCCTTCTCCTTCGCCTTCGTCGTGCGAACGGTCGACTCGAGACGACGGAGAGCAGAACGCATCTCAGCCAACTTGGTATCAACCTTGCTGCGTGCTTCCTTGAGAGATTGTGCCGTCTGGCGAGTTGCTTCCATCTCTTCCTTCAAAGAATCACGTTCCTGTTCGTACCCCATGAGACGCACCTCAAGCGGAGCGGCAAGATGATCATTAGTCGCATCATCATCGCCGAGAATGAGGTCGATGTTACTGTTGGTTGTGTCGATCTTCGTCGCGAGGTCATTCATGTTGGCAGCTTGAACGTTGAGAGAAGCATCAGAGACAGCAGCCTCGTTCGAGATCTCATTGCGCGCATTTTCGAGATCGCGGACATGCTGGCGGACTGCACCAACACTGTTGAGATCGATCGTTTTGTCAAGCAGATCATGAACGTTGCTCATAACGATCGTGCGCAACTTCGAGAAAATTGTGGCCATTTGTTTCTCCTTAGGCTTAGCCCATCGTGTTTCGATTCACTTTAGTGTTTATGATTGGGTACTTCGTGACCTGAAAAACACTTACTTCACTTCATCTTACCTTACAACAAACTACCACTTACCTCCACCACCGACGCGAGAGCTCCCTCCAAACCCTCCACCTCCCCCGATTCTTGAACTGCTTCCAAACCCACCTCCACCACCAATACGAATAGAAGGTGAAGAATGACGATAAGACGGAACGGAAGAACTTGGACGATAACTCGGAATTGAAGATGAAGTTCCCCAATTGGGAGAAGGTGAGCTGCTGCGGCGCCTGCGAGAACACGCGTCATCGACATCTTCCTTCGCCTCAGCCAAAGCCTTGTCAGCTTTTTTGTCTGCAGTTTCAGCAAAAGAGATGATATCATTGACGCTAGTAGATTCTTTCGCGCTCTTCAAGGCCGCTTTCGCATCCTTAAGTAACGAAGAAACATTCATGTCGACATCCGAAGAATGATCCTCGATGTACTCTTTGGCTGCAGAGATTGATCTTTCAGCCTCGCGAAGAGTTGTTGAGGCTTTGACACGAAGTCTCTCAGCCTCTTCGTGCTCAGAACGCGCACCAGCGAGAATACTGTCAGCAGAATTGTTTGCCTGTATTGCAAGTTTCACAACTGCAAGATAGTCAGGCAAATCTTTCGCCAACTCTTGCCTGGCTTCACCAAGAACACGGGAAGCTTCTGCGAGATCCGTTTCGAGTTCTTCACGTATATCATCATCATGTGCTTGGATATATGCCCGAGCCTTGGCAATGTCATCTTCAGCAGCCTTGATTTCCAAAGGAGCATTTTTCTTTGCTTCCTCAAGATGTTGCTTCAAGGCAACAATAGATCGCATGAATGACTCGGCTTCATCAAGCCACGAGTTTGAATCCGAAAGCAAGTCCTCAGCAGCCTCGAGATCTTGTACCTCCATAGAGAGTGCAGCTTCGGTATTTGAAACAGCCTCGCTGCACCACTCCAGGCGATTATCAGCTTCTGTTCCGTTGCCAACAATCGTTGTCCAAGATGACTCGGCATACCCTGAGGAGATCTCCGAGAAAAGTCTGCTTCCGTTTACAACAGACTCGCGGACTTTGACAATCCTCGCTTTGAGAGGCTCAACCTTTGAGACAAGTTCGGCGAATCGGGCAGGAATTGCGCTCGCTCTTGTTGCCGCATTTTCTGCATGAGTAAATGCTTCTTGAGCGTGGCTCGCCGCAATCGAAAAATCCTTCTCGCCAAGCTTCGCCTTCGCTGCATCAAAGGAAGACCTGGCTTGAGAAAGAATTGCCTCAACACCTCCAACCTTCCAACCCTTATCCCTCACTTCTTCAATCGCAACCGAAGCAGCAGTAATTTTCTCTTCTGCTTTTGCGATAGTTAGAGGAACAGACTTCAGAAGCTCTCTTGTCTTTGTGACCTCTGCCTCAAGCTCCTTTAGACCATCTTCAGCTCTCTTAAGTGCAATGAGGGCTCCCTGGTAATGAGAGGTAATAAGATCGTACTGGGTAAATGTGTAGCTTGGATCGTTCGGATCATTCTGAACGCTGTCTGCAAGAACCACATACCCAGTCTTAGCTGAAGAAATGTCTCTCTCCAATTTAGACAGCTTTGTTCCAAAACCCTCTGAAGAATTTCGAGAAATCTTTGGCACGAGATCCTTGACAGAGGCATGCAGAATAGGCAGAGATTCGGAGAAGAGAAGAACAATCGTGGAGCACTGTCCCTTGAAATCAGATGCTCGTTGCTGTGCAGTCCTTCTTAACTCCTCTTCCTTTTTCCGCCTTTGATGCAACCGAATTCCGTAAACTAACATAAGAATGAGCACGCCGGCCACAAGTGCCCAGCCCAACACCGTCCACAAGCCAGTAAAATCCGTCGGCTCCTCAACAACAACTGTCGACGGAGCCGAACCTGGCAGTTGAGTGCGAGTGTTCCTCTGATTCATGATAAGTTTAGAGATCTCACGCAGTGAATTTACAAACGCTGCAGTAGGGTCTCCATCCTTAAGACGAGGATTCATCGTCTCAGTTCTCACAATGTTCCACGAATTTCCAAGCGCCCTTTCCCACTCAGACCCTGCATAGATGCCTGACTCGCGATCATCCATGGCAACAATGAGAACGACGAGATTGTTCTTCGTCCCACCATCTGCAGATTGCCAGGAGGGACAAGACTTCTCTATGCGTTCTTCGAAATGATCCATAGAAGGAGCACCATTCATAGACTTGTACATCCTTACACGAACAACCGCGCCAAGATTCTCGAGCTGTTTGGCTGCCGTCTCAACTTTTGAAACGTCTAAGACGTTAACCTCATCGAGAACCACCAAATCACAATCACTGGCCGAACACACTCCCGTCGCAAATATCAACAAGGAACGTGACGAAAAGCCAGCCATTTTTAGAGAGCTTTGTCATGCACCTGCCCTTCTGGAGAAAACAATTTTGCCTTCAGAAACCGAGGCAAAAATCACATCTCCCGGATTAAAGTTTGAGAGTTGCTTTCCCAATGGAATGTTAATGTGATTGTCAACCGAACGTCTCAGGTGTCTGGCCCCATAAGCAGGGTCATAGCCGTCATCAACTAACACATCTTTAACGGCAGTCTCGAATTCAAAACCATAGCCTCTCTCGCGGAGATTTTTTGTTACCTCTTCAAGACGCAGATCACATATCTTAAAGAGATTATCTCGGCTAAGAACTTTGAAAACGATTTTTGCATCAAGCCTATTTATGAGCTCCGGACCAAACCCTGCCTTGAGAAGAGCCTGTCTTACTCTAGAATCCTCCTTGTCTTCCCCCACTCTCGTAACAAACCCAATTGACTCAGAAGCCTTATCAGGAATGATGTTAGAGGTGAGGATAAATATAGTGTTTGCAAAGTTTACTCTTCTTCCCTGAGCATCCGTAAGTCTTCCCTCTTCCAAAATCTGGAGAAGAGTCCTATAAATCTCTGGATGCGCTTTTTCTATTTCATCTAGCAGCACAACGCAGTAAGGCCTTCTCCTAACCGGTTCAGTAAGTTGACCCGCATCATCATACCCAACATATCCAGGAGGAGCTCCAATAAGTTTTGAAACCGTATGCTTCTCCGAAAACTCAGACATGTCGAGCACAATAAGCGCATCCTTACTTCCAAACAGATACTCCGCAAGACGCTTAGCGAGTTCTGTCTTTCCGACTCCAGTAGGCCCAAGAAAAAGGAAAGATCCCTTTGGTCTCGCGAGATCCACAATTTTACGGAGCGTATCAGACACAATACAAACAGCGTGATCTTGACCAATGACTCTCTGACTCAACCAAGCCTGCAAACCAACAAGCCTTCCAGTGTCAAGAACCGGAATTCCTGTCCACTCTGTAACTATAGACGCAATATCATCTTTAGTTACATGCGGATCGTTTGATCCTGATTTGTTGCTGCAAGCTTCATCAAGAAGGTCAATGGCCTTGTCAGGCTGATTCCTATCTGTTATGTATCTGTCGGAAAGAACAACGGCCGCCTCAACCGCATCCGAGGAGATAGTAACCACGTGATGTTCTTCATAGAAGTGTTTCTTTCCTCCGAGAATAAGAAGTGTTTGTTCCACCGTCGGAGGGTCCAAACGTACGGGCTGAAAGCGTCTTTCAAGAGCGGCATCTTTCTCTATGTGCTTGGAATATTCGTCTGTTGTTGTTGCACCAATACAACGAATAGCTCCACGCGCAAGAGCGGGCTTGAGCAAATTCCCGAGATCCATAGGAGCACCCTCTGCACTGCCCGCCCCAACAATAAGATGAATCTCGTCTATGAAAATGATGATGTTGGGACTCTTCTCCAATGCAGAAAGAATTGCTCTTCCCTTTTCTTCAAAACTACCCCGAAACATTGTCCCTGAAACAATCGCAGAGACATCAAGAGAAAGAAGAACAACATCTCGGAGTTTATCCGGAACGCGACCCTGCGAAATAAGAATAGCAAGACCTTCAACTACTGCCGTCTTGCCCACTCCTGCATCACCAATAATCACGGGATTATTCTTATTTCTTCTCTTAAGAATCCTCACGATCCTCTCGAGCTCACGTTCCCTTCCAATCACAGGATCGAGCTTTCCGTCGCGTGCAAGCTGAGTGAGATTTCGAGTTATGTCTTTCAATACTCGAGGTATCTCAACTCTTACTGCTGGCCTCTCAACCATAGGAGGGTTGGGAGGGATTTGTTGTTGAAGTGGTTGAGGTTCTCCTCCCCTTCTTTCCCCAGCCGGTCTGTTCGGACGAGGAAGAGTAGGAATTCGACACATGCCAAGAAGCTCTCCACCAAGAGCAACCACATCAACACCCCTAACGATCAAAAAGGATCTGCCAACACAATCGCCTGCAAGAATGCCAAGCATCAAGTGAATGGATGAAGCGACATTGTTTGCAGTAGTGTCTTTTGAGACCGCCCTCCTCGTAGAAAGAAGGACATGATCAAGCCCCTCTATAACATTTGAGGAGAGTTGATGGCAGATTAGAACACGTTCTTGACTAACATCGTATCTTTGCAGAACTTCCCTAAATTCCCCTTCCGCCGCACCAACCGATGAAAGCAACAAATGTGAGGTATTGAGAGAAACCCCATACCCTGCAGCGTATTGGCGTGATAGAGATAACAATCTCTCTACTTCCGCACCATTATAATCTGGCATTTCACCTCCCCTCCCCTTGAGAATAATTGTTGTGATTGTTTATTCGACCACAAAAACAAGGCTCTTGTCTGTCTGTCCCGACGATATCACTGACTCCGTAACTCACAACCTGTCCTGGACAGTTTATTCCGTACGCCCACTCTCCATCGTGTTTCTCGGCACGATTTCCTCCAACAAGGCAAGTTCTTTCTTCAGCCAGAAGACGAGAAAACCACGGAGAACGCGCAGCTTGTGGAAGTGAAAGCTCAATCACAATCCGAGTTAGACAGTGAATGCTTGGCAAAGTCTCAAAGATTGTTGCGGGTTGTGACCCCCCATAAAACATCTCTCGAGCTTCATCTGAGAGATTTGGAGGAGGTGCATAGTCAATTGGAAGCTTGCCCTTAAGGCAGAGATAGCACGGGCCGTTTCTCCCATCAACTATTGTCATGGTGAAATAAGTGGCACTTGGAAAAGCCGCCGGGACAATGTGTTTAATTCCTCTCTCACGAAGAATCTCACAAACAGAAGCATTAGCCCCAAGATCCCCCATCGCAACAATCACAATGGTCGGAGAGTAATAATCAAGAAGGGCAATAAATCTCCCCATTGAATAATCGTCTCCGTCTATCTTGAGTTCAGCTGCTGAAAAAGAGTAATCTGAATTTGAGAGAGTCACACAAAGTGTGCTTCGACCTTCCTTCCATTTTGCTCCCGGTTCAACACGCGACGAGAGTATATTACAAACAACAAACGGTTTTACCTCCGTATCCACATAATGAGTGCCAGCAAGTTGTCTTACCGGATTGTAGACCGAAAAGGGTTTACAATCAGTCATGAGGAGATTACGAAAATAAAACACACTCTCGCCTGCGAAAAGACTTGCCGTTCCACATCCAAGCACCATGACTCTCTCACCTAACAATAAATCGAGAGGATATGATGGTTCATCAGTCTTTACGAAAAGTCTGCTCAGAACTTCTTTCTTAGACGGAGAGAGATAATAGACCCACCACGGCCAATCGTGTGTCCCTCTCAAAATAATGTTCCTCTTCTGAAAAAAGAGCAAACTTTCCATGTCAGAACATTCATGATCACTGCCACGAACAATCAATGACTTTGAAAGATTCATGACAAGATCACAAACTTCGAGCCACTCAAGCCTTGAGTTTATTCCTATCTCGCTGTGTGAGTCAATAAACCCGACACTATCAGTAAAGGCACTGACAGGCAAATCAAGTCCGGGTGCCCATACATAAACGGAAGAGTTCACAGACCACCCGTCGAAAACCGAAAAGCTGATCATCGGAATTGAAAGATCGTGAGCAACACTCTCAATGAGAGCACACTCCTCAAGCGTCCCTCCTCCAACAATCAAGTCAACGTTCTCGACAGCCTTTTTCACCTCTTCAAGATTCCCCTGCGAGATGCTTGGAAATTTCCTCACGTTCCAATTCAACGCAAGATGATTATGACTACGAAAGAAAGCTTCAAGGGCATCTGTTGTCTCAATCCCTTCGTACTCTCTTCCGTAATAAAGTGCCGTATTATCTCCCTCGACAATGACAGAAGAATCAAACACCATGTGATTGAACAATCCACATCTTGAGTACGCCTCCATTATAGGAGCGCAGAACTTTGCTCCGAAGAAGGCAATAGTCTTCCCCTCAAAGCTTCTGCCTATGACGGGAAAGACTCTGCTGAAATACTCCTCAAGCGTCATGGCATTAAACTCCGTTGAAAGTGTTTAGCCAATTCGGAAAGAGAGAACGCAGAGAGGTCTTCCGAAGATGAATTCCACGGATAAGGAACACTTAATTTCTTTGTATCCATCTCTTTACGTGATTGGCTGACTTTGTAGACAACAACAAGTTGACTCGGAAAGAATGGAGGTATTGTGATAAGAAGCCACGGAGTGCCAAGATGAACAAGGAAATATCTCCTCCACCCTCTCCTCATAACATCTCTTCGTGGATTGAATCCTTCTTGCTTCAAAAGGGATTTGTTTGAATCGCACCACCCTCTCCCTTCATCAGTAAGATAATACGGCAGACTCTTGGCTTCTCTTGCGAGAGAGTGATTGTCGCCAATAACAATTGCTTCTGGGAGCTTCTTATTTATTCCAAGTCTCCACAATGCAAAGTTATTAACTGTCCACACTCCTTCACTAGATCGCGTCATGACATGACTGAACATTGTATTGAATCCGGCAGCTCTGTACATGTTAGACGAATTTAGTATGGAATGGTTTAAATCACCAGCAGAAAGAAAAGCCTTACCTGGGAAAGGATGACTATGTTGCTTCCCAATAACATCTAGGCACGGATGAAGAGAGATTCTATCTAGAATGGAGTCGTTCATAACCCTATTCATCTCACCTTCACATTCGTCCCCGGCGTTAAAGGCGCAGTGATGTGAAGAGAATGCCTTGTAACGATCTGGAACTAACGCGATGTCTGCCACCACAACATTCAAAATCTCATCGAGTGAAACTAACTCAATCGGGCTTTTGTTAACTCCCGGCTTCAATGTTACGAATGAGAGTGGATACATCGCTGCCTCGTGAGGTCTTCCTTCTTTACTAATGCCGATATCAAAGTGCTTCTGGGCTTCTCCACACGAGATTCTATACGCCCACTTCGTGTAGTAAACCTGCAACAATTATATCACCTCCTCAGCGAAGAGAAACGGGCCAGCATGGTTAGCAGACCCGTTTCGATTAATCGAATTACATCGTGTTAGTCAAGGGTTACGTAGCGATTGTAAACCTCGCCGAACCTTTCACTTCCTCTTCCTCTCCCAATCCAATTGTATATCTGGTACATTCCTGCAGCACCCCAGTTTGTACCAAGATCTCTCAGGGCCTGATCAAGCTTATCAACCGCAGCAAGATCTCCAAACATCAACTCAATGACGACGCGAGGCACAACTCTCTGCTCAAGAATCTCTCGCATTGTCTGTTCACGCCAGTGTGCAAAAAGGCAGAGTTGATGAGTGTTTACTCCGTCCGTCCCTCCTCCATATATGTGGGTAGGAGGAATTCCGAGTATCTTCCAATACTCCTTTCTGAAATGAATCATTGGTGGACTCGACGGCCATTGAGATGAAAATACAGAGATCACGGGAGGAGAGAAGAAAAACTGATCTCCAACTCTTAGAAGGTATGACTGCCAAAGGCTCTTCTGCTCAGTCGGCAAAGTAGGAAGAAGTCTCATGATCTTCTTGAACACCGGCCTGCCACGAGGAACTTCGTTCTCAATTCTGCCAATAGGAGAAGGTATTCTTCCATAAAAAGCGAGAAGTGAATCCTTTATTGTGTATAACTGCTCACAATTAGGACACCTCAAACCTTCCCAGAAGACTACCGGCTCTTTACATCTCTTACAGAGCCAGACCCCATAGAAGTCATCTTCATTTCTAAGGGTGAGAAAGTGAGTCGTAAGTGCTGGTGAGCTGACCATCTCGACAAGTTCTTGAGTAAGACGCTGAGGTCTTCGAGTTGCCCATCTGTAATTCGCAACGATAAACTCGATATCAACCTCCCACGATCTCGTGACATTGCCCGAAATAGCCTTTGCATGGATTATAGGAGGCATCTTTCCTCCTTAGTTTGAATAAAACTGATCGCGGTTGAGATCCACGCGTTCACCAACCGCTCTCGTCGGGCGACCACCAGCGGGACCCTCTTCATCGTCCGTGAGTGCCGCAACATCCGCAACCCTCATTGCACGTTGAGCAACAGGCTTCCCATCCGCTCCAAGAATCGCAGAACCATCCAGAGCAAGTTTGAAATCCTTGTTGAGAACGTACAAAGTACCATTCCAAACATGAATGGCCGCGAAGTTGAGAACACTGAGAATACATAGGGCATGTTTGGGATGTGTGCCATCCATCCCCAAATCAGGACGAAGATGAAGATTCTTCGAAGGAGTGCAACACTGGCATTTGTAATCACCAGTAGTAGCTTTAGTAGAAACCGGAGTTTCTACAGGTAAAGGTGTAGGCATTTGACAAGACCTTTCTTTGTTAGTAAGTTGAGAGCAAAAAACTAAAGACGCGGAAGTCCATCCACCCCAAGATTTCCCTCAAGCAATGCCCGATTCACCCCATCGATATCTCGACGATCCACGTTATCCACAGGAGGAATAGGCTGAGTCTGAGGTTGTTGAGGACGTATTGTTCTGCCATCGGGAACTCCAATGAACTTGAAAACAATACGGTTAAGAGGCATCTCATCAACAGGAGTTGGAGTCGGATTTGTCAGTTCAGCGCCGCGTGGAATGTCTACAGACGCAACTTCCAAATACCCCTTCTTCCAAAGATTGCGAAGCGTCTCTTCTATGATGTTCGGACTTAAGCCAAGTTGCTTAAGCATAACAACAAAAGTCAGGTAGCTGTTGTGCTTTTGAGCAACTTGCATAACAACATCCATGCTCGGAGTCCCAAAACCCTTGAGAAAAAAGTAAACTCCGGGAATGAGAGCAATTATTGCAGTGAACACCGCCCATCTCCCTGTGAGGGGGATGGGAATCGGACGATTCATATCGATGAGGTCAATGATAGCAAAGAGAATAAGACCGCTACCTATCCACTTTGCCGTCTTCCTCTCGCTTTTGAATTTTGCACTGTCGAACCTGTTTTCAGCCATGTTTCCTCCAGTGAGCAACGGCAGACTATTTCAAATCTGCCGTTGCAATCACCATTATGAAATTACTTGGGAGAAGAAGCTGGAGCCATATCTTCGACCATTTGACGGGCAGCATTCATACCCATGATCTGGAACATGGCATCCATCCCACCACCTCCAGAAGCACCGTCGCCAAGTATGACTCGAGGGAGAATTTCACCATTGCCAGCTATCGCATTGGCACGCATTTCGTGCTTAGAGACAATAGCATCAATGACAAGCGTCAGGTTTGCGTCTGCCTCTTGAAGAAGTGTACGAGTTGTTGATTCTCCTCGACCCTTCTCTCTTTCAGCTTTGCCAAGATACTCATTAGCCCGCATTATGACGCGTGCCGAGTCAGCAATCGACGAGGCACGAATACGCGCTCTCTCGCGATTCATCAACGCTTGTACCTGCTCACCCGCGTTCAAGGTTAGCTGAGCGTACTTTGAACCCTCAACATCGCGCTCACCCTCTGCCTTCATTGTGATCGCTTCCTGAGTTCTCAGTATCGCTTCGGCTTCTTTTACCGCTCTCTGCATAGTTGACGACAAACGACGCTTGATTTGTTCACGGACAGCGTACTCATAATCAGGATCGTACACTACACAGAATTGAATCGCTACCCCGTAGTGCAAGAGCGGATTAGTTTTCCGAAGAATGTTGCCCTGAGCATCTCTCCTCACGATAGACCGATCAATAATCTCAGTTTCACCGCTAGCATGGAAGAGAGTATCCTTCACGACATCAACCAAATAAACGCCGTTTGTCACCTGATCCATTACGTAATTGCCAAACATGCCTTTCTTTGTAGTGTAACTTTCCTCAGAAGTCATCAAGCCTGCCGTGAGTTGAACAGCCTCGACAACAAGCTGGCGAATTGCGCGATCAACAAAGTTTCTCTCAGACTTGTAAGCTTGATGAAGCAAAATAATGAGAGAGTCGCCATTGTGTTGTTTAAAAGGTAGATCGTAACGGATGGTTCCAGAGATCTTCGCTCGACCACCGTCAGTGTACATGACGTTTATCGATTCATCTCTGTTAGAGCCCTCTTCAGGATGAGCACTGAACCATAACGTAGACGATTTTTGGTAAGGGGTGATTGTTCCAAAGTTCTGGAGAAACCATCCTGGCGTCATCTTCACCGTAAGATCACCCTCCACAGACTGTTTGACCTTCACGAACGGAGCATTATTCTTCTCAAATATCGCTCCAGACATCACAATGAACAACACTGCCAAAAAAGCGAATCCCCAAAAAATCACGCGAGAAAGGAAGCCCTTGGACTTTCCGGGTTTGGCCAACGAACCAACATTAGTAGGCATTTGTGTCCTATTCTTGAGTGAGTGTGATTAAGACGTGTGTGAAAAGTTTGAGAGATACCTAGTTACTCTACGCTAACAATGAGTTCAAGCCCGAGATCTTTGCGGACTTGTTCATCAATAGCCTCCATGAGAGAAATCCCCATAGGAGCTGAACCGGCACCAAATGCAGAGGTGGTCGTAACATCGGGGGAGAGACGGCAGTGCTTCAACGCCTCTTGATAGAAACCCAAGATTTCCTTATATGCAATGAGTCTTGGTTCCAAGGCATTGTTAGCCGCGAGGTTTTTCTTGCGACGATCGGCTTCACCCTGAGCAAGTGCAATAGCAGCATCCGCACTCGCTTTGGTTTGTTCATATTCCTGGATAGCGACATCAAGCTGTTGTTGAGCCTGCGTCACCGTCACTGAAGAGTCCTTTACCGCCCTCGCCAGAGTCTGAGCCATTTCGGTCTTGGCTTTAAACTCGGCCTCAGTGCGATTCTTCTCACCATTTGCTATCACGGTGAGTTTTTCCTGACGCGCCTTATCAGCATTGGCCTCAGCGACAATAGCATCATTGCGATATTCACGCTTCTTTGAAATCAACTCGATGATGGTTGAATCATACCAGGGCTCACGAAGCGTGAACTGGACGACAGCAACACTATACTCCTTCAACAATGCCTTCTGTCGTAGGGGAAAGCCAGAAGTATCAGTCTTCACGCGAACGAACTTACGCTCTTCTTTTGTCTTTTTGAGAGTGTCAAGCACCACCTGAGTAACTTCCTCAGTCTCAAAAAGACCGTGTTCCAATTGGTCGCGAGCGTATTGTGAGAACTGGGCTTTCTTCGTCGTGTATGACTCTTCCGACGACATAAGAGCAGCAGCATTGTAAACGGAGTTTCGAACGGTCTGCATGTAAATTTCCTTCATGACCTCATCAGCACTTCCAAATGTCTGATGGAGCAAGACCATGTCAGAATCATTCTGTGGCAGTCTAAAACGAACATCACCACTTATCAACGCCGTGCCACCATCATTGAAACGTACTTCAATGGCCGGGCCGATTATGTTTTCCTCACTCTCATCCCGCGAGAATTTGTAGGATGTTTCAAGAGGATAGGTTTCATAGTCTGCCCACATGTTGAAGAAAAGGCCAGGTTCCCATCTCATCATGAGGTCACCAAAGATAAAAGCCTGACGGACCATGACGTGACCTGCCTCGTTCGAAAGAAACGTCGTGAAAACAAGAGGCAGAAGTGACAAAATGAGAACGGTAAGAAATACGTACTTCAAAATGCGACGCAGCGTCCACTTTCCGGCTGTGTCAAATGAAGTGTCCATGAAAGACATTAGTTCTCCTTCCAGCTATTGCTGGGATTGAGTTGGGACTTGATTTCCTTGCGTGTCGTGAACTTCCTCGTTACTCGATGCATTGCCTAACGTGTTCCGTGACTCAACTGCGACACCAACTTCGGGTGTTATAGGACGAAGATCGTAAGCACGCCAAGCCAAATTAACTTTTTCATCTTGAGAATCTGCAGGATCACAAGAGTGTGAATCGTTAAATTGACTTTGTGGAGCGTACTGCCTTCTTACCTTAACGCGTCTAACCTCCTTTACTGGTGACTGAAGTATTTCTCCCTCTTTAGGAAGATAAGATTCCTTCCAAACAGGAGGAAGAAGTGAACCGGTTACATCTTCAGTGATTGTGCCAGCAAGTGCGGTCATTCTAACATACGGCCCCTTGTGTCCATCGAGATAAACTCTCTGGACGACAAGGTGAACTACCCCCCCACTCTCTAAAACATGGGCTGATTTTGTGGCCACATTAACGTCCTCCTTCAAGAAGCGTGCATGAAACGAAATATATAAACAGATTGCGGCGCATTTCTTGGATACTCTTCATCTATTGATGATCTTCTTGACAAAGTACACGATGAGAGCAACAAGAAGAGCTCCAAACAAAAATCTTATGAGCATTTTCTCACCTCCTTTTAGAAGTATGGGTTGAAGTGATTAGATTGGTCAGTGATTGGGATGATTTCTGACTTCAAGCTCATTAACAAACTAAGAAGAGCCATGCACGTCACAAGCCAGCAGCAAGAGTAGAATCTTTTTTCGGCGGCTCAAGAGAAAAACTCACGATCTTGAGTGTGAATGGAAGATCTGAACAGTTGTTGCAAGACAGCCACGCCTGAAGCGAATCGTTGACCATCTCAATCGAGCGAGTCTCTGTAAATTCTTCAGAAGAAACAAGCTTTGAAGACGAGAGAATCGCCCTTGAAACACAATAAGCAATTTCCATCGTCTTGGTCGTGTCAACCTCAGAATTCTTCTCAGCCTCGACAAGAACGTATCCCATGGTGCCATTGTTAAAGATACACGGAATGTGTTGCTGCGTTGTCTTTGACTCTTCAGAAAAAAACGCCAAACATCCCCATGTGATAAGTACTAAAACGAAGAAAGCACCGACGATGATTCTCAACTGTCGGTTTGTTGACACGCGAGCTTCATCTGGAGACGAAGCTAAAGACTGAATTGAGTTCATGGTAAGTCTCCTTTTTGAATTCAAATGTGATAGAGTGAATGTCGCGATTCTCTTAGATGCAACGTCAACCTAAGTAACGACGTCTCTTGGCACAAACTTCATTGGAGGTTTGTAACACGGAGAAAACCAACGCAAAACATCCCCATAAGTATCCGTAAAGATAAGGGTGTTAGGCTTCTGGACCATGTCCGGAAAACGAACAAGCCTTAAGTCAAGAAGAAAATCCGTTGAGAGTGAGGATTCGCTAAGCTCTTTGCGGATTTTGTCGCGAAGGAAATATATGAGCCCCGTTTTGCCAGTCTCAAAAGGTGCTTTAAGACCGCGAAGTGAAGTGCTGTCCAAAACCTGATCAGAGATTAAAGCAATCTCATCAACGAATTGCTTATCAAGTTGGGAAGATCTGAGCGAGTAGCACTCAAACAACATTTCAACACGAGTGCTATCTGAGAGAGAAGAGTGAACAACAATGGTATCAAAGTTGGCCACCCTCACGCCCATAATGTGTGCAGTTACTTTATGAAGATCTTCAAAACTTGCTCTGAACGAACGTTCAAGCAAGTATTCTGATTCAAGGTAACCTCGCGCAATAGGTTCCCATATTTCTTTCTTCTCATCAGAGAAAAGATTGGAAGGAAAGCGAGAACCTCCCGAATAGGCTGCGTAGTTAATGTCTGACATCACCCCTTGATCAAAGTATATTGAATCAACTGCTGTAGGAGATGTCAAACGAACCTCGGCGACACCAATTACGCTATCGCTGAAAACAAAGGGGATAATGACTGTGGTGTCAAGAGGGCGAAGCTCATCCTTGAAGTCAAGTGTCAATCCAGTGGGGTAAACATTCTTAACAGCGCCAGAGAAAAAACGCCCCACAATAAATGCAACAACTGGCACCAAGATCCAAAGAAGTTTCTTCCTAGTCATTTCATTCTCCTCGTGTTTTACTTCGTCTGTGTTTCCTGTCTTTCCTCGTCACTGTGTTTCCTGTCTTTCATGCGGATTCGAGTGTTGCAACCGTTCATAATACAACGGGCACAGCCCCTAGCAGAGATGTGCCCGTGAAGGTTGTGAAAAACTTGACTACTTATCCCCGTCCATTGCCAAAACGATGACGTGGGAAAGCAGGATTGCGAAATTCAATCACAGTGTCCTGGGTAAGTGGAGTGTTCTTGTCCACCTTCCGCGAATCAATCATTGCATCCGCATCGGGTTGAATGCCGATGAACTCGCCTTTCGTTTTGATGACATCGTGAATCACCGTGTTAGGCTCGACATACACCGTATGTGAATTCGTGTCGAGTCTCATTTCGACCTTTATGACTTGTACCATGACCGACCCTCCATCCAATTGTGTGAATCAGGTTCCATCCAATGTAACCTGTACGAACTTCGAGCTTAATTGTTAATACCAAATCTCTTCAAAAGAGATTTCCCTGAGAGTCAATCATTCCATGATAGCCACACCACTTGCACTTTGCATGGGCAGATGCGCCATCAAAGAATTCGTTGACAAATCCAACAGGAAATGAATGCCACTTGATGCGGCAGAGAAAATTCTTAAGCCATATAGGCAAATTACTCACCTCCTTCCTTGTGACAGAAGAGCCGCCAAAATTTCTCAACTCTGGCGGCTCCAATGATGAACTACATGAACGCCTTGAAAAAGATAGGGAAAAACTTCCGGTCAAAGTGCTCTTCGAAAATTGTACGCTCTTTCACGTGAGTGATTGATTGAGCACTAATCTCTCTCACTGTGAGCAGCGAAACGTACCTCTTCAAAGCCGGCTCAATCTCAATGCCCTTGAGAGCGTTGATCCTAATCCAATCAGGGTGTGTTATGTTGAAGATGATTACACCATTCTCGGATCGAACTCTCCAAGCAAACCCAAACTTGGGGTTACCCTCCTCATACTTCAAAGTCAAGCCCATCTTGCTCGTGACAAGTGCGCGTGGTTTGACACTGTCATCTTGGAAAGAAGACCTAGGCTTTCTTTCGTGAGGAGTTTTAGAGGAAGAGCTTTTAGTCGTAGAAGTCTTTGATCGCCTTATTTTGCTTTCTAAGAGAGTGGGATGATCGTGCTTCTTAAATCGCATAGGCGTCTTTTCAACACTTGGACTTTTGACATTCTCGGACGAAACAAGACCTGAGAGTTTTGCATTTGCTAGAAGTTGAGGATCGCTGGCAAGAAGTGCATCGAGTTTTTCGACAGCAATTTCAAAAACTCGTGTGATGAGAGCAAACCTTGTACGATCTTTCAGATCCTCAAGATTCGGGGCGATGTAGGCCCTACAAAAATCGAGGACCGTCTCAACAAAGACATCCTCTTTCTCATCGTGTGCAAATCCCTCACGATTAGGAAGAAGGTTGCAGAAACTCACATTGATGTAACCCTGATAGTGACCCGATCCAAGAGTCTCAGAAACCTTTTTCCAAAGAGAGGTGATGTTTGAAAGATCAAACTCCCACCGCCCATCATGAAGCACAATGATTCTGGCCTTCTTATCTGGTTTTGACGAAGAGTAGATCTCAAACGTCACATCGCCATAAGAGGTCTTTATCGTAACCGGATCCTCCTTACGTCCGGCAAACTCTCTCGGACGTACTGTGATCTTCCTCTCAGAACCGTTAAGAGGTCTGAAAATTATCTGAACATCTGCCTTCGTTTCTCTCAGTTTTTTGGCGAATGAACTCCCAAGCTCGCCCGCAAGAAATTCAAGATCGCTTAGCTCTGAGATAACTGAAGTGGTAATGCCCAGAAGCGAGGTTCGAGTAGTTGGCTTGAAGGAAACAACGCTGCCAAACCCAAAGCCTTGAGGTTGTGTTTTCCCATGGACAATAGGTTCCTCGTTTTCCCTCAGCTCATCTTTGTTGAGAGTAAGGGAGAAATACTGACTCCCCTTTATTCGTGTCGGGCGAGTGATCATGATCCACTGTTTCGAGATAGACAATCCTGAAAGCTTTGCAATGCCCTTCTCTCCAACAGCGTCCTTCACGCCCCTCTTCAAAGACATGCCAACCTTTTCCCAGACCTTGGCCATATCTTCACGACTTACACCATGGCCATCATCATACGCATCAATCCGAGAATTCCCACCTGCTTTCTCGGTGACGATTACATGAAAATGGCTAGCCGCAACATCCGGATCGAGTGCGTTTTGAAACAATTCCTGTACAACCTGTCCGGGGGTTTTATTCGCATGAGCGATGTCATACGCAATATTGCCCTTATGAAATCCAATAGGAATTGTGAACTCAGTCACGACTTCCCCCCATCAGAAAATGTCAGGCTTCCCTCACTCTTACGAACATCACGTGCCTGTTCACTTGAGAGTGCGCTTACACCTGCAACAAAATCATTCAAAACATCCCCTCCCAGAGTTGTTCTGACATAATCCCTCTGTGCCTTATTCCCCTCTGAGAGAGCAAGATGTTTAAGATCAGGAATGATTGCCCGTATGAGGCAAACAACCCTCATGCTTCTTTCATCCCCTCCATTTTCGCTCACCTGAAAAGGAGGTGAAAAATCGAACTTGAAGTTCCTATCCTGAGGGGTCGGTGGTCCAAGTCCTCTTTTCCGATTAGAAGAAGTTAGACCTCCAGAGAAGACTGCGTGTGAAATGTGAGAATAAAGTAAAGCTCTCTGTGACTTGAGCTTAGGAACTTTAATCCCATTCCACCAATCTCTCACGGTTGACCTGGGAAGTTTAAGGAACCTTGAAAGAGCGGTAGGTCCTTTTACTCCTCGTGAGTCCGCGAAACCTCTCAGAAGGAAACTGACCAGCGTTACATTGGCCATAAGATAATTCTCCTTCTGTGTTAACTGCACAGACCTCGCAATCTATGCAGTCATGAAAATGAAAGAATGTGGATTATTTCTTGGCCTTCGCAGACTTCTTCACAACTCCTCCGAAATTGCGAGAGTAGAAGTTGCCGGTGTTTATGACAACTCCAATCGCCATCTTGATTTCAGAGGAGATCTCAGTTGGTGAAACCCCTTCTTTCCGGCGACGAGCATAGTACTCAGGAATAGTCTTGCCCGTCTTCTTCTGGAAGGCCTCACTCCAGGCAGCCATCTTACTGCCCGGACGCAAAGAAATCGTGTTCTTCACAAAGTACTTCTTGGCACGTTTCTTCGAAGTCTTCTTCATGACCTTCTTCGTCGCGCGCTTAGCGGCAACCTTCTTCGCAGCTTTCTTCATGGCATATCGCACCTTGTTGCGAATCTTCAAACGTTTTTTGAGATCACGAAGATTGAAAACCGTGATAACGTGTCCAGTGAGACGTTTGATCTCACGTTGGACATCAGCCATCTTCATCTCTCCACGCTTCTCTTTCATAATAAGCTCACGAAGCGAGGTGCCCTTGCGACGAAGTGCCTTGTTGATCTTACTACGCTTGGAACCCTTGAGAAAGCGAAGACGCCCGATGCGAACCTTGCGTGTCTTCTTCGCCTTCGCCGTCTGCTGCGTCTTCACGATTTTCTTGTGGGGAACAGGAGATGAAGATTTTCCCACATTCGTTGGACTCATCCCGAAAAGCGTGAAACCGTAAGCCCGTGCAGAACTCACGAGAAACAGGGCGAGTTGTGTATATTTCGGTTCAAGTTCGTCGAGAGCCTCTTCGAATTTTCGCTTAGACACGAACTCCTCTCCGGGAAAATCATTGGCTCCAAGAATTGCAGGAGTCAAATCTTTATCCTGGTGAGAAGATGTGGAAGTGACAATTCTGTTGATTGAGGGGTGAGTAAGCGCATACGCACCCCAATCTTCTTCAGACATGCTCAATGAAAGACTATCTTGAACATGCCTCTTGAGAAATTGAATTAATCCGTTCATGATTGTGTTTACTCCTTGCTGATGAGTTGTGCTTGTTGCTTGTGATGCTCAATTTCGCTTGGTGTAGCAAAGCGAGCCGAGCTTGCTTGGTAACCCTTGTCTTTTCCATATATTCCGGAAATTACAACAAAGGTTCCACGACTAACAGTATAGCCCTGAGGCCAAAGCAAGTAGTCTACTGTGACCGACATTGAAGAATCAAAATCTGCTTGAGTATATACGGGAGAACAGACCGAATAAAAACCGTGTGTCCCATTACACTTAACAGTTCTGATCCTAGAAAAAACTTCAATCGGGTCTTTGTTGTGCTGATCTCTGTCGTTCACATCATTTTCCTCCTTAGAATGGCACGTCCCCTGGCAGAGATGTGCCCCTTAGAAAAATTTAGGTGGGAACGTCAACGAAGACGGCTTCGGAAAGAAAGAAGCTTACTTGTGAAAAGGCTTGGATGAAGTCTGACTCACGAACTCAACAGTCGCATCCTTTGACAATGCAATGTTGTCGTTGCCTGCCTTACTGTTCAGAAGAACATTCGCTCCCTTGGGTACACCAAGCTTCTTCCCATACTGCTGACGAAGCTGACCAATCGTCGTGCGATCTGTCAAGACTGCAACTTCAGTCTTTGTACCGAAAAGCAACGTGACCTTGAAACTTCCCATAAACTTTTCTCCTTGTTAGAGTTGTATGAAAACATTTGAAACATCTTCCTCAAAAAAATTTATTTCTACATGTCACACTCTCCTTTCTGTGCATGTTTTTTGGTTGGGGGGTTATAGATAGAATGAATTAAGACATCAGATATCACTTCTCCCGCAAGACCAAGGAGAGATGTCTCGATCCCACCAGGCAGCTAAGACTGGCCAGCTGATAATGAGAGCGATTACGTCAATGAAAAAAAGCGCAAGATAAAAATCACTAAGGGACTCTTGGAACTCATAGGTGAGCCATAAAGCAACTCCCCAGAATAATATCCAAGAGACAAAGCAAGTCCAGAACTTCTTAGGAGTCCAATCCATATTCACCTCCTTTGCACAAATTCAGATTTGAAGTTTAATTGGCAACCATAGCATCTTGCTTGTCAAACAAAGACTCGAACTTCGCCTTGTCCTTCTCTGGCACCTCAATAATGAGCCGAGTGTGTTGAGGAGCGCTCTCACCATCACGAGTCCAAAATTTCTCAACTCGAGCAATCGCATAACTCGAAGTGGTTAAGCGAACAGTAAAAATGTGGGCATCAGATGTTGAGTCAGCAGCACTCCCATACAACGGATAGAAATATGGTGAGATGTTGCCTATGAATTCGCACTGGGAACCGCAGACATTGAGAAGAATACATCCGCGTGAATCCTTTCTCGTATGACCCCATGCCTCATATGCGTACATGACACTTGGTCGAAGAGATGAGTCGAAAATTGCAGAACTTAGAAAGAAAACCTCACCATCAACATCAGTGCCAAGCGGAAGATACGATGGAACCTCAGTCTTCACAGTGTCGTGAATCACAACCTGCGCAAATCCGATCGTGAACGGCATCGCGACAAAGACCGCGACTATGATTGCAATCCAGAATATTTTTTTCATTGCTTGATCTCCTCGTTATTTCATTGCGTGAAAGAGCTACTTCTTTACCTTAATCTTGAAATCGGGATTCGTGAACTCAATGGAGCAGCCTTCATTGATCTTTGCA
>Ga0209542_10000623_pt1 | contig 85193 bp, 94 predicted proteins | sample RifCSPhighO2_01_FD_184028 | JGI IMG/M metagenome (GOLD analysis project Ga0209542, IMG submission 184028) | Soil microbial communities from Rifle, Colorado - Rifle CSP2_plank highO2_0.1 (SPAdes) (version 2) | ecosystem: Environmental > Terrestrial > Deep subsurface > Rock core/Sediment ...
TGCCCCTTTCCAACTTCTCCAACTTCAACAAAGTAGACTATTCCTGCTTTTTCGCCTGAAGGAGTCTCTATGCCAAAAGTGCCAGTGCGATATTCTGCAGTGGAATCATGCTTTTTAACCTGGGCGGCAATATTTCCAAAAGCCTTTGCAAATTCAGCGAAGCTCATTTGCCTGACTTCCTTTTCCATGGAAGGAGCCATAAGCCTTGCCTCATTATCATTCGTGTCTGAGAAGACGCTGCTGATTTCTTTAATTGCATACTTGTCATTTGAAGGGTCAAATACAGCAGCTACAGCAGCTTTTGGGCTTGACGGGTTTACTGAATCATAGAAAATTGTTGCAGTGCCTTGTGTATTGCCTTGAATGTTTAAGCCTGCTGTTTGCGCCATTGCCTCTAATGGATTCAAAGCAAATGCGATTCCAGTGCCTAACGCTACTTTTAGAAAGTTTCTTCTTGTTGAATATTGCTGAGTTGGTTGATAAGCCATTTTATTCATTCCCCCTGAATGAGGATTTAAGATATAGGCAATATTTAAATCTTTCGGTTTTGTTGTTATGAAGGAGTGGTTAATTGAAAAAAGCAAAGTTTAAATACACAAAGAATTATAGCATCAGAAGAATGAAAGCCGAAAGCGAGATTCTAAAAAAGATACATCATGACCTTGAATTTGTCAAGAAGGAAGTTACAGATATAAGAGAGCATATGATTGATGTAGATGCCATCCTATCAAAAGATGAGGAGCTATTGCTAATAAGGGCGAGGGAAGAATACAAAAAAGGCGAGACTACGCCTTTGGAAGAACTCGAAAAAGATTTAGGAAAATGATGTTTGCCCTTGAGTTTTCTAACCAGTCACAAAAATTTTTAAAGAAGTGCGGTGCAGAATTAAGAGATAGAATTCTTGAAAAGATTAAAAACCTTAAAACAGAGCCTGTTCCTCATAAGGCAGTGCGCATAGTGGGAGAAGAACGAACCTTTAGGATTCGCGTAGGGGATTATAGAGTTCTATACGAGGTTTTGTGGGATAAAAATGAAATTTTAATTGCAGTAATTGACAAAAGACCAAGAGCTTATGGGTAGTTGGTGGTTAGCTTCAAACATTTTTGATATTGGTTAAAAGACACCTTTTATCACGATAACCGGCAATGACGGCAGAAGGGCTGTTTTTGTAAAAATCTATGATGTTGATATAGAAGAAGTTGGGTGCGCAGGAACTGATGCAAGCTGCGGGTTTTATCCGAATTGCGCAAATTGCAATTCGCAAGATGGCTTTTCTTCCGGGAATTATTGTTCCGGAAATAGTGTTGTAAGGGATTATAGAGATGGCTATTGCGCAGCCAATGTATGCGTTTCTTCAGCAACGCCTCAAGTGCAGCAAAATTGCAATTCAAACCAGAATTGTGAAAATGCGCAGTGTGTTTTGAAATCTGGATGCGCTTATAACAATCCTTCTTGCAGCGCTAATTATGACTGTGTTAATAATCAATGTATTTTGAGGCAGGGCTGCGATTATAATAATCCGCCATGCGGTTCCGGACAAGTCTGCCAGAATAATGCTTGTGTTGCAGTCTGCCAGGATACTTCATGGAGCCCAGCAACAAATATTTACAAGTTAGGCTAGATTTCTGAATTTTTTAAGAAGTTCTTCATAGTTCAAGAAATTGGGCGTTCTCAAATTTTCCTTCAGGTTTATATGCTTATAAGCCTTCAAAGCATGCTTGCCAAGCAATGTTTGAAAAATGCTATGGTTCCCAAAAGGCCCTTATGGTTCCATATAATACCAGACGGTTTCCAAAAAGTTTATATAGTTGCTAATGTTACCATACCACTATGATTCAAAAGCTGAAGAAAACAAAGCCTGCAGACCTGAATGAAGCATACCAAAAGGCAATGGCCTGGTTTTTTTCCCATCCGGACAGGGAGATGAGCTTGAATGACCTTGCAGAGCAGCTGAGGATATCAAAGACTACGGCAAAAAGAGTTGTCGGAGAGCTCGCAGGGGAGGGCTTCCTAACAAAAGAGGTCTTAGGCAGAATATGGAGGATAAAATGCAACCAGAGGCATCCTTATAATTTTACAAAAAAGGTAAGCTATAACCTGAGCCTTATATACGAATCTGGAATTTTAGAGGCTATACACAAAAAAATAGAAAACCCTAGGGCAATCATCTTGTTCGGCAGCTACAGGAAAGGGGACGACAACGAAGAGAGTGATGTGGATATTGCCGTCGAAGTGCTGGATAACGAGGAGGTAAGAATAGCCGAGCTTGGGATAATTCCTGTATTGGGGTACAGAAAAAATGTCCCAGTCAACCTTTACATATTCTCAAGAAACAAAATAGACCTAAATCTTTTTGCAAACGTAGCAAATGGGATTCTGCTTGAAGGTTTTCTGGAGGCAAGACCGTGATGATGAGGTATAAAAGGCCGGACAAAAAAAATGCATTAAGCCTCCTTAGCGCAGCAAAGAAAGATATAGACTTCACGCTCACGCTCGAGGTATCGGAAAGGTCCGGAGCTACAATTGTAAGGAATATCTATGAATCTTTCAGAATGCTTGGAGAATCCCTTCTTGCAGCAAAGGGGATTGAGTCAAAAGACCACATAATGCCGATAAAAGAGCTGCTGAAAGTCAAGGTGAATACATCAAGGCCGGTAAACATCATAGATAACCTACGGAAGCTAAGGCATAACATCAATTACTATGGCTACATTCCAAAGGTAATTGAAGTTGAAGATGCTGTTGACACCGCAAAAGCCTGCTTTATGCCATTGTTGAGCGCTGTAAACAAGGAAGTGCGTAAAACTGACAAAAGTTAAAAAACAAGAGCACAAAATGCCAGAGCAAATGAATGAAGAGCAGCTAAAAGCCCTGCAGGAAAAGATAAAGCAAATGTCTCCCGAGGAATTGAAGGAATTCCAGAAGAAGCAGTGCATTTTCTGCCAGATTATCGCGGGAAAAGTCCAGTCAAAAAAAATCTTTGAAGATAATATTGCAATTGGAATTCTTGACATAAATCCCGCCAACCCGGGGCATATCTTACTGCTGCCCAAAGAGCATTACACCATAATGCCCCAGCTTCCAGAAGACGTTCTCTCCCATTTGTTCATGGCGGCAAAAGCGCTGTCAAATTCCATGCTCCGCTCATTGGAAGTGCAGGGAACAAACATTATTGTTGCAAACGGGGTTGCGGCAGGGCAAAGAGCGCAGCATTTCATGATTCATGTTATCCCAAGAAAGGAAAATGACGGCATAAGCTTTGAATTGCCCCAGAAATCAATCCAGATGGATGAGCTGGAGAAAATAGGGAAAAAACTAGTTGAGAACCTGGGCAGCAAAGTTGAGGATAAGGAAATGCCAAAGCCTTTCGTCATGCCTAAAAAGATAGTTGAAGCCCAGTTTAAGGAAAAGCCAAAGGAAAAAGAGGCAAAAAAAGCTCCAATAAAGAAGGAAAAAAAATCAATAGAAAAAATCCCAAAATCCTCAAAAGAAAATATTGACCTTGATGATATCGCAAAAATGCTTGGAGTGAAATAAATGGCAAGGGAAAGCTGCCTGGTCTGCCAGATTGTCGAAGGCAGGGTTCCCTCGGCAAAGGTCTATGAGGATGAGTCAGTGCTGGCTGTTTTGGATGTGAACGGCGCAAATCCCGGGCATTGCTTTGTCATGCCAAAAGAGCATTACCCGATAATTGAGCAGGTCCCTGACAAGGAGATAGGGAAGATTTTCAACGTCGCAAACAAGATATCAACAGCGGTTTTTGAAAGCCTGCAGGCGCAGGGAACAAGCATTTTTGTTGCAAATGGCATTCCTGCAGGGCAGACGGTTGCGCATTTCCTTGTTAATGTCATCCCGAGGTTTGAGAATGACGGGATAAACCTGCTGTGGAAGCCAAAGCAGCTGAATGAGGAGGAAATATCAACTATTGAATTAAAATTGAAGGAGCAGGCAAAAAACATAGGAGGCTTTGAGAAAGAGGAGAAAAAGGAGAAATTGCATCATGAGCCAATTGCAAAAATGCCTGCTGCTGATGAGGATGAGGAAGAGGACTATTTTTCAAGGCAGATGAGGAGAATTCCATAAAATTTCATGGAAGGGCTTTTGCATAAAATAACCAGCCTGGTTTACTGGATAAAGGCTCAGGTTTTTAAATCCAGGCAATAATCTTGTTTCATGAAAAAAGGATTCTACTTATTGGTAAAGGAGATGATAAGGAAATCTGATATTGTCCTGGAAGTTCTTGATGCCAGGATGCCGGAACTTACAAGGATAAGGGATATTGAATCTTATGCCAAAAGTGTCGGAAGGCCGCTTATCATAGTGGTTAACAAGTCGGACATTATCTCCCGGGCAGCATTGGAGAAGATAAGGGAGGGGTATTCCGGGCTGGAGGCATGCATAGTGTCCTCAAAGAAGCCGCACAACATCAGGGAGCTTTTAATCAGGATAAAGCAAAAATCCAGCAGGCAGAAGATAAGGGTTGCGGTCATAGGCTACCCCAATACTGGAAAAAGCTCACTGATAAACAGGCTTTCCGCCCACGGCAAAGCAAAGACAGGAACAGAATCAGGCACTACAAAAGGCATGCAGCTGATTTCCGGAAAAGGCAATTTGATGCTCTTTGACAGCCCCGGCATCGTCCCTTTCCAAGACAGGGATTCCATAAGGCTTGGCCTTGTTGCAGGGGTGAGCCCTGAAAAGCTCAAGGATGCTGACATAGTTGCCATGGAGCTCATCAGGATTTTCAAAAATTCCAATCCCGGAGCCATGGAAAAAGCCTATGGCGTTGATGCTTCTCTCGATCCATATGACATCCTGCTGGAGATAGGGAAAAACATGAAATTTCTCAGGAAAAAAGCCGAGATTGATGAAAGGAGGACAGCAGTGCATATACTTACCGACTGGCACAAAGGCAAGATAAGGCTGTGATTAATTGGGGAAATGGGGCATAAGGTAAAGACTTATAGATTATGGGGTTTGATAGAATACAGATTTACTTACGAACTTAAAGGTTTCCTAAAGCAATAACAAAATCCTTAACTTTTGGGTTTGATAAAGCTCTGTCTAATTCTTCATTTATTTTTTCTTCTTCTCGTTCTTTATCCATTTTGCAAGTTCCTCATCTGATATATCCCTATACCTTATCTTTTTAAATATTTCTACTTCTTTCTCTGTTTTTTCGATATCTTTCTTTTGATTCTTATATACAAAATCATTTGTAACTAAATAAGCAGTTCTTCTATTTCCACTTGCGAATAAATGTGAAATTGTCAATTCCTTTAATAAAACTGCCGATTTTATATAAATATCTCCTTTCTTTCTTTTTGATTTGTCTATTATCTCTTGTATTTGATGCTTTGTTCCTAGCAATTCATGCTTATCTGCCTTCTTTGCCCTATGTATTTCCAATACTTTTTTATTGGTTGCTATTATCTCCTCAACTGTTGGGTATTTTATTCTTGGCATTCTATTTTAACCCTCTTACATCACACTTACATTTAATATTTAATAAAGTTTATAAATCTAATTAAAATTTGTCCACTCATGCCTTACACTAAAGAAGAAGCAAAAACACTAAATTCCCATAAATCAAAGTAATAATAAAACCGATAAAAAAGCTCGGCACGAATGGAATGCCTATTTTCATCAAAACTTTCTTTATTTTTTTCTGCTCGTATAATTTGATTAATTGATTTATCTGCTTTTTCTCAATGCCTAAATCCTTGGGGCCTGCAATGTATTTTCCCTTAACCTTGATTTCCTTTGCTATCCAGTCGCCTTCTGTCAAAACATTTGGATGGACTAATTTCAGCATGCATGCTTTTTCAACAGACTTTACAAAAACCCAAACATAAAATGTTAGAGCAATTATTAAAGCCAAAGACATCAATATTATTTTTGTTGAGTATTCATTAATAAAAACAATTAATAAAATTAAAATAAATAATAAAATTAAAATCCACTTCTTTGCCGCGATGATTTTTTCATCCTTTAATGTTTTTTTAAATTCGCCTGCAAATTTATTTTTGTTTTTAACAGCCAAGGAAACGCTCCAGATTAGACCATAAACCGCTCCAGCAAAAAGCGCATTTACAAAGAAATTTGCCATAAAAGGTATTTTTCCAGAAAAAAAATCAATTCCTATTAAAGCGCCTAAGCCCATCAACATCTTACTATCACCACCGCCCCACTGCCCAAATTGAAACATAAGGTATGCAATAATAAAAAAAATTATTAAACCAATAACACTATTAACAATAAAATTCCATTTCCAGAAAATTGCTGAAAAAAGCAAATTTAAACCCAAGCCAACACTAATTAAGCCGTAATTAAGCCAGTCCGGAACTTCCCTTGTTTTTAGGTCAGTGTAGGATGCGACTGCAAGGGCAATAAATGCTATTGCATAAACAATAAGGGCATTGATTTCTGCGAGCATTTTTTTTTGTGTGCCAATTTAAGGCTGCCTTTGCTCCAGCAGTTTTCCGAATGTTTTTATAAAGATGTGTAAAATGATTTTTATTGATTGAAAACTGTCACTTACTCCATTACAACATTCTTGGCTTCCGCAAAATTATTGGCAGCCTTGCTTAAATTGACAATATTTTAAGGCTTTAAAACAAAAATCTTTATAAATGTTATCCACTATTGTATAATGAAAAGGGTGGTTTTTGGGCAAAATGCTTCAGAAGGTAAAGAGCATAATAAAGGAAGGATTTTTCAAGATAAAGATTCCCAGGCACATTGCCATAACAATGGACGGCATTGAGGCTTGGGCCCTGAAAAACAGGGTTACACTGGAAGAGGCAAACAAGAGGAGCTTCCTGATTTTAAAAAGCGCCATCAAAAGCCAGGTTGCGCTTAACATTCCCCTTATGACATTTTACATGCTTTCTGAGAGCGCAAACAAGGAAAGCGAAAGCTATGACATTTTCCTGAACCATATAAACTCATTTTTTGAGGAAATCTGCAAAAGCGAGCTTGTAATTGAAAACAAGATAAAAATCTCTGTTTTAGGCAAGTGGTACCATCTGCCCGGAAGGGTTGTTGAGACAATCAAAAAGGTCATAGATGAAACCAAGGACTATGACAGCTTTTTCCTTAACTTCTGCATCAACTACGATGGGCAAGAAGAGATTGTCGATGCATTAAAGCTCATAGCAAGGCAGATAAAGGCAGGAAAAACAGACCCGGAATTAATAGACAAGGATTTTGTGAAGGAAAACCTTTATTCCTCTTACTTTCTGCCTCCTGACCTGATAATAAAGAACGGCAGCAGGAAGGAAACTTCAGGCATTTTATTGTGGGACTCTGTAAAATCAAAAATTTACTTTACAAACAAGAACTGGCCTGACTTTGACAAGACAGAATTCATGGACGGGATAAAGGATTACCAGAAAGGGGAATAATTTTTCCTTAATATTTTTATTTTACAGCGGATGATTTATATTTTTCTTTTTCTCTCACATAGGTTTCTGTATTAAATATTAAGTCATATCTGCCTGCATCCCTTAATTCTGTTGCACGATGCTGAAGCCGCCTGAATATTTCACCTTTTTCAGCTTCTTCTCCGGTTTTCTTAGTATCATCAGTATCTATATAGACCTTTAAGCCTCCCATGCCATCATTTGGGTCCTCTTTTATATCAAAGGTATAACTAGGAGGATGCATTCCTGCACGAGGATTATACATAAGAACTGCCTGCAGGATAAATTTTTCAATTCTTTTTGCTCTTTTCCCGCCTTTGTTAAGTGTCCTATAGGCATTTGAGGGTTGCACTACTTTTAATAATTGCTTGTGGAGTTCTTTATATGCATTTTCTGCTAAAGAAAAATCTCTATCCTCTTCCGGCTTTTTAAATTCTTCTTCTAGTTTAGAATAAGCATCATCAGCTATATGTTCCAGCGATTTTACTTCTTTATCAGTTCCAAAAACTTTACCCATATCGACTGATAAAAAGGAGGTATATTTAAACTTTCCTTTTGTTATCACTATAAAATAAATATTATAAAAATCGCAACATATTTAAACAAAATCCTATTCCTTTTTCATACCAATGAAGAAATGAAGGTCAGTGATTTTAAATTCCGCGATATTAAACACGAAGTGTTTATGGCTTTTTCGGAATTTATGGCTTGCTGGTCTGATTGAGGTAAGTATTTCTTGGTTTTACCTCACTACGATAATTAACAACAAAGGTGAAGAAAATGGCTTTAGAGGAATTGTCAAAAGACATGGTTGAAAAGGTTTACGAGGCTGTTGAGGTAGCAAAAGCAACAGGAAAGATAAGGAAGGGCACGAATGAGGCAACAAAGGCCCTGGAGAAAGGAACTGCAAAGCTTGTTGTCATAGCGAAAGACGTGAGCCCTCCGGAAATAACAATGCATATCCCTTTGCTTGCAGAGGAAAAAAACGTTGTATGCGTCCAGGTTCCAAGCAAGGAAGAGCTGGGGGCAGCAGCTGGAATTGACAAAGGCGCTGCGAGCATAGCAATTGTGCAGGAAGGCGAAGCAAAGGAAGTATTGAAGGAAATAATACAAAAAGCGGGCAAGAAAGAATAAAAATGACTAAAGGAAAAAAGATGGTTAAGAAGGATGAGCAGCCCGCAGGCCAGCCTGCAAGGCAGCAGCAGCCCCAGCAGGAGAGAAAAGGCACTGTCAATTTCTCATTCGCGACTCCTGCAAAAGTGGAAGAAGTCATTGGAAGAACAGGCACTAGGGGAGAAGCCATACAGGTAAGGTGCAGGGTTTTGGACGGCCGCGACAAAAATAAGGTACTAAGGAGAAATGTCAGGGGCCCTATGCAGGTAGGAGATATATTAATGCTGAGAGAAACGGAAATCGAGGCAAGGCAGCTCGAAAGAGGCGGCAGGGGTGTTGGATAATGGCAAAATGCACTTTTTGCGGCAACAACCTTAAGAGAGGAACAGGGAAGATGTACGTGCAGAAAGACGCAAAAATACTGTATTTCTGCTCGATGAAATGCGAAAAAAACATGCTGAAGCTGAAAAGAAAGCCCATTACCACAAAATGGAGCTCAAGATATGAAAAGCAAAGGAAAAAAGAGTAATATGGCAGCCGAACAAACTCTGGTTTTGATAAAGCCTGACGGCCTGATAAAAGGATTGACAGGAAACATACTTACAGCGCTTTCTGATGCCGGCCTTATCATAGTAGGCTCAAAAGTCGTCCAGGTAACTCGCGAATTGGCAGAGGAGCATTACCAGCATTTAAGGGAAGAGAAATTTTTTGACGAGTTGATAAATTACATAATGGGCGAATACCATGTAAAAAGGATTCTTGCATTGGTTTATCATGGTGAAAATGCAATAAAAAAGGTAAGAAAGGTTGTAGGCGCGACTAACCCTGAAGAAGCAGAGCCGACCTCGATAAGAGGGAAGTATGGAAGGATAACAACAAAAGGCGTTTTTGAGAATGTCGTGCATGCCTCGGAAAACCCAAAAGAGGCGGAAAGGGAGATCAAATTATGGTTCAGGCCTTCTGAATTAGTGCATACAATATACCCTACAGAGACAAAAAAAATCACAAAATCTGAAGTTTTCTGGAAGTAAAATGGCAGAAAAGATGGTTGACAGGGTAATGAGGATTATGAAGATTCCCAATCATATCAGGAATATCGCCATTTGCGCCCATATAGACCACGGCAAAACAACTTTTTCCGATAATCTGCTGGCAGGAGCCGGAATGATGTCAAAGGAGGATGCCGGCAAAGCCCTGAAGCTTGATTTCCATGCAGACGAGCAGGAAAGAGGCATTACAATAGACACAGCGGCAGTGAGCATGGTCCATAATATCGGCAGCGAGGAATATCTCGTCAATTTGCTCGACACGCCGGGCCACGTTGATTTTGGAGGGGATGTAACAAGGGCTATGCGTGCAGCAGACGGCGCAATTGTTTTGGTTGATGCTGTAGAAAGCATAATGCCCCAGACAGAAACAGTTTTGAGGCAGGCCTTGCGCGAATTAGTAAAACCAACTTTATTCATCAACAAAGTTGACCGCTTAATTAAAGAATTGCAGCTAACGCCGGAGCAGATGCAGGAAAGGTTTGTAAAAATCATAACTTCTGTGAACAGGTTTATCAAAGAGATTGCGCCCAAAGGCTATGGCGAAAAATGGCAGGTAAATGTCCAGGACGGCTCTGTATGCTTTGGAAGCGCGTACCATAAATGGGCCTTGTCAGTGCCTTACATGCAGAAAAAAAGCATAACATTCAAAGATGTAATTGAGTATTACCAGGAAGGCGAGAGGTACAAAGAGCTTGCTGATAAAGCCCCCTTGCATGAAGTTGTCCTGAACATGGTTGTGGGCCATCTGCCAAATCCGCAGGATGCGCAAAAATACAGGATTCCTAAGATATGGCATGGGGAGCATGAAAGCGAAGACGGCAAAGCTTTGCTTAACTGCGACCCAAACGGCAACTTGTTCTTTGTCATAACCAAGATTGTAATTGACCCTCAGGCCGGCGAGATTTCTGCAGGAAGGCTGTTTTCAGGGACAATGAAAAAAGGCCTTGATGTATATTTGAACAGGATGAAGCAGCAAAGCAAGATACAGCAGGTGTTCATCTACAACGGGGCAAAAAGGGAAATTGTTGACAGCGCGCCCGCAGGCAACATTATAGGAGTAGCAGGAGTAAAAAGCTATGCAGGCGAAACAATAACATTGACCCAGACAGAGCCATTTGAAAAAATAACGCATATTTTTGATCCTGTTGTCACAAAGGCCATTGAAGCAAAAAAGCCGAGCGAGCTGCCAAAATTAATTGAGGTTTTAAAGCAGGTAGGGAAAGAGGATCCTACAATACAGATTGAGATTGATGAAGAGACAGGAGAGCATTTGATGCACGGCATGGGAGAGCTTCACCTGGAAGTTATTGAAAACAGGATAAGGACTGAAAAAGGCGTTGATGTTCAAACAAGCCCGCCGATTGTTGTTTATAGAGAAACAATAACAAAGCCGGGGCAGGAGGCAATGGGCAAAACGCCAAACAAGCATAATCACCTGTTTTTTAAAGTAGAGCCATTGGATGATGCAACTTACGAAGCGATTAAAAAAGGCGAGATTCAGGAAACAAGAATAAAAAAGAAAGACTTGTCTTTAAGGGACAAGCTGGTTGAATGCGGGTGGGACAGCAAAGAAGCATTAAAGATAAAGGACATTTACAAGGGCAATATTCTTGTCGACGGCACAAGGGGCCAGGTTCATGTCGGCGAGATTATTGACATGATCCTTGACATGTTTGAGGATGTCATGTCAGCAGGGCCTATTGTAAAAGAGCCGTGCATCAAGGCAAAGGTCATCTTGACTGATATGAAGCTGCATGAAGATGCCATACATCGCGGCCCTGCGCAGGTTTATCCTGCGGTGAGGGAAGGAATCAGGGGAACCTTTATGACTGCAAGGCCTTTAATCTACGAGCCTTTGCAGATATTGCAGATAGAAGCTCCCGCGGATTTTTTAGGAGAAATATCAAAGCTGATAAGCAACAAAAGGGGCCAGCTGCTTGATGCGCAGCAGGAAGGCAATACAATCATTATAAAAGCCAAGATGCCTGTTGCGGAAATGTTCGGCTGGAGCTCTGACTTAAGAAGCTCAACAAGCGGAAGAGGCTCTTCTTCTTTGATAGATCAAATGTTTGAAAAATTGCCTGAAGAACTGCAGGACAGGGTAATAAAGCAGATAAGGGACAGGAAGGGCCTGACAGAGGCGCAGGTCGGGGTTTGAAAACATAACCTTTATAAATATCCATCTATTCCCAAGAACTCCAAAAATTATTGCAAAAAACACAAAATCATGGTGGTAAAATGGCTAAAGGAAAAGTTCATATAAACCTGGTATTTATGGGCCATGTTGATCATGGCAAAAGCACTACAGTAGGAAGACTTCTTTACGATTCAGGCACTGTTTCCGAGCAGGAAATGAGAAAGCTGAAGGAAAAGGCTGAAGAGCTTGGAAAAGGCGGCTTTGAATTTGCCTTCGTCATGGACAACCTTAAAGAGGAGAGGGAGAGAGGTTTAACAATAGATTTGGCGCATAAGAAATTTGAAACGCCAAAATATTACTTTACAATAATTGATGCCCCGGGGCACAAGGATTTCATTAAAAACATGATTACCGGCGCTGCCCAGGCAGATGCAGGAGTTCTTGTTGTGAGCGCGAATCCAGGAGATGGAATACAGGCTCAAACAAAGGAGCACGTTTTCCTGGCAAGGACACTGGGAGTAAACCAGCTTATGATTGCAGTAAACAAGATGGATATGGCAAAGTATGACCAAAAGAGATTTGAGCAGCTAAAAGCCGAAGTTTCAACATTATTGCAAAGTGTCGGCTATAAGCCTCAGGAAATACCATTTATACCAATAGCATCTTTGCACGGCGACAATGTAGTTAAAAAATCAGCAAACATGCCTTGGTATACCGGCGGCACACTGTTGGAAAATTTTGATAAGCTAAAAGAGCCTGAAAAGCCGACAAATTTGCCTTTAAGGCTGCCTATACAGGATGTTTATAACATAACAGGCATAGGAGTTGTTCCTGTAGGAAGAGTCGAGACAGGGATAATGAAGATTAATGATAAGGTCATAGTTGTGCCAGCAAGGGAAGGAAAAGGAATTGCCGGGGAAGTCAAGACAATAGAGATGCACCATGAGCAGATGCAGCAGGCCGAGCCGGGAGACAACATAGGCTTCAACGTAAGAGGCATAAACAAAAAGGATATTGCAAGAGGAGATGTTTTAGGGCATGCTGACAAGGCTCCTACTGTCGCAGTGGAATTTACCGCTCAGCTGGTTGTTTTGAACCATCCCAGTGTTATTACAGTTGGCTACACGCCTGTTTTCCACGTGCATACCGCGCAGGTTGCATGCCAAATCACTGAGATTGTGAAGAAACTTGACACAAGGACTGGCCAGACATTGCAGGAAAAGCCGGACTTCATAAAAAATGGGGACGCGGCTATAGTCAAGGTAAAGCCTGTACAGCCGCTGGTTATTGAAAAGCAGAACGAGATTCCCCAGCTTGCAAGGTTTGCAGTAAGGGACTCCGGAACAACAGTAGCAGCGGGAATGTGCATAGATCTTGTAAAGAAATAATCCTAACTTTTTATTTTACCCTCGTCTCGAGGATCATGGTTAGTTTATGCTCATCATGAGGCAAACCCGGGTGTTAAAATGCAGAAAGCGAGAATAAAGCTGGTAAGTGTGGACATAAGCAAGATTAATGATGTGTGCAGTTACATTAAGGATATAGCTGAAAAAACCGGGGTTGACATGAGGGGCCCGATACCCTTGCCGACAAAAAGGCTGAAAGTCACGACAAGAAAAAGCCCGGATGGCGAAGGGACTGCAACCTGGGAAAGATACGAGATGAGAATCCACAAAAGGCTTATTGATTTGGGCCTGGATGAAAGGGCCTTAAGGCTTGTTATGAGGGTGCCTATTCCTGAGGGCTTGAACATTGAGATTGAGATGATTGAGTAGTTTTTTCTAAATTGAATTTATGTTGAACTCGTCTTCGGAAAATATGTATTTTTCTATATAGTTTTATTCTTCAATATGCTACGCAAATCTAGTGCTCGGCATTTTTTGACTGACACTAAAAAATGCCTCGCCTACTTATTCATTATTATTGAATGAATTTCGAGGCGAAATTTAGTGGCAGGACAAATTTCGCCGAGTGTAAACAGGGTGAGCGTAGCGAACATGTTTAATTTTCTTTTAAGTTAATATTGCAAAAAAATCAGCAAAGTTTTTAAACACCTACTTCCAGAGACAGCTAAATCAAAAAAAGGAGGTGTAAGCTATGTGCGTATGCAAAAAGTGCACGAGCATGTGCGGCGTTCTGCTTTTGGCGTTGGGTGTAGTTTTTCTGCTGAGGGACGTAGGCATATGGGACTTCTGGAACATCCAGGGGTGGACAGCATTGTTCCTTCTTGTTGGCGTTGCCGCTTTAGGCTCTTCAAAATGCCCTGACTGCCAAGCCATGAAAGGGGCAGTGATGAGTAAGAAAAAATAAGCCATTTCTTTTTTATTTTTCTTTTATTTCTAAAGTTTTATAAACATCTTGAAAATACAAGGCCCTATGCCGGGATCGCATAACTCGGTATTGCACAGATCCTTTTGGAGTGTAAGCCTGGAATTATGCGAACAGCTCAGCCTGGCCCGAAAGGGCATCTGGGTTCAAAAAGCGCCTTGCTTTGGCATAGAGCTTTGCTTGTTGCCTGACTTAACACAAGGCGCCTTGAAAGTCCCAGTCCCGGCGTTTTTTTTAATTTTTAGGAAAGTTATTAGAGGGTTGGTGAATATGGAAACTAAAAAAATGAAAACAATTTTATTTTTGCTTCCTACATACAAATATATCAGCTCCAGATGTTTTGTATGCTTTTCTAAATTCTTTTTCAATATAAAAAAACATTACAATGTGAAAATGAGTTTGTGCGAGGGAATGTATATCACATTAGCAAGGAATAATCTCTCCGAGAAGTATACAAGCCTTGACGAACAACAAAAAAAGGAGATTGATTTGGTAGTATGGATGGATGATGATGTTGTATTTGGCATGCAGCAGGTTATAGGCCTAATAGAAAAATTTGAAAGCACGGGATTAGATATGCTAAGTGCATTATGCTTTTCCAGGTATAATAAAGAGCCCATGGCGTATACTTTTGACTTTAAAGAAAAAAGGCCGATAATACCATTGGAAAATATCCGCAATACGGGCATTGTTAAATGCGATGCTGCTGGTTTCGGTTTCTTGGTTATGAAACCCGAAGTCCTTGACAAGATGCATGCCTCATTAGGCAAATGGATGTTTAAGACGCCTGTTATGCCCCATGAAGAATTCAAAGAAGGAATCTATATTGGAGAAGACATCTATTTTTATATGAAAGCAAAAGAATTAGGGATTACTATGGGTGTGGATACAGACATAATTATCGGGCATGATGGAGGGGTTATAGAGTAATGGGTGTATAGGGAAAATCTAATCCGTTTTTCCATTTTTTAAATGTCCCAGCGTTTAATATTTCAATTTAGTAAGTAGAATAAGCTTTTTAAATTGGGGATAATTCTCATTAAATATGGAGTTAGAGAATATAGTTTTTTATGGTGGATTAAAATTTGATGAGGGTGGTACAAGCAAAAGGGATAATACAAGACCTTATCTGATGACTCCAGAGGAGCTCCTCACAGGAAGAAAGCCGAAAAAGACATTTAGCGAAAGTCTTGGAGAAAATGTGATTGAGCCATTTCTAAGTGGGGTAGATTATTTAGCCAAGAGAGGATATTTTGGCCAAAGACTAAAAGGATTCTTTGAAAGAGTTGAAAAAGCAGCAAAAGAGATAGAATAATCTTAATAATATTTATAAATGAATGTTATGTTCTTGGTCTCCTTGCTCCCGTGGTGTAGCCCGGCAGCCTTTTTGGCTGGGCAAACAATCATTCGGCCCTCTCGTGTGGCAAACCATAAATCGCTTTGCGATTTAAAATCACTGAAGAAAGGCCGAGACCCGAGTTCAAAGAAGCTAAAAGCTATTTTAGCATTGGAAGTCTCGGCGGGAGCATTTTTTTGTTTTTTACATAAAAAAATTTAAATAATCCTAATCCTAAAAATAATAAAATGCAGATTTCTGAATTAAAGTGCGGAAGATGCGATGCTCTGCTTATAGAAAGGCACTGCAAATTAGTCTGCCTGAACTGCGGGCTTATTGAGGATTGCTCTGACCATTAAATCCATATCTTTCTGGAGAATGAGTAATACCAAGCAATATATTTTCCCTCGCGCTCTTCTACTTCCCCCAGATAATAACCCCTTATAACTGAAAAGAGTTCTTTCCCTACTTTATGAATTTCGAATGGGACTCCTCTTGGCAATATTGTATACCCATTTCCATGCCTTGTGATCACATTTAATGGAGTAACTAGTGCTCTTAGATTTCTTTTATCAAAAACATAGTTTAAAAGTGGTATATGTTTAGTATCAATCCCGTGTTCAGAGTCTTCATTTGCAATTTTTGTCAATTCAGCTGGTTGGGGCATATCATAAGATTTGAATATTTAAGTATATAAATCTTTCTATTTTTAACCACTTTATAATGGTTAATTTTATAAAAACAATTACAAATAAGCTTTTAAAACAAAATGAATTACTTATATCGTGCCACGGTCGCATAACCCGGTAGTGCGGCAGTCTCGAAGCTTCAGGCTATGCATGATGTCCGCGAAATCGCAGATTTCGAGCTAACTGCTGTCCGCAAGGACTTCTCGGTTCAAATCCGAGCCGTGGCGTAAAGTTTTAATATAACCACTCGTTAGTAAAATATATGGGCGGCTATACTAGAAGGCAAATTTTAGGGTACACAAAATACTTGGTGGGGTTAATTGTGCCACCAGAATTTTCGTTATTGACATCATTAAATCCAATAGAAGACATTCATTTGGAAAAAAAAGTTAGGCTAGAATACTGGCTGGATAAACTGCCCATAAAAGGAAAGAACCCGCGTGATAGTTTTAAAGTAGGCACAATTTTAGGGGATCTTGGCCGAGCTGAAATCTATGTTGAATCAAACAGCAGAGAATATATTGGTGCAATTGTAATGACAGTGCCATCTCTTGATTTTTTTAGGGTTCACATGTCAAAAGGGCTGGTAAAGAACGGCTTATATATCCCCCAAACTACTATCAGAGTAGTTAATAACTTTGGTAAAAATTTTTCACATTCAGTAATTAAATACGACCAAGAAGATAGAACAGCAACTTATAATGAAGATTATAAAAATCGTAAAACTGGAAAAATAATGGGGTTCAGGAATTTCAGAATAGTTGCAGCAAATACGATGCCGGAAGGAAAGCATTTTGATGATATTATTTCCGGTTTAGAGGGTATTAAAAGAGAATTGCCATATGCAGGATTTGCTGTTATAAGACAAATTAGCGATGAGAATTCAAATCCCCGACTTGATGAAGTGGTAGTAGAATTGTCAGATGAGAAATCGGAAAGCGGTTTAATTTTACAAGCTGATCTTTCAACTTTATTAGGAAACTCTGAAGGTACTAACATATTGATAGGCCACGTTAATTCTGAAGGTAGTCCTGTCAAAGGCAGCATAACTGATGTATATTTATGGTTTGATTTACTCATTGAAAGAGTTAGTCCAGAATTCAGTCGTGGTGGTAAAATTGTACAAAGATGAAACAAAAAAATTATCTTTGATATTAATATTTTTAATTTTAGTAGTGTCTGTTATTTTAGGTGTAGTTCCATTAAGAAAAGAAAACAGCAGTGAAATTTTAATCATAAGCACAAAAACAGGCTTTGAAACAAAAACATTTGTTGTTGAAAGCAAAGCAATCGAGCAGCCTTTTGCTGACAGGGAATACCCTAAAAGGTATACAGAAAAAATATGGGATTATTACGATAAATCGCAGGAAGCAAGGGACAGGACTTTTTTTAGGTAATTCTTGAGAAATAAATAAGTGCCGCTGGCGATATTTGAAATCACGACCTCTACGTAACCCAGTTAAGCTAAATCATCTCCCTGCGGATCAGAGCTCATAATATATGAGCGTAGCGCTCTAACCAGGCTGAGCTACAGCGGCATAGCAGGAAAGAAAAAGTCAGGCTTTTAAAAAGATTACTGAACTAGAGAAATTTTTTGATTTTTTCCTGGAATTCCTTCATCTCATTTTCCATGTATTTCTGGTGGCTCCACTTGAGCCTCAGCCTGTCGCTCTTGAATCTCGGGATGACATGCAGATGCGCGTGGCTCACTAATTGGCCTGCTTCCTTGCCATTGTTCATAACCAGATTGAAGGCCCCGTTGCCGACAGACAAAGACAGGGCTTTTGCAACCTTTTTTGCTGTTTTAATCAGCAGGCTTAAATCCTCATCAGGAACTTCAAGCAGGGTTTCGTAATGCTTTTTCGGAACTATAAGGCAATGCCCTTTGTTAGCGGGCATTATGTCAAGAAAAGCCATTACATTACTATCCTCATAGACTTTTGCAGCGGGAATTTTTCCACTGGCAATTTTGCAAAATACGCAATCTTCCATTTTCAGATTTCCAGATATTTCAAGTTTAAAGTGTGGATTTCGATAATAATGCAGTTTAATAAATCTTTCGGGTAGGAGCTGCCGACATTAATGCATGCAGTTTTTCCGATTTTATCAGCAAAGCTGCCAGACATCCTGGGGCTTTCGTGGATATGGCCGTGCAGTGCAAGAAAAGGCTGCTCTTTTTCTATAAAGCTTCTTATTGCCTTGCTTCCGACATGCTGCTTCGCTGCGGTTATATCAAGCTTTGTGTTGAATGGAGGGGCGTGCATGACATAAACTGTTGAGCCTGGATTTGAAAGCCTTTTCAGTTTTTCCATATCCTCCTTTATCGTGCCTTTTTCCTCTTCCATGCTTCTTATGATTTCATCAGAAAATCTGTTTGGCTCCTCATTATTTTCATCTTCAAATTTCTCCCAGTCCCTCAGGCGGAAAGGAGTCGGGTTGACAAAGCTGTAGCCTACAATGCTTTTGCTTCCGAGCTTATGCATTTTTTTATGCATTATTTTTAAAATTCCTTTTTCCTCGGCATCTTCAAGAATTTTATAATTGACTCTGAAATCGTCGTTGCCCATTATCAGGAAAACATCTTTTCCAAACTCTTCTATCTTCGGAATTAAAAAATTTTCAAGAAAGCTTTTTTGCACTTCAATTGAGCTTTCAAGCGAGGAGCCGCCTCTGGGGCACAAGTCGCCTCCAATGACAACCGCGTTTATATCATTATCCCTGCCTTTCTCGAATAGTTTATTATAGAAATTCTCATTTCCATGTAAGTCCGCGGTGTAGAGGATTTTGAAGGGCATTTTAGCGTTTATCGCGTTATTTGTCAAGCAGCCTTTTGCACAGATTTATTAAATTCTTTATTTCTCCGATTGTTGCTTCTGCTTCCTCGATTGAAATTTTCCTGCCGTAGTAATTTATGGCATTCCTTATTTTCCTGATTCTGTCGTATGCGTCAGCGATTTCCTCCTCGCTTAAAACAGATTTTAGGAAACAAGTATAGCACTCATGATTGTAAATCTTGTAGCAGTGCTTGATTGCCAATGCCTCGAGAAGCTCCCTTAAGGAGTCATAGCAAAGGGTGATTACAGAGGAAGATGTCACTTCGCTAATTTCCAAGGAAGCTGCCGATATTGACTTGTTTTTTGAGGTTTCTTTTAAAGAATTTATCAATGCTATATCGGCATGTATCTTTTTTGCCAGCCTTCTTTCAACGCATTCTTTCCAGTCCATTTTACCTTATTTTTATGCCTTTTTTTATGTTTTCCAGTAAATTTTCGTTTTTTGACGAATCCCTGAAGTGAATCTGCATCTTTCTTTTTAATTTAGTTTCTATATGTTTTGTGTCTATCTGCTTAGGCGCCATGTCGATGTAAAGGTCTACATCAGAGTCTTTGGTATTTTCAGCTTTTGCTATAGAGCCGAAAAGTATTACAGACTTAAACAGGACTTCCTTATGAATGCCCTCCAGCAGATGAAACAGCTTTTCCCTCCAGTAGGCAACTGCCAAGTCTTTGAATAAATGGCATTCATTGTTTGCCCTGAAAACAAGGTAAATTCCCTGCTTCTTACTTATCAGTAAACTCCCCGTTGCAAGGCCCTTTAATATTTTAGATGCTGTTGGTGGGCTGATTTTCCTTAATCTACCATACTCCCTGACAGAAAACTCTCTGTAAACATCCTCAAAAAAAGGCTCCAAATTGTTAAATATTTTTAACATATGTTAAATAACATTAACAAGTGTTTATAAATTTTTCTGTTATTACTGGGTTTTTGACGATGTTCAGAAAGTCTGCTGTGTAGAGGATTTTAAAGGGTGTTTTATTTCTTGATTATTTTTAATGCTTTTTTCAATTTTGATTTTTTGATTAAAAAATAATCTTTATTATGGGTAGAGACCACTCCTGCGCTTATCTTATTTTCAGCCAATAATTTAGTAATGCCTGCAATAAATCCTATTAAATTCCAACTTAAATCCTTATCAAAATAAAAAATTTTAAAATCTTTCTCAGTTTTATAATTTTCAAAATTGTTTTTTACTTTATTCCAATCTTCTCTGGAGATTATTAATGAAACTTCTTTATTTTCCTTCGATAGTGTATAGAAGTTCTTAATTTTGGACAAATTATTAATTAATTTAGAAGTGTCTTCTTTCTTCAATCTTGCAATTATAAATTCTGAGTAAATTGTCTTAAGTTTTGATTTTTTTATTATTTTTTTTATTTTGGAATCCATTTTAAGGTTAAAAATGGACCGGCCGGGATTTGAATTTCCGAATCACAAGTTTTTACTTGCAATTTCCCGGAGTCTTTCCCTAGCCAAGGGAACACGATACCAGATTTCGCCACCGGCCCATTAAAAGCAGTGAGAAAAATAACAATATAAAATACTTTTCATTAAAATACTAACTCATTAATAAAAATCAAAGGGGAGGGAAGGTTTATGTTTGCACTTTCTGGAAATGTTATGCCCTCCACCCACCCGTTAAGATTAAGCAAGAAAGTGCAGATATCATATTATATTGCGAGCCAATGAGCGAGCCTAGAATACGCCGTAGGCATATTAAATTTTAAGAAGGATTATTTAATTTTTACTTTGCAGCCAGCTTAACATCCCCTTCATGGACGGTTACCCTTCCTGAATGCTTGGCTATCTGAGATGCCTTGTTCGCTATCTGCAGGGCTTTCTCGGTAAGAATTTCGGTAAAAGCGCTCACAGCGCCTGAAGAAACCCTTTTAGCGCCAGCGTTGAGCAGAATCCTGCCTACAGGCGCTTTAGGAATTATGCTTGTTTTTCTGCCCATATTGCCCCAAAAAACCCTTTTTAATAAAAAAGAGGAGTAAATAGAACCCCTCCAGTCTTTGCTTGCTATTTTTATTGCGTAGCTTATTTAAATAGTTTTCGTTTTTGAATTTTTAAGTATATTTGAAAGAATTATTGCTTATAAAAATAAACTTTCTTCTCTTTTTGCCTGAATAAAACATCAAAATTATCAAAAATTATTTTTCTGCCAAGTATCATTTCATAGTCTTCATTAATTTTAAATGGCCTTGTTATCCAAAAAATTGGGATATTAAGCCTATGCTCTCCAATCCATATATCTACATGTTTTGGGAAAGCTTTTTCTGTCCCGGTAAGGCCTCTCAGCTCATCTGGTTCGCCTTCAAGCTCGTCTCCTACCCCTAATTGGTAACCAAAAGGGTCTAAAAAGGATATTGTCCTGTCAGAGCCGGAATCAATCAAAGCATTCATCTTGAAGTTTTCCTTTTTAACACCAACTAAAGCCATTGGTCTAAGAACTCGCTCTAGTTTGCCGCTTATAACAATATCATGGAGCTTATAAGGAAAGACAACAGGCTTTTTTTTAGAATAATCCAGAGTCATCTTTACAAGGACATGGCCATCTTTACTTTTGGAACACAGATTAATGCCACTTCCTTATCCTCTTTTTGGGCTAATAACTGCTTCATTACCTTTTTTGGGTCTTTGTTTTTAAAGGCAATTTTTCCTTCAACTATGCCTACAGCTAAGCCGGCATAATCCCTCAAGTCCATTGAATTAAACCTGTCCAATGCAGTTTTAGTTGCCATATACATCATCTTTCTTATAGACAAATATAAACTTTACTGATTTATTAAGTTTTTTGTTTTTTCTTTCTTTATTTATGTCTAAAGTCCAGATTGCCAATATCTTAAAAATAGATATGCAATTAAACCAAATGGAAAAATTATAATAGGATTAAAAAACATTAAAATTCCGACTCCAATAGCAACAACTAATAATAAATACGTTTGAACTTTTTTATCTTTCAGGTTAATTTTCTTCTTCATTATCACCCATCTTTATCCTTTCCCTTAATAAATTTAACCATTATTTATTTTTAAATGACATTTAAACCAAAATATTTAAAATAAGGGGTGATTATTTCTTAATTAATGGAATTAAAAAATATAATACTCAAGTATGCCCTCCAAAACGCGGTCAAGTACAATGGAAAGGCTGATGCAAATGCAGTTATAGGGAAGATTTTGGGCGAAAATCCGGGATTAAGAAAAGAAGCCAAAAAAGTAATAGATGAAATAAGCAAAGTAATAAAGGATGTAAACAGGCTTTCCCCGGAAAAGCAGAGGGAAAAATTAGAAGATATTGCGCCTGAGCTGCTGGAAAAGAAAAAAGAGGAAGGAAAAGACATTTTTGCATTTCTGGAAATAAGCCCGGGGGAGGAGGTAAGAACCGCTTTTCCGCCTGAGCCAAGCAAATACCCCCATATAGGGCATGCAAAAGCAATAATCCTGAACTACGAGCTGGCAAAAAGATACAATGGAATTTTTGTTATAAGGTTCGAAGACACAAACCCAAAATTAGCCACAAGCGAATTCTACAAAGTGCATCTTCAGGGCTATGAATGGCTTGGAATCAAGGCTGACAAAATTGAGTACGCATCAGACTTTATGGATATTTTTTATGAGCAGGGAGAAATACTGGTTAAAAGCGTGCATGCTTATGTATGCTCCTGCGCACAGGAGGAGATAAAGAAAAACAGGTTTGAGGGCAGGGAATGCAATTGCAGATATGTGCCTGCTGAGGAAAATCTGAAAAAATACAGCGAGATGTTCAAGGCAAAGGAAGGAAAACTCATCCTGAGGCTTAAGGGCTACATGCAGCACCAGAATACAGTTATGCGCGATCCAACTTTAATGCGCATCATTGATGAAAGCCATCCAAGGACAAGGAAAAAATACCGCGTTTGGCCTACCTATGACTTTGAGAATGCAGTCATGGACGGCGTTGAAAAAATAACCCACAGATTAAGAAGCAAGGAATTTGAGATGAGAAATGAGCTGCATAGGCACATACAGGCAGCATTGGGCTTTCGCGAAACGAAAATCTATGAGTTTGCCCGCTTTAACCTTGAAGGGGTTGAAAGCTCAGGCCGCATAATAAGGGAGAAAATAAGGAAAAAAGAGCTTATCGGATGGGATGACCCTTCATTGACAACGCTAATTGCATTAAGAAGGCGCGGTTTTTTGCCAGAAGCGATAAAGGAATTCGTGCTTTCAACAGGCATTACAAAAACAGAGGCAACTTTAACTTGGGATGACTTAATCTCGCATAACAGAAAACTGCTTGACGCAAAGTGCAACAGGTATTTTTTCATAAGCGACGCAAAGGAAATCAAAATAGAGAATGCCCCTGAGCAGGAGGCTGAATTAAAGCTGCATCCTGACTTCAAGGAAAGGGGATTCAGGAAATTTAAGGCAAAAGACAGGTTTTACGTAGAAAAAGAGGACTTTAAGGAGTTCAAGGACAATAAATTATACAGGCTGATGGACTGCCTGAATTTCAAAAAAGCAAAAGGCAAGCTTGTTTTTGACTCCTTGGAACATGAGAAATATAAAAAGCACGGGGAAAAAATAATCCATTGGCTTCCTGTGCAAAAAGATCTGGTGAAAGCCGAGATTTTGATGCCGGACAAAAAAACCATAAAAGGCATTGCAGAGCCTATGGTAAAGAATTTGAAAGCTGGAGAAGTAGTGCAATTTGCCAGATTCGGCTTCTGCAGGCTGGACAAAAAGGAAAAAAATAAGTTGAGTTTTTGGTTTACTCATAAGTAATAGACAGTTATAATATCAATTAATAAATAGGCGAGGCTTGAGCGCAATGGCAGGAAGCGAAAGCCGAGCACTAGAATTGGCGAACGAAGTGAGCATATTTTAAATTAAAAATAAAATAATAATTTGTGCCGAAGGCACGGATTGAAAATTAAGATGGTGCTTATTAAAAAATAAATTGACGAGGTGATTTGCATTACAAAAAGCATAATTGTAAGGACACAAGTGAAGGAAATGGCGAAAATTGACGGGAAGGCGTTGAATGTGACTGCAGACTTTTACTCTGCCTTAGACGAGAAAGTAAAGAAAATCGTGGAAGAGGCATGCAAAAGGGCCAAGCAAAACAGCAGGAATACAGTAATGGGCAGGGATGTTTAGCTTATTTTTTGTGTTTTTTCTCCTGCACTGCCTGATGGATAATTGACTTCATTTTAGAGATAGTCTCTGCAACTCTTTTTATTTCCTCTTTATTCTGGATTAGTGCCCTGTCCCTTTCCTTTTTTGCAGCTGAAAGCTCCTTTTCAAGAATGCTGATTTTTCCCGCCAAATGCCTTATAACATCTTCATTGCCTGCGCCCAAAAGCCTGCCTTCCTTTTGAGGCAGATTTTCAGCCTGTTTTTTTTCAGCAAAAGGAATTTTCCCGGATTTATTGGATTCATTATGCCTTCCGGCAGCCATGCAGACATGCCTGATGAAATGCTTTAGTTCAGAAGGATGTATTTTTACAGAAGCGTCTTCCTGCATTTTATTTTTTGAACCTACCGAAAAGGCCCTTTTTCTTTGTCTCGTCAAAAGGCAATGGCTCTTCAAACAGCGGCGATTGAGGCATAGGCGCCATGGGCGCGCTTGGTATCTGTATGGTTGGCATGGGCTTCGGGAGCGTATGCCTTGGCATCGGCGCCATCGGCTTAGGACCTAAATCAGAAAATTTTGGATATTCCTGCTGCTCAAAGGCTGGAAATTCCGCCCTGGGCTCGGGCCTCAAAAACGGCTTTGGCTCTCTTGCCCTCTCCATGCTTTCCTTGATCATATCCGCAACTGCAACTATGCCCTCTGCTATTATCTTGTTCTGCTCTATTATCGAGTCAAGCTTGTCAATCAGAGGCTCTATTTTCTTTGCAACGAAATGCTCGTCTTTTTCCTCAAGGCGCATGTCCTCAGCTGCTGTCTTGAACAGGCCCATCAAAGAATTCATCTGCTCAGCAAGCTTGCCTACAGACTGGGAAAGCGGGTTAGAATTATCGTCTGAGCCTTTTGACTTCAATTCCTGCACCTGCTTTCTTAGCTCAACAATCTCCTTATAAGGCATTATCTCGTAAGGACCTTCTTCCGCCATAAACTATCAACCCCTTTTTTGATTCTTTATATTATTTAATGATTTTATATAAATATTTCTATTTTGCCTTATATGTTATTATGTTGTTACTTGTTTATAGTAAAAAATAGAAAGATTTATAAATCCCTGATTAATCTGTTTCCACGTGGACCAGGGGGGATTAGAAGGAGGATTAGGAAAAGATGTTCTTTCAAAAGTAGATAGCATTGACTCTTTGTTCGGTGCCTTAAGATTAAAAAAAATGGTATGGTGGAACAACCTTGATTCGGAGGATAGTATAGGGGTTCTAATTCCATCCGACATGTATGAAGAAATATTAGATGAAGTAAATAGGAATTTACTTCAACAGATAGGTGACCCTCATAGAAGATATGGGGTAGAAACTCACATACCTTATATAGAAAGGGGTATTCTCATGTCTTTGACTTATTTTGGAAGAGATAAAAATTTTTTTGAAAGTCTTAGGAAAAAAATTGGCATTCCTGCGAGAAATAAAAACAGGTTTGATTATTTTAATGTTGATATTCTTGATAGAAACCACATTAATTCAAGTAGGGTTTATGATGAGAGGAATATCCCCAGGAAAAAAAATCCTACACCAATAAGATTTTGGGGAATGTTTGGCGACTCTTCAGGCGAAACGTTCAAGGAAGATTATTGCCTTTTAAGGGTCCAGATAAAACAAAAAACAAAATTAGGCATTGATATGTTAGAAAGGTTCATTGATGCGTTAAACAATGTCTATAACACTAAAAGAGTATCATACTCTGGCTAAATACCCGGCAATTTGCCCTTAAACTTTCTCATTATCTTATTAATATCCCCGCCAGAGCCTTTCATCATTTTAACAAGCTTTTTGCCCATCCTATACTGTTTTACCAAGTCGCGAATGTCTTTTGCATTAATGCCAGAGCCTTTGCTTATCCTGTCTATCCTTTCAGAGCTTATTAGTTCAGGATCTTCAAGCTCTTCCTTCGTCATTGAATCCATGGCAAATTTCCATTTTTCCAGCTTTCCTTCCTGGACATTCAAAACTTCTTTTGGCAGCTGCATCTGTGAAAAGCCGGGAATCATCTCGATGATTTTATTCAAGGGACCCATTTTTTTCATTGCCTGCATCTGCTCATATAAGTCTATTAAAGTGAAGTCGCCTTTAAGCAGCCTTTTGCTCAAGTCCTCTGCCTCCTCAACTTTTATTGCTTCCTTTGCCTTCTCAAGCAATGCTTCCAAATCGCCCATTCCGAGAAGCCTTGAAACAAAGCCTTTGGGATTGTAGCTTTCCATATCCTCAAGCTTTTCTCCGACACCAATAAATTTTATAGGAGCGCCGGAAACAGCGCATGCAGTCAATGAGCCTCCGCCCCTTGCAGTTCCGTCCATCTTTGTTACAATAATCCCTGTTATGTTGCAGCTTTTATGAAATTGCTCAGCCTGCTTTTGCGCTGCCTGCCCAATATCCGCAGATATAACAAGCAGGTTTTCATGCGCCTTTATCTTTTCACTTACCTTTTCAATTTCCTCAATCAAATCCTTGGATAAAGCATCTCTTCCTGCTGTATCGATTATAAGAACATCAAAATTTTTGTATCGGTCCTTGAATTCATCATAAATTTTCAGCGGGTTTTTTTCTTTTTTATCGAGAAAACATGGAACATTTGCCTGCTTTGCAACCTGCTCGAGCTGCTCCATTGCAGCAGGCCTGTGTATATCCAATCCGATTAAAGCAGCTTTAAAGCCCCTTTTTGCAAAGTACCTTGCTAATTTTCCTGCTGTAGTTGTTTTTCCGCTTCCAAACAAGCCGACAAGCATAATTTTAAAAGGCTTTTCCCTGACTTCAATTTTTGACTGCTCTTTCCCAAGGAAATTGACAAGCTCATCGTAAACAACATTGATTAAATGCTCTTTTTTTGTCAGCCCTTTTGGCGTTTCCTCTTTCTTGATTCTGTCTTTTATCTTGTTTGTAAGGTCAAATACTAATTGCACATTAACATCTGCCTGCAATAAAGCTCTTTGTATGTCCTTAACCAATTCATTGAGCAGCTTTTCATCTACAAAAATGCTTTTGGCTATTTTCTGCAGTGTGTTTTTCAATGATGTGCCCAGTTTTTCAAGTACCATATTAAAGAAAAGAAGTTGTTTTTGGTTTAAAAATGTTTGGGGTTAAACTTTTGCTTTATTCGCCAATGACCTAAAAACAGTTTCATATTCCCTTGCAATTTGGAATAAATTATATTGCCTAGTTCCGTTTATTTCGCCATAAGATATGCGACCTTCTGAAATTTTTTTGCCAAATTCCGTTTTTTTGAATTGTTCCCCCAACAATTCCGTAACTTCTTTAGCGGATATGAAGGGGCCATATTGGTCAATAAAAGGTTTTGCTAAAACACTGATTCGTTGCACATGCTCATCAGTCATCATTATAATATCCAATGTCCCTGGTGGAAAAACATGTTTGCCTTTGTAAAGCAATGGCAGGATTCGTGCCGAACTTAATACACCCACTACATGCCCTCTATCGTATGAATCAATAACTCCCGCCAACTCTTGTTTAAGTGCACCTTCAGGAATGTAAGCTCTTGCCAAGTATAAGCGCTCAACATCAGATGAGTTTAACCTTACATTGCTTCTTCCTTTAGTTAAATCCCCTACATGCCTAATCTTTGATGCATCCTCATGAGGTTCGGCACAATCCTTTATTAACCCGAAATCAGTATGGATATTTAATCCATCAACTGCAGATATTCTGACATAACCTTCATCCAATGCCAAGGGACTTTCTTTATATTGAGGGACTGCAACTCCAGTTTGAGCAGCCTTACCTTCGGCAGGGACAGTATAATCCCCACGCTTATCCAAATCTTCTTTACTTAATCTCTCCCACAGCGTATCATAAAATCTTGCTGCTTCTCCCTTTCTTAAGTATATTTCACTTGCGTTTTCAGTAAATCTCAATAGCTTTCTTTTATCTGCAAGTTCCTGTATAAGCTCTATACTTACAAATAAAAGTGATGCAAAATCCCCATAAGACATTTTTGACCTGCCATCAGGTCTGAAGTGATATCTTATAATCTGGCTTCCCAGAATTTTGCCTCCCTTTTCTATCCTCATTTGTTTATTATTGTATAGGATGTTATTCAGGTTGCTCGGAGTTAAATCAAATATCTTCATTACCTCTGTTTTTGAGTAGAGCTTTTCTTCAGAAATGGTTATTCCGTGAAGATTAATTCTCTTGCGTCTTTGCCTATGGTAATTTTCAGCTATGATGCCTATAAGTTGCTCATTAGTAAGCCTTTCAAATTCTTTAATATCCCCTATTCCTAAAATTCCATTTTGGGTTATGTATGCTGATGTATGTCCAAGCCTGTCTGCTCCATCTATGGTTGCTTTTTCTTTAAGGGGAGTTGCACCTCCTACTGCTAAATCAATAGAGTGTCCTTGGGTGGCTGCCTCCTCATGCCCGTCAAGAATAATACCCAAAGTTTCATAAAAAGCTTGAAAAGAAGTGATAACAGTGCCTAATTGCCCATGGGCTTTCCTTAATAATTCCGAATCAGTTTTTTCCAATAGTTTTAGTAATCCGTCTGAATCCAAATTTAAAACCCCCAATCCTATAAAAACCATACTCCGAAAGAAATCATATTTAAATATATCTATTTTAAAGTAGTCTCAATAAAATTTTAGAATTTTAAAACTCAATCCTTTCATTCTTCTCCATTATATTCTCATTGATATTTTTGATAAGATCATTTAATTTAACTCCGAAATAAACTTTATTATCTAAAGTTCTTACTGCCAAAGTTTTTGTTTTCTCTTCTTTTTCACCCACTGTTATAATCAAAGGAATTTTTTGGGCCTGCGCTTCCCTCACTTTATATCCTACAGATTCTGTCCTTGCATCTAATTCAACTCTAAGCTCGTTTTTTTCCAATTCTTCTTTTATTTTTTCTGCATAATCTGTAAACCTGTCGGCAACCGTCAAAATCCTCACTTGAATCGGAGCAAGCCATAATGGAAACCTGCCTGCATAATGCTCGATTAAAATTCCCAAAAACCTTTCAATGCTTCCGTAAATTGTCCTGTGGATTATTATTGGGGTGTATTTTTTGCTGTCCTCTGCCACATATTTCACATTGAATTTCTGCGGCATCTGGAAATCTACCTGGACAGTTGCGCACTGCCATGTCCTTCCAAGGCAATCCCTGATATGAAAATCAATTTTAGGGCCATAAAAGGCTCCTTCTCCGGTGTTTATTTTGTAAGGCAGCTTCTTTTTCTCCAAAGCATTTTTTAATGCGCTTTCCGCTTTTTCCCATTCCTCAACTCTGCCCATAAATTTCTCAGGCCTTGTTGACAATTCAACAGTGTACGTGAAGCCGAAAATTTTGTAGAAATAATCTGTTAGATCTATAACTTTGATAAGCTCGCCTTCCAATTGCTGAGGGGTTATGAAAATATGCGAATCATCCTGAGTAAAAGCCCTTACGCGAAACAACCCGGATAAAACTCCTGAAAGCTCGTGCCTGTGGTCCATGCCGAATTCCAGCAGCCTTTTCGGCAATTCGCGGTAAGAATGCAGCTTTTCATTGAAAACAAGAATAGCGCCCGGGCAGTTCATCGGCTTTATTGCAAAATCCTGCTGCTCGACTTTCGTGAAGTACATGTTTTCCCTGAAATGCTCCCAATGGCCGCTCTGCTCCCAGAGCCTCTTATTCAATATCAAAGGGGTCTGTATTTCCTCATAGCCGTTTTTTGAATGGACTTTTCTTGAAAAATCCCTCAGGATGTTTATTATCGTCATGCCTTTTGGATGGAAAAAGGTAAATCCCGGGCCTTCCTCATGCAAAGAAAACAGCTCAAGCTGCTTTCCTATCTTCCTATGGTCCCTTTTTTCAGCTTCCTCAAGCAATTTTAGATAGTCCTGCAGCTGCTTTTTTTCAGGAAAGGAAATGCCATAAACCCTCTGCAGCTGCTTATTTTTTACGTCACCGCGCCAGTAAGCTCCGGCAATTTTCATTATCTTAAAAGCCTTGATTTTTCCGGTATTCGGAAGGTGAGGACCCCTGCAAAGGTCAATAAAGCTGCCCTGCTCATAGGCGGAAGTAGGCTCGTTGAAATCATCAATCAGCTCAATTTTATATTTATTGTCCCTGAAGATTTTCTCTGCTTCCTTTTCGCTCAATTCCAGCCTTTCAACCTTGTAGTCTTTATCCACTATTTCCTGCATCCTTTTCTCTATTTTCCCTATGTCTTCAGGCGTAAAATTATGCGAAATGTCAAAATCATAGTAAAAGCCCTCATCAACTGCAGGGCCTATAGTCGGCTTTGCATCAGGAAACAGGTCAGTTACGGCATGAGCCAGTAAATGAGCTGTTGAATGCCTGAAAATATCCATGCCTTCCCCGTCATTAAAAGTTAGTATCTTTATCTTTGAGTCCTCATTGATTTTGAAGGATAAATCAACTAATTTGTCATTTATCTTTGCTGCCAAAGCGTCTTTTGCAAGCCTCTGCCCTATGGATTCAGCTACTTCAAAAGCTGTTACGCCTTTGGCAAATTCTTTTTCCTTTCCGTCCGGCAGCGTTATTTTGATTTTCGCCATTTTTGCTTTATTTTTTATTTAGGTTTATAAAATTATTGATTAAAAAATCTGGAGCAAAACAATGAAACCCGATTAAGCGGTTGTTGTAGTTGTAGAAGTAGTTGAAAGCAAGGTTAAGTTATAATAAAACAAATTTTTTGCCATAAATCATCTATATTAATTGGTTGTATTTAAATATTTCTGAAAAATTGGTAGTAGTGCGTAATAGGTTGGTTTGGGCTAAAATAGGCTTTTTGGGGCAATATGGTATGTAGAATTTATTTTTTCTTCATCAAATATTCTTCTTTATAATTTATCTTAATAAACTTAACCATCTATTTCCTTCCACCTCGAAAACAATACTAGAAAACCAAAAATTTATATAGTTAAATGGCTAGTTAAGTCTGATATGGCATCTGAAACAATCACAATTCCAAAGAAAGAATATGAAAGGCTGAAAAAGAAGGAAGAAGTAGATACAGAGCTTCTCGAAGATATAGCGCACGGGATAAAGGATGTCCTGACAGGAAAGGTAAAAGAAGTTTAAAGGTTCTTTAGTATTGTTTCCAACTGCTCTTTGTATATGTCTAGATTAACTTTTATCAAGTCTATAACCTTTTGTTGTGTTTTCTTATCGGTGATTGTTATAAGAAATATAGCCTTATGGGATTCATAAACCAAAAAAAGCAATCTTTTCCCGTCAAATTTCTTTTCCCTGAAGAAATTGTAGCCGAGCGGCTTTCCATCATAAGGGTTATTCTTTAATTCCTGCTCAATATGCCTGACTCTCTCCTGCTCATCCATGCTGAGCTTTCTGAGCTTCTTTTCATACCATTCTGTCCTGAATGCCCTAAACATCAGATTCTTTAAATCCTTACAGTATAAAAATGTTTTTTATTTGTTTATGTTATACCTATAATCGCAACATTTATAAATAATAAATTTAATAATTCTAAAAATATTAATATTTTTTTATATTTTAATATTTTTATTAAAATTAATAATTTAATACCAAAGAGGAATAAATGAATATTAAATTTATTGGAAAGGCAAAATTAACCCAGCAGGGCCAATTAACTTTGCCGATAGAGGCTAGGAATGAATTAAAGATAAGCATAGACACAGAATTATACTGGTATCAGGTTGATAATTACCTAATTGTTGTAAAAGAGCTTATAAGCGAGAAGGATTTGGAGAATTTGCTTAAAAAACATGGGACAAGGAGATTAAAACAATGAAAACCGACAGAAACAATAAAAAATACCCAATAAAAAATAATTCAAAAAAATAAAATAAAAAATCAAAAAAGAGGATGAAATGGCTTTCACGAACACAATAGGGCTTTTTGCACTGCTGAGCCTGATACCCTTCATAATCCTCTACATGAGGAGGCCGAAGCCCCAGGACAGGATAATTCCTTCATTGATGTTTTTAATCAAAGAGCAGAAGATGTCAAAAAGGTACTCTTTCCTGAGAAGATTCCTCACAAACCTGCTGTTTTTTGTCCAATTGCTTATATTTATTGGATTGTCTTTTGCAGTAGCATCGCCTTTCATAAGGCTGCCTTATGATGTTTCCCTGGAAAATACAGTGATAATCCTTGATGCGAGCGCCTCGATGCAGGCGCAGGAAAATGGAAAGATGAGGTTTGACAATGCAATAAAAGAGGCAAAAAGCACTTTAAGCGGCAGAAACAGCATAATACTTGCGGAAAGCATACCCTTAATTATTTTGGAGGAAGAGGATGAAGAGGTTGCATTGGACATTTTAGGAAGCCTGGAGCCAAAGGCTACAGCAACAAACTTAGGCGATGCAATTCTGCTTGCAAGGGACCTGCTGGAAGACAAGCCAGGAAGGATTGTTGTTATAAGCGATTTTGCAAATGTCAATATAGCAGACCTGCTCGTTGTAAAAAGGGCCACTGAAACCGATGAAAGGATTGTCAATTTTGTGGATGTTTCAAACAAAGCAGGAAATGTAGGGATAATAAACATGGAAGTAAGAAAGCACTCTATAAAGGCTTATATTAAAAACTTTAACGACGAGGAAAAGACAGTGAAGCTGAAATTAACGCAGGGAAAAGAGGTTTTGGCTGAATCAGGGAAAATAAAGATACTGCCGAATTCCGTTGAAAGCTTTATTTTTGATGACACTCCTACCGGAATAAGCGCAATAGAGATAGAGCCAAAGGACAATTTCCCGGTAGACGACATCGCTTATATAAGCGCCCCCTTAAAGAAGCAGGTGAATGTGCTATTGATAACAAACAGGAAAAACACAAATCTGGAAACCGCTTTAAGGGCTTCCAGGGATATTGCGCTGAATGTCGTCAATCCGCCCGTGCTTACAATCAATACAGAAGGGGATAAAGTAGAGCCGTATAAGCATGATGTCATTATTGTGCATGAGGTAAACAATGTAAACAAAAGGGACGGCATTTTGCCAGGCACTTTCCAGGACTTGTCAAGCTATGCGAAAAACGGGGGCAATTTAATCATTACAGCGCAAAATGACCTTGAAGAGATTAACCTGCATGATGCAAAGGTCGTAAACATAAAAAACAGGGTGGAGGATGCAAGAAAGGTTTGCCTTGATGTTGTTAATCAGCTTACCAAGCAGTTTGGAAACGAGCCATGCTTTGCAACAATAGGGAGGTATTTTAATGCAGAGGCTGCTGTAGGCACATTGACAATTGCGTCCATTGACAAGATTCCAATTTTGGCCTTAAAAGGGCTGCAGAAGGGCAAAGTATTTTACTACGGGCTTATTGACGATGCAAGCGATTTTGAAACTTTGCCTTCCTACCCTATTTTCTGGAATGAGCTTATAAATTTCATGGCGGAAATCGAGGACATAAGGGACTTTAACTTTAAAACAGGAAGGGTGATAACGGTAAATGAGCAAAAGGTAAAAACACCATCGTCAACACTGACAACATCAAAAATAATTTTTGATGAAGCCGGGATTTATGAATACGGCGGCAAGAAATTTGCAGCCAATCTCTTGGATGAAAAGGAATCCGGCATAAACGTGAAAGGCATTTTGGAAAAGGAAAAGGCAGCCGATATCCTGGAGGAAGAAGGAAGGGAAAGAAACTTCAGCCTTGATGTGCTGCTGCTCTCAATGGTGTTTTTGCTGATGTGCTTTGAGGTATTTTACATAAAAAGGAGAGGTGACTTGTAAGTGGTAGTTTTGCCTAACCTGAGCAAAGTCTTTTGCATCTCGAAGTTTTGCCTGAGGTATTCCTACCTGGTTTTATTGATTATACTGGTAGTTGCAGCTTTATATTTTCTTATAAAAAGGAATTTCGTGAGGTTTGCGGACAAAGGGGAGCAAAGCTCCTACGACAGGAGCAAGCAAAGAAAGCGCATGATATTTTTCACAATAAGGTCATTGATTTTCGCCCTTGTCATTTTCTCGATTGCATCGCCTTTTATCCTGGAGCAGACAACTGTGAAGGGGAACCCAAGGATAACAATACTTGTCGACAATTCAAGCTCTTTTAATTTATTTGACGGCAAAGTAGGCAGCGAGCTTGCAGAGAAGCTGAAAGGCAATGTTCCAGTAACTTTAAGGCATATTGCTGCAGGGGAAAAATCGGCTATAGGAGACGGGATTTTGAACAACATTGACAGGGATGAAAATGTTTTGGTCATAACTGATGGGAACAGCAATTCCGGCAAACTGCTTGGGGATATTATGCTGCTGGCAGCCTCATTGAACACCACAGTAAGCACATTAAGCCTGGAGCCAGTAAGAAGTGATGTCAATGTCGTGATTGAAGGCCCCTCTGAGGCGATAAAAGACTCTGAAGAAAATTTTATTGTTCGTGTCAACAATGTCGGCAGGAGCATTCCTTACACCCTTGAAGTAAGGCTTGACGAGGAAATTGTGCTTGCGCAGAGCGGCGATGAAAGCAAAACATTCACAATAAACAAAAAACTGACTGAAGGCTACCATAAATTCAAGGCAGAACTGCTGAATGTCGGCAGCGAGGATCACTTTTCGCAAAACAATGCTTATTACAAAACAGTAAAGGTATTCGGCAGGCCGAAAATCCTGTTTGTCTCGGAAAAAAGCTCCCCCATGGTAAGCGACCTCAACGAGATTTATGATGTCTCTGTTTTTTCTGAGGTTCCCGGCGACTTAAGCCAATATCTTGCCACTGTGCTGAACGACCTGCCAATAAACAAGATTGAACCACATTATGAGAAAATTGAGAAATATGTCGAGGATGGAAACGGCCTTATTGTTATTGGAGGCCAGAATTCCTATGACAGGGGAGGCTATAAAAACCCCGGAATACTGTTCCCTTCGCTGCTGCCCGTGAAAATAGGGACTGGTGAAGAGGGAGAAAAGAGTGATATACACATAGTCGTTGCCTTGGATGTTTCAGGATCAACAATTGAGGTTATAAACCAAAGGGGGGAGCGTGAATTCAGGAATTATGATGATGTAATAAAGGCTTTGGGCGTAAGCGTTTTGGACAGCCTACACGAAAAAAACAATGTCGGTGCTGTGGTAATAGGAACCTACAGTTCGCCCTTTGTCGGAAAAGTGCAGGATATTTACCCTTTAAAGGACAAAAAGAAAGAGCTTGTCGACAAATTTTCAAGGCTAAAGGGTGGAGGCCAAAGCGAGATAGAAGGAGGAATTAAACTAGGCCATAAGATGCTTGACAATGCCGGAGGCGGAAAAAACATTGTTTTAATTTCTGACGGCAGAGGCATCGGCCTACCACCGCAAATAGCGGCTTTAGAAGCAGTCCGGCAGGCTGCATCAAGAGGCATAAAAACTTATGTTGTAGGCGTTGGAGCTGTTGACAGGCAGGAGCAGGAATTTTTGTCAAAAGTTGCGCTTTTCGGGGAAGGGGTTTATTTTCCCGCTGATGCCTCAAACAAATTAAAGATTTTGTTTGGCGAGCCTGAAGGCAAGGACAAGGATTTTTTCAACAGTCTGGTGATTTTGGACAATACCCACTTCATAACTTTGAATGTCAGCCTCGAAGCTGTTGTGAGCGGCTATAATTTTGTTTTGCCTAAGCCAAATGCCAGGATTTTGGTTACAACAAACAAGAACATACCTATCCTAGTTGCCGGGCGCTACGGCTCGGGAAGAATCGTAGCCTTAGGGACTGACGATGGAGGCAAATGGGCAGGGGAATTATTAAATAAAAGAAACTCTAAGCTGATAACAAAAAGCATTAACTGGGCTATTGGCGACCTGGGAAGGAAAAAGGATTTTGATGTCAACATCAAGGACACAACAATAGACAAATCTGCTTTAGTCAGCGTAATCGCTAATAGTGTTCCAAAGCACGAAAAGCTTTCATTCGTGAAAAGCGATGTTAATTTATACACATCATTTTTCGAGCCGACAAGGACTGGGTTTCATAATGTCTTGGGCGCTGATTTTGCCGTCAATTACAACAGCGAATACGAAAAGCTGGGGCTGAACAGGGAATTTACAAGCCTTGTTACGCAAACAGGGGGAAAGGTTTTTGAAAGGGACGATGTTGAAGAAATGATAGCATTTATAAAGGAAAAATCTAAAAGGATAAAGGTAGACGCCACTGAATTCAAATGGCCTTTCGTGCTTGCAGCGATAATTTTGCTGCTGTTTGAAATATTTTTAAGGAGGATATGGGAAAATAAAAGCTATATGTGATTAAAATGGCATTCATGAAAAAAAACGTCAATTTGGGGCTTTTGGTTTTGATAATAGCATCTCTGGTTTTGTTTACAGGCTTTGCTGTTTATTACCAGATAACCTTGAAAGGCATCAGCCTGGAATATAATACCAAGCTTACCGAGCTTCAAAAAGTCACAAAGGAGCTTGGGCTGCAAAAGCAGGCGCTTAATGAAACCTATGAATTAAAGACAAAGGCGGAAACTGACAGGAGCGCATTGGACTCCAAATACAAGGATATAAGCGATGAAAACCTGCAGTTCCAGAGGGATAATACAAATTTAAGGGTTGAGGTTACGCAGACAAAAAGCGAGTTAGGAGCGGCACAAGTGGAGCTTGAAAACAAAAAAGTCATCTTGGCGCAGGTGCAGCAGGATTTGGCAAGCGAAAAAAGCCAGACAACGTCTTTAAAAAGCAAAGTTGGTGGTTTGGAAGATGATATTGACAGGATATGCACAAAGTTGATTGCGGCAGGAGGCTCTGACAGCGACTGTAGTTAAAATGAAAAACTTTGCTAACTTGATAAATGAAGTCAACAGGACGTTAAATGAGATATTCCTGTTTGAAACCCTGATACATACGATACTGCTTTTCCTTGTCGTGTATTTATTCCTGTCATTGTTCAACCTTTACCCGATTTCAGCTTTGGTTCCGGCAGCCATATACTTTGTACTTTCAGCCTATTCAAAATTCAGAAAAAACAAGATAAGGATTGTTGAAGGCAAGTACAGCCCTCTGAATGAGAAGCTGAGGACTGCTGCCGACAACATAAATTTAGAGAATCCTGTTGTTGATGAGCTGCAGAGCGAGATTATGCAGGACATTAAGAATGTGGGCATAGCGGAATTCCTGCAGACAAAAAACATATCCTACAAGGTTTTTGCATCCATAATACTGTCATTTATCATAGTGTTTACCTCGACCTTCAATATACAGCTGGTAGACCTGAAAAATCTGTTCGGCTTTTTGCCCGAAGTCATAGAAAAACTGCCCATAAGGAGAGGCGCAAATGTTTTTGTGGAGGTAAATACGACAGAAGATATTTACGGCGAAAGCTCATTGGCGGTTTTGGGCAACAGGGAGCTTGACATCAAGATACAGCCGGTTAATTTCGAGGTAAGCGTCAAGGACACAGGAGACATAGAGCAGAAGCAGTTTGATGAGATATTCCCGAAAGATGTTGAGATTAAAGGCGCAACAGCCCTTGAGGAGAATGTGCCGCAAGAGCAGCAGGAGCTAGTAAAAAGCTATTTCAAGAAATTAGCGAAAGGATGAAGAGGAAAATTGTTATTTTGATTAAAAATTAAATAAAAACAAAAAATAAAATAATTTAGAATAAAAACAACCAATAACTAAGATTCAGAAAAACAATAAATAAAAATAATCAATGAAATTAAATAAAATAATAAAGATTAATAAAAGGGATTATGATTACAAGCGAAAAAATTAAAAATAATGCTTAAAGAGGTGAACATTCATGAAGAACTATAAGCCTGTATTTGATGCCATATTTAAGGAGATACATAGGGTCGTGATTGGCCAGGATGACGCTATTGAGCAGATATTGGTTGCCATACTATGCGACGGAAACGCCCTGCTTGAGGGCTACCCGGGGCTGGCAAAAACCCTTGTCGTGAGGACAATATCCGACTTAATGAACCTAAAGTTCAGCAGGATACAAAACACCCCGGACCTAATGCCTTCTGACATAACCGGCACCTATATTATAGAGGAAACTTCGGGAAAAAGGCAGTTTAAATTCCAGCCCGGCCCTGTGTTTGCAAACATAGTCCTGGCTGATGAAATCAACAGGGCAACCCCAAAAACACAAAGCGCTTTGCTCGAGGCAATGCAGGAAAAGCAGGTTACTGTTGGAAACAATACATTCAAGCTTGATCTGCCATTTTTTGTTTTGGCAACACAAAACCCCATAGAGCAGGAAGGCACATACCCATTGCCGGAGGCGCAGGCTGACAGGTTTTTGCTGAAAATCAAGGTAGGGTATCCTTCAATAGAAGAGGAGGCTGAAATAGTGGAGAAGTATGCTGCGGAAATAACCGAGCAGAAGCTCAAGGTGATATTGAACAAGAACCATTTGCTAAGCCTGCAAAGCCTGACAAGGCAGGTTCCAATCGCAAACGACATAAAGCAAAGGGCTTTGAAGATTGTAGTAGCCACAAGGACTAACAAGGATGTCATACAATATGGCGCTTCGCCAAGAGCCTCAATCGGGATAATACTGGCGTCAAAAGCCAAGGCCCTGGTAAGCGGCAGGAATCATGTAAGCAACGAGGACATAAATGCGATGGCATACCCGGTTCTGAGGCACCGCGTTATACTGAATTTCGAAGCTGAGAGAAAAGGCATGACAACCGATGATGCCATCAAGCATATCTTGGACAAGGTAAAGTAAAAGAAGCCGGTTCAATTAACTGCGCGACTGAATTCAAGGGATTAAAGGCGCCTTAACTTAGTGATTTACCGCGTTATTTATTTTTATTAAAATTTAATTCAAAAAAATAATAAAAACAAAAAATAACACAACCAAGTACGCAAATAATTGTTATTGTGTTTGTGCCCATAATGTTAAAATCGAATCATTGAAAAATAAAACCACAAAAATAAAGACAACCAATAACTAAAATTCAAAAAATCAATAACGAACAAAAAATAAAAATTACTTAAAAAAATATCAATAAAAAATGATAAGCACCGACTTCTTGCAGCAATTAGACCGGTTCCATCTGGTCATTAAAAAAAGAGTTACGTCGAGCTATATGGGACCGAGGAAGTCTGTTGCAACAGGCCGCGGCCTGACTTTCAAAGAACATAGGATTTACACGCCCGGCGATGACATAAGGCTTATTGACTGGAGGGTTTTCGCAAGAACTGATGATTTGTACATTAAGACGTACGAGGAAGAAAGGAACTTGACTGTGCACGCGATTATGGACTGCAGCGCCTCCATGGGATTTGGCAAGCCGATAAGCAAGTTTGATTATGCCGCAATGATAGGCGTTGGCTTCGGATACCTGGCTATGAAGGAAAATGAAAAGCTCCAGTTCTCGACATTTGCCGAAAAGCTCGATGTTTTTCAGCCAAGAAGGGGCATGTCGCAGCTCGCTTCGATGATATTCCACATGAACAGCGTGAAAACGCAGGGCAACTCAAAAATTCTTGACAGCATTCTGCAATACAAAAAAGTTGTAGGAAGCAAATCGATGCTTGTGCTTGTTTCGGATTTTTTAATGAACCTGGACGAGGTCATCGAAGCCATATACATGCTTGGCGAGCATGAAGTGAAAATAATCCAGGTTCTGGATCCTATTGAAAAAAACCTTGCGATGCAGGGCGACTTCAAGCTGATTGATGCTGAAAGCAAAGATATCCTAAGGACTTACGTAAGCCCAAGAGCCAGGGTCCAGTACCAGCAAATGCTGGACGAGCATTGCGCCAGGATTGAGGAAACATGCAACAGCCTTGGCTTCCATTATTTTCTTGTAACAACAGACACGCCCATATTTGACGTTTTTTACAGGGTCCTGCAATAGAAAGAGCTGTCAATGCGCATCTAGGGCCGGGTAAAATCATGGGGAATTCAAGGAGTTTTTCCGGTTATCCATCCCTTTCTCCTGAAATATAAGTACATCAGCAAAATAGAAAATCCCATCAGGAACAAGGCAAAATAATAGCCGTATTTCTGCCCGAATTGTGTATTTATTTCCGGCATAAAGTGGAAATTCATCCCGTAAATTCCTGCAATCAAAGTCGGCAGTAAAATGAAAGATGCCACAATTGTCAGGGTTTTCATAACCTGGTTCAGGTTGTTTGAAACTGAGCTCAGGTAGATTTCAAGGGTGCCTGTCATGATATCCCTGTAAGTGCCTTCTGTGTCTATCAACTGGGTTATGTCATTGTATAAAGACCTGAAGCGCTTGATATTTTTCTTGTCAATCTCCTTCACATACTCCTTTTCTATCGAGGTTATGACTTCCCTGTTTGCTGTTAAAGCCTTATGGAAAAAAATAAGAGTCTTTTTAATCGCGAAAATCTGCTGCACTGTCTGCCTGCTTGGCTTCTCAAAAACCTCATCTTCTATCCTGTCAATTTTTTCCTCTATGGTGCTTAAAATAAGGAAATAGGAATTCAGAATTTCGTCAAGAAGCCTGTACAGGAAAAAGCTTGTGCCCTTTTGCAGCAGGGTGTTTCTCTCCAGAAGGATCTGCCTTATCCTTTCAATGGAGGCTATTTCCTTTGTCCTCAGTGTTATGAGATTGTTTTTGTTTTTTGATATGAAAATTGCAACAGAGGTTGTTGTAACGTGCATTTCCTCATGCTCAAGAAACGGCGCCCTGAACGTCATCAAAGAGTACTTGTCCAAATCCTGGACTTTCGGCCTTTCCTCTTCAGCTAACGTGTCCTTTAGATTGGATACATCCATATCCACTAGCCGGGAAATTTCCTCAAAGTCTTTTTTTTCCGGAGAAAGGCAGTCTGCCCAGCATACAGCTTTAGTTGCCAGGTCTTTTAAAGAGCCCTCTACTACACCTCTTTTTGTATATTTGCAGACTTTAATCATTTATTTTGATTTTGTCAAAAACCACCTGTCAAAGACAGGTGGCATGATTGGGTTATCAAAAGTATATGTGAGGTGGTTTTTGATGCTTGAAATTCCACGACTATGTATGTGTGGTTTTTGAGCACAATTCACTCCACTCATTTTTAATGAGCGGAATTTCATTGTTTAAATCAGTGTTTATTTATATTTTTTGATTTTAATTAATTTTTTGGATTTGACTTTTATAAAAATTAAGGGGGAATAGATTGCTCCTTGCTCTTTACCACTCCCCTAGGTTCCCCACCCCCTTGCGTTTATTTAAGCAAAGGAGTATTATTTCGCCTGCAAAAGCTTAATATAATAGAGGCTCTATATATAACAATAATAGCCAACTAAGGCAAAACCAGAGGAAATATATGTTGCAATATATATTTTTCAATGACTAAAAGAACCGTAAGCTTTAAATACCATTTGTTGCCTATTAACTGGTTAGATACTAACCGCTATAGGTTAGTGGCACGATATTTAAAAAAAACTATGAGGTGTTAAGAAAATGAGATTTCAAAAAGCAATTAAGAAGATTATGGCTTTAGGTACAGGAGCAACAATGATGGGTGCTACTTTAATGGGAGCATTCGCAGCTGCTGACCTGGCTAATTACCCTGCGCCATTTATTAAAGACGGCAAATTCAACGGTGTTCTAGTCGTAGGCGACAAAGCTGCTGCAGAAGATGTTATCGGCGTTTCTGATATCGCTATAAGCATGCAGTTTGCTGCAACAAAGGCTGTTAAAGTTAGTGCTGCAGGAACTACCACACCAGAAGGAGAAGCCTGGAAAGTAGGAACATCAACTAAGATTCTGGAAATGAGCGAGAATTTGGCGGCGGGTATAGTTAGAGAATCAATAGCAACCATTACATCAAGTTCTTTTATAGACGACACAGAATTGCCAACTGTATTAGCTACATTAACAGCAACAAACGGCAAAGGAGATTCTCCATATGATCAAAGGCTATATTTTGAAGACACGACAACTGGCTATGTTCAATTGCTTGAAGATGACAATGATGTGACAGCAGATTTCCTGTATTTTCCAAATTCCAAGCAAATTGCAAGGTATGAATTGGAATTTACAACTTCTCTTGAATCAGATGTAGATGACAGCGCTGGTTCTGCATCAACTACAGGAACTTACCTGACAGACATTGAAGATACAGACCTTACAATGCTAGGGAAACCTTATACAGTTGTTCAAGCAAGAAGACTAACTACATCAGGCGGAGGCGTCAAATTAATTTTAATGGGAGGAGCAGTAAAAGACACCTTGCTTGAAGGAAATACAAAGACATACACAATTGGCGGAAAAGACTATGAAACAACTTTGAACTTCGTTGACTCAAACAGCGCTAAGTTCACAATAAACGGAGAAGGAACAAGGGATTTGCTTGACGGAGAAACTGACAAGATATCTGATGGAACCACATTAGGTGTTTCAGAGATATTATACCAGGATTATGCTGGTGGTGTGCATCAGGCAACATTCTTCCTTGGAGCACAGAAAGTGGAATTAAAAGACACTGATGTAGAAAATACTGGAAGCAGTAACGAATTAAAAATAGATGATGAAACTATTGACGGGGCGGATGTGGCTATCGAAGCTACTGATGACAACTCTACATTCAAACTTGATAAGATTAAAGTTAATATGACTGCAGATGACGACTATTGGGTGCCTGCAGGGGGAAAATTAAGCGAGAGCCCTGACTTGGACGAACCAGACCTTGTATTTACAAAAGGATGGGACATCGAATACAGAGGGCTTAGCAAAGAAGTGACACAGGAGATTAATATTAAAACAAGCGGCTCTGATGACTATGAATTAGAGTTTGTTGATGGAAGTGGGAATAAGGCAAAGATTCCTTTAATCCATACTACAGGCACTACAGTAGTTAAATTTGGTGACAATGACGATGACTTAATAGTGCAGGAAAACAAGTCAATAACAAAGAACGACTACTTTGTTATAACAGATTTCGCTGATAAGGATGGTGAAAGGCAGAGCTTTGCATTGAGGTATAAAGGCTCAGATAAAGTAACAGCTACTGATCCAAAAATTAAGTTTGAAGATTTGGGAAGTGGAGAAACTCTTGAAAGGACTATTAGTGTTGGTAGTTTTGTTGATGGAGGCAATGAGCAAGTGACTGAATTAGCCCAAATCAAGATTGGTGGAGGTACATATAGAGTCTATAACGTTTCATCAGGAGCGGTGAATGATTATGATATACTTGTTGACTTAGATGCTAGTGCAACAAGCCACCCAATCGACACTGGCAAAGTAGTTAATATAAATACAAAGTTCGGTGCGAGCATATCAATTGATAATAGTTCGGCTAAGGGCATTAATATAAGTATTGATACACCAAACACTGACGACTTTGATGACTTGAATCCAAGCGTATTGCAGTGGGAGTTAAACGCTAGTAGTGGAGAAGTAACCTTAGGACGTACTTCAACCCAAAATCATACGTTCATAACACCAGAAGATGATGACAAGAATGACTATGCTTACACAAGCTATGGAGCTAAAGTCAGGCAGTATAAGCCAACAAACGACCCGAATGAAGTGTTCATTGAGTACCCACAAGACCAAAGAGTGCCTTTGGTTTATATTGTAGGAAGCGGTGTGACATTTACAGAGACTGGAGCATCAAGCGGAGATGCTGTTACACTTCAAAAGATTGAAGTTGGAGCAACAAAGCTTGCATCTGAAGTCTCAAATGTCAAGGCTGTAAACTCAATCCTTGTTGGAGGGCCTTGTGCTAACGCAGCTGCTGCAACTGTATTAGGAAATCCTGCTGACTGTGCTGCTGGATTCGAGCCAGGAGTGGGCAGGGTTGAATTGTACGAAAACGACGGCAATGTTGCAATGCTTATAGCAGGCTACAGCGCATTAGACACAAGAAATGCAGCGCAGGTTGTTGCCAACTACAAGGATTACAAGAGCCAGTTAAAAGGAACTGCTGTTGAGGTCAAGAAAGTCAACAACCAGTTGACAGTGGCAGAGTCCTCAAAGAAAGCTGGCATGATGGAAGAGGCAGCTGAAGAGACAACAGCTTAAAGGGAGCAAAACTTCCTTAATTTTTCTTTTTCTTTATTATTAATTTTATAAAGTAGTAATAACTTTTATTCTCCAATAAACAAAAGATTTATATATAGGAACCTATAGGAAGCTATAAGTAGGTAAAATGAGTGAAACGACAACTGTGCAATTAAACAAAGAGATTGTGGAATCTTTAAAAAAGATTAAAGAGCACCCCAGGCAGTCTTATAATGAATTAATTGCTCGTATGGTAGACATCTTTAAAAAAGCAAAAAGCAATAACCAATATGATGAATTCTTACATAAAATTCAGCAGCATAAGATGAAAGAGCTTTGGGACAACAAAGAGGATGTTGAGTGGGAAAATGCTTAAAAGTGGCGACGTAATTCTTACTAAAGTACAGTTTACAGATACTTTTGAGATAAAAACAAGGCCTGCTGTCGTACTTTTTGAAGAATTTAATAATGTGGTTATTGCAGGAATAACAAGCAATTTGGAAATGAAAGGCATTTCTCTAACAAAAAAAGAAGGCGCCATAAAAGATAGCATCATTAAAGTAAATTATATCTTTACAGTTTCCAACGCACTAATCTCAAAAGTTTTGTTTCATCTAAGCCCGGAAAAGAAGCGCATTTTGTTTGGGGAATTGACAGAGCGTTTAAGCGGCCTCAATGCTTAGATTCTAACTTAATAACTCTCCAAGAAAGATATTATGCTTAGTTCGCCTTATTTTTACCCTGATAAAACCGCTTTCCTTATCGCAGTTTGGCACTGAAATGAGCCTGTTTTTTGCCACTGCAAGCATTTCATTTTTCAGCCTGCCTGGAAATGCTATTTCTGCCTCAATTATTTGGCCTTTTTTAAAGGGTTTGGGAAGCTCTTTAGCCTCGACAATGCCAAAGTCCTCTTTATCATAAATAAGCCTTATATTGTGCTCTTTTTCCATCTCCCTGAGCTTTTTGTAGAACATGTCAATAGAAACTTCCTTAACAGGATTTCTCCCAAACTTGTAAGGAAGAAAGTTTTGTATGCCTATTGGAGGGCAATGCCTGCCAGCGCCTATATCCTTTGCAAATTTTGCCAGTTTTACAATCTCATTGTCATTATAGCCTGGAAGCCACACAGGCGCAATTAAAAGGTCAATTTTTGTTTTAGGGATGTAAGCTGCTATTTCCATTACCCTCTTGAGGTTATAAGGAAAGCCTGCCATTAAATCCGCTATTTTAGGATCAAGGGCATTCAAAGACAGGTTTATCCTTGTAAGGCCGGCATCTGCAAGCCTGTCAACAAGCTGCTTTGTAAGCAGGATTCCGTTTGTGTCAATTGAAATAACCTTTATCTGCCTCATTTTGGCTATATCCTCAACAAGGCCAGGCATATCATCATAAAGCAAAGGCTCTCCCTGGGCATTAATATGCGCATCAATATTACCAATTGCCTTATATTCCACGATTTTTCTGAATTCCTCAATAATGTAGTCTTTTTCAACGACAAAATCAACCTTTCTTCTTGACTTTGGGCCTTCATCAACAGAGCAGTAAATGCAGCCTAAATTGCAGCTTGTTACCGGCTTTATCTCAATCAAGTTTGTGCCTCTGTCTATAAGCCCGAAATAATTTGTCCCGATTAATGGTATCTGAGAATTTTTATGGATGTAAATGGCTTTTTTATGGTCAAGCCTGTTAGTCAGGTTTTGAAAGCCCTGCTCCAAAAGCAAATACAGCCTTCTCCTTGCCTTTTCCTCGGAAATGCCTTCAAAGTATATGGCATTTGAGCTTATTTTAAAAGCCGCAATTTTGTTCAAAAGCCCCTTATCAAGGTAAAAGTAAAAAATATTGAGGAAATTTACCCTTACTTTTTCATCTTCTTCCCTGAAAGTCAAATCCTGAAAGGTTAGTTCTGCCATAGTATTTTTTTGATAAATTTTTATTTGTTTTTTATTGAATTTTTAATGAAAATAAACTTAAGGGGGAATAGGTTTATTGTTTGCTCTTGATTCTTTTTATAATGTTCCCCACCCCCTTCTGATTATGCCAGTTAAGGAGAACTTAAATGGCAGACTTGCTTAAGTTGACAATTATATTGCACAGTAAAAAAGGAAATTATATAAATATAACTCCTATTTGCATATTAAGGGGTGGAAAATGGAGAAAAAGGAGATTGTCATAACCCATGAGACCTTATTCGAGATATTAAAAAGGGAGAAGGACAGGACTGAGCTGCAGAAGCTGGATGCAAGCTTTTTCGAGGACGTTGTTAATTATATCAGAGAGAAAAGGAGCATATTGGGCAATGAAAGCCCGTTTTCTGCTGATGAAAAAAGGAATACAGAGAGGCAGATTGAGAATATAAGAAGGATCCTCAAAGACCTTTACGACAAAAGGGAGAAGAAAGTTATAGGGATGGCCCTGGACAAAAGCAGGACAAAAAGCAATGTCATGGACACTTCCGCCCTGCTGAATGAGGAAAAAATGCTTTTTGAAAGCCTGGTTGCCCTGTTTGACAAATTCAGGCAGGAGATTTTATACAGCCTGCTGAACGAGAGCGTGCCAGCTATTGAGGAAAGAAAGGCGGAAAATGAAAAAATGGAAAGGGCTGAGGAGAAAAGCGAGGCAAGGAAAGACACAAAATTAGTCAGGTTTGTGCATGCTGTCCCTAAATTCGTAGGCAAGGAGCTTGAAGAATACGGCCCTTTTGAAGAGGATGACATTGCAAACCTGCCGAATGAGATTGCCGATGTGCTAATGCTGAAAGGAAGGGCAGAAGAAATCAGGGAAGATTAAGAGATTAAGCCATAAATACTATCATCTTAGAAACATTTTTAAATTAACTACAAATACCAAAAAAGCATGAAGCTGCCAAAAAATGTTAAAAGGTACTGCCCTTACTGCAAAAAGCATACAGAGCATAAAGTCAGCCAGACAAAGAAAGGGAAGCCCAGCAGCATGACCTATGGAAGCAAATTAAGGGCCAGAAAAAGGGGCAAAGCCAGAGGCATAGGGAATATGGGAAGGTACAGCAAGCCCGCAGTAAGCAAGTTCAAAATGGCGGGCAAAAAGACAAGCAAGAAAACTGACTTGAGGTATGAGTGCAAGGAATGCAAAAAGCAGCATGTTCAAAGGAAGGGCTTCAGGGCAAAAAAAGTCGAGTTTAAGTAACTATCACTTATTTTCCCATTCTCTTTGATTTTTATTTAAATTTTATTCAAATGCGCCGATTCGATGTTGTCAACTTAAGTGCGCCTTCGCTTCGGCAGTTTTCTTTATATTTTTATTTTTTAAATATTAATTGCTTTAATGAAGGAAAACTATCTCTTTTTTTCTGTCACAGGCACTTTGCCTCAGCGAAATTAAATGGCGCACTTACTTAAGTTGACAATACCCCCCGATTCGAGCAACAAAAAGCTTTATATACAGCGGCGGATTACTTTTTGTGTTTTACAGGTGGTGTTTTCATGGAAATAAGGCAACCAAGCAGTAAATTCATCAAGATAAGATGCCCAAAATGCAAAAATGAGCAGGTAATGTTCGGCAAGGCCGCAACCAATGTTGAATGCCTTGTCTGCGGAAAGGTTCTTGCAGAGCCCAGCGGCGGAAAAAGCAAAATCAAGGCAAGGATTTTAGAGGTGCTGGAATAATGCTTTTGGTGAAAAAGGGGTTTCCGGAAGAAGATGAGCTTATTATGTGCACTATAACAAAGGTGCAGTTTCATTCTGTTTTCTGCACTCTGGACGAGTACGGCAAGTCAGGCATGATTCACATTTCTGAAGTAAGCCCGGGAAGGATAAGGAACATAAGGGATTTTGTAAGGGAAGGGAAAAAAGTCGTTTGCAAGGTTTTGAGAGTTAATGAAGAAAAAGGCCATATCGACCTGTCTTTGAGAAGGGTGACTGAAAGCCAGAGAAGGGCCAAGGTAGATGAAATAAAACAGGAGCAAAAAGCGGAAAAGATAATAGAATTTGTCGCAAAGAGCAACAATCTGGAGCTCAGTAAGTTCTTCAACGAGATTTCTGAAAAAATACTGAAAAATCATCTTTCAATCTCTGCTTTTTTCCAGGAAGCTGTTTCAAACCCGAAGATGATAGAAGAGCTGGGCCTGGACAAAAAATTGGTCAAAAGCCTTGATGAGGTAGTAAAGCAAAGGGTTAAAGAAGTAATTGTTGAAATCGAGGGAAAGCTGAAATTGACCAGCTACGAGCCAAATGGGATTGAAATAATAAAAGAGGCCCTGCAAAAAGCCCAGGAAAGCGGCAAGGGGAATATAGCCTTAAGGTATCTTGGAGGGGGCAATTACCACGTGCAGGTCAAGGCCAAGGACTACAAGGAAGCAGAGCAGATACTGAAAGACTCGACAGAAGCCGCGATTAAATTTGTAATCAAGAGGCAGGGCGAAGGAAGCTTTGCAAGGGCTGAAGCTTAAAATGAGGCATATTTTGAAATGTGAAAGCTGCGGCAGGTATACCATGAAAGAGGAATGCTGCGGCGGAAAAACAATTGCCATAAGGCCATTGAAATTCAGCCTTGATGACCCTTACGGAAGCTACAGAAGGAAAGCAAAAGCCGGGGAATTGAAAAAGAAGGGATTAGCATGAGCACATGGAAACTGCAGCAAATAGGAAAAAAGCCGAAGCTTAGGAATCCTGTGTTTATAGAGGGCCTGCCAGGCATTGGAAATGTCGGCAAGGTGGCAATCGACTTCATGATTGACGAGCTGAAATCAGTAAAATTGTATGAGATAACTTCCTATGCTTTTCCCCATTCTGTTTTTGTAAATGAGGACAATCTGATTGAGCTGCCAAAAATAGAGATTTTCTACAAAAAATTTGGCGGCAAGAGAAGCGACCTTTTGCTTATGGGCGGCGATGTGCAGCCTGTTGATGAGGTAAGCAGCTATGAGTTTTCGGACAAAATCCTGGATATTATTGAAGGATTCAACGGCAAGGAAGTCATTACCTTGGGAGGCATTGGCCTGGCGCAGATACCCAAAAAGCCCCAGGTGTATTGCACCGGCAACTCAAAAAAGATAATAAAAAAGTACAAGGACAGCACGGTTAATGACAAGCTTTATGGGGTTGTAGGGCCTATTGTAGGAGTTTCAGGGCTGATGCTCGGCCTGGCGGAGCAAAGAAACATTGAGGCAATTTCATTTCTTGCTGAGACATACGGCCATCCGATGTACCTGGGAATCAAGGGCGCAAGGGAAATTCTGGATATCCTGAACAAAAAGCTGGATTTGAAAATAAATACGGCAAAGCTGGACAGGGAAATAAAGGACATTGAATCAGAAGTTATCAAAAAAACCGAGCAGCTGAGCGAAGTGGCAAGGACAACAGCCTTAAAGAGGCTAAAGGGAAAACTAGGCCAGGAAATGGATTATATAGGCTAGTAAAAATGTTTTATATAAGCATCTGCCCGATATGCGGAATGGACTTAACAGGCGCTAAATGCGGTGGCTGTGGTTATGACCTAAGCACAAAGAATGAGGGCAGTATTGAAATAGGGCCAAAAGCTACCAATGAAAAAATAAAAAACAATGAGGATTTCATTCTTTTGGATGTAAGGCACCCCAATGAAAATGAATTAACTAAGATTGAAAACTCGGTTTTAATACCCCTTAATGAGCTTCCTAACAGGTTAAATGAGCTTGACAAAAAGAAGCAGATAATCTGCTATTGCAGGACTGGAAACAGAAGCCTTCATTCTGCCAGGTTTTTGAGGCAGAAGGGATTTACTGATGCAAAAAACCTTAAAGGCGGCATTCATTTATGGCATGATGAAGTGGATTCGAGCAAGGTTAAGTATTAAGTATTAAAATTTGGCAATTAATTCTATAAAATAAAAATATTTAAATAAAGAGTTTATTAGTTTGATGACATCCCATTAAAAGAGGCAATAGTATGAGGAAAAAGAGTATCATAATTATTTCCATATTGTTATTCTTAATCTTAATGACGACTTTAATTGCGCAGCCTCCGCCCCCTCCGCCTCCGCCCCCAATAGGGGATAATGAAGTTTCAGAAGGGGGTTCAAGCCAATCTACAGCAACATGCAATGATAATATTAAGAATCAGGACGAAACAGACATGGATTGCGGCGGCAAATGCCCAAAATGCCCTGTTAATAAGTTATGCTCAGCTAATTCTGATTGCCAAAGCAACTATTGCAATCCTGACAGAAAGTGTTCTACAATTGCGTGCAATGATAAATTTAGGAATGGCAATGAGACTGATGTTGATTGCGGTGGGAATTGCGCAGTATGCACTGATAATTCCCATTGCTTGGCTAATTCTGATTGCAGGAGCGATTATTGCAACCCCGATAAAAGATGTTCAATTCCTTCCTGCAGCGATGGGTGGAAAAATAGGGCTGAAACTGGAGTAGACTGCGGCGGAAACTGCCAGCAATGCACTGCTATTCCTACCCAGAATACACAAACCCTAGAAAGGCAATCCGGAACTAATGAAAGGGCATCTATCCAGAATCAAAATCAAGCTGCGCAACAGGATATTCCAAAGGAAACCCCTAGGGAAGTGGAATCAAAGTCAGGGACAGAAACTTCCGTTACAGCAGAAGAGGCTGAAAATAGAGGGAATATTCCGCTATTTGTCTCAATATTCCTTAACTTTGTCCTTATAGGCTTTATCGCCACTATACTTGTATTTTTTTACATGAAAAAATCAAAAAGCCAAAGCACGCCTGAAAACAGGATTTTAAGGCCCACTCAGCAAAGGGCTTTCAGCCATTATCAGACTATAAGCCGCCTCCAAGCGCCTGGGCAAGATTTAAACTATTTCAGATTAAAAAGTTTTATAGCCGCCAGTTTAAATAAAGGTTTCAGCCAAGAAGAGATTAAACTAAAGCTATTAAGTGGCAATTGGCCTGAGCAAAAAATAATTCAAGCTTTTAATGAATTAAGAAGATGGTAGTAGAAGAGCTTTTCAAGGCAAAATGGGTAGAGAAGAGGCCGGTTTATTCCTTTTTATTGGGTGTATTTTTTACGATAATCTCGCTCTTTACATCCATGATCTTATTCAGGAATACTCCAAACTTTATAGGTATATCCACAATATTATTTACAGTAATATTGATAGTCCCTACAGTAAATAAATTATTTGACCTGGAAGAAAAAATAGAAGTGAAAAAAAACATCAGTTTTTTTAAAAAGCATGAGCATATAATTGATTTTTTCATTTATTTTTTCATTGGCGTCTTCATTGTTTTGTTTGTTGTGGCGCTGATTTCTCCAGGTATTGTTTTGTCAGAACAGCAGCTCTACAGCATAGAAACAAAGGTCGTTCAGGAAGGAAGAAAATTGCCTCCTCCGCCTGCTATGGGCCAGGAAAGCGAACTTTTAAGGATTTTTAGGAATAATATATATGTCATGATTATATCCTTTGTATTATCGCTTTTTTACGGCTCGGGCGCATTGTTTTTAATAACCCTCAATGCATCTATATTTGCATCAGCATTGGCTAATGCCGTGAAAAGCAACCTCACTGATTTCGGCTTTTTATTTGTATATTCCTTTACATTGTGCAATCTTGGAGTTCTGCTGTTCCATGCTATCCCGGAAGTCGGGGGATACCTGATTGCGGCAATTGCAGGAGGAGTTTTATCGCATGCTTTTATAAGAGAGAAAATAGGGGGCAAAAATTTTAAAATTGTGCTGAAAGATTCTGTTATATTGGTATTAATTGCGTCTCTTGTCCTATTCACAGCCGCTTTTATTGAAACTGAAGTTTCGAAAAGGCTTTTTACAAGCAATGTCTGCGCCAAAAGCAAATTTTTGATTATATTCCTTCTTGCATCTGCCATAATTGCATTGGTAATTTTTGAGTATATGAGAAAAAAGAAAGCATTCGATAAATGATTTACCCAATGCTTAGCCAAGGAATTATGCCGCTTATTGCTTACCTGAATCTTTTATTAATCATGATTTTTGCAATCTTATCTTCTAATATTATTTATAAAAAATTAACTAAAATAAAAAAGAGATATTTAATAGCGCTTATTATTGTTTTTTTGGCGGGCTTGTATATAAGGCTGCATTATTCTCCTTTGCACCATGGCTTTTTCATAGACGAGTCCTTTTATATGGAGTCTGCCAAAAACATATTGGCTCATCAAAGATCATTTTTATCGACGGGAGACTATGAAAAGCAGATAGGCTGGCCCGTGCTTTTAACAATTCCATTCTTTATTTTTGGGGTTAATAATTATGTTGCTATATACACTTCCGTATTTATTGGAAGCTTATCAGTATTTTTGATTTTTGTCCTGGTTTTTTTAATATTCAGAAATGAAAAATCAGCATTATTTAGCTCTGTTTTACTGGCAGTATTGCCTTTGCACATTTTTTATTCCGGGACTGCTGAGACTGCTGCAGCATCTATTTTCTTCATTCTTTTAACATATATCTCGTTCTTTTTCATGCTTGAAAAATTCGACATTAAATTTGCTTATTTAACATTGTTTTTATTGTTATTTGCCATTCAGGTAAGGCTTGAAAATTTTTTAATGTTTATTCCTATGACTATTTACATCTTAATTAAAAAAGTTGATTTACGATGGAAAAAATCTGTTGTCCCGGCTATGATTTCTATCCCATTTTTTGCCTCTGTTATTTTCCAGTATTTCCAGATTAAAGGTTTTTATGTGAAAGCCTATGCTACAGAATTGGCTTTTTTTGGATTTGAAAACATTTCTGATAAATTTTATTTATTTATTAAAAGCATTGATTTATTTTATTTATTTTTTATTTTCATTGCAGTTATTGGGGCCTATTACTCTTTTAAAAAAGAAAAACTTCTTTCTTATTTTTTTGCCTCATGGTTCTTGGTTTTTTCCCTTTATTATTTGCTTTATCTGTTTGCCGATGACTTCCATTTTCTTCCTGCGCTTGTCGCCTTAATTCCGATAGCCGCTTTCGGGATTGATTCCTTAATTGCTTATTTTTCCGAGTATTTTAAAATTAAGCAAAATAATTTGTTGCTTTTTTCAATTATTTTTATTTTAGCTCTCTTTTTTATAAGTTATGATGGCGTGTCCATGCCATATTTTGAACTTGAAACCCGGGTTATGGGAAAATTAAGCGAAGATATACCGCCTGACTGTATTATTGTTGCAGAGCTTCCGAATATAATAACCTCAACAACAGAACTGGAGGCTATAGGCACGGCCAAATTCCTGAATGATGCTTCTGACGATCTTTTTTCATACAAAAACAGGTGCTTGCTGTATTTTGAAGACATGTACTGCAAAGAGAATTTTCTGCCTAACTCCATGTTAAGGTGCGGAAGAATGCGCTCCAAGTTCAAGCTGACCGATTTTATATGGCATAAAAATGGTGAATTGGGGTTTTATTTCTATAAAATATCTGCTAAAAGACCTTAGTCTGATTTTTTAAGTTCTAATCTTGACAAATTAAAAACATTTAAATATAAGATATTGAGTTAACTATGGAGTAATGGAAAAAGGTGTTTTGGCAAGCAGGATTTGCGTTTTTGCATTAGTGGTTTTATCTTCTGTTTTTTTAATTTCCTGCAATAAGGCTGATTTGCCCCCGGCACCCAATGGAAATAGGGGCCCGATTGGCAAGGCAACTGGGATTTATGAGGGATATGGGGTTCCTTTTGACGTTTTCAATAATGATGAGCCAATTTTTACTTTAAGCAGGAATGTTGTTAATCTGGAGCCTGATCAAAATGAGATCTTCCTTGGCTTGAAAGCAAAGCAGGAAGGAGGGTATATATTCAAGGAAGGCTGGTATTTCACAAAAAACGGATGGAAAAAATTCTTATTTCCGCAGGATACAGTTAAAGAAAGCCGATGGATTGCAGATAATGCCAATGTTACTTTAAATATCCCTGCTGATGATTTTGCTGATGGAGAGAACTATGTTGTTGCGTATTCATGCAAAAAATATGATGGCGCCTGGAAATGCGGCTGCACAAGCCAAAGCGGGCCATGCAACCAGTGGATGATACAGAATTTCCTCCTAAGGAGCGTTGATTTGCCCCCGGAGCCATTGCAGCCGGGAGAGATTTATTCAGGCGAGATTTACATGTCGCCTTCCAACAACCTGTTTACTTCAAGCTCAGAAGTTTATTTGAAATCCTACATCCAGTCAAACAAGGACTTTAGCGAAGATTACAGCAGCCTGAATTTCCTTATAACAATGCCCGATGGGAGCCAGGAGACTGTTGCTCCAAGCTATAAAAGCGATTTGAACTGCAATTTGTGCTACGGCGAATATTGCTCGGAAAGGTTTTCCTGCTATACAAGCCTTAGCGGAACTTATTTCCCGGCACAGCAGGGAAAGTATACAGTTGATTTAAGCAGGGATATTGTAAATGCAAGGAAGGAACTTGGCTCCTTTACTGTTGATGATGATTTATTTGATAAATACCTGATAAGGAAAGATATTGAAAACTATAAATTTATTGAAGGAAACGGGTATTTGCACGATAGCGGCTTTTCATTCAGCGCTTCTTACTCTAAAAGTGAAAAAGGCAATGCTTATGCAAATGTTGAATCAAGCATCTATGTAAATGAAAACTTTAAGGGTAATATAAGGAATAACCCGGAATGGTCCCAATTAGAAATTAACGGCAACGTGATTTACTTCTATAGTTATGACTACTATAATAAATATTACAGCTACTATTATTATGACGATAATTACGCATCTTTTAGGTATATGTGGCTAAGCAACGGCAATTTGATTTCAATAACTGCAGATGGGTTTGATGTCAATGATGCAAATGCGCTTGCAGAAGCTTATTTGGGGAAGCACCCAAGCGATAATGCTATTGTTGAGCCAGAAAGATATCCTGATATCCTTCTGGAGCATGATATTGACGGATTTAGGTATGTAAGGTCAACATTTGAGGAAGAGTCTGAAGGAGAACTTAACTTGGGTATTTATTCTGCTTTATACAAGGATGATGCAAATGGGGAGCATGCTGTCAATGTAATAATTTTTGATGATAAATCTGCCATGGACGAGGTTTTAAGAAAGGAGGGAATTTTTGATTCTGAATTAATTGATATAGGTGGAAATAAGGTATATCGGATTGATGAATTTGCCTATGGCTGGACCAATGGAAATAATTTTGTCTATATTTTAACCGACAGGTATGCTTATTACGCTTTGGCTGAGAAAGAAGCTAATGAGATTGTCAAAGAGTCTGCCGACAACATACTCACGGAGGAAACTGCCGTTGAAGTTAAGGATTATGACAGCGCCTTGGAGTATTCCCCTCTGGTTATTGTTGAGAAGTATTTGGAAAAGTATCCTTCCACTATTGAGAATCAGATCATTTACAAGATTAAAAAAGTATCTGGAAAAAACAGCCAAGATCCAAAAATCCATGATAATAAAATAAGTTTTACTGTTGGGGATGGGTCCTTAAGGCTTTATGATATCAAAACAGATAAATATGGGGTTATAGAAGAAAATGCTGGTGCTTTTGGGAGACATGATATCTTTAGCAATTATGTTGTATACCACGATTTAGACGTAGGATTAAGATTGTTTGATTATGCTACGGATGAAATCACTCAAATCGAGCCTGAAAAAACTAGTTTACAACCGCCAAGAATTTATGGAGATTATATAGTTTACAGCAAAGATTCAAAACTAATTCTATACAGCATTTCTACTAAAGAAAAAACAATCATAGATGAGTATGGGACAAATGAATATGATGCTAACTTTAATCGTTATGCAATTCATAAAAACAAAGTATACTATTCAAAAAAAAATGGATTAGATTTAATAGTATATGATATTACCAATTCTAATAAAACTACCATTACTCCACTTAGAGGCCAAATAGATGATTTCGACGTTACTGACGGTTACATTATTTATGAAACTATTTATTATAAAGACATGCAACACTTAATATTATACAGTATAAATGAAGGCTCTCACAAAATTATAGATTTGAGGCCTGATTTAAAAATGCTATACGGCCCATCCATATATTCTAATTTAGTTATTTACTCTAATAATACTAATACAAGGATTTTATATGATATAGTATCGGATAAAAAGATAATATTAAATCTCGAATCAATTTATCTATACTCAATATATAAGGATTATATTGCATTTGAAAAGGATGCTGAAGTATATATAGGAAAAATTAATTTTGAACTGTTTGAGGGTATTGGAGTAGGAGTACCTTCTTCATGCACAGATTCCGATGGCGGGAAGAATATTTATTTGAAAGGAACTATCACAACTAACCAATATCCTGCATGGAATGACTTTACAGGTGACGATGTTTGTGCAAAAAAAACAGGTGATGCTCAATATAGTAGTGTAGACTCTTGTGAAGGAGACGATTGCTATATTAGGGAATACAGTTGTAAACCGCCAGAAACTCCATTTGATTTTATTCAATGCCCGAATGGCTGTCAGGATGGGGCTTGCGTTGTAGGCGGATTTGAGGATTATCCAGACTTCTTGATGACAGATGGAAAATATAATGGTATTTTGGTTGTTGGTGATAAAAGCTCTGCAAGCGACATAGTGGCAATGGTAGATATTGCAACCAGCCTTCAATACAAATCTACAATCGAAGGAAAAGATGGAGAATTAATACAAATGATTGATGGAAGTATAACAAAGCTTGCAAGCGAAGTAGATAACTTAAAACAGAACATAATCTCTGTGGGTCATGCCTGCGCCAATGCTGTCACTACAAAAATACTTGGCAATCCTGAAAACTGCACCAGCAATTACAATGAAGGTCAGGGAAAGCTCCAGCTGTTCATAAACGATGGCTATTACCATATACTTGTCGGAGGATATTCTGATAAAGACGCAAGGGAAGCTGCCAAGATTTTGGCAAACTGGAAAGATAATAAGGAATTTCTGAAAGGAAAATTGATAGAGGGTGTTTTTTTTGACCCTTTTTCTAATTTAACGAAGCAAATTGAGGATTTAATAATTAATGATCTAATAACAGGCGATAAAAAAATCTCTGTAGAACAAACTAACATAATAATGGATAAAGGAACAACTAAAACCTTGCTATTTGGAGTAAGGAACAATATAGACACAATCTTAAATTATAAAATCGAGTTTGTCCCGATTTCCGGGCCTAACGGCTCTTTTAGTACTGAATATCCCGACTGGTTTCAGTTTGACAAGGAAATGATCCATAGTCTCCCAAGTGCTGATTATGATGTAATGAGCATAAGATTAAGCATTCCGTCCGATGCACAATCAGGCTCTTACCTTTTGGAATTTGATGTTGTAGATGATGCTAATGCTGAAATTTATTCCGGTAAAGAGTTTTTTGTTGTCGTAAAGAGTTAATTTCTTCAAAAACAATAATCTTTAAATAATATTAAAAACTAATTTCTAAAACTATCTCAAAAAGAGGGGTACTAATCAAAAAATACCATATAATAAAAATCAAGGCAAGGGAAGTTCTTGACTCAAGGGGGAATCCTACAATAGAGGTTGATGTTTTAACCGGTTCTGGCCTGTCGAGGGCAATTGTCCCAAGCGGCGCAAGCACTGGAAAGCATGAGGCTTTGGAATTAAGGGACAAAGGCAAGAGATACAATGGAATGGGTGTTTTGAAGGCTGTAAAGAATGCCAATAATATCATTGCCCCTAAGATCATAGGAGATGACTGCGTGAGGCAGAAGGCAGTTGATGAGGTGATGCTTGAGCTGGATGGCACTGAAAATAAGTCAAAACTAGGCGCAAACGCAATTTTGGGTGTTTCAATGGCTGTATGCAAGTCAGCTGCCCATTACCTTGAAGTTCCTTTGTTTGAATACATCGGCAGCCTGGCAAATTCAAAGGCGAATTTAATGCCTGTTCCGCAAATGAATGTCATTAATGGGGGAAAGCATGCAGGAATTGAAAATGACATACAGGAGCACATGATAATGCCCAAGGGAAAAAGCTTCAATGAAAGCCTTATGATTGGGGCTGAAGTCTACCATGAATTGAAAGGCATACTAAAGAAAAAGTTTGGCGCGCAGGCTATTTTATTGGGGGATGAAGGGGGCTTTGTCCCGAAAATTGACAATGCCGAGAAAAGGCTTGAGTTAATCGAAAAGGCAATAAGCAACGCCGGCTATAAAAACAAAGTTTTTTTGGCTTTGGACTGCGCTGCCTCGGAGTTTTTTTATAAAAATCATTATAAAATAAGAAACAAAAAGTACAACTCAGGGCAATTAATTGATTACTACAAAAAATTAATAAAAAAATTTAACATAATGTCAATTGAAGACGGGATGGCGGAAGATGACTGGGGAGGCTGGAAGCTTATGACAAAAGAATTAGGCGGCAAAATCCAGATTGTGGGGGACGATTTATTAGTGACAAATGTTGACAGGATAAATAAGGCAATCTACTCCAAAGCCTGCAATTCATTGCTTTTGAAACTGAACCAGATTGGCACAGTAACAGAAGCTATTGAAGCGTGCAAAGCAGCCCAAAAAAGCAAATGGGGCGTTATTGTAAGCCACAGGAGCGGCGAAACAGAAGATACTTTTATCGCCGACTTAGTTGTTGGATTGAATGCCGGGCAGTGCAAGTTTGGAGCGCCGGCAAGAAGCGAAAGAAACGCAAAATACAACCAATTATTGAGGATTGAGGAAGAATTGGGAAATAAAGCAAAATATTTTTCTAAATTGAAATGATAAAGCTTGTACTTTTAAGGCATGGTGAAAGCACCTGGAATAAAGAGAACAGGTTTACTGGATGGACTGACGTTCCTTTGACGGAGCTGGGTATTAATGAGGCAAAAAAGGCAGCCAAGGTCCTGAAAAAAGAAGGGTTTGCATTTGATGTCGTGTTCACATCCGTATTGAAGCGCGCATTGGATACAACTGATATTGTTCTTGATGGGATGAAATTAAAAAAAATAAAAGTGCATAAGTCCTGGCGCCTTAATGAAAGGCATTACGGCGCATTGCAGGGCTTGAACAAGGCTGAGATGGCAGCAAAATACGGAGAAGAGCAGGTTTTGAAGTGGAGAAGAAGCTATGATATAAGGCCTCCTGCCCTAAAAGAAGATGACCAAAGATATTCCGGCAATGACACTCTTTACAAGGATTTAGACAAAAAATACATTCCCTTAACAGAATCGCTGAAAGACACCGTAAAGCGCGTTGTGCCATATTGGAAAGATGAAATTGTGCCTGCGCTTAAAGCAGGAAAAAAAGTCCTTATTTCCGCCAGCGGGAATAGTTTGCGAGCTTTGGTAAAGCATATTGACAATGTGCCTGATGAAGAGATTGTGCAGTTCAACATTCCTTATGGTACTCCCCTCGTTTACGAGCTCAATGACGGATTGAAGCCAATAAAACATTACTTTCTGGGCGACCCTGAAGAAATAGAAAAAAAGATTAAGGCAGTTGCAGAGCAGGGAAAGGCGAAGAAATAAATCATTTACTCCTGTAAAACCTTGCTGCATCCTCAGGCATTACTGAATTTATTATAGCCCCTGTCGACAGCTCAAATCCTCCCCATTTCGCAAATCTTGGAGATACTTCAATATGGAAATGCAGGTCAAAGCCCTGAGGGGCATAATGCAGGTAATAATTGTATGAAGCATTTAATCTCTTTAACTTCAACAGAATCTTTTTTAGGATAACAGCCAAATCTTTCAGCTCATTATCGTCAAATTCCGTGATGTTTTTTTTGTGCTTTTTGGAAAAAATCCAGACTTCAAAATTAAATCTTGAAGCGAATGGCGCGATTGCAATAAAATTTTTGTTCTCAAAAACCTCCCTTTTTGTCTTGCTTTCAATCTTAATGATATTGCAGTAAGGGCATTTCTTATGTTTCTTTGCTGCATTAATCTCATCCATAATCTCTTTTGGCAAAATGGATATTGCCATTATTTGCGTATGGCTATGAACCAACGATGTTCCTCCAAAAACTCCGTGATTTTTAAAAATTGTGACGTATTTTATGCCTTTCAATTGTGACAAGGTTTTCATTCTTAAAGCATAAACTTCCAGTATCTCCATTATATGCTCCACGCTTAAATCCGCAAGCTGCTTTTTATGCTCGCTTGTTTCCGCAATAACCTCGTGCCGGCCGTAAGCATCGGAATGGGCAAAAAACTTATTTTTTGCTAATTTTGCATTTCCCTTCAATTCAACGGCGGGAAACTTGTTTGGAAACCACCTTATTTTCCACGTGCCTTTTTCCTCAACCCTGCCTATTTCCTTTGGAGTCAAATGCTCGCTTCCCGGGCAGAAAAAACATATTTTGCTTTCTTTTATAACTTCCTCTTTCCTAAACTCAAACGGCCTCTTTTTCCTTTCAGTTGCATAATAAACCCACCTGTCAAGAATATAGTCTTTTCTCAGAATGCCCATAATTATAAATTCGAAACAGAATTATTTAAACTTTTGGATTTTAATTCAGAATTTGTCAAAAACACTGCGCACTAAAGTGCCTTAACAATTCCTACATTTCAAAACATTTAAAAAACAGTAAAATAACCATAAAACATGGAATTAAAGCTGATAAAAAACAAGCTGCCAAGCAGATTATATGAAATTCTTGAAAAAGAAATAAAGAGTCTGAGGCCTGCCCAGGAAAAGGCGGTAAAAAAAGGGCTTCTGGAAGGAAAAAACCTTCTTGTTTGCACGCCGACTGCCTCCGGAAAAACACTTATCGGGGAGCTTGCAGCATTAAAATCAATCCTTGAAAGCAGGGGAAAGGCGATTTACATTGTGCCGTTAAAGGCATTGGCATCTGAAAAATACAATGATTTCAAAAAAAGGTACGAGAACGCCGCAAAAATCGCATTATCAATAGGTGATATGGACAGCAAAGACCCTTATCTTGTGGATTATGACTTAATTATCATGACGTCAGAAAAACTGGACAGCCTTATAAGGCACCATTCCCCATGGCTAAGCATGGTAAAAACCATCATAATCGATGAGATACATCTGCTTAATGACATTGAAAGAGGCCCAACACTTGAAATCTTGATTACCTTGCTAAAAAAATTATTAAAAAATGTGCAGATTATAGGACTGAGCGCAACAATAGGAAACCCTGAAGAGCTTGCTGAATGGCTTAGCGCGGATTTAGTGGAGGATGATTGGAGGCCGGTAAAGCTGCATAAAGGGATTTATCATGACGGGGAAATTGAGTTTTATTAATCCAGCCCTAAATTTTTTATTACAGCATCAGAATCGAATTCCTGCAAATCTGAATAATTCTGGCCCGTTCCTAAAAACATTATCGGCTTTTTTGTCACGTAGCTTACAGAGACAAAAGCGCCGCCTTTTTCATCGACATCAGCCTTGGCCAGGATAATCCCGTCAATTCCCACAGACTCGTTAAACGCTTTTGCCTGCTCAACGCAGTCATTTCCGGTTATAGCCTCCCCGACAAAAATCTTCAAGTCAGGCTTTGCAACCCTTATTATTTTTTTCATCTCATTGAGCAGGTTTTCATTGCTGTGCATCCTCCCTGCAGTGTCAATCAGAACAACATCAATGTTTTTTGCCTTTGCATACTTGATCGCGTCAAAAGCAACAGCCGCAGGATCAGCCTTGTAGTCGTGCCTTATCATCTTGACATTTATGGAATCCGCGTGCTTTTGCAATTGCTCTATTGATGCTGCCCTGAAAGTATCGGAAGCTGCCAAAACAGCGCTGATTTTTTTGCTTTTCAGCATGGAGGCGATTTTAGCTATTGTCGTTGTTTTTCCCGAGCCGTTGATCCCAAAAAAAGCAATGACAAAAGGCCTGTCTTTTCTGCTCTTTATAAAATTCAGCAGGTTGATTTCCCCGACGTCAAAAAGCTCATTGACTGAATTTTTCAGGCTTTCCCTGATTGTTTCCTCGACCTTTGTTCTTTTAATCGGCTTTTCAACCAGGCTCTGCCTTAAATCATCCTTGATTTTGTCTATAACCTCAACAGCAACATTGTTTTCCAGCAATGCCAATTCCAATTCATTGAAAAGCTCGTCAAATTTTTCGCCGCTTATCTTTTTCGTAGTTATTTTTTCCTTTAATTTTCCAAAAAAGCCTTTTTCAACCTCTTCTGCTTCTTCCCGGATTTCCTTTATTTCTTCTTTTATTTCCTCCAGTTCAGGCTCTTCCTTTTTTGCTTCCTCCCTAACTTCTTCAAAAACTTCTTTGATATCTTCTTTCAAAACGCTAATTTCTTCTTTTAGTTCTTTTTTTCCTTCTTTTTTTTCCCTATCTTCGCCTGATTCCGCTGATTTTTCTATGGGCTCGGCTTTAGTTTCTTCAGCTTCCTTTTCAAATTTTCCAGAAATCTTTGAAATAGCGCTTTTCAGCTTGTCTTTAAGAAATTTAAACATTTTCACTCGGAAGCAATCTTGCCCATTTCCCTTTCAATTAAGGCTGCCTGCGTTGTCAACTTGTCTAATTCCACTAAAATCTGCTCCTGGATTTTTTTCATCTCATCTACCTGGCTTTCAACAATTTTTTTCGTGTCGCCGAGATTTTTCTTCACGCTTGTGCCGGCACCAACATTAACAACAAGATTTTCAGTGTCCTTGAGTTCAGCTTTGGCGTAAACACCTGAACTTATCGGAACCAGAATTTCAGTTCCCGGCTTCACAGTTTTAAAATCCTCGAGGCTTTGCATTGCGCCTAAAAGCTCGACGAGCTGGGCATTTAACGCCGCTGCCTGCTGCTGCATATGCTTTATATGGTGCTCCAAAACCTGAGACTGCATGTAAAGCTTTTGCAGCCTTTTTTCATTATTTTCTGCCATCTTTGCTCATTTTTCCTATTTTTTTGTATAATTTTTCATAGACAGTGCCCATCGGCGTTCCTTCATGCGCCCTGCTGATGGTTTCCGCAAGAAAAGGCGCTATCGAGATAATTTTCATTTTCTTTATTTGCTTTTCCCCGGGGAGTTTTATCGTGTCTGTGAAAACAACTTCCTTTATTTCGGATTTTTCCAGCTTTTTTGCTGCGTCGCCCGACAGGACTGCATGGGTTGCGTAAACATAGATGTCTTTTGCGCCCTGCTTTCTTAATAAGGCCGATGCTTCTGTTATAGTGCCTCCGCTGTCAATTATGTCGTCTATTATTATGCAGGTCTTGCCCTTGACTTCGCCTATTATATTTTCGATTATCGGCTTGTTTGAGTTTTCAGAGCGCCTTTTGTCTATTATGGCAATCGGGGCGTGAATTACATTTGCTATCGCCCTTGCCCTTGAAGCACCTCCGACATCAGGAGCAATAAAAACGATATTCCTGAGCTTTCTGCTTAAAATGTGCTCCACATACAAGGGTATCAGATCCAGATTGTCTGAATGTATGTCAAAAAACCCCTGCACCTGGGCAACATGAAGGTCAAAAGTTATAACCCGGTCAACGCCTGCAGCTTCTATCATTTTTGCAACAAGCTTTGCGCTTATGGGCTCCCGAGGCTTGTTTTTCCTGTCCTGCCTGCTGTAGCCATAGTATGGGATGACTGCAGTAATCTTTTGAGGCGAAGACCTTTTTAATGCATCAACAGTTATGAGCAGCTCCATCAGGTTCAGGTTTGCATCAGGGCAGGTTGGCTGTATAAGAAAAACATCTGCACCCCTTACGCTTTCCAAAATTCTTACATAGATTTCGCCGTCAGGAAATCTTCGTATATCTGTGGGAGTAAGCCTGACGTTAAGCCTTTTTGCAACCTCTTCTGCAAGATTTCTATTTGCGCTGCCTGCCATTAACCTAAGCTGTTGCATTCAAAAACCACCCTAATAAAATTATAAACCGCCTTGATTTAAAAACCTTTTGGGTTTTCAAGCCTGCTTCTCAAACAGATATTTCGGCAGGTAGGATTTCATGTAATATTTGCTGAATTCAATTATGTTAAAAGTTTCGATTATATCCTTAAAGTTCTCCCTTATCTGGATTGTTAAAAACCTTATTCTGTTTTTATCCGCAGATTCTATATCCACCTCCATATCCCAGTCGCCTACAGTTTTGTTAAGCTGCACAATTTCTTTTGTTTTGAGCATAAAATCCATTAATTGCTGCTCTCTTTCCTTGCTTACATTATGCAGTTTAAGAAAAAGCCTGAACTTATTTATGCCAAGCTTGCCGGTGTCAAGGACATATTTGAAGCCTTTTACAATTTTTTTATTTTCGAGATTTTTCAGGATAGAAACTGCTGTTTTTATGTTGATGCTGGACTGCCTGGCCAGGGTTGTGAGCCTTATTTTCGGACTAATCTGGAGGTTTTTCATGATACTAATTTCATTCTGGCTGAAATCTTCTATTATCCTGTCGCCCCCGATGATTTTTTCGCCTTCTATATGGGTTATTGCACTATAATCCTCTATTAAGTAGTATCTTGGATAGATATGGGTGACAACATTAAGCAGGATCTTATAGTTGTTTAAAGTGGGGATTAAGGTTGCTATGTTCTTCAGCTCCTTGTTGAATCTTGAGGGATTTGGTGCTCCGAGCTCCAATGCAAGGTCAAATTCGCCGCTAAGCTCGCAAATGGAAACTATGTAAGGGTTAATTACAAGCTTTTTTATAATCTCGGCCTTATCCTTTTCGCTGATATAGCCTCCCTTAAAATAAACCCTGAAGAGGATTATACCAAAATAGGAGTAATCAAAGACGCAATGCGCATTATTTATTATGCCCTCTTTCTCAAATTTTTCTATTGAATATTTCAGGCGCTGGGAGCTTTTTTTAAGCGTGCCTGATAAATCCTTTATTTTCGCCCTTGCGTTTTCTGAGTAGAGGAACAAAAGGCTCCTGTCAAATTTTACCATGTTTTTAATAGAATATTTTTATTTATTTATAAATTTTACCATATTTTTACTAAAAAATAAAAAAATTGGATAAACAAAGTATAAATATAGGGAGGAGTATAGTGAAGGATATGGAAAGAGTAAGGGCCTTTGATAGTGTGGTGCAGCTCCACTACGAAAATTTGGAAGCAGCTAGAAGAAAACATCCTGTAAAGAATGGAAGGTTCATGGTTGACAGCAGACCAGTAAGAGAAGGCAAAGAAAACCACTTGCATGAAGGGCTACTTATTGCTGAAATTGTAAATAAAGAGGTTGCAGGTGATATAAGTAGGTTGCAAGACTTATCAAAAAAACTTACAGTTGAAGGTGGAACTGTAAGCGAATTTGTTTATGTGGGGGATGGAAAAGAATTTTCTGCATATTTAAGAGAGCATAAAGGTGATGGAGCACATATTTTAGCTGGACACTATATAGCAACTGTTCATCCAGCCTTTGTAAATAATCCACCGGGCATCCCTTCAAATTTTCAGATTTCAGACTATGTTCCAAAAGACTTTGTACGCTATGGCAATGCAGAACCAATAAACGCATCTGATATTAAGATAATTGGTGCAAGAGCATATGAAGGTATAATATTACCAGTAGCAGTCCATAATTCTATGGGAATAGAAATGACCACTATTCTATTAAGAGCAACTGGGTATGGGGATACTGGAATGGGTCCAATATGGGAACAAACATATAGAGGAACAAAACGGAATTTTTCCTTTAACACTAATCCTGATAATAGGGCAGGGTATCCAGCGGAATATCCGGAAATCGTAGGAGTACATAGAAGTTATAAGCGCATGCCAAATGAAGAACTTCGATGTGTATTTTCGACAGATGGCAATCATTATCGACCACAGGTCCCCTTAGATAACTATGAGAGTTGTTTAGTGCCAGTTCCTGGATTAGTTCCAACACTAAATGGGCATGGGCCTAATGGCAGAAACGGGCATAATGGCACCGGAAAAAAACATTACGTGCCTGAACTACCAATTTTAGCCTAATAAAATTTAATATAAAAAAATAATAAAAAATAAGAAATATAAATGTCCAAAACAAGGATTAGGGCTGATTAATTATTCTTCATCCCATCCATAATCATTATCGTCTTCTTCCGCAAATCTGGCATAATTGAAGCTTTCCATTTTCAAACCTCCCCAGTTTTATTTTATCATAAATGATGCAGCGGGTGTATGCCCATCTAATATTTAAACATTTAGTTTTTGACTCTTACTTGCCGATATTGCAAAAAATTAATAAAAACAGAATTTTAAGTGTTCTATAATGGAAAAAAACTGGAAAAAGGGGATTGCAAGAGATGTTATGGCTTTGGGCTCTATTCCATTCTACTTTATCGTAATCATAAGGGCAATTATTGGAAAATATGCAATATTTGTTTATCAGCTATTGATTGCCGCCATAATATTATTTCTGCTAATGAAAATTTTCAGGAAATCCAATGCGCATATTGCAAGAGGTCTTATCCTTGTGGTTTTCACAAGCTTATTTTATAGAGATAATTTATATACAACTTTCGCTTTTTTATTGTGGATTTTTATGCTTATATCTGGATTTTATATAAAAATAAAGAAAAATGAGATTATTAAAGGGGTTTTATTTGGCGTCATTGCTGCATCGACATCTTATTATTTGTCGCCATTCATTGCAAGATTCATAAATTTTCAATTTGCAGCTTAAACCTTGCCCAGCTCCTTGTCTATTTCCTTTTGCACCTGATTCAGTGTTATGTCTATCTCGCCGAAATGCTTTTCCTGGTGCAACTCAATTTTTCTCTGGTTTGATAAATGCAATAAGGGAATGAATGTATAAATTTTGTCCTCTTTGGAATCAGAAGGAACAATCTGCGAAAAAGTAACCGTGTTTTGCTTATTCCCGAGTATAAATGCCTTTACTCTCCCGTATACTTCCCTTATCACCTGGGTTATATCGCGGCTTTTTTTTGGAATCCTGACATTGGCAGGAGGCGCTGAATTCAAAACTCTCCTTCTTTTGACTTCAAGCGCTTTTTGCAGCGCATCAACCAGGTCATAAATGGAAACTTTCCTCTTTCTGGGCTGCGGCATCCTGGGAATCAAGCGGGGGTTGTCTTCCTGCAGTTTGCCGAAAGTTTCCTCGAAAGCAAGCTCTTCAATAGATTCTTCGTCGCCTGCTATAAGCCTGTCAAACTCTGTTAAGTCCTGCGTAAGAAGCCTGTTTGATTTTATCCTTAACAGCACTGCCGCAGCAAGCAGCACCTTTCCAGAAATCCTGAAATTAAGCTCTTTCAGCTTTTTTATCGTGGTGATATACCTTTTTGTCAGTATGCTTACATCGATATCCCATGGGTCCATCTCCTCGGTTTTTACTAATTCATAGATTAAAGTCTGCCAAGTGATTTCGTCCTTATCCAGCAATAATTCAAAAATTTTGTCGTGAGCGTCCATAATACGAATTTATACCAGAATAGATATATAAACTTAATGTAAAAATATAAGCTACAAAACATTTTTAAATAATATCCAAATAGCATTTGCTATGGGCCCGTGGTCTAGTCCGGTATGATAACTCCTTTACACGGAGTAGGTCACCAGTTCAAACTGTTAATTAGCCATCATGAAAGTCTGGTCGGGCCCATGCGCGAGTGATCTAATGGCTATGATTGGGCCTTGCCAAGCAGAAATGCGAAAAGAGGCTCCCATCCGGGTTCGAATCCCGGCTCGCGCATTTAATTTTATTTTTGATTACTTTTTAATATTTAAAAAGCTGCGAGTTATCTTGGCGGCGCCATTGACGCGCCGCATCCATAATCGCCACATTGCGGGCGACTATGTTGCGCGACATCATTGGTCGCGCCAAATTTCTTTAAGTTTTTTTATTTTTGAACGAATTTTATAATACTGTTATTTATCAGAAACTTTTAAATATAATGTATTATTCTTCCAAGCTGTTTTTGGGCCCGTAGCTCAGCCTGGTTAGAGCGACGGTCTTATATGGCATCGCTCTACGCAGCTCTAAGTGAGCCGTAGGTCGAGAGTTCAAATCTCTTCGGGCCCACCTTCACTATTTCTTAGTAGTTAAATTAGAAAGATTTAAAAAATAATGCCCATTAGAGAAGCAAATGAGCAAGTATCTTTTTAATGAAAAATCTCCAAAGCAGGAAGCAGTTATTGTATCTAGCGGTCTTGATGACGAAGAGCGCCGATTGGTCAAATCGGTTGTTGAATGGGATTTTCCAAATGAATGGGCTAAAAACCTATTTGCAGTCCATGGAAGGAGTATCGTTTTTAAAAGTCCGACAAGAACAGGGTGTATTGATGATTATCTTGAAGGCAGATTTGATGGGCTGCAGTTAGTTGGTGTTGGGGGAAGCTTGTACTATGTTAGATCTGGAATGGTAGAAAGACCCGGAATTTTGGTTATTGACCAGCCAGACCCTAAGAATCATGCAGAAATGTTAAGTGATATAACAGAATTAAGGGATTTTGACAATGAAGGAAAAATTGTATTCTCCAATAGAAAATACGTTCCTTTAAGAGGTATGGATCTGGGGGAAGCGCAAAATCGTAAAAGATTCACAGCAATAGTCAGAGGCATGGTAGAAAAATTCAGGCAAGAAAATATAAGACTGCCATTCGTAGCTCCGGAAATTGCTGCGGAGGGGTATTTTCCAAAAAAAATAGATGATGGAAACACGCCTCTGCAATTTCAGGTTTATAGAGTGCCTATAATTCCTAGGTTCCCCAGTCAAACAACAGACAGGTTCTATCAAGGAGGAGATGTAAGGGATATGTTGGATCTCATTGGATTTGTTACCCATAAGATGGGAAAAGTTTTAAGGTCATTTCACGCCAATGATCTTGCCTATATGGACAGCCATCTTGGAAATATTAGCCTTATTAGTAATAACAAATCTGATGCCATTTACACCACAGACCTTGGCAGCATGAAGGAGTTTTCCAATGAGAAGTTCCCGAGAAGATACATGGGATTTGATGCATATTCCTTTTTGTTTAGTGCCATGAAACATACAGAGGCCATATTGAATTTTTTTCAATCAAAGATTTTAGTAAATGGGGCCGAAATTGAAGATAGAAAAATTGCTTTATTGCATCTAGCAAATAGCTACATTGATAGTTTTCTTAATGGATATTTTCGGCCCGAAATAGCCCAGAATACGGATGAGTCAAAAACTTTATCACATCGCATTAAGAGGGAGTATTCTCCTTACCTAGCTTTATTACTGCATGGAAATATGATTCAGAAGTTCGTAGAACATTTTGAAATAATAAGTCCAAGGAACAGAGCAATAGCGGGTTTTTATGCTTCGTGACCTTATTTAAGCGCCTCAAATTAAAAACCTTTAAAAACAACTTACTTTTTTCTATGTGTGCGCTCCCGTGGTGTAGTCCGGTCTGAAGAAAGTCCATCACATGATGGTTGTTCTTTCGGGATAACCAATCATTTCGGATTTTCGATCCGAAGACCTGGGTTCAAAGAAGATAAGGTCCATCCTGACTTTAGAAAGTCCCGGCGGGAGCATTTTTTTCTATGTATACAACTAATCCGCAGATTAAACCGCAATAATCGCCAATTCCTTCAGATGTTGGTCAAGTTTCGCGCCTGCTGCAAACAAAAACAATAATCTTTATAAAACAACATTAAGTTCTTTCCTGAATAAAAACTATTTGGAGGTTAAGTAACCCGCAGAGTAGGGAAGCAACACATGAAAAGAAGTTCAAGGCGTTGGAAGAAAAAAAGACAAATGCGCTGGAAGTGGCAAAGGAAAAGAATGAAAAAAGAGAAAAGAAGAAGAGCAAAAAGGTAGGTTATACTGCTAGTCTGGGGTTTTCCCATTGTTTAAACCAACGGAAAGGTTTGATTTTCCCGGTCTCGGAAAACTAAGTTTTCAGAAACAAAGGGAAATTCAAAGAGTTTTCTGGCTTGGGAAATCTTTGATTTCCGAAACATTTAAATATGAAAAAGAGATTCACATTTCCTCTTATCGCCTCCGCTCATATATCTTTAGATATTAAATTCTAAAAGACATATAGAAAGCTGATAGTTGATTTGATGCTTGATGGAACTATCAAGTATGTGCAAACAAAAAGTGCTTCCAATTTGAATAAGCGACCAAAAGGTTTAATTCCCGTTGATCCTGCGGGAGGTTGCTGCTATTGGGATCCGATTAAGCCATGCAAGTCTTCTCGCAAGAGAGGCAAACTGCTCAGTAACACGTCGATAATCTGCCCTTAGGTCTGGAATAACCTCGGGAAACTGAGGATAATGCCGGATAGGGAAATCCAACTGGAAGGTGGATTTCTTCAAACGCAAGGCCTAAGGATGAGTCGGCGGCGGATTAGGTTGTTGGTGAGGTAACGGCCCACCAAGCCGAAGATCCGTAGGGGCCTTGAGAGAGGTAGCCCCGAGAAGGGCACTGAGATACTGGCCCTAGCCCCACGGGGTGCAGCAGGCGCGAAACCTTTACAATGCACGCAAGTGTGATAAGGGGATCCCAAGTGCTTTGCTTTTAGCAAGGCTTTTGCTATACGTAAATAGTATAGCGAATAAGTGGTGGGCAATACCTGTGCCAGCCGCCGCGGTAACCCAGGAGCCACAAGTGGCAACCACCTTTATTGGGCCTAAAGCGTCCGTAGCCGGTTTGATAAATTTTCTGTGAAATCGTTGGGCTTAACCTAACGGCATGCAGAAAAGACTGTTAAACTAGGGATTGGGAGGAGTCAGAGGTATTTCTGGGGGAGCGGTAAAATGCTATAATCCCAGAAGGACCCCCTGTGGCGAAGGCGTCTGACTAGAACGAATCCGACGGTGAGGGACGAAAGCTAGGGGAGCAATCCGGATTAGATATTGGGATTTTCGAATTGAAGATAAGAGTTTCACTGATTGCAATAATACTACTGGTGAAATTCAAAGAATACCAAAAATTCCGACTAATTACCCGAGTAGTCCTGGCTGTAAACGCTGCGAGCTAGGTGTTGCACATTCTTCGGGAATGTGCAGTGTCGTAGTGAAGATGTTAAGCTCGCCGCCTGGGAAGTATGGTCGCAAGACTGAAACTTAAAGGAATTGGCGGGGGAGCACTACAAGGGGTGCGGCGTGCGGTTTAATCTAATTCAACGCAGAGAAACTCACCAGGAGCGACGGCAGGATGAAGGTCAGGTTAAAGGTCTTACCTAACGAGCCGAGAGGTAGTGCATGGCCGTCGTCAGCTCGTGCCGTAAGGTGTCCTGTTAAGTCAGGCAACGAGCGAGACCTGCACCTACAATTGCTAATAGGTTCTTTGAACGACTGAGCACATTGTAGGAACTGCCTCTGAAAAGAGGAGGAAGGCGCAGGCTACGGTAGGTCTGTATGCTCCGAATCTTCTGGGCTACACGCGCGCAACAATGGCAGAGATAATGGGATGCAACTCCGAAAGGAGAAGCCAATCCTCCAAACTCTGTCTTGGTCCAAATCGAGGATTGCAACTCATCCTCGTGACGTTGGAATCCCTAGTAATCGGACTTTATCATAGTCCGGTGAATATGTCCCTGCTCCTTGCACACACCGCCCGTCAAACCACCCGAGCAGGGTTTAGATGAGGCTTAATTTTTAATTAAGTCAAATCTAAGCTCAGCGAGGAGGGTTAAGTCGTCACAAGGTAGCCGTAGGGGAACCTGCGGCTGGATCACCTCCTTTATTTTTTTTATTTTATATTCATAAACAATTAAACATTACCAACCTTAAAAGTGGTAATTCATACAAAGTCATATGTTGGGCCCGTAGCTCAACCGCAGAGCGCTGCCCTTGCACGAAGCAATTCGATGAAAGGCAGAGGCTTCGGGTTCAAAATTAAGGCCCAAGGGCTTTAGATGAAAGTCCCGACGGGTCCATTTCATTATTCAGCTTTAAAAGATTAGATTATGTTCATTCATCACGAATGATTGCCCATAGCAAATTTGATTTGTTATGGGTAGGTTGATATTAATGAAACCATGCATAGACTTTTGCCAATGCTATTAGGTGGATGACTTGGCTTAAGACGCTGAAGAAGGGCATGACAAGCTATGAAATGTCTCGGCAAGATGCATGTAATCTTTGAACCGAGAATTCCTGAATGCGACTTCGCAATTGATCCGAAAGGATGGGGAATGCAGGGAATTGAAACGTCTTAGTACCTGCAAGAAAAGAAATCAATTGAGATGCTGCTAGTAAGAGCGACTGAACACAGCAAAAGGCAAACCGAATTTCTTTCTGAAAGGGAAGAAAAATGTGGTGTTACAGACTGCTCATATAAATCCTCTTTAGGGAACTCAAACTTTCCTGGAAAGGAAGGCCAAAGAGAGTGATAGCCTCGTAGAGGCAACTTAGAAGGATTTGAGCAGTATCTTGAGTATCATTCATCGGATATTGAATGAGAATATGGGAGGCATCAATTTCCAACCTTAAATACTTCTTAAGTCCGATAGCGAATAAAGTACTATGAGGGAACGTTGAAAAGAACCCTCGACCGGAAGTTAAAAGAGCCTGAAACCTAATAGCTATAGTAAGGTACTGCTCTATGGAGTTGTACCGTTCGTTTCGAATAACGAGCCAGGGAGTTTGTTCGAGTGGCGAGGATAATCTTTTTGAGCATCCGAAGCGAAAGCGATATGCCTGTAGCTTGCGAGAGGCGTGGTATGAAAGTGCCTGAAGTCACTCGGGCTTGACCCGAAGCCGGGCGATCTAGCCCTGGGTAAGGTGAAGTGTGGGTAAAACCACATGAAGGCCTGAAGAGGTTCTACGAGCAAGTGTTCTTCTAACCTGGGGTTAGGGGTGAAAAGCCAATCGAGCTCGGCGATAGCTGGTTCCTACCGAATTTGGCCGCAGTCAAGTCTTGAAGAAGAGTGCTAAGATTGTAGAGATACGGGTTGAAGATTTGGGTCTCGAAAGAGATCGATTTTCTGTCCAACTCCGAATATCTTAGCCTTGTAGATTTCAGGAGACGGGGAGTCTTGGGGTAAACTTGACTTCCGAAAGGGGAACAACCCAGACTGCAGTTAAGGTCCCTAATATTGACTAAGTGTTAAAGGCAGAAAAGTGTCCATCGTCAAAGACAGCGAGGAGGTTGGCTCAGAAGCAGCCACCCTTTAAAAAGTGCGTAACAGCTTACTCGTCAAGATGATGGGCCTTGAAAATGGACGGGGCTAAGTCAATTACCGATACTGCAGAATACCCAAAAGGTATTTAGTAGGTAGGCGTTCTGTAAGGGTAGAAGTATTTTCGTAAGAAAATATGCACCTTATAGAAATGAGAATCCTGGAGGTAGTAGGATCGTAGCACTGTTAGAATCAGTGCCACCGAAAGGGCAAGGGTTCCTTGACAATACAAATTAGTCAAGGGTTAGTCGATCCTAACTAAGTTCATAAATTGAACAATAGGAAAGGGAAAAAGGTTAATATTCCTTTACCATCTGAATATGCGCGGCAACGCAAGTCTATCAATTAACGCATCCGGTTAGGTTAACATAAGCTACCACTTATGTCAACTAAAACAAATCAAGGGAGTATCGTAATGATGAGAACTTGATTAAGTTTAGGATGAGTGCCTCTTTGAGGCATTTAACCAATACCCGGTGCCCGTGAAAAGATTGATGGAAAAAATTTCAGATGATCGTACCGAGAACCAGCACAGGTGCCCCTAGGTGAGAAGCCTAAGGTGAGAAGGTGTAATGTAGTTGAGGGAACTCGGCAAATTGGCTCCGTACCTTTGGTATAAGGAGTCCCTGCGATTGTTGCTAAGCAAGCAATTGCAGGGTGCAATAACAAAGTGGGTCCGACTGTTTAACAAAAACTTAACTGACTGCAAGCCTGTAAAGGTGTGTATAGTCAGTGACGTCTGCCCAGTGCCTGTACTTTAAACCTTCATTCAAGAGGGCTAAGAGCAGGTAAACGGCGGGAGTAACTATAACTCTCTTAAGGTAGCGTAATACCTTGTCGTTTGATTGACGACTTGCATGAATGACGTAACGAGATCCACACTGTCCCCAACTAGAAACCTCTGAACACTCTATACTGGTGCAAAGGCCAGTGATCTCCAGTGGGAAGCGAAGACCCCGTGAAACTTTACTGCAGCATGTTGTTGCAATGTAGGTTTTGATACGTAGTGTAGGTGGGAGTTGCTAAGGCTTAACTTTCGGGTTAAGTGTAGACATCAATGAAACACCACTTGTCAAAGCTTACGTTGCTCACTTCGAAAGAAGGACATCAATATGTGGACAGTTTGGCTGGGGTGGCACCCGGTTGAAAAGATATCAACCGGGCCCAATGGTTGACTCAAGCGGGTCAGAAATCCGCTGCAGAGTGCAAGGGCAAAAGTCAGCCTGACTGAATTCATAACAAGATTGTATTCAGAGCAGAAATGCGGGCCTAGCGAACCTCTATGTCCTCCTTGATGGGGGCTAGAGATGACCGAAAAGTTACTCCGGGGATAACAGAGTTGTCGCGCCCGAGAGTTCACATCGACGGCGCGGCTTGCTACATCGATGTCGGCTCCTCCTATCCTGGCTGTGCAGAAGCAGCCAAGGGTGCGGGTGTTCACCGATTAAAAGGGGTCGTGAGCTGGGTTCAGAACGCTGTGAGGCAGTTTGTTTGATATCTACTGGAGATGTTGATGTCTGATAGGAAGGAAGCTATAGTACGAGAGGAACTGGCTTTCGAGGCCTCTGGTCTACCTGTTATCTGGGAAGGTAAGCAGGGCAGCTACGCCTTACAAGGATAAGTGCTGAAAGCATCTAAGCACGAAGCCTTCCTAAAAAATAGACATCATAGAACACTCATAAAATATGAGTTTGATGGAGCAGATGTGTAAGCACGAAGCCTCGGCGACGTGTTCAGCATGCTGCTTCCAACAGTTCATCCTTAAGTCTATGCATGGTTTTCATTTTTTTCTTCTTTTATTTTTTAATTATCTAAATTGATTCTAGTTAGTTGTACCCATATAGTTTAGTCCTGAACTCAGCTCACTTTAATATTAAGGCGCGACAACTCTCAATTAAAAATAGAAATAACTTTTCTTTAACAATAAATATTTAAAATAAATATTCCTCTTACTATAAAATGGCGCGTCTTTATAAAAATATGGAGATATTTCAATTGAGTTATGAGCTTTCATTAGATATACATAGATTGCTTGATAAATTGCCTGATAAAGAAAAGGACAACATCATCTCACAGATGAGAAGGGCTGCAACATCCATTCCACTAAATATAGCAGAAGGAAGTGTAAAAAAATCCCACCGCGAATTTCTGAATTTTTTGAATTATGCGTATGGCTCTGCAAAAGAACTTGATGTTTTGTTGTCTATGTCAAAAGATTTGGGCTATATAACGAAAAAGGATTATGATATCCTGTTTAGTAAATTAGATAAACTTATGGCAAAGCTTTTTGGCTTTATGGAGAATATTGAATCAAGGTTTGAGACAAAAAAGAAATTTTTTACTAGGTTTAAAGAATGAGCTCACTAAAAGATAAATGGCAACGGTTGAAAAAATGAGCGGAAAAAGACCACCAGAATTAAAGTGGATATGTTCTTTAATTATTATTACAAAAATTCCTTCATTGCTAATTGCAAGTGTATTACTAATAGAATTAATTTTAGCGAATAAGATATTTTCTCAATTAAATGCCACATTGATTGGTTTAATTGTAATTTTTGAATCTATTGTGTTCATTGTATTGGCAGTAGCATTATTACAATTCAAAAGTTGGGCATATAAGTTAATTATACCAATATCACTATTATTTTTAATTATTATTATACCCTATAAATCTATAATTAATGTAATTAACAATACTTTTAATTTTAATGTTATACAAAATATTGTTGTACCATTGGTTCTATATATTTGGGCTATTAGTTATTTTAGAAAGAATAAAATAAAAAGATTATATTTGAAAAAACAAAAATCTAACTTATCATCAAAAAGATGAAATCCGAAAAATGATATGCCTCGGCATTGAATCAACAGCCCATACATTCGGCGTGGGTATTGTAAATGACAAGGGTAAAGTTCTTGCTAATGTTACAGATGCCTATAAAACAGAGAAAGGCGGCATTCATCCAACAGAGGCAAAACTGCATCATGAAAATGTCAAGGATGAAGTTATTGAGAGTGCGTTAAATCAAGCAAAATTAGAATTAAAAGACATTGATTTAATTTCTTTTTCCCAAGGCCCTGGTTTGGCGCCTTGCCTGCTTGTTGGATTGAAAAAAGCTATAGAATTATCTAAAAAATTAAATGCGCCATTGATTGGGGTAAACCACTGCATTGCCCATCTTGAGATAGGAAAGCTGCTTACAAAGGCAAAAGACCCCATTCTGCTTTACCCGAGCGGGGCAAATACGCAAGTAATTGCCTATGAAGTTGGCAAATATCGCGTTTTTGGCGAAACCCTGGACCAAGGAGTTGGAAATTTTATTGATTCTTTCGCAAGGCATATCGGCTTAGGCTTTCCAGGCGGCCCTAAAATCGAAAAATTGGCATTGCGGGGGAAAAATTATGTGGAGTTGCCTTATGTTGTCAAAGGAATGGATGTAAGCTTTTCCGGCATTTTGACTAATTTAAAGCAAAAATATGACTCTAAGAAGTATAAAATTGAAGACCTTGCATTTTCATTGCAGGAAACAGTTTTTGCAATGCTTGTTGAGGTTGCTGAAAGGGCAATGGCGCATACTGGCAAGAAAGAGCTCGTTTTAGGAGGGGGCGTTGCATGCAACAAAAGGCTGCAGGAAATGTGCAGAATAATGTGCCAGGAAAGGAATGCAAAATTTTTTGTTCCGCCAAATGAGTTTTTAGTTGACAACGGCGCAATGATAAGCTGGCAAGGAATTTTGCAAAGAAAACAGGCAACTAAAAATTATAAAAAAATAAACATTAGACCTTACGAAAGGACAGATGATGTTGAAGTAATGTGGGTTTAGCCCTGCTCATGCGCCTTCTCAAACTTCTTTTCCTGCTCAGGAGTTAGTTCCTCAAAAATCGCCCCGCAATCGTCGCAAATAATTTGTTGCTTTTTTTTATCATAAACAACGTTATTGCTGCCGCATTCCGCGCATTCATCTTTCTTTATTACTTCCTTTTTCGATTTATTTTTTTTCATTTTGGCTAGCTGCTTTTTATCTTATTTTTAAATTTATTGCTTATTTATTCTTCATTATCAGATTCAATATTTTTTCTTTGCCTTTCCAGTCTAATGCTTCCTTTAAGACTTCCTCTATTGTTTCAACAGGGATTATCCTGATTTTCTTTAATTTTTCTTCAGGGACAATAATATCTTTAAAATTTGATTTTGGGACGATTATGCTGCTTATGCCTGCTTCAATTGCCGCTTCGACTTTTGATGTTACTCCGCCAATAGGAAGAACTTCGCCTCTTACAGATAAGCTGCCCGTCATTGCAAGGTCCTGCTTAACCGGCACTTGCTTAAATGCGGATATAACTGCGGTTGCGACTGCAATGCTTGCGCTGTCTCCTTCAACACCCTCGTAAGTCTGCAGAAACTGGACATACAAATCGTAAGTTTCTTTTATGTCCTGGCCGAAATATTTTTTTATTATTGCACTTACATTCTTTATCGCTTCCTTGGCAATTTCTCCTAATTTTCCAGTTGCAATAATCTCGCTTTCTTTTCCGCCCGGCGTAACCTGGGCTTCGATTGGCAATATAATTCCGGAAAACGGTGGAGTTATCCCAATTACCGCCAGCCCATTAACCCTGCCAACCCTTTTGCCTTTTGTTATTATAACTTCGTATTCCTTTTTCTGCTCGATGAATTTATCCGCTATCTGCTGCTCCAATGTCCTTGCCAAGATTTTCCCTTGAATGACATGATTCCTCATAACCAATTTGGAATTTTCCTTTTTTGCCAAGTCGCCAGCTGCCCTGATTAGACCTCCAAGCTCTCTCAGGCGCAAGGACAAATGGCCTTTTCTGTTGGCGCGTCTTCTTGCCTCTATGACTATTTCCTCCACTGCCTCCCTGCTGAAATGCGGGATTTTGGCGTCTTTAACTACCTCCTGAGCCACAAAAACCTCTATTTTGTTGCGGTTTTCTTCGGTATCCGGAATTGTTTCCTTCATGTAAACCTCATAACCATAGCCCCTTATTCTGCTTCTTAAAGCAGGATGCATATGCTTTATTGTCTCGTAATTTCCGGCTGCAACCATGATAAAGTCGCATGGCACCGGCTCTGTTCTTACCATTGCTCCGGCGCTTCTTTCGCTCTGGCCCGTTATTGCAAATTTCTTTTCCTGCAAAGATGAAAGCAATTCCTGCTGTGTTGCAGGGTCAAGTGTTGCAATCTCATCTATAAAAAGAACTCCGAGATGGGATTTGTGTATCATTCCTGCAACAACTCTTTCATGCGCCGGTGTTCCCAAGCCTCCAGATTGGAATGGGTCGTGAAGCACATCACCCAGCAAAGCGCCTGCATGAGCTCCTGTTGCGTCATTAAAAGGAGCTTGCTTTCTTTTGTAATTGTCCACTATGACCTTTGGTATTTTTATGCGGGTTTCCATCCGCTTGCCTATGTTCAGGCTCACCATCAGCCCGATAAGCGCTATAACTGAAAAAATAAGGATGGCTGATGTCATTATAGCCGCAACTGTAGTGCCGTACTTGGAATAAAAAGACCATGCCCACCATGGGGAGAATATTGCAAATAAAAAAATAATGAACATTATAATGTTCTGGTTTTTGAACATGTTCATGCCCTGTATGCGCGCTTTTGCAACAAGGTCGCGGCCTTGGCCTGCAGGCAATGTCCTTACCAAAGGCATATTCTCGTCATTTGGGTTGGGGAATGCGATTACATCAACCAGTTTTTCCATTGGCAAAAGTTCCGCTAAAGCCAAACCTAACATGCTTTTGCCTGTTCCAGGCTCTCCAATCAATAGAACATGCCTTCTCTGCTCTGCAGCCTTTTTTATAACTTCAACTGCCTCCTCCTGACCTATAACCTGCTCGACTATCTTTCCAGGGACTTTTATCTCTGCAGTCGACTTGAACTTCAGCTCTGCCATAAGGTTTTAGGATAAGATAAAAGTTTAAAAAGGTTTTGATTAAAGATTCTCATTATTTTTTATTATTTCATTAAATCCTGTAACTAAAATTAAGCAAAAAATGAAAGAAAAAACCCTGCTGAAAATTGCATTAATAGGCTCTTTGATTGGATTGGTAATTTTGTATTTTATTTCGGCAAAAATAGAGGTTAAGGAATACAATCCCAATTTTCTGAATGAAAATATAGGCGATGATGTAAAATTGGAAGGCATTGTGACAAAAATAACCGATATAGGCAATGTCGTCTTTATCGAGGTAAGCCAGCAAAATACAGTTACAGTTGTCTTATTCACAAATGACGATTTAAGCTTAAAAAATGGGGATGATATCGAGGTTATAGGCGAGGTGCAGGAATATAAGTGGAAGAATGAGGTAATTGCGCAGAAGATAAGGGTGGTTGGGTAAATGTTCTCTGAGATTTTGATTGCAATTTTCCTTGGCTGCCTGATGGGAGTCATAACGGGCCTGACGCCCGGCCTGCACATAAACCTTGTTGCGCTGATATTGCTCAGCGTATCGCCCTTTCTGCTTGGCTACACTAATGTCATTGTTGTTGCATCTTTTATTATTGCAATGTCCATTACCCATACATTCACTGATTTCATAAGCGCAACTTACCTTGGGGCACCTGCTGATGATACGGCACTGGCTGTTTTGCCGGCACATAGGCTTTTGCTCAAGGGTATGGGGCATGAGGCTGTAAAGCTGACAGTCATAGGAAGCCTGCTATGCCTGATTTTGACAATAATATTGTCTCCATTGTTGATTTTTGCTGTTCCAAAAATTTTTAACTACCTGAAAAATTATATCGGATGGATTTTGCTCGGCATTGTTGTTTTTATGGTTTTGAGGGAAGAGAGCCTGGACAAAAAATTCTGGGCTTTTGTTGTTGTCGCCCTGTCCGGGATACTGGGATTGATTGTCCTTAACATGCCAAACCTGAAGGATCCTTTGCTGCCAATGCTTTCAGGATTGTTCGGAGTCAGCGTTTTGCTGTTAAGCTTAACCCAAAAGGTTGCTCTGCCTGTTCAAAGAACAACAGAAATAATAAAGGTCAAAACAGGCGATATGCTCAAGGCTCTCGGCTCCGGCGTTTTCTCAGGCTCCCTTGTCTCGATTTTTCCGGGGTTGGGGCCTGCGCAGGCAGCCGTCCTTGCCGGCCAGATTACCGGGAAAATTGGCGTCTTCAGCTATTTGATTCTTGTAGGGGGCATTAACACAGTTTCAATGATTCTATCCCTGATAACCCTATTCACAATTGAAAAAGCAAGAAACGGCTCGATAATTGTTGTGCAGCAGCTACTGCAGAAAATTGACATTAATGTTTTGATTTCGTTTCTGGCAGTTGCTTTGGTTGCCGGCTGCATTGCAACATTTCTGGCATTGTATATAAGCAGGATTTTCTCGGCGATAATGAACAAGTTAAACTATTCTGCCTTGAGCATTGCCATAATAATCTTCATTGCTGCAATGGTTCTGTATTTTTCCGGATTTACAGGATTTTTAATATTGGTTGCTGCGACACTTATAGGGCTGATTCCAAACATTATTGATGTAAGCAGAAGCAACTCAATGGCATGCTTATTAGTGCCTATAATTTTGCTCAATGTTTTGTGATTTTTTTATTTTTTAATATTTTTTCTTGTGATTCTTTATTTTTATTGAGGTAATCTCAAGAAGCGGCTCTTGTTAAATTTGCTAATTTAAGGGATAATCTTGCAATTTCATTTAGTTTCCCTTCAACAATTACGTACTCTAAGCCACGTGTATATGAGATTGCCTGTTTGTATGCATCTATTGCCCAATCCTTCCTGCCGTAGGAAGCTGCGAAATCTCCGGCAGCTTCAAAATTGCCTTTACTAATTTGATTTCTGTACTCAATGCCTGCAATCTTGTCTGCAAAGTGAAATTCTGCATCTCTTGCGATAATCGCAACTCCGTAGAAATCATTTTCCTTAAGAGATCTTACAAGAGCAAGGCTGTAAAGCCTGTTGGCTTCTTCTTTCTCTCCTGCAGTCTTTGCAGCGCATGCTGCTCCATATATATCTCCTGCCTTTTCAGCATAAGCCATTGCCAGCCTGAATTTGCCTGATTTGAATGCCAATCTGCTTATATCAGAAAACACTAACTTGGTTTTTCCGGAGTAATTGCCTGTTTCCAAAGCAACAGTTTCCAAATGGGTCACAATCGCTGAATCGTAATGTGCTTTGGCTTCATTTATCCATCCTATTCTCGTATACAAATCTCCTGCCTTTTCAAATCTTTTAATATCATCGCCTTGAAGTATTTTGTTTATAGCCAGATGGCAATACTCCTCTGCTTCTTTTGTTCTTCCAAGATCCCTTGCCCTCCAGAAAGCCTCTTCAAACAGGCTATTCTGACTGTATAATGCAAACTCCAAATCAACCAAATTTCTTTCTTTAGCAATCCATAGGGCATTTTGAACCTTGCCTATTCTGTTATAAATCCATGCAGCCTGCTCCGCCATGCCAAGATTTCCTGAATGTTCGTACAGCAAAGCCTGTTTTTCAGGCTCGTTCTTCGCAGAAAAAGTTTCAGCAGTTTCTTTTATCAGCCGTTCATCCAGCCTAGCGCCTTTTAAGACGAGAACCAGCACTAAATCGCTTCTTTCACCAGGATCAGAAGTATTATGTGCTAAATCCAGCAAGTCGCTTATTTCTCTCGAAACCAACTCAAAATCCATAGGGCATCAGTACGCTGCTCAAAATCCCGGATTTATAAATCTTTCTATATTTACCATTTTTTAGTGATTACTAATTTTAGATTACGGCAAAATCGTTCACCACATAAGCCTTCAATGATATGCACCATAATCTTTTTAAAATAGAGCAAATTCCTTAAGGGTTATGGAAGGCATAATCGCTAGTTTCAGGAGAGGAAAGCATACGCAGCATAACTACCAGATGATTGTCAAAGTTGACAATGTTGACAGCAAAGACGAGGCTGTTAAGCTGGTGGGAAGGGCTGTGGTGTGGAAAAGCCCTGCCGGCAAGGAAATAAAAGGGGTTGTGAGCAAAGAGCACGGCAACAAAGGCGCTTTGCGCGTTTTATTCGAGAATGGCATGCCCGGGCAGAGCTTGGGCAATAAGGTTATAATTCAATAGATTTAACTTATTTTTATTATTTTATTTTCATCATTTTTAAAAACAAAAAAATCGAAAACTATATATAATAGTTATATTTAATATAATTATATTTAAAATAATTAAGGTGATTTATATGATAGAAGTAGAAGGTGTAACAAGGAAATGGGGCAATTCTCTTGGAGTAATAATCCCTAAAGAAACTGTTGAAAAGGAGCGTATAAAAGAAGACGAAAAAATAAGATTTATGATTTTAAGGAATACAAGGGTATTGAAAGAGTCTTTCGGAACTCTAAAGGGCAAATGGAAAAAATCTGGGCAGCAGATAAAAGATCAGGCCAGAAAGGAGTTGTATAGAGAATAAATCTTAAACATGGATAATAAAATATATTTTTTTGATTCCTACGCATTAGCCGAGATAAAAATAGGGAACCCTAATTACAAACCATACCTAACAGCAAAAATTGTTTTAACAAAATTGAATATATTTGAAATTTACTATAGTATATTGCGAGACACAGGGAAAAAAGAAGCAGAACAATTTTTAGCAGAATATTATCAGTTTGTGATTGATTTTAGCCAAGATGATATAAAGGAAGCAGCTCAACTAAAATTAGAATATAAGAAAAGAGACTTGTCTATGACTGACTGTATAGGTTATGTTCTTGCAGATAGGTTAGGAATAAAATTTCTGACTGGAGACAAAGAATTTAAGGATTTTGAAAATGTGGAGTTTATAAAATAAATTAAACCCTAATCTGTGGCTGCCTTTGCTTTAAAAGCATTGAAAAGCCGCCAAGAATGCTCCCTATAGCTGCACCGTACTGCAATGCCTTTCCCGCATTTTTCAGATTCAATGGCATATTTACATTAAGCAGGCTTAATAAGAATACTATCCCTACCAAGATGAATATCAAGCCCAGAATTAAGCTGAAATTAAACCCGCTTCTCTGTTTTGGCAATATAGGCATAGCTTTCATTTTAGGAAAGGTATTTGCACAAAGCCCTTGGATAGCAGGAGTGTAATTACAGCTCCAACCACAAATCCCACGATAAACCCTTTCGTTGTTTCAATCATGGTTTTGCTGCTAGCAGGCTAACGGGTATTATGCCTTTTGTTACCAGATAATACACCACAGCTGCGCCGATAATAAGACCTACGACAAACATCAGCCCCGGATGCAGCATGGCAAATTGGCTTTTTTTATTTAGGTTGTTCATTTGCATTACCTCTTTTGATTTTATATCTATTTTTTATTATTTCTGTATTTAAAGGTTTCTATAAATTTATATTTTTAGTTTTTACTTCTATAGAATGGAAAAGTTTATATAGGAGAGTAAGGAGAGAATAAACGTAGTTTCAATGCTACCTAATGGTGAAATTTTATGAAAAATAAGAGATTTTTTGCTTTGAATTTTATTTTTTTCTTGATAAGCTCTTTTGTAGTTAACGCACAGCGGGAAACTTTTATGCCCGAGATTATAGAAAAATTCGCAAGGTTCCTTTTTTTTGACCTGAGCAATTTGGCAAAAAGCTCTTCTGATGTTTTTGTTATTTATGCAAAATTCATATTCTTTTTGCTGGTTTTCAGTATTCTTTACTGGGGATCTACAAAGATACCGGGCCTTAGCACCAGACTGGGTGGCACTATAACCTTCATATTTGCGTTAATTAGCACAATTTTGGTGCCAAGAAGCCTGCTTATATTTATTTTTGAGACTTACAGCACCCTGATTGGTTTTTTCTTTGCGTTTGTGCCATTTATAATAGGGCTTTTATTTGCGCATAGGGTTTTGCCCGGAGACAGCAGATTTGAGAGAGTAATGAGGGGCCTTATTTATATTGCAATGTCTGTTTTTACATTTGCCCTGGTAGGAACTCTCAGAGGGCTTAATGATCCTTTGTATCTTGAATTGGCAAAATGGGCTGAAGTCGGAGCTTTTATTACCCTGATAGCTGCATTAGCTTCCTTTTTGGGGGGCATAGGAAGAGGCGGCGGTGGAGGCCATGAGGGGGGGCTTTTGCCCGAAGGTGATGGGGGAAGAAGGGAAGGGCGCGGCCCCATAAGGAGGTATAGGGACTGGCTTGACAGAAGAAGGCGCAGAAGGGATTTAAGGAATGAGATAAGATTTATCAGAAACATAAATGAAACAGCCAACAGAATGCAAATGAGATATGCCACAATGGCAGGCATATGCGGCCCTCAAGGGATTTCAATCAATAATGCGTACAGGCATTTAAGGGGCCTTCCTGTAAATCCACATTTAACTCCAATCCAAATGCAGCATCTTGATTTGAACAGGGTCACATTAAATGAGCTGCATGCAAATTGGTTAATGGACTGGGATGCGCTTTACAATCAAATCAACCAAATAGCAACCCTAAGCAATGATTTAAGGTTAAGGGTTATCAGGGAATTAACGAGGCCGATATAAATGGCAAGCGAAAAAGAACTAGGAAAGGAAGAAAAAGAACTTGAAGAAGCTGAGTTGCAGCTAACTAAAAGAGACTTGGTGTTGGAAGGTAGAATGAGGGCGATTGTAAGCAAAGGACTTAACCAAGCGAAAAATTTGCAGATTGAAGAAGCCTACCAGACTTTAGAAGAAATCAGGAAGTTTATGCCTGCTTTAATCCAGGATTTGAAAGCCGAATATGGGGAGGAAGCTGGAATTGGGAAAATTGAAGACAAGAAGGAAGAGAAGAGAAGGGCAGAACAGAAAGGAAGAAAAAGGGAAGGGAGGGCAGATGTAAGTGAAATCAGGATTTTAGCCAAGATATCCAGAGGATTGATATCTATGGGGAACTTAATCAGTAAGCAAGGAGTCCAAAAATCAAAAATTGAATTGCTAAAAAATATTGAAGAGATTAGAAAGGATACTGCAGAGCTGATAAGCCTTGAGAGACTTGAGATTTCAGAAGAGCTGAGGGATGATGTTATTAAAGGCGCAACAACGGATAATGTAAGAAATCTAATTAAAGATGAGAAGAATGCCTTGTCCCTGCTTAATGCCTTAATCGCTAAAATTGAGAAATTGGTTAGCGGGAACGGCAACCCATTAACGATCGCCTCCTATATAAAAAATACCGCAATAATTGTCAAAAAATTAATTTTGATAAACAAAGCAGAATTGAGGAGCGTGGCGAAATAATCAGCCCAAATTAGTAAAACCCCTAAGTCCCAAACGCATTAATTATAAGAAAAATCCCTTCTAAATAAAAACCGAAAGATCTGTATATTAACCCCACTATTTCT